>Ga0154716_1125_pt11 | contig 29274 bp, 33 predicted proteins | sample Rifle2008BG16ft_FD_105724 | JGI IMG/M metagenome (GOLD analysis project Ga0154716, IMG submission 105724) | Anaeromyxobacter sp. RBG_16_69_14
CGTGCCTGGGCTTGCCCACCCACTCCAGGATCGAGAGCGCTCCGCCTCGCACCGTCAGCTCATCGGAGGCTAGCGCAGCGGCGGCCGCATCCGCTGTCTCCGGCACGCGCGCTGCAACCTCTCGCACCCCGGCGATGAGGCCGGGCAGGGCCCCGCCGCGCCTCGCCCGGTGCCGCCCGATCCCGGCCAGGGCCGCCTCCCGAACCGTGCGCGAGGGGTCCTCGAGGCCATGAGCCAGGAGGGCGAGCACCGGAGGCTCGTCACTCTCGCCCGCCAGCCGCAGCACGGCGCGGCGCAGGGTGCGATTCTTCGCCATCTCGACGAGACGCCCTGCCGAAGGCGGCGCGCGAAGGCGCCCGAGCGCCCCGAGCACCGCTCGCTGCAGCGCCATGTCGGGGGCGCCGAGCGAAGCGTCGAGCGCGGCCACTGCTTCGGCGCCGCCGATCTTGCCGAGCGCCTCCGCGGCTGCGGCGCGCGCGTTCGGGTCGGGGTCGTCGATCCGCGAAACGAGCGCCTTCACCGCGCGCCGGTCGCCCACGTCGCCCAGGATCTCTGCCGCCGCGGTGCGGAGATCCGCGGTGGGGCCACCCAGCGCGGCAAGCAGAGCCGGCAGCGCCGGCGCGCCCACCCGCACGAGCGCAGCGGCGGCGGCGTTGCGACGGCCAACTCCGCCATCTGGGCCGAGCGCAGCCACCAGCCCCGGAACAGCCCCCGACGGATCGCTCCGGCCCAGGCGCTCCGCAGCGGCGCTGCGGACGCGCCAGCTCGGGTCATCGAGCCGCTCGAGCAGGAGGGGCGTCGAGGCCGGGACCGCGGGGTCGATCTCGAGGACGGCGCGGTAGCGGCGCTCCTCGTCGGGGCCGGTGGGAGCGTCGGAGGCACGGCGCTCCGGGGCGGAGCTCATGTCCCACTCGACCGCGACTCGCTCCTGTCGCGCTCCGCTGCAACCTTTCTCGTGTCACCCTCGGCCACGAGCGGGCGGCGCGCTGCTTCGGCAACGGCAGGGCTGGCCGATTCGAGCAGCGCCTTCACGTTGAGGAGAAAGCGAAGTCGTTGCGGGGCGGGACGGGCGGCCGCGGACCGCGCCGAGGAGGAGGACACCTCGCGGCTTCCACACACACCGAGGAAGAGCCGCGGGCCTGCCGCGCCGAGCAGCGGCGGCGGCCCAATGGCAGAGCGCGGGATGCGGACCACCTCGGACACAGCGTCCACCATCAGGCCAAGCACGCGACCTGCGACGTTCACCACCAGCACCTTGGGGCGCGAGCGCACGCCCACCAGCCCGAGGCGCTTGCGCACGTCCACCACCGGGATGACCTCGCCGCGCAGGTGCATCACGCCCTCGAAGGAGTCGGGGGCTCGGGGGACAGGCGTGATGGGGAGCGGTTGGAGGATCTCCCGGATCCGGCGCAAGTCGATGACGTATTCCTCGTCACCGACTCGAAAGGCGCACAGCTGGACTATTGAAGATGCGGGGGCCGCTTCAAGGCGCCGGCCCTCCCATTCCCCCCCTCGGTCCGGGCCAGCCTCATCCGGCTGCCCCTGCGTTCGCCCGAGAGATGAGGCGGCCGCCGACCGCCGCCTCCCCCACATGTACCCCGCTCGCTCCGGGGCAGCCTCGTCCGGCTGCCGCACGTCGGGCGTCGGCGCGGTGCGGCCCGTGGTCACCGAGCCTCCACGGGTCGCCCGGGCGCTGCATCGCGCAGCACCGCCGCCAGGTCGAGCAGGATGAACAGCCGATCGCGATCGCGGCCGATGCCGGCGATGTACTCCGCGGAGGGTCCGCCGATACCGCTCGGGAGCGCCTCCACCGACGATGGCGGGAGTCGCACCACGTTCGACACCGCGTCGACGAGGAGCCCGCGCGGCCCGTCACCCGCGTCACACACCAGCACGCGCGCCTGGCGGCCCGGCGTGGCGGCGGGGAGTCCCAGCCGGCGCCGGAGGTCCAGGATCGCGATGACCTCGCCACGCACCATGATCACGCCGAGCACGTGAGCCGGGGCGCGCGGAACCTCGGTGATGTCCGGCGCCTTCAGGATCTCTCGCACCTGCTCGATCGCGACGGCGTACTCCTCGCCGGCGAGGAAGAACGTCAACCACTCCTTCCTGGCCTCGGAGGTCTCCACGCTGGCGCGCATCGGCGCCAGGCCGACGAAGTCGGGAAAGCCCGGCGCGACCTCGCCCTCACGCCAGAAGAACTCGTCGAGCGGATCGAGCATGGTGGGCGGTGGCGCACCCGCGGCGCCCGAGGGGTCCAAAGACGCGGGGGGCCCCGTCAGCCCCACGCCCAGGCCGTGCTCGTCGTACTCGACACCCTCTTCGGGCGCGCGCTTCGCGAGGGAGAGGTCCCCCCCCTCGCCCCGCGGAGCGGGGAGCGTGCCCAGTCCTGGCCCCGGAGGCAGCGCAGTGTCACGCTCCCGTGCATCGGCCGGGCCCTTCGCGTCCTGCCTCATGCGCAATCGTCCATCGTCGCCGCCTGTCGCAGTCTACCGCGCCGCGCCCGATCCACCGAGCCAGCCACGGATCGGCTGTCGCCGGCTTGACCACATTGGCGCTGAGTCACTGTCGGGCGGCGCTCCGGCGAGCCCTTGCACGGTTGGCCGGAATGGAGCTGTGTGCTTCCGGCGGGGGACAAGCCCCCGCCCTGCATATCCGGGGACGAGCGGCCGCCCTACATGCCCGGTTCCGACTGGTGCGTCACCTCGGCCAGGCCCTCACCGTGGAGGACCTCCTCGACGATGGCGCCCACGTCGAGCACGAGGATGGTGCGCCGGTTGCCGAGGTCGGTAACCCCCGAGATGCCACGCACGCCGACCAGCGCGCTCCCGAGCGGCTTCACCACGACGTCCTGCTGACCCAGCAGGCCGTCCACGGCCACGCCTAGCCGCTCCTGCGCAAGCCCGACCACGACCACGAAGAGCGGCCCTGGCGGCGGGCTTGCGCCGGATCCGAAGAAGCGGCCGAGGCGCATGAGCGGCAGGGTCGAGCCGCGCAGGCTGATCACGTCGCGCAGCTCGATGGTGCGCAGCTCCGACGGCTCCACGGTCACGATCTCGAGCACGCTGTTGAGCGGCAGGGCGTAGGTCCGCCCCGCGGCGGAGACCGCCAGCGCGCGGATGATGGCGAGAGTCACCGGCAGCGTGATCTCGAAGCGCGTCCCCTTCCCCGGCTCGGTGTGCAGGTCGATGATCCCGCTCACGGACGCGATGTTGTTCTTGACCACGTCCAGGCCGACGCCCCTGCCCGAGATCGCCGTGACCTGCTTCGCGGTGGAGAAGCCGGGGAGGAAGATGAGGTTCAGCGCATCGCGGCGCGACAGCTGCGCCACCGCCTCGGCCGAGGAAAAGAAGTGCTGCACCGCCGCCTCGCGGATGAGCTTCTCGTCGATGCCGGCGCCGTCATCCGCGACGGAGACGAGGACGTGGCTGCCCATCTGCGAAGCGGAGAGCGTGATCTTTCCGACGGGGGACTTGCCCGCCCGCAGCCGCAGATCCGGTGGCTCGATGGCGTGGTCGAGGGCATTGCGTATGAGGTGCATGAGCGGATCGGAGAGGTTCTCGACGATGAGCTTGTCGAGCTCCACCTCGCTCCCCTGCACCTCGAGCTCCACCTGCTTTCCGAGGCTGCGGGCGAGCTTGCGCACCATGCGCGACAGCTTGTCGAAGATCTGGCCGAGGGGCACCATGCGCACCTCGAGGATCCCGCCCTGCAGCTCGTTGAGCTTGCGCTCCAGGCTGCGGCACTCGCGGTGCAGCTCGAGGCCGAGCGTGGTCGACTCGTCGCCGCTCCGCAGCCGCTCGGCGATGCCGAGCAGGCTCGTCTTCACCAGCACCAGCTCGCCGACCAGGTTCATGAGCCGGTCGAGCTTGTGGATATCCACACGCACCGCTTGCGAGATGGAGCGGAGCGTGGCGTCGTCGGCTGCGGCGGGGGGAGCCCCCGGAGGTGGGCCGGACGTTGCAGGCGGTGCGGAGACCGGTCCTGGCGCGACAGGCGGTGCACGCGGCGGCGCGACCTGGACGGCCTCGGAGGCGTCCATCGGGGTGGCGCCCAGCGCGGCATCTGGCTTCGCGCCCGCGGGCGCGACGGGCGCGGGAGGCGCGACCGGGGTCGCGCCTGCGCCGCTGGCCTGACGCCGCGGGATCTCTTCCACGAGCGCCGAGGACCCGGCCGCGTCGCGGATTCGCTCGAGGGGCTCGGCGCTGCCGAGGAGCACGTCGAAGGAGATGGCGTTGGGATCGCCCACCTCGGAGGACGGCAGCGTCGAGATGACCTCTCCGGCCGCCTTGAGCCGCTTCTTCAGCTCGTCGAGGCCGGTGTCGAAGGTCGCCAGGTCGAAGCTCAACCGCACCCGGTAGAGGTGAACGCCTTTCATCAGATTGGCGCGAAGCCGGTGCTCCTCGTACTCGGTCAGGACGGCCCGCACTGCGGCGTCGAGCGCGAACTCGGTGGTGGGGTCCGCCACGGCTGCCGCGCCACCGGAGCCGCGCAGCTTCGCGGCGAGCTCCCCTACCTCCTCGATCGTCGCGGCCGCCTTCTGCGATGCCTCCTCGGCGACGATCCTCTCGAAGAGCGCGGGCGCGGCCGCTAGCACCCCGACCGTCGCCGCGTCGAGCGTCCGGCGGCCCATGCGCACGTCGTCGAGCCGGTCCTCGAGCGCGTGCGCGAGCGTCGTCATGCGCTCCACGCCGAACATGGCGGAGAGGCCCTTCAGGGAGTGCGCGGCGCGGAAGACAGCGTTCACCGCCTCCAGATCGGCTTCCCCGTCGCGACACGTGTCCTCGAGGCGAGCGAGGCCTCGGTCGAGCACCTCGACGATCTCCTGCGCCTCCGAGATGAAGTCGGCGAGGGCTTTCTGGGAAGGGCGGTCTGCCATGAACACGCCACCCCGCAAGAGCGAGTGCCCTCTTGCCAAGGCGCCCTCGCTCTCGAGAAACTGGAGTCAGACCCGTGTTTCGCCCGATTCACCTGGTGCTTCCGGTGGGGGGCTGGGGGGGAGCGGCGTTCGCTCCCCCGGCGAGTCAGAGCGGCATCTTCATCGTACCACGGCTCCGGGATGGGGCAAGCCGGTGGGCCGGGCCGGCATCTCCACGCGCGAGAGCGGGGGCGCGATCTCCAGATCGCGCGCACCGAGCGCCTCGCGCGCCGCGGCGAGGTCCTTGTGGAGAGCGCGGGCGTCACCCAGCAGCACGAGCTTGCGCGGCGCGACGGGGAGGAGCACCTCGATGAAGATCCGTCCGGCGGGCACCTCCGCCCCGGGCACGATCCCTGGGAAGGCGCCCGCCCAGCTGGCGCTGCCCGCCTTGCTCATCGCCAGGCAGAGCCGCTGCGCCTGCGCCTCGAAGGTCGCCGCGTCCCGTGCCGGCTCGGGCAGCCCGAAGCAGAAGACGCGGGGCACCGCGATGCGCCCTCCCGACGGCAGCAGGAGCGCCTCGCCCGCATCGGGGCCGTAACTCCCGTCTCGGATGGCGCGCGAGATGAGACCGCACAGGCGCCAGTCGGCGAAGCCCGCCAGCCCTTGCAGCGGTCGCTCCGGCCCGACGAAGACCGCCAGCGCATCGACGTCGAGGGCGTCGATGGCGGGGAGCCCCAGATCGGCCAGCTCGATGCGCGTGATCGCCATCAGCGCCCGCTCCGGACATCGGCGCGTCGTGACGCGGGCAGTGACTCCGCGATCTTGTCGAGGACGCCATTGATGAACGCGCCCGAGCTCTCGCTGCCGTACTTCTTGCCGAGCTCGATGGCCTCGTTGATGATCACCTTCACCGGGACCTCCGGCCGGTGCGCCATCTCGTGCACGGCGAGGCGGAGGATGTTGCGGTCCACGCGGGCCATGCGGTCGAGCCGCCAGTTGGTGGAGACGGCCTCGATGGCCTCGTCGATGGCACGCCGGCGCTCGGCCACGCCGCGCACGAGCGCCTCCGCGAACTCCATCACCTCGCGCTCCACAGGCTCGAAGCTCCTCCAGAACCGCGAGAGCGCCTCGTCCAGATCGGTAGCAGCGACGTCGATCTGGTAGAGCGCCTGGACGGCCCGCTCACGGGCCTTGGTGCGCTTCGCTAGGGCCATGCGCTAGTCCTGCCACCGTGGATCGCTTCCCCGTGGTACCCCTCCCCGCAGTGCACCTCCGACCCGGGAGCGCGGCCTCCCCCGGCCCGCCACCCTCGCGACCTCGGGGCCTCGAGCGCCCAAGATACGCGCCGGGAGCTCACTCCGACCGCTTCCCCGGACGCACCGCGCCGGCAGCGGCCTTGAACACGTTGGCCTGCTCGATCGCCGCGACGGCCGCCTCGGCGCCCTTGTTGCCGGCCTTCACGCCGGCGCGCTCGAGGGCCTGCTCCATGGTGTCGCAGGTGAGGATGCCCATCGCGATGGCGCAACCCGCCTCGAGCGACACGACGCCCACGCCCTTGGTCGCCTCGGCGGCTACGTACTCGAAGTGCGGAGTGCCGCCTCGGATGACCGCGCCCAGCGCGAGCACGCCGTCGTAGCGCCCGCTCGCCGCGGCGCGCTTCAGCAGGGCCGGCAGCTCGAAGGTGCCGGGGCAGCGGTAGACGTCGATGGCCGCCTCGTCCGCTCCGTGGCGACGGAGCGCATCCACCGCACCCGCCAGGAGCTGTTCGGTGACGAGCGAGTTGAAGCGCGCGACGACGACGGCGAAGCGTAGGCCGGTCGCGACGAGCGAGCCCTCGTAGACGTTCATCGCTTCTTTCCTTTCGCAACCGCGCCGGCCCCGGCCGCACGGCTCTTGATCCGCCGCGGCGAGCGCGGCGACGCGAGGGTGAGCAGGTGGCCCATCTTGTCGCGCTTGGTGACGAGGTAGGCGCGGTTGCGCCGGGTGGGCGGCATCTCGATCGGGACGCGCTCCAGCACCTCGAGGCCGTAGCCCTCGAGCCCGACGATCTTCTTCGGGTTGTTGGTGAGGAGGTTCATCTTGCGCACGCCCAGGTCGCGCAGGATCTGGGCCCCGATGCCGTAGTCGCGCAGGTCGGGCTTGAACCCGAGCTTCACGTTGGCCTCGCAGGTGTCGAACCCCTCGTCCTGCAGGTTGTACGCCTTGAGCTTGTTGACGAGGCCGATCCCTCGACCTTCCTGGTCGAGGTAGACGAGGACGCCCTTCCCAGCCCGCTCGATCTGGTGCAGCGCGGCGTCGAGCTGGGGGCCGCAGTCGCAGCGCTCCGAGCCGAAGACGTCGCCGGTGAGGCACTTCGAGTGGACGCGGACCAGCACCGGCTCGTGCTGGGGCCACTTGCCCTTCACGAGCGCGACGTGCTGGTTGTGGTCGACGTCGTTCTCGTAGGCGACCGCGGTGAAGTCACCGTAGAGGGTGGGGAGCGGCGCCTGCGCCGCGCGCCGGACCAGCTGGTCCTTCATCAGCCGGTAGGCGATGAGGTCCGCCACCGAGACAATCGGTATGTCGAACTGTCGCCCGAGCTTCTCCAGCTGGGGCAGGCGGGACATCGTCCCGTCGTCGTTCATCACCTCGCAGATGACGGCGGACGGCTTGAGGCCGGCCAGGCGCGCAAGGTCCACCGAGCCCTCGGTCTGGCCGGCGCGCACCAGCACACCGCCCTTGCGCGCGCGCAGCGGGAACACGTGACCCGGCCGGGCGAGATCCTCCGGTCGGGCGCCGTCCGCCACCGCCGTCAGCACGGTGTGCGCACGGTCCTTGGCGCTGATGCAGGTGGTGACACCCTTGGCCGCCTCGATGCTGATGGTGAACGCGGTGCCGAAGGTGGAGTTGTTCGCGGCCTCGTCCACCATGAGCGGCAGCCGGAGCTGGCGCACCCTCTCCTCGCTGAGCGCCAGGCAGACGAGACCCCGCCCGTGCTTGGCCATGAAGTTGACGGCCTCGGGCGTGATCTTCTCGGCGGCGATGCACAGGTCGCCCTCGTTCTCGCGGTCCTCGTCGTCGATGAGGATGACCATCTTGCCCTGCCGAAAACGCTCGGCAGCGCCCTCGATACGTTCCACCGCGTGCTGCGCGTGCTGGATCATGCTGCTCCTCCGCCGTATCCCCAGCGCGCGAGGGCGCCCGCGTCGAGGCCGGGCAGCAGCACGCCCATCTCGACGAGCCGCGCCACGTGTCGGGCCACGACGTCCGCCTCCAGGTTGACCTTCGTCCCCGGCGCGGCGCTACCGAGCGTGGTGCGGGCGAGCGTCTCCGGGATGAGCGCCAGCTCGAATCGATCGCGGTGTGCCCGTGCCACGGTGAGCGAGACGCCGTCCACGGCGACCGAACCCTTCTCCGCGACGAGCGGCGCGAGGCTCTGTGGCATGGAGATGGTGAGCCGCGCCCCCTGCCCCTCCGGCGCCCGCGCCAGGATCTCCCCGACCGCGTCCACGTGGCCGGCGACGATGTGTCCGCCCAGCCGGTCACCTACCGCCAGCGCGCGCTCCAGGTTCACGGCGGTACCGGGGCGCCAGGCGCCGATGGTGGTACAGGAAATGGTCTCGGGGACCGCGTCGAAGGAGACGCGGCCGCCACCTCGCTCGGCCACGGTGAGGCAGCAACCGGAGCACGCAACGCTCTCGCCGAGCGCGAGGTCGTCCACGCGCATGCTGCGCGGCCGGAGCGTGAGGCGCGCACCGCCCTGCCGAGGGGAGACGCGCTCGACCGTCCCCACGTCCGAGATCAGACCCGTGAACATTGTGGGCCGAATCCTAGCCCTTGTGCCGCAAGTTCGCCAAGACGTTCCGAGCGCGTCCTCGAAGTGCTGCCCGACAACGCATTCCACCGCGCTCACGATCGAGACCTCCTCTCGTCTTCTCCAGGCCGGCCTCGCCGGCTGTCATCCTCGTGCGCTCCCCGGCGCGGGCGCGAGAACGCCGGCGTCCCTGTCAAGACCAGGTCTTCACCGACCCGCCGCACCTCGACGCCCTCGAGCCGGAGCGCGTCCGCCATGCGCTCCGGGCCATCGCCGCCCAGCCAGTCCTTGCCGCCGACGAGAATCTTGGGGGCGACGAAGAGCACCACGCGATCCACGAGGCGTGCGGCCAGGAAGGCCGCGTGGACCTGCGCACCTCCCTCGACGAGCAGATGGGTGATGCCGCGCTGGGCAAGCTTGGCGAGGAGGTCACCGAGGTCGATGCGCCTCCCCTGGGTCTTGCAGCACACCGTCTCGACGCCCGGGTCGAAGCGACGCGGTTTCCTGGACGCGGTGGCGACGAGCGTGTGCGCCGTGGACTTTGGGTGAAACAGCTTCAGGGACGCCGGCAGCGTGAGGCGGGTGTCGAGCACGACCCGGATCGGGTCGCGACCCTTGCCCCCCGGGAGCCGGGTGGTGAGGAGCGGATCGTCCGTGCGCGCCGTACTGGCCCCCACCAGCACCGCGTCGACCCGGTCGCGCAGCCGGTGCACCTCCTCCCGGGCCACCTCGCCCGTGACCCACCGAGAATCACCGCCGCTCGTCGCGATCTTGCCGTCGAGCGTGATGGCGGCCTTCAGCGTCACGAAGGGCCGGCCGCTCTTGATGAACCGGAACCAGTGCTCGTCGAGGGCATCGCATTCGTCCCGCAAGACGTCGGTCACCACCTCCACCCCGCTTCGCCGCAACCGCGTCAGCCCACGGCCGTTCACCACCGGGTTCGGGTCGCGCGAGCCGACGACGACCCGCCGCACGCCGGCCTGGACGATCGCGAGGCTGCAGGGGGGGGTCTTACCCCAGTGGTTGCAGGGCTCGAGCGTGGTGTACAGGTCCGCGCCCTCCGCCCGAGAGCCCGCGGCGCGAAGCGCCACGACCTCCGCGTGCGGCCCACCGGCGCGGGCGTGGTGACCGCGACCGATGACGCGGCCGTTCTTCACCAGCACGGCGCCGACGGCGGGGTTCGGGCTGGTGCGTCCGATCCCCTTCTCCGCCTCGCGCAGCGCGATCCGCATGAAGAACTCCGCCACCGCACGGTCGAAGAGCGCGGGGCTGGGTCGGCGCGAGGTGTGGCGGCGAGTGCGCCTTGCGCGGGCGAGGATGCGTGTCATCGTCCACCGCGCCGGCCAGCCGGATCGCGCGCCAGGCCCTCCAGCTCGCTCATGAACTCACCGACGTCGGTGAACGCGCGGTAAACGGACGCGAAGCGCACGTAGGCCACCTGGTCGAGGTCGCGCAAGAACTCCATCACCGCCTCGCCCAGCACGTGGCTCTGCACCTCGCGCTCGCCCAGTTCCTGTACCCGCCGCTCCACCGAGGAGACCAGCTCGTCGATCTGCTCGCGGGACACCGGCCGCTTCTGGCAAGCACGTTCCAGCCCTTCCTGGATCTTGCACCGGTCGAAGGCCTCGCGGCGACCGTCCTTCTTCACCACTTGCGGCAGCAAGTCCTCGACGCGCTCGTATGTGGTGAAGCGGCGCTCGCAGCCCAGGCACATCCTGCGCCGACGCGTGGCGTGCCCCTCCTGTGCCTCGCGCGAGTCGACGACGCGATCCTCGAGGTGGCCGCAGTAGGGGCAGCGCATGGCAGTCGGCCGGGCATTCAGCGGCATTCAGCCGGAGGACGCTAGAACATCCCCCTGTACATGGGGAACTGCTGACAGAGGTCCTTCACCTCGCCACGCACCTTCGCCAGCGTCCCCTCGTCGGCAGGGGCGTCGAGCACCCGGCCGATGAGGCTCGCCACCTCGGCCATCTCCTTGGCCCGCATACCACGCGTGGTGAGCGCTGGCGTTCCGACGCGGATGCCGGAGGTGGTCATCGGCTTCTCCGGATCCCACGGGATCATGTTCTTGTTGACCGTGATCTGCGCCCTGCCGAGCGCCTCCTCTGCGATCTTGCCGGTGAGCCTCTTCGGGCGCAGGTCCACGAGCATGAGGTGGTTGTCGGTGCCTCCCGAGACGAGCCGCAGGCCGGCGCGGACCAGGCCCTCCGCCAACGCCTGTGCGTTCTCGACGATTCGGCGCTGGTATTCCTTGAACTCGGGGCGGAGCGCCTCGCCGAAGGCGACCGCCTTGGCGGCGATGACGTGCTCGAGCGGGCCACCCTGGATGCCGGGGAAGATCTGCGAGTTCAGCACCTTCGCGTGCGCCTCGCGGCAGAGGATCATTCCGCCGCGCGGCCCGCGCAGCGTCTTGTGCGTGGTGGTGGTGACGATCTCCGCGTGCGGCACCGGGTTCGGGTGCAAGCCGGCCGCGACCAGTCCGGCGACGTGCGCCATGTCGACCACCACCGCCGCGCCCACCGACTTCGCGATCTCCGCGAAGCGATCGAAGTGGAGCGTGCGCGGATACGCGCTCGCGCCGACGACCAGGACCTTGGGCTTGTGCTCCTTCGCGAGCCGTGCCACCTCGTCCATGTCGATCGTCTCGTCACCCTGCTTCAGGCCGTACGGGACGATCTTGAAGAGCTTGCCCGAGAAGTTCACCGGAGATCCGTGCGTCAGGTGGCCCCCGAAGGCGAGGCTCATCGCGAGGATCGTGTCTCCGGGCCTTGCGAGCGCGAAGTAGGCCGCCATGTTGGCCTGCGACCCAGAGTGCGGCTGGACGTTCGCGTGGTCCGCGCCGAAGAGCTTCTTGGCCCGGTCGATGGCGAGCTGCTCGACCTCGTCGACCACCTCGCAGCCGCCGTAGTAGCGCTTGCCAGGGTAGCCCTCGGCGTACTTGTTCGTGAGAGTCGAACCGAGCGCCTCGAGCACGGCCGTGGAGACGAAGTTCTCGCTCGCGATGAGCTCGAGCCCCTCCGCCTGGCGGCGCGTCTCTTCCCGGATGAGGCGGTAGACGTCTGGATCGGCTTCGGAGAGGCGCTGGGAGGGCATCATGGGGGAGGGCTGGGAGAGGCCGGGGAGGCTATGGATCGGGGTAAAGAGTTGGGGGTAGCTCGCAGGGCAGCTTCACAGGGGTAAATACCGCGCCGCACGGGGCCACGGCAAGGAGTCGCCGAGCCGCGGCGTCGGAGGACGACCGACCTACTTCTCCATGGCGCTGATCTTGTCGATCCGGACCTGGTGTCGACCGCCCTCGAACGGCTGCTGAAAGAACGCGGTCACGATGGCGGCACCGAGGCCGAGGCCGAGGATCCGCTCGCCCAGGCAGAGCACGTTCGCGTCGTTGTGCGCGCGCGCCATCCGGGCCTCGAACTCGTCACCGCAGTGCGCGGCGCGCACGCCCTTCACCTTGTTGGCGGCGATGGACATGCCGATCCCGGTGCCGCACACGAGCAGTCCGAAGCGCGCTCGCCCCGACGCGACCGCCTCGCCCACCTGCCGCGCGTAGTCGGGGTAGTCGACACTGTCTCCCGAGAAGGGCCCGAGATCATCCACCTCGAAGCCCTCTTCCCTCGCCACCCGCACCGCTTCCGCTCGGAGCTTCAGGCCGGCGTGATCCGACCCCGCGATGACCCTGTCCGGCATGTCGTCTCGTGACCCCGCATCGCGCTACACGCGCTTGAAGCAGATGACCGCGTTCGTACCGCCGAACCCGAAGCTGTTCGAGAGCACCGCGTCCACGCGCTTCTCGCGCGCGACATTGGGTACCACGTCGACGTCGCACTCGGGGTCCTGATCCTCCACGTTGATGGTCGGCGGAAGCACGCCCCTCGTCAGCGCGAGCACGCTGAACACCGCCTCGATGCCACCGGCCGCACCGAGCAGGTGACCCGTCATCGACTTGGTGGAGGAGATGGCGAGACCCTTCTTCGCGTGATCGCCGAACACCTTCTTCACCGCCTGGCACTCGGCGATGTCGCCCTGCGGCGTGGACGTACCATGAGTGTTCACGTACCCGATCTGGTCCGGCGTGAGGCCGGCGTCGCGCAGGGCCATCCGCATGGCCCGCTGTCCGCCCTCGCCCTCGGGGGCGGGGGCCGTGATGTGGTACGCGTCGGCGGTGGCGCCATAACCCGCGAGCTCGCAGTAGATCCTGGCGCCCCGCTTCTTCGCGCGCTCGTACTCCTCGACGACGAGGATGCCCGAGCCCTCGCCCGAGACGAAGCCGTCGCGGTCCTTGTCGAAGGGTCGGCTCGCCTTCTCGGGAGCGTCGTTCCGCTCGGAGAGGGCGCGCGCAGCGCAGAAGCCGCCGATGCCGAGCGGGGTGATGGTCGCCTCGGCCCCGCCGGTCATCATGACGTCGGCCATTCCGCGCTCGATGAGCATCATGGCGTCACCGATGGAGTGGTTACTGGTCGCGCAGGCCGACACCGGGGAGTAGTTCGGCCCCTTGAAGCCGTACTTCAGGGCGAGCTGCCCGGGGGCCAGATTCACGATCAACGAGGGAATGAAGAACGGCCCGATGCGCTTGACTCCCTTGTCCAGGAAGACCTTGTGCGTCTCCTCTATCGACGCGAGTCCGCCGAGGCCGGCGCCGACGATGGCACCGATGCGCTCGGGGTCCTCCTTCGACATGTCCAGGCCGGAGTCCTTCATGGCCATCTCGCCCGCGGCCATCGCGAACTGGATGAACCGATCGTTCCGCCGGACTTCCTTCCTGTCCATGTACTTCTCGGCCTCGAAACCCTTCACCTCGCCCGCGATGCGGGAGGGAAAGCTCGAGGCGTCGAACTGCGTGATCGGGCCGATCCCGCTCTTGCCCGCCACGATGGAGCGCCAGGACTCATCCAGTCCGATCCCCACGGGACAGAGGATCCCGAGCCCGGTGATGACGATGCGCCGCCTCGACATGGTGCTCACCTCCGCTCCTCTTCCGTTGCACTCGTGAAGCCGGCGCCCGCCCCGACGAGCTCGCCGGGGCGGCGCGTCCGCTGCGCTGACAGCCTACTTCTTGTGCGTGTTGATGTAGTTCACCGCGTCCTGGACGGTCTTGATGTTCTCCGCCTCCTCGTCCGGGATCTCGACCTCGAACTCCTCCTCCATCGCCATGACGAGCTCGACGATGTCGAGCGAATCGGCGCCGAGGTCCTCGATGAAGCTCGAGGTGATCTTGATCTCCTCCTCCGAGACGCCGAGCTGCTCCGCGATGATGCCCTTGACCTTCGTCTCCACGTTCGTTGCCGTCATGATGCTCCTCCCTTGTGTGGGGTTCCGGACCGCGGGACACCCGCGGTTACATGTACATGCCGCCGTTGACGCGGATGACCCCTCCGGTCACGTACGACGCCTTGTCGCTCGCCAGCCAGGCCACGCAATCGGCGATGTCCTGGGCAGTGCCGAGACGCGCGAGTGGGATCGCCTCGGCCAGCTTCGCCTTGGCGGCCTCCGGGAGCGCCTGCGTCATGGGCGTGTCGATGAACCCCGGGGCGACCGCGTTCACGCGGATGCTACGCGAGGCGAGCTCGCGGGCGACCGTCTTCGTGAGCGCGATGAGCGCGCCCTTGCTGGCGGAGTAGGCCGCCTGACCGGCGTTGCCCGTCTCGCCCACGACCGACGCGATGTTGACGATCGCGCCGCTCCGCTGCTTCATCATGGGGCGGGTCGCGGCTCTCATCAGATTGAAGGCGCCCGTGAGGTTGATGTCGAGGGTCTTCTTCCAGTCCTCGTCCTTGAAGCGCATGACGAGCGCGTCGATGGAGATGCCGGCGTTGTTGACGAGGATGTGGAGGCCGCCGAAGTCGGTCAACACGGAGTCGATCGCGGCGTTGCAGGCAGCGGAGTCGGCGACGTCGAACTTGTAGAACTTCGCCTTCGGCGCCCCCTCCTTCTCGGCCAGCTCGACGGCCTCCTTTGCCGCCGCCTCGTTCACGTCGTTGAGCGCGAGGCTCGCCCCACCCCGGGCGAGCTCGAGTGCGATGGCGCGTCCAATCCCCCGCGCGGCACCGGTGACGAGCGCGGTCTTACCCTTGAAGTCGTACATCGTCACGCCTCCTTGAACGCGGCGAGGGTCTTCTCGAGCGAGGCCTTGTCCTCGACGTTGAAGACCTCCACCGACTTGTCAATGCGCCTGACGAGGCCGGAGAGCACCTTGCCAGGCCCCACCTCCACGAAGCGCGTCGCGCCCAGGCGGACCAGCTCCTGAACACATTCGATCCAGCGCACGGGCGAGGTCACCTGCTCGATGAGGAGGGGCACGACACGCTCGAGGTTCCTGTTGGCCTTCGCCTCGACGTTCGTGACCACCGGGAAGCGCGGCTCCTTCCACGCCACTCCCCGCAGCACCGCTTCGAGCCGCCCCTTCACCGGCTCCATCAGGGCGCAATGGAAGGGCGCGGAGACGGGCAGCGGCAAGACGCGCTTCGCGCCCGCGGCCTTGAGCTCGGCGCCCGCCTTGGCGACCGCGCTCGCCTCGCCGGCGATGACGGTCTGACCGGGGTCGTTGTAGTTGGCCGGTGAGCAGGTCTTCCCGCTGGCTGCCTCGACCGACTCGCAGATGGCCCTCACGCGGCCGGGCTCGAGCCCGAGCACCGCCGACATGGCGCCCTGCCCCGACGGCACCGCTTCCTGCATGAACGTCCCGCGCGCGCGGACCGCCCTCGCCGCGTCGGCAGCGCCAAGCGCGCCGGCCGCGACCAGCGCCGAGTACTCGCCGAGCGAGTGGCCTGCGACGAGATCGGGCGTGAGGCCCATCTCGGCCAGCACGGCCGCGGCCGCGGCGGACACCACCAGGATGGCGGGCTGCGTGTTCGCCGTGAGCTTCAGCTGCTCATCCGGCCCGTTGAAACAGAGCTCCGAGAGCTTCTCGTGGAGCGCTGCGTCGACGGCGTCGAAGACGGCGCGGGCAGAGGGAAACGCCTGGGCAAGCTCCTTGCCCATGCCCGCGGCCTGCGAGCCCTGGCCGGGGAAGATGAACGCGAGCTTGCCCATCGCCTCTCCTACCAGCGGATGATACCGGCGCCCCAGGCCATGCCGGCGCCGATGGCGGTGACGAGGATGGTGTCGCCGGGCTTGAACCAGCCAGCGCGGTTGGCCTCGTCGAGCGTCGTGGGGACGCTCGCTGCCGAGGTGTTGCCGTACTTTTCGAGGTTCATCCAGCATTTCGAGGCGGGGATCTCGAGCCGTTCCAGGGTGGCGTCGAGGATCCGCTTGTTGGCCTGGTGCGCGATGACGTAGGTGACGTCGCTCGCCGAGAGGTGATTCGCGGCGAGCGCCTCACGGCACGAGTCCACCAGCGCCCGCACCGCGAACTTGTAGACCTCGCGACCGTTCATGACCAGGTAGTGGCCGCGCTCGTCGAGGAGCTGCTGCGAGAGCGGATGTCGGGAGCCGGGGCCCGGCTGGTGAAGGATCGCCCACTGCGAACCGTCGGTGTGAAGGTGGAACGACTGCAGCCCGCGCTTCGGGTCGTCGGTGGGCTTTATCACCATCGCGCCTGCGCCGTCGCCGAAGAGAATGCATGTGTTTCGGTCCTTCCAGTCGACGATGCGCGTCAGCATGTCGACGCCCACGACGAGCGCGTTCTTCGCCACGCCCGTCGCGACGTACCGGTCCGCGATGGAGAGGGCGTAGAGCGAACCGGAGCACGCCGCCGAGACGTCGAAGGCGAACGCCTTCTTGTTGCCGAGGCGGCCCTGCAGCAGCGCGGCCGTCGAGGGCCACGGCATGTCGCCCGTGATCGTCCCCAGCACGATGAGGTCGAGATCGGCGGCGCTCACGCCGGCCATCTCGAGCGCCCGCTTCGACGCCTCGAAGGCGAGATCGCTGCTGGCCTGGTCCGGCGCACCGACGTGGCGTTCCCGGATCCCGGTGCGCTCGACGATCCACTGGTCATTCGTCTCGACGAACTTCTCGAGGTCCGCGTTGGTGAGCACCTTTTCCGGCGAATAGGAACCCGTCCCTACGATCAGCGAGCGCATCGATCCATCCTCCTTCTTCAGGCTTCGGGCGGAGCCGTCCTGGCCCGCTCGTGTTCAAGGTTGACGGTTTCCGCTTCGCTCGCGACCGCCGCAAGGAGCGCTTCGCCCTGCTCCGCCGCCCGACCGATCTCGTCGGTGGCGTGGGCGTCGGCGGCGCTGCGCACCCGGCGTACGGCGTTGCGGATGGCGAGGGCGTCCGAGCGGCCGTGAGTGATGAAGCCCACCCCCGACACGCCCACCAGCGGCGCGCCACCGATCTCGCGCCAGTCGATCTTCTTCTTCATGGCGCCGAGCGCACTCTTGGCGAGGAGCCCACCGATGGCCGACGCAGGCGTCGACTTGAGAGCCTGCTTGAGCAGCTCGCCCACCACCCTGGCCGTACCCTCCATCGTCTTCAGGGCCACGTTGCCGGTGAAGCCGTCGGTGACGATGACGTCGAAGTCGCCGGTGAGGAGGTCGCGCCCCTCGCAGTAGCCGCGGAAGTCGATACCACTGGCGTTTCGCAGCGCGGCGGCGACGGTCCGGGTGAGGTCGGTCCCCTTCGAGACCTCCTCGCCGTTCGAGAGGACCGCCACCCGGGGGCGCGCCACGCCCAGCACGCGACGGGCGTAGACCTCGCCCATGAGGGCGAACTGCACGAGGTGGATGGGTTTGCACTCGACGTTCGCGCCCATGTCGAGGAGCAAGGGATGTCCAACCAGCGCGGGAAGGACCGAGATGATGGCCGGTCGCTCGACGGCGGGGAGCCGCCCCAGCACGAAGATGGCGCCCGCCATCACCGCGCCGGAGTTGCCCGCCGACACCATCCCGCACGCCTCCTCACGCTTCACGAGCTCGAAGCAGACGCGGATGGAGTTGTCCTTCTTGCGCCGCATGGCTTGGCCGGGGTGGTCGTCCATCGCGACCACCTCGGAGGCGTGCTTCACGGAGATGGGTAGGCTCCCCAGCGCCCCGTGCTTGGCGAGCTCATCACGGACCACCGCGTCAGACCCCACCAGCACCACTGGCAGGCCTTCACGGGCGGCATCGACGGCGCCCTGGACGATCGCACCGGGGGCGTTGTCGCCCCCCATGGCGTCGACTGCAACCGGCAGCGCGCACGTCTCGCTCATGGCCTCGGGCAGCGTCGCCTCCCTTCGACTCCTGCCCGCGTGCCGCGCTCCCCGGCATCAGGCTTGGATTCTCCGAAGCGCCGCACTATTCGGCCGGGGTGATCTGCTCACCCTTGTAGGTTCCACAGGAGGGGCAGGCGCGATGGGAGAGGACGGGCTCCCTGCACTTCGGGCACTTGGTCACGTTCGCAGGTGCGATCTTGAAGTTCGCCGCGCGTCGGCGGTCGCGGCGCATGCTGGACGTACGTTTCTTGGGGACTCCCACGGTGTCACTCCTCCTCAGGGTTTCTTCAGCTTTTCGAGACCAGCCCAGCGCGGATCGAGCACGCGGCGGTCACAACCGCACTCGCGCTCGTTGAGGTTCGCCCCGCACACGGAGCAGAGCCCCTTGCATCCCTCCTGGCACACCGGATAGCCGGGCAATGCGAGCAAGAGCTGCTCCCGGACGACCGGATGGAGGTCGATGACCTTGCCGGAGTAGGTCTCCTCGTTCACTGCCTCGGCGGCGAACCTGCGCTTCACACGTGTGTTCGGGCGATCGTCCTCCGCGTCCTCACCGCGCGTACGGACCTCTTCGTCCGGTACAAAGGTCATCTGGATGTCGACAGGCACCTCGACTTCGGCGGGCGAGAGGCAGCGGCCACAAGGTGCCGCCAGCGTCGCTCGCGCGCGCCCCTCGAAGAGCACACGGCGCTCCATCCTCGTCAGCCGTGCATCGACGTGGAAAGGGCTCTTCGCTCGGTAGCCGGCGTTGTCACCCTTCACCATTTCGTCCACGACTTCCGTGGCGAGGTCCCAGGCGCGCTGGAGCCCGCCCTCCTTGATTTCGTCAATGTTGACGCGCATTTGCGCTGTTTACAGACCCGCGAAAAGGGCCTCATTATAGGGGGGCAACCCTGCAAGTCAAGGCGCCCTCTGCTGCCGACTGGTTCCGGAGCAAACCTACAGGTAAAGGAGATGGTTTTTCTCGCGCCCTTGCGGGTACAGCTGCAAGCAAGGCTCGCCTTCGCGACTGGATCGTCGCTCCTGTCAGCAAAACCGGAAGTGGACCGAGCGGGCGAGCGGCGAGCGCTCGGCTCGCTGCCGCGCGAACGCGCCTGCCGTCGTGAGGCGCACGAGCCGTGCGCGGCGGTTTACGAAGGTAAAACTCGGGCTAGGGCCTGACGAGGCCGCGTGCGACCGCGAGGAGCGCCGCCTCTGCCTTGGTCGAGACGTCGAGCTTCTCGTAGATGCGCTTCACGTAAGTCTGAACGGTGCCCTCGGCGATACCCAGCGCCGACGCGACGTCGGCGTACGTGTGGCCGTGCACCAGGAGCTCCAAGACCTCGAGCTCGCGCTTGGAGAGGGCCGGTCCGTTGCGTTGGTCCGGCGGATCGCCGCGCAGCTCGGAGAGGAGCACCTTCGCGGCGCGCGGGCTGATGGGCGCGGCCTCGCCAGAAAGGACCTCATCGACCGCGCGCGCCAGCTCGGAGGCGTGGAAGGGCTTCAGGATATAGCCGGCTGCCCCCGCCCGGAGCGCGCCCAGCACGCGGGCAGGGATGTCGACCGCGGTGAGCGCGATGCACGCGGTCTTGGGCAGCTCCGTACGGATGGCGTGGATGACGTCCTCGCCGCTCATCTTGGGCAACCCGAGGTCGACCAGCGCGACATCGGGCTTCTCCTTGCGGGCGAGCGCTACGCCCTCTTCGCCCGAGGCCGCGGTCCCGCACACGTCGAACCCGTGCGTGGCCAGCACCTGCGCGATGAGCCTCGCGACGGCTTCGTCGTCTTCGATGGCGATGGCGCGTACGGCCATGGGCGACGGCCTCCCTTTCCTTCCCCCATTGCTACTAGCAGGGCGGTAGGACACGGGTCAAGCAATCGCCCGGGCGTCATGCACCCACACCCGTCGCCGCAGCGGAACGCTGGCGATCCTCGACCTCGCGCGGGCCGGCGGAGCTCCTGGGCTCGAGAAACTTGGGGGCTACGGACTTCGGACAACGGTCCGCGGCCTGAGCATGATCACCTCGAATCGAGGGTTATCGCACTGGCTTCGCCAGCGGCCGCCTGGCGCTGCGCCAGGTCGGAGGTTTTGGAGTGCGCTCAGCCTCTGGCAGCGCGCGACAGCTTCTGGCGGGAAGGACCCTCGAGCAGGCTGAGGGGTGGGACGCCCAGCGCTTTCGCGATGCACTCCAGGGTCTCCAGCGGCGGCGAGCGCTCGCCGCGTTCGAGCATCGAGACGTAGCTCACCGAGATCCCTGCCTTCTGCGCAACTCTTTCCTGAGAGAGTTTCCGCTGCATCCGCACGGCCCGGAGGTTCTGAGCAACCGCTTGTTCAAGGGTCATATCGCATCTGTATCACGAAGGGTGCGCTGGCGCATGTACCACGATCAACCCACGGTGACTGATAGCGCATGCCACATGAACTGACGCTCGAGATGGGGGGCACGCGGGGAGAGTTCTCCCCTCCGCTTGAGGCCCCGCAAGGCGCCGGACATCAGCTCACGGCGGCGGCGGTGACGCTGGAGAATCACATCAACTGGTCGCCGCTGTGAGAGGTCGTCGAAGGATTCGGCAATCTCTCAGGTCGACCCGCGTGAGCGGGCGGCGGTGGGTGAAGTGCCCGAATTAACTTCGGGCACGAGAGACGGGCGAGGCCCGCTCTGCCGAAGTTCGGGAGGCGTCGATTGCTCGACGGCTCTTGAGGAGCACGTCCGGTAGCCCGAGGTTCCCAGCAGGTCGGGGAGGAGCGCTCAGCGGCTCGGTTGAAGGGCGCCGCGTCGCCGGCACAGCCGTTGGACCGGCCGTCCGGGCCTTCGCGCGATGTCCTCTGGAGAGAGCGGGCCCGAGCAGCACGAGGAGTGGCAAGCATGGCCCCTGCCCTATTGGCATCACCGCATCTGCCAGCGATCGAGCGGGACGTGTCCTACCATGAAAGTGGAGATGAAGAGAGAGTAGATGGAGGTTCCCATGGCAATCGAGACAATGGAAGTGAGCTTGCCGCGCGTCCGATGGGAGTCGGTCATTCCGGGCGCCTTCTGCGCAGTGGCCATTCAGATCGTCCTTGGCCTCTTCGGCGCCGCCTTTGGGTTCGGAGGCGAGAGCGCAGGGACCGCCGGGTATCAGACACTGTCCGGCATCTGGGAGACCCTGACGCCGCTGGTAGCCATCTTCATCGGGGCTGCGGTGGCGGTGTCCCTTGGCGGCCGGCGGAACGCGTACCTGAACGGCTTCATGGTCTGGTGCGTCTTCTTGGCGGCAGTGGCCTTCTACCTGGCCCGGGACCTCGGGGCAGTCACAGCGCGTGCCGAGGCCATCGGGCTCACCGGGGCAACCGCCGCCGCGCTCGCGGGGCTCTCGGCGCTGATTGGGTTGGCGGGCGCCTTCTTCGGCTCGGCGATCGGGAAGCGCGTGGCTCGTTATGAGCTCTCCCGCAGGCGCGAGGAGCGCGAGGAGGAGGAGCTGGAGCGCCCCGAGGCGCCCGTTCACCACTGATTCACGACCTCCGAGAACCCTCCGAGAACCATCGAACCACGCGAGGATTCTGGCCAGGGGGGCGCGGCCTTCCGCGGCCGCGCCCCGGCTCATGTTCCCCGCCTTCTGTCCCCGAACGCCGGGATAGTCAAAGAGTGGTACCCCAGGTAGGGTCATGTGCGTTCATGACGTCTACTGGAGGCGAAAGGGGGAGCGACAGGATGGCGCGCGTTCTGATCGGACAGCTGCTCCGGCAGCAAGGGTTGATCGACGATCACCAGATCCACAGCGCTCTCGCCTACCAGGTCAAGTGGGGCGGGAGGATCGGACAGGCTCTCCTGCGCCTGCGCCTCGTCGAAGAGGAACGCCTCCTGGCCACCCTGGGGAGGCAGCTCGGCGTCCCCTCCATTCACATCGGCGAGCAGGTGACCTCGCCTAGGGTGCTCCGGCTGGTACCTGAGAAGGTCATTCGCAGGCACCGCGTCCTTCCTCTGGAGGTGATCTCCACGGGTCGTTCCGAGCGGCTCGTCGTCGCCTTTCCCGCCCCGGAAAACCTGCTCGTGATCGATGAAGTCGCCTTCGCCGCAGGGATGGACGTCGAACCCGTGCTCGCGGGGGACGAGGACCTCGACCGCGCCATCGCACGTCACCTCGATCCCGCCTTGGAGCTACCCAGGGTGTCTGGCGAGCCGATGTGTCTCGTCGACGGCCGGCGGCTGGACGGTTAGACGCCGACGGATTTCCCTGAAGCGCGGCGAGCGTCCCGGCAAGCCCCCACCTACGGCCGTGAGCACACGACGAGGCGCCGCCGCGTGGTCGCTGTTACAGGTTGCAAGCTGCCGGTGATCACATGGTATGAAGCGGCGCGGCACGGTTTCATGACGACGCCTTGCGCGATTAGCTCAGTTGGATAGAGCGTCGGCCTCCGGAGCCGAAGGCCACTGGTTCGAATCCAGTATCGCGCGCCATTCCAAGGGCCGGGTTTTCAAGGGTTTTCCCCTGAGCCCGGCTCTTCTTTTCCAGGTTTGCGGTCGTCTGCATGTCCCCTGCTTGCCCTGGAGCAGCCGTCGCGACGGGGAGCATCACCGCCCCGGCCGCACACCCTCCGCCCACGGGAAAGCGTACCCGATGGATGCATCCGGCAGGCGCGCAAACGCCGCGATCGCCTCGAGCGCGGCGTCGACGCCGTCGAGCGCGACAGCGCCCGTGGCGGCGATCGCCTCTCGAGCGCCGCGGAGATTTCCGGCGAGGTTCTCGGCGAACCCATTGAACGCGGGCTCGCCCGCGCAGCCGCCGACGAAGATCCAGGTGAGGCGTGAGGGCCTCGCGCCTGCGCCCGCGAGCAGCGCTGCGAGCCGACGCCCGACGTAAGGGTCGTTCCCGTTTCGGTCGTAGCTCCGCATGAACGCCTGCCATACGGGCGCGAACCCCGGTGGTTCCGGGTGGAGGCGCAGGAGCGAGTGGTCGTCGTCGCAGAGGGCGACGCGCCCGCCGGGCCGAATGGCGCGGACCATCTGCGCCACGACCTTCTCCGGTGCCGGCACGTGCTCTAGGAGGAAACGTGCGTTGGCGAGATCGAAGGTCCCCCACTCCGCTTCGCGCAGCGGGAACGCGAGCGCATCGCCCGACCGAACATCGAGCAGCTCTTCCTCGCCCGCCGAGCGAGCGAGGTCGCGCGCGCGGGCGCTCTGCTCGGCGCTCCGCTCGATGCCGACCACGGGCTTTGCGGCAGCACGCGCCATACCCCGTGCGAGCTGGCCGAGGCCGGAGCCGACGTCCAGGACGCGCTCGCCGCGGCTCACCCGGAGCTCGCGCAAGCACGCCGCGTTGAGGAGGTCGTTCAGGAGAGCGAGCCGCGCCTGCTCATCCGGATCGGTACCATGGATGTAACGCGATGGGATCACAGGTCAGGCCTTCCTAACGGCCCTCGCACCCGTCCGCTCCTGCATCGAACCCCAGCTTGAGCAACTCTCCGTGGACTCAAGCCCGCCGCATTGACCAGCTGCCGGGGATCACCCCTATTCATCGACCAGACCGATCGTCGCGGGGCCGGGCGGCAGGACGAGCTCACGGCCCAGCCAGCCGAGCTCGCGGCCCTGCTTGCTTGCGCGCGGCAGCGGCCCCGGCAAGGGCCAGGCAAGGCGCACCCCGCCCGCGGGTCGGTACCACTCCACCGGCAAGCTCCAAGCTCGACACGCCCTTGGCTGTTGTCGACAGATGCGCGTCACGGCACACTGCGCGCCATCGACGAGCGGTGGGAGGAGGATCGGCGCATGGTTCCGCAGCAGCGGCGTGTCGCTCTGGTGACCGGCAGCTCGCGAGGGCTGGGCAGTGCCATCGCCCGGCGCCTCGCCCGCGACGGTCTTGCCGTGGCGGTGAACAGCCTGCGTGGCGAGGCACAGGCGGCCCGAATCGCCGGCGCCATCCGCGACGACGGCGGCGTCGCCGACGCCTTCGCCGGCGACGTCACCGACGAGCAGCAGGTGGTCAACTTGGTGGCGGCGATAGCCGGCAGCTTCGGCCCGATTGACGTGCTCGTGTTGAACGCGACGGGCCCGCAGCCCGAAGCTCCGCTGAGCGACGTGGGGTGGGAGGACCACCTCGCCCAGCTCGACTTCTTCGTGAAGAGCCCCGTGTTGGTCGGGCGCGAAGTGCTGCCCGGGATGTGTGAACGGGCGTTCGGTCGAATCGTGAACATCGATTCCGAGGTCGCCGACCGCCCACCGCCAGGCCGCAGCGCCTACGCGACGGCCAAGAACGCCCAAATCGGCCTCACTCGCAGTTGGGCCCGGGAGCTTGCCCCGTTCGGCGTCACCGTCAACACCGTCGCACCGGGATTCATCCCGGTAGAGCGCCACGCCGATGTGCCAGCGCTCGTGAGGGACGCCTACCTCGCCTCCGTGCCCGCCGGCCGCATGGGTACCCCGGAGGACGTCGCCCACGTCGTGAGCTTCCTCGTCTCCGAAGGGGCCGGGTTCGTTACGGGCCAGCGCATCGTGGTGGACGGCGGTCGGGGTCTCGGTAGCTGACTCGGCGTTACCCGTTCGCCGCGCGCGCCACTGCACGCCGTTTCAGCGCTGGTCCGGGTGCGCCGCCGGGCGCACTCCGCACTTCGCGATGCACCTCCTGGGGTCCTGCCTCCTCGGGAGGCATGACGAACGGACGCTCCATTCCGCTCGATACCGGGAAGGTGGCGCTGTCGGGTTCGGAGCCTGGAGTCCGATTGACGTTGGTAAAGGCCCGGCGCGCGGCGCGCTTGAGCTCCCCGAGGAGCATTCAGCGCCTACCCGGACGGAGGATGATCATGGGTTGGAAACCTGCCGACGACCTCATCGCGCCTGTGGGCGCAGAGCTTCACGCTCAGGACGAGACGACCGCAGCCCGAGCGACAGCGACGCGCGGGAGAGCTGCCGGCTCGCACCGTCGGTGACGCTCAGCGCGCTGGACCGACGACAGCGTCTAGGTGTTCCCGGTGCTCGACCCGGGGTCGCACCCTCGTCGACCGCCGCGAGGCGATCCGGGTATCGTGGTTCGCGTCCCAGGAGTCAGGTATGCGCTCGACCAATTTCGGCAGCTTTGTTGTACTCGCGATCTCGCTTGGTTTACCGCTCATGGCAACCGCCGGGGGCGATGCCGCGGCAGGCAAGGCCAAGAGCCTGGCTTGCCAGGCCTGCCACATCGCGGTCGCGCCCACCGGCGACACGCCGCGCCTCGTCGGACAACCCGAGGGGTATATCGTGAAGCAGCTCAAGGCGTTCAAGGCCGGTGATCGCAAGAGTCCGGTCATGAGCGCTATGGCCAACGAGCTGAGCGACACCGACATGGCCAACCTAGCGGCCTACTGGAGCAGTCAGGTTCCGGGCACCGACACCATGGTCCTGCCCGAGGTCGCCGCGATCAAGAAGTCGCACATGGTGTTCCCGAAAGACTTTCCGAACGGCTTCGTCCTCTACAACACCAAGAACAAGGAGGAAGGAAACTCGGTGAGCAAGTCGTACGTCAACACGGTCGGGCTCCAGGCAGCGAAGGCCAATAAGCCGCTCCCCGACGGCAGCGTGATCGTCGTTGTCCACTACGCGGCAAAGCTCGACGCCAGCAAGAAGCCCGTGCTCGAAGAGGACGGCAGCTGGAGCGTCGACAAGGTGGTGGGATATGGCGGCATGGAGGCGCGCGCGGGGTGGGGCAAGGACGTCCCCGAGCTGCTTCGCAACGCGAACTGGAACTACGGCCTGTTCGGCGTTGATAAGACCCCGCGTGCCGAGCTCAACCACGCGCCGTGCCTCGCATGTCACAAGCCGAGGGCCGAGACGAGCTACCTGTTCTTGCTCAAGGACATCAAGGCCAAGGCCAACAGGAAGTAGCTCGCTGGCTACCGCGTCACGGCGCTCACCACGTGATCGCAGGGGAGTGGCGACTGCGCGAGGATGCAGACCAGGTTCTCCGAGCCGGTGTTGCGCACCGCATGCGGAGCGTCCTTGGCCGCCAGCACGAGATCGCCGGGCTTCACCGGATAGACGGCGTCTCCGACCACGCACTCCCCGGAGCCGCTGACGAAGTAGAGCACCTCGTCGGAAAGTGGATGTCGGTGGAGTGGGTTCTCCTGACCGGGCACGATGCAGTAGACGTTGAAGTGCAAGCTGTCGACCTCGAACAGGCGCTTGCGGACGAAGGCGTTCTGGCGGAACTCGATCGCCTCGGACAGGTTGAAATGTGGCCTGGTTGGGCCGCCGATGGGGGTCATGGGATTCACGGGTGTTCCTCCAGGGTCGCGATGCGGGTCAAACCTCGGCGAAGACGGTTGCGGCATGGTGCGCAGGGGCACGATCAGCTCACCTTGCGGAACTCGCCCTCGGAGTGCCCCTTGGCCAGGCACTGCCGGCAGTAGGCGTAGAGGGCGTCGTAGACGATCCACTCCGCCTGATTGATGGCATGGTCGTCTGGCAACCCGAGATGGCGAAAGCCCTCGGCGATGGCCTTGAGGCCCCAGATTCTCGGGAGGTGGGCCGCGCTTCGGGAGCGAGGTCGCGACCGCGCGCGCCTGATTCGCGAGCTCGCGGTAGTCCGCCTCGCGCGCCGACTGGAACAGCGCGAGGACCTGCTCGTCCGACAGCCCGTCGATGAACCTGGCCTCGACGATCGAGGCATCGCCGCCTCCCTTCATGACCTCGCGCAGGACCCACTGGAAGTCTTCCTGCGTCTCGTCGTTGCGCGGGAGCGCATACACCGAGTTCTTGATGGGGACGGCACCGATCCGCTGGAGACGCCGCCCGATCTTGACGCGGAGGTACGCGGGCTTGGGCGGGATCTGGTGGATGAGCAGCATCCAGCGCGACGCGGCGCTGCCTGACTTGAGACCCTTGCGTGGCATAGCCTCGTTGATATAGCAACTGCATCTCGACCGTCCATCATGCTTCACTCGGAGCCCAGCCGTCGCGGCAATGGCTTCCGGGGGGGGGTTGGAATTCCAACCTGCGGATCGAGGTCCGGTAACGGGTCCGTCTCCTCCACTCGCAGTCCGGCAGGATGAAGCGCCATCCTGGGCCAGATGCCGTGTCCCTGGAGGCCCCGGTGGCAGGCGGCAGGTGGCGGTCTCGGTGGAGCCCGCCGGGCGCACCGCCTACCTCGACGGCAAGCCCCTCGCCCCCATCAGGTCGAGTTCAGGGCGAGCCTCGCCGCAGCGAGCCACGGACCTGCTGGCCGCATCACCCGATTCCGGACGGCAGGGCGACCACCCTCGCGCCTGATCCCGCGATCCGCTCCAGGTATGCGGCCCACTTCTCGAGGGCGTCGCGCCGCTGTTCGAGGCACGTCGAGGTCCTCCAGGGCGAGGCACCTCGCTGCTCGCAGAACGCGTGCGTGGGCCTCCGACCACCGAAACCGCATGGACACCTCTTCGACCTGCCTCTGCTCGTGCTCCCTTGCCGTCCGATTGAGCGAGAGAGTGCGGTCGAGTCGCCTCCCTCTTCTCGCGAGCACGTAGCGGCGGGTGGTGGCGCGCCACGAGATGAGCCACGCCATCGTGGCCGCGGCGCAACCCGGCTGCGATCCGGTGCACGCTGCTCGACGTATTCACCATGGACGACCAGCTGCAAAGTACGCTGCGTTCCGGGCCCGACAAGCGGCACAACCGCTCAGCCGGTACACGCGCACCGCAATATGGGTGCACAACGGCATTTGGTTGCCAGCGAGATCCCAGCTGACTCTTGCTCCATGCGCTCAGCCGCAAGGGAATCGCGGCCTTGCGCATGCCGGCATGGGCCGTGCACAGCAGAACTGATAGCGCATGCCACATGAACTGACGCTCGAGATGGGGGGCGCGGGGGGAGAGTTCTCCCCTCCGCTTGAGGCGCCGCAAGGCGCCGGACATCAGCTCACAGCGGCGGCGGTGACGCTGGAGAATCACATCAACTGGTCGCCGCTGTGAAACACCGAGGAGACCAAGATGCCCCAGCTGGACCACAGTGCAACCGTCGCCCGGATCGTCACAGAGCACCCCGTCGCCGCGCGAGTCTTCCAGAAGCACGGAATCGACTACTGCTGCCACGGAAACGTGACCGTGCCCGAGGCCTGCCTGGAGGGACGACTCGATCCCGAGGCGCTGTTCGCGGAACTGCAGGCCGCGCTCGCGGCCGACGATGCCCGGCCGGAGGAGAATCCCCGCGCGCTCTCCACCGCCGCCCTCATCGCGCGCATCATCGACCGCCACCACGGCTATCTGCGGCAGGCCCTGCCCTACATCGCGCCGATCATGGCCAAGGTCGCGAAGGTACACGGACCGCGAAACGCGAACCTGCAACACCTTCACGACGCGTTCCGCGACCTCGCGTCCAGCCTCGGGCCGCACCTCGACGAGGAGGAAGAGGTCCTCTTCCCTGCCCTCATGGCACGGCAGCCGGATGCGCGACTCGTGGAGCGCGAGGTCGAGCGGATGTACGAGGACCACCTGGCGGTCGGAGACCTGCTGGCCCGGATCCGCGCGTTCACCGGCGGATTCACAACGCCGGAGTGGGGCTGCAGCACGTACCGCGTCCTCATGGGGGAGCTCGACGCGCTCGAGGCGGACATCCTCCGGCACGTGCACCTAGAGAACCACGTGCTCGCGCCCCGCTTCGGCGCCCTCGCGACGCGGGCGGCGTGATGGCGCGGCTCTCGATGGAGATAGGACCATGAGCGAGCTCATCGACAACGACACCCAGCGCAGGGAGGATCTCCTGAAGCACGGCACCACCGGCCCGCCGAAGGTAAGGTGGGGGAAGCACGACGAGGCGCGGGCGCTCCTGCACTGATCGACGAGGCACCCACCATGGACGACCGGCTGTATCGACAGATCATCGAAGGAAGCCCCGAGGCCATCATCCTTGGGGACCCCGAGGGAATCATCCGGCTGTGGAACGCCGGTGCCGAGGCTCTCTTCGGCTTCACCGCCGAGGAGGCGGTGGGACAATCCATGGACCTCATCATCCCGGAGCGACTGCGAGGTCGCCACTGGGACGGCTATCACAAGGTGCTGGCGACGGGGGTCAGCCGGTACGGGAGTGGAGACCTGCTCGCAGTTCCAGCCGTCACCAAGAGCGGCCACACCATCTCCATCGAGTTCACCATTCAGATGATGAAGGGGGCCGCAGGCGAGATCGTGGGCCCTGTCGCGACCATCCGTGACGTGACGAAACGCTTTCAGCGGGAGAAGGAGCTGGCGCGCCGGCTGAAGGAACTCGAAGCGAGACAGGGCTAGGCATGCTCACAGCGGCGGCGGTGCCGCTGGAGAATCACATCAACTGGTCGCCGCTGTGACTCGGAGATCGCGAAGGAGATCCGGGCGCGCCGCGGTGGCGTCGCCCAGATCTGATCGCCCGCGCAGAGGGCTTCGATGTGCGGTGCGGCCCACTGATCTGGGGTGTGATCACAGTCTACGGCGGGACATTCCCGGCGGGACCGTCCCTTGCGGGCAGGTGGGCGAAGCATCCGGGCCATCTCCATAGGTCTATGCGGCGAACGCGCTCACTCATGCAGGCCCTTGGCATGCGCGTGGGGTCGTGCACT
>Ga0154716_1033_pt8 | contig 28810 bp, 29 predicted proteins | sample Rifle2008BG16ft_FD_105724 | JGI IMG/M metagenome (GOLD analysis project Ga0154716, IMG submission 105724) | Anaeromyxobacter sp. RBG_16_69_14
CGGCGCGCACCCACGCCTCCGTGTCCCGCCAGGTGAGGCTCTTCCAGCCGTTCGCACCGGGGTGGCGGAACGCCTCGGCGTCGGGGGTCTTTCCGACGCGGTCGAGGAAGAGCGCGGGGACGGTGCGGGGTTCAGGGGCGGTCACGGGGGCCTCGCGGTGGGCGAAACGACCGGATGCTAGTGGCGCGCTTCCGGGATGTCGATCGGTGAAGTGAGGCGCGTCGCGGGTGCCGGAGTCCCGGGCGCGCGGAGACGGCCTCCGGCGCGATCCGCACCCCGCCGGAGGCATCGTCCGCTATAACGTCGAAATCGACCGCTCGATCTCCGGACGCTGAACCGAAGCGCTGCCCTGCGCCACTGCATCACCGTACGCCTGTCATTGCAGCGAAATCCCATTCTCCGAGGAGGGCCGTGCCGAATGGGTGCCCAAGGCGATCGCGCCGCCTCGTCCGCTTGACAAGACGTGCTTCCAATATTTAGGATGCTTGATTCGTCGCGCCGGCAGCGCGGCCGGGACGACCCCAAGAGCTCCATCGAACCCGAGACCAGGAAAGACGACCATGGCCCTCCCCCCGACCCGCAAGCCCCGCTTCGAGACGCTCCAGGTGCACGCCGGCCAGGATCCCGCGCCAGGCACCAACGCGCGGGCGGTGCCCATCTACCAGACGACCTCCTACACCTTCGACTCTGCCGAGCACGGCGCCAGGCTCTTCGCACTGCAGGAGTTCGGGAACATCTACACGCGCATCATGAACCCCACCACCGACGTCTTCGAGAAGCGCGTGGCCGCGCTCGAGGGAGGCGTGGCGGCGCTCGCGACGTCGTCGGGCCAGGCGGCGCAGTTCCTGGCCATCTCGAACATCGCGCAGGCTGGCGACAACATCGTCTCGACGAGCCTCCTCTACGGCGGCACCTACAACCAGTTCAAGGTGACGCTGCCGCGCCTCGGAATCGGCGTGAAGTTCGTCGAGGGCGACCAGCTGGGCGACTACCGCAAGGCCGTCGATGCGCACACGAAGGCCATCTACGTCGAGTCGATCGGGAATCCCGCCTTCGCCGTCCCCGACTTCGAGGCGCTGGCGTCGCTGGCGCACGAGCACGGGATCCCGTTCATCGTCGACAACACCTGCGGCTGCGCGGGCTACCTGGTCCGGCCGATCGAGCACGGGGCCGACATCGTCGTCGAGTCGGCCACCAAGTGGATCGGCGGCCACGGCAACTCGATCGGAGGCGTCATCGTCGACTCGGGCAAGTTCGACTGGGCGGCCTCGGGCAAGTTCCCCTTCTTCACCGATCCGTCGCCAGGCTACCATGGCCTCGTCTTCAACGACGTCTTCGGACCCAAGGGCCAGCTCGGCAACATCCAGTTCATCATCCGAGCTCGCGTGGAAGGGCTGCGCGACCTGGGTCCGGCCCTCTCGCCCTTCAACGCCTTCCTGCTCCTGCAGGGCCTCGAGACGCTCTCGCTGCGCGTCCAGCGCCACGTCGACAACGCGCTCGAGCTCGCGAAGTGGCTCAAGGTCCACCCTCAAGTCAGCTGGGTGTCCTACCCCGGCCTCGAGGATCACCCCTATCACCGGCGCGCACGCCAGTACCTCAAGCACGGCTTCGGCGGCGTGCTGGCCTTCGGCATCAAGGGTGGGTACGAGGCGGGCAAGAAGTTCATCGACGGGGTGAAGCTCGCCTCGCACCTCGCCAACCTCGGCGACGCGAAGACGCTGGTCATCCACCCGCCCTCGACCACGCACCAGCAGCTCAGCGAGGCCGAACGGAAGGCAGCCGGCGTGACGCCCGACCAGATCCGCGTCTCGGTCGGCATCGAGCACATCGACGACATCAAGGAAGACTTCTCGGAGGCGTTCGCGGCCGCGAACTGATGCAACCCCGTAGGCGGGGCTTGCTCCCCGCCGGGTGACACCCGAGGCGGGGGGACGAGCCCCCGCCCTACCACTCGAACTCACAGCAGAGATCATGACGACAGAAGAGCTCGCGACGTGGGCGGGCGCGCTCGAGGTGCGCCCGCCGCAGGAGATCCTCGCCCTCGCGGCGGGGCGGTTCGCACCCCGCCTCGGGCTCGCGACCGGCTTCGGCCCCGAGGGATGCGTCCTCATCGACATGGCGGCGCGCCAGGCGCTCGACATCGACTACTTCACCCTCGACACGGGGTATCTCTTCCCGGAGACCTACGCGCTCTGGCAGGAGCTCGAGAGCCGCTACCGGATCACCATCCGCGGCCTGCGCTCCTGGTCCCCGACCTTGGCGGACGCGCCACCGCTCGCGCCCGCGCCGTGGCGGGTCGACGCCGACGCCTGCTGCGAGGCGCGAAAGGTGCGCCCGCTCCGGGCAGAGCTGGGCAAACTCGACGCCTGGGTCACCGCTATCCGCCGCGACCAGACGGCCGACCGCGCCGGAGCCATGCCGGTCGAGTGGGACGCCCGGTTCGGCCTGGTGAAGGTGAACCCGCTCGCGCACTGGAGCGCGCAGGAGGTGGCGGCCTACGCGAAGGCGTACCACGTCCCGCTGAACCCGCTGCTCGCACGGGGCTACTCCAGCATCGGCTGCGCTCCCTGCACGACCCCCGTTGCGCCAGGCGAGGATCCGCGCGCCGGCCGCTGGCGCGGCAGCGCCAAGACAGAGTGCGGCATTCACGAGAGGTGCGCTGGATCGGTTCGGCCCACCGCCCCCAGCACAGAGCCCGAGGGTAGCCCATGAAGCCCGAGACCTCGACCGCGAGCCCCGACCCGCTTCACCGCGATGGCGCGGAAGTCGCACACCTCCCGTCGCACTGGCGCGGCGGATACATCGTCTGGCTCACGGGGCTCTCGGGCGCCGGCAAGAGCACGCTTTCCAGGGCGCTAAAGCCCGCGCTCGGAGCCGAGCAGCCGGCCGAGATCCTCGACGGCGACGAGGTGCGCGCCTACCTGTCGAAGGGCCTCGGCTTCTCGAAGGAGGACCGCGACACGAACGTCCACCGCATCGGCTACGTGGCGCGGGTCCTGGCGCGAAACGGCGTCGCGGTGATGGCCGCCGCCATCTCTCCATACGCGGCCGTTCGCGACCACGTGCGCAGGCTCGCGGAGAGGGATGGCGTCCCCTTCGTGGAGGTGTTCGTCTCGGCCTCCATCGAGAGGCTCGTCGAGCGCGACGCGAAGGGCCTCTACAGGCGAGCGCTGGCCGGCGAGATCGCGCACTTCACCGGCGTCTCCGACCCTTACCAGGCGCCCGCCCATCCCGATCTCGTGGTGAAGAGCGACTGCGAGACGGTCGAGGAGAGCTCCCGAAAGATCCTGGAGCACCTGCGCGAGCGCGGCCTGCTGAGCCCGCCCCAGGCGGAGGCACTCGCGTCGTGAACAGGTTGCCGCACCCTATCCGCAGCTCTTCCCAAACGCTGCACAGCCTCATCGGCGGGCTCGGGCTCGGGCTCGACAAGGAGAATGAGGAGATGACTCAGGTGAAGAGGATCCCATGAACTTCATCGCTTCCGTCGGCCGTGCCCGCACCACCTTCGCCCGGCAGGCCGACGTCGATCTCTTCCTCGACACCCTGCGGAAGTTCGAGCGGGGCGAGATCTCCGCCGAAGCCTGGCGCGCCTTCCGCTTGCTGCACGGCACCTACGGCCAGCGCCAGGAGGGCGACCTCTCCATGCTGCGGGTGAAGATCCCCCAGGGCGTGCTCGACCACAGGCAGCTCGGCGCGCTGGCGCTGGTGGGAGAGCGCTATTCGCGCGGCTTCGGGCACGTCACCACCCGCCAGAACGTCCAGTTCCACTTCGTTCGCCTCGCCGACGTCGAGCCGGCGATGCGGATCCTGGCCGGGGCGGGGCTCACCACCCGCGAGGCCTGCGGCAACTCGGTGCGCAACATCACCACCTGCGCGCTGGCCGGCGTGGGCCCGGACGAGATCTTCGACGTGACGCCCTACGCCGAGGCGACGACGCGCCACCTGCTCGGCCACCCGCTCTCCTCGTCACTGCCGCGCAAGTTCAAGATCGCCTTCGAGGGCTGCCCCGAGGACCACGCTCTCACCGCCATACACGACATCGGCGTGCGGGCGCGCGTCCGCAGCGAGGGTGGCCGGGTCGTTCGTGGTTTCGCCATCGCGGCGGGGGGAGGCACCGCGACGCTGCCCACCTCGGCCCGGACGCTCGTCGAGTTCCTGCCCGCCGGAGAGCTCCTCGCCCTCGTCGAGGCCGTCGTGGGCGTCTTCCACCGCCTCGGGGACCGCAAGAACCGGCACGCCAACCGGATGAAGTTCCTCATCCGCAAGATAGGCTGGGAGGCCTTCCGCGGCGAGGTGGACACCGAGCTCGCCGGCCTGCGCGCCCGCGGCGCGCCCGCCCTGCCCTTCGATCCCGAGCTGCCGCCCGCGGAGTCGCCGCCCTGGTGGACCCGCCCTGCCGCGCCCACCCCCGCGGAGGTGGCGGCCCGGGCGCGCACGACGCCGCTGCGCGGCCCGGGCGTTCTCCCGGTGGTCGGGCCCGACGCCGACGGGGAAGCCGCGCTCGCCGCCTGGCTCTCCAGCAACGTGCGCGGCCAGCGCGACCTGGACTTCGCGACGACCGCCATCACGCTGCCGCTCGGTGACATCACCGCCGATCAGCTCCGGATCGTCGCCGATCTCGCCCTGGCCTACGGCGACGGCACCGTCCGGATCACCGCGGCCCAGGACCTGCTCCTGCGATGGGTGCCGCGTTTCGAGACTCAAGAGCTCTTCCGCCGCCTGGCAGCCGCCGGCCTCGGCAAGGATGCCGCGGGGACGGTCGCGGACGTGGTGAGCTGCCCCGGCGCGGAGAGCTGCAACCTCGCCGTCACCGCCTCGCGCGGGATCGGCCAGCTCGTCGAGGCGCACCTGCGCTCCCGGCCCGACCTCGTCGCGGCTGCACCAGATCTGACGATCAAGGTGAGCGGGTGCCCCAGCGGCTGCAGCCAGCACCACATCGCGGGCATCGGCCTCCAGGGCAGCGCGCGCAAGGTGGCCGGCAGGGTGGTCCCGCAGTACTTCGTCCTCCTCGGCGGCGGCATCGAGGAGGGCGGCGCGCGCTTCGGCCGGCTCGCCGCCAAGATCCCGGCCCGCCGTGTGCCCGAGGCGATCGAGCGGCTGCTCACGCTCTATCGCGCCGAGCACGGCCCCGGCGAGAGCGCCACCGCCTTCTTCGCGCGGGTAGAACTCGAGCGGGCGAAGGCGGTGGTGCAAGACCTCGGCAAGCTCGCGCCCGAGACCACGCGCCCCGAGGACTACGTCGATCCGGGCGAAGATCGCGACTTCCTGACCGACGCGCAACCCGACTCGGCGCAGGGTGCCGCGTGATGGCTACTTCGCCGACTCGTCGAAGAGCCAGGTCGAGAGGTAGCGCTCGCCCGTGTCCGGAAGCACGACCACGACGAGCTTGCCCTCGTTCTCGGGGCGCCTGGCCACCTCGAGCGCGGCCACCACCGCACCGCCGCAGCTGATGCCCGAGAGGATCCCCTCCTCCTTGCACAGCCGCCGCGCCATCTCACCGGCGTCCTCGTTCGACACGCCGATGATCTCGTCTAGCAGCTCCGTCCTCAGCACCTTCGGCACGAATCCCGGACCCCAACCCTGGATCTTGTGTGGTCCGGCCTTGCCGCCCGCGATGACCGGCGAGTCCTTGGGCTCGGCGGCGACGAACCTCACGGACGGCTTTCGCGGCTTGATGACCTCCGCCACGCCGGTGATGGTGCCGCCCGTGCCGGTGCCGGCCACGAAGATGTCGATCTTGCCGTCGGTGTCGCGCCAGACCTCCTCCGCCGTGGTCCTGCGGTGGATCTCCGGGTTGGCCGGGTTCTCGAACTGCTGCAGGACGAGGTAGCGTCTGTCCTGCGAAGCGAGCTCGTCCGCCCTGGCGATTGCACCCTTCATACCCTCCGCTCCCGGCGTGAGGATGAGGTCGGCCCCGAGCGCCTTGAGGAGCTTGCGCCGCTCCACGCTCATCGTCTCGGGCATGGTCAGGACGATCTTGTAGCCCTTCGCGGCGGCGGCAAAGGCGAGGCCGATGCCGGTGTTGCCGCTCGTCGGCTCGAGCAGGATCGTGTCGGCCCTGATCTTCCCGTCGCGCTCGGCGGCCTCGATCATCGAGACCCCGATGCGGTCCTTCACCGAGGCGAGAGGGTTGAAGCTCTCGAGCTTCGCCACCACTTGCGCCCTGATACCAGCGGTGACGCGGTTGAGGCGGACGAGTGGTGTGTTGCCGATGGTCTGGGTGATGTCCTGGTAGATGCGCATGTTCGGTGTTCCTCGGTGGGCCGGCCGCTTTGGACTTAGATGCGGGAGCCGATGCCGGCAGCCCTTCGGTGAGGGGTGGGACGTCCGTTATAACGGCATAACGGCACCCCGGCCCGCCCGCACCGCCTTCGTCGGCCACACCCTGCTGGAATCCAAGTTCCCGGGCCCCGAAGACCTCACTGAACACGAGGAGGCCGGGCACGGTTTTGTGCTTGCGTCGCGACCGCAATATCGGGTATCAACGTTCTGCTTTGCTTGTTATCGACAGCGGCGAAGGACGGTCTCGCCGTGCGGCGTCGGCACCCTTGAACTGCGCCGACAACGGAGTAAGGTCTGCGGCCATCTGGGCGCGTCACCTTGGCGGCTTCGTCCTGGGAGCGGGCATTGGCAGAGAGACGCTGGTCGAAGCGTTGGCTTGTGCTTGCAATCCTGGTTGGTATGGTCGTCGGCGTTGGCGGGGTCACGTTCGACTACGCCGCGGGGCTCTCGTACCTGAGCAACGACCCCCGGGCATGCGCGAACTGCCACATCATGAGCGATCAGCTCGACTCCTGGCGGAAGGGTCCACACCACGCGTCGGCGACCTGCAACGACTGCCATGTGCCGCCTCGCTTTCCGGAGAAGTACGTGGCCAAGGCCCTGAACGGCTACCACCACTCGATGGGCTTCACCTTCCAGCCCTCCATCCCCGACGCGCCAGGCGCGAGGCTCGCCTTCCACGAGCCCATCCAGATCAAGGATGCCAACAGCCAGATCCTTCAGGACAACTGCCTGCGTTGCCACGGCGATCTCGTCCACGACATCGTGCGTGGCAGCACCTGGGCCGATAATGCCATTCGCTGCGTGCAGTGCCACCGGGGCGTGGGGCACGGAGCGAGGAGATAGCCAAGGGACACCATGGAAAACGCCACACGCAAGCGCGGCGGGGTCTTCGCCTATGTCGTCGTCGCTCTGGTCACCGCGATCGCGGCCGTCGGAGTCACGGCGCTGGCCATCAACATCTTCCAGCGCAAGCAGGAGGCGAAGACTCCCTCCCTGAAGCTGGTCGACGTGACCGAGAACGACGTCGATCCCGCGAAGTGGGGCGTCAACTGGCCCCGTGAATACGACGGGTATCTCCGGACCTCCGAGCCGTCGCGGACCAAGTACGGTGGCGGGCTGGTGGGCCCCGAAGGGAGTCTCCCGCCGCAGAAGGCTCAGCGCGACCCGTGGCTCACGCGGGTCTTCGCCGGCTACCTCTTCGCGGTCGACTACCGCGACCGCCGTGGGCACGCGTTCATGCTGCAAGACCAGGAGGTCACCAAGCGCAACGTGCCCTCGGAGGCGAAGCAATCCGGCAACTGTCTACATTGCCACGCCTCGATCATGCCGCTCTACCGCAAGCTCGGTCGCGAGGCGCTGCCGAAGGCCAACGACGCCGAGCACGTCCAGAAAGGCATGCAACTGGTAGGCGAGATGGACTACTGGGACGCGCACAAGCTCCTGGGAAAGACGACCAGCGGCGTCCATCCCGTGTCGTGTGTGGACTGCCACGATCCCAAGACGATGGAATTGCGGGTGACGCGGCCGGCATTCATCGCCGGGATACAGCAGCTCGCCGCGTCGAGCGCCGCCGTGCCGCCTCTACCGAGCATCGAGCGGTGGCGCCGTGGCGGCCGGAGCAAGCCCTACGATCCCAACCTCGACGGCACCCGGCAGGAGATGCGCTCGTTCGTCTGCGGGCAGTGCCACGTCGAGTACTTCTGCGGGAAGGGCACGACGGTCTTCTTTCCCTGGGCCGAGGGCCTCAAGGTCGAGCAGATCGAGCACCAGTACGATCGTCTGGAGGTGAAGGGTCGCCGCTTCAAGGACTGGGTCCACGCCGAGACGGGGATGGAGGTGCTCAAGGCGCAGCACCCGGAGTTCGAGCTCTGGAGCCAGGGCATCCACGCCAGGAGCGGCGTGGCGTGCGCCGACTGCCACATGCCCTACAAGCGCGAGGGCGCGATGAAGGTCTCCGAGCACTGGGTGCGCAGCCCGCTCCTGGAGGTGAACCGTTCGTGCGCCACCTGCCACCCGTACGGTGACGAGGAGATCAAGTCCCGGGTCGAGGCGATCCAGGACCGGAACTTCGCGCTCATGACGCGCGCCGGGCAGGCGGCCACGAGCATGATCGACGCGATCGTCGCCATCAGAAAGCCCTACGACGATCGGAACCGCGAGGCGGCGGTGGTCAAGGCTCGCGAGTCGTTCGCGAAGAAGGCCGATTTCGCCAAGCTCGGCCCCGAGGAACAGGAGAAGAAGATCGCGGCCGCGACGAAGGCCAACCTCCTCGCGATGTGGCAGGAGGTGGTCGAGAAGGAACCGAAGCTCAAGGAACTGGGCGAGTTGCAGCGCGCGGCACAGTGGCGGCTGGATTTCGTCGCCGCGGAGAACTCGACGGGGTTCCACGCACCGCAGGAGACGGCGCGGATCCTGGGCGAGTCGATCGACCTATCGCGTCAGGCCGAGGTGAAGGCGGTGTCGCTCACGGGGGGCAAGCTGCCCGCAGCGCTCCCACAGCAGCCGGTGGGCGAGCACAAGGGGTAGCACGACCCGGCCCATCGGCCCGTTTCGACGCAGCGGTGTCGGCCCCTTGCGTCGCCAGGGTAAATCCGGTATTAAGGTGCTTGTTTTAGTCTTCTAGGCCTTACTGTAGGGATCCGGCATGAGTGGCGTCGTCAAGTTCACGGAGGCCTCGTCCCTGGCGCTGCACGCGATGGCGATCCTGGCAGCCCAGCCGGGGCAGCGTGTCCAGATCCAGGCTATCGGCGAGCAGCTGTCCGTCTCGACGAACCACCTCGCCAAGGTGATGCAGCGTCTCAGCAAGGTCGGGCTCGTCGAATCGGTGCGCGGGCGCGGGGGCGGATTCCTGCTGCGCCGCGATCCTGCCGAGATCAGCATGCTCGACGTCTACGAGGCCGTCGAAGGGCCGCTCGAGATCTGCCACTGCCTCTTCTCCCCCCCGAAGTGCTGTGGCGATTGCATCCTGGGCGACACGCTGGCGACCGCGAACACGCTCGTGCGGGAGAAGCTCTCGCACACGCGCCTCTCGCACCTGGCCGCGCTGTTCGATCCGAAGCTCGCGCCGCAGGCGCAACCGACACCTCGACCCATCCGATCACCCCGCGGCGGGACTGACCCGGGGCATCGCGAACGCAGCGCTGCACCGGCCCGTAGTGGCACCCCCAGATAAGGCATGACCAATCCATGATGCGAGAGATCGTCGAGATCGACGAGTCGAAGTGCGATGGCTGTGGCCAGTGCATCCCCTCCTGCGCCGAGGGAGCGCTCTACCTCGAAGGCGGAAAGGTGCACCTCAGGACCGACGCCCTCTGCGACGGCCTCGGCGCCTGCCTCGGAGAGTGTCCGCAGGGCGCACTGCGCGTGGTGATGCGCGACGCGGCGGCCTTCGACGAAGCCCTCGTGCACGAAGCCACGGCGCTGGCCGGGTCGCGCCGCGATCCCCGGCCTGCGCCGGAGCCCATGCGAGAGCAGGGCGGCTGTCCAGGCTCAAGACCGCAGACGCTGCGCCCGATGCCGGCCCAGGGGGCCGCGCCCGGCCCGACGCGGCCGCGCCTTTCGGTGCTGGCCGATGCGCCGCCGCCGGTGGTGCCTTCCGGCGGGAGCCGGCTCGGGCAGTGGCCGGTTCAGCTGCACCTCGTCTCTGCCAGCGCACCCTACCTGCGTGGCGCGGACATCCTCCTCGCCGCGGACTGCGTGCCCTTCGCCTATGCGCGATTTCACGAGGACTTCCTCGATGGCCGCCGCGTCCTGGTCGGCTGTCCCAAGCTCGACGACCTGGCAGCCTACGCCGCCAAGCTGGCCGACCTCTTCCGGCGCGCGCAGCCGCGCAGCATCCTGGTGTTGAAGATGGAGGTCCCCTGCTGCAACGGCATCGCCGCGGCGGCGCGCCAGGCGCTCTCCGCGTCAGGCTCCGGCGCACCCTTCGAGGTGGTGACGATCGGCATCGGGGGCAACGTGGTGGACCGGCGCGCGGCCTGACGGCTAGTCATCGGGCCACCGAGGTCGAGACTAGGCTCGGCTCACTCGGTTCATTGGAGGGGAGGATGCTCGGGATGAGGACACAGGCTGCCGTGCTGGGAGTGAGCGTTGCTGCGCTGGGCGTGGCGGTGCTCTGGACAGGCATCGTCGCCTGCGCCGGCCCCGGAGCCGGGCGCCGGCCAGCGGTTCCCGCACAGCACGCCGAAGTCGATGCCGATCTCGAGACCTGCGCCACCTGCCACGCGCAGGCGACGCCCGAGGTCGTCGCCCAGTGGAGCCAGGGCCGGCATGGCCTGGCCCTCGTGCAGTGCGTCGTATGCCACGGCTCGACCGGCGCCGACTTCCGTCCGCGCCCGGAGAGCGCCGGCTGCCGCGCCTGCCACCCCGTCCAGGTTTCCTCCGTCACGCGCGGCAACACCACGAAGCGGTGCTTCGAGTGTCACACCGCCCACGCGCTTCGCGCCGAGGGCAAGGCGTCGCCGCACGGCACCGCCGCCGGATCGAGAGGCCAGCCATGAGCGTCAGCCGCCGCGACTTCCTCAAGACCGCCGCCGCCGCCTCCGCGCTCTCCGCGCTGGGGGTCGCCGCGAAGGCGCGCGCCGCCGACGCCGATACGCGGTGGGTGAAGAGCGTCTGCCGGTACTGCGGCACCGGCTGCGGCCTCTACGTGGGCGTCCAGGGTGGGAAGGTGGTCGCGGTGCAGGGCGACAAGGACGACCACAACGCAGGATTCCTGTGCCTGAAGGGGTTCCTGCTCCCGCAGATCATGAGCGCGCCCGACCGGCACCTGCACCCGCTCGTGCGCAAGGGTGACGGCTTCCAGCGCGCGAGCTGGGACGAGGCGATGGGCCTCGTGACCTCGAAGTTCAAGGAGGCCATGCAGAAGTTCGGCCCGGACGCGGTGGGGTTCTACGGCTCGGGCCAGGGGCTCACCGAGGAGAGCTACGTCGCCAACAAGCTCTTCAAGGCGGGGCTCCGCACCAACAACGTCGACGGCAACCCGCGCCTGTGCATGGCGAGCGCAACCGCCGGGTACGTCAGCACCTACGGCAAGGACGAGCCGATGGGGTGCTACGAGGACATCGACCACGCCGACGTCTTCCTCATCGTGGGCTCCAACACCGCCGAGGCCCACCCCATCCTGTTCCGCCGCATCGTCCGCCGGAAGGAGACAGGACGTAACGTGAAGGTCATCGTGCTCGATCCGCGGCGCACGCCCACCTCGCGCATCGCCGACCTCCACCTCGCGTTCACGCCGGGCACCGACCTCGCCATCATGAACGCCATGGCCAACGTGCTCTTCGCGGAGGGGCTCGTGGACGACGCCTTCCTGCGCGACCACGTCGCCTTCGGCGAGGGCCAGGAGGCGAACAAGACGCGCGCCGCCTACGAGACGTTCCTGGCGGACTACACGCCACGGAAGGCGGCCGCCATCGCCGGCTGCCACGCCGAGGACATCGTCACCGCGGCGCGCTGGTTCGGGGAGAAGGGGCGCGCCGCGATGTCGATGTGGACGATGGGACTGAACCAGCGCACCAAGGGCGTCTGGGCCAACAACCTCGTCCACAACCTGCACCTCGTCACCGGCAAGATCGGCTTGCCTGGCTCGACGCCGCTCTCGCTCACCGGCCAGCCCAACGCTTGCGGCGGCGTCCGCGACGGCGGCGCGCTCTCCCACCTGCTCCCCTACGGCCGCCTGGTCGCGAACGACAAGCACCGCGCCGAGATGGAGAAGCTCTGGAGCGTGCCGGCCGGCACGCTCAGCCCCAAGCCGGGCCTGGCCACCATCGACCTCTTCCGCGCACTGGAGGAGGGCAAGCTGAAGTGCATGTTCGTGATGTGCACCAACCCCGGACAGTCCCTCCCCAACGTGGACCGGTACCGCAAGGCGCTGCGACGCGAGGGCGCCTTTGTGGTCGTCTCTGAGGCGTTCCACCCGACGCGGACGAGCGAGCTCGCGGACGTGGTGCTGCCGGCCGCGCTCTGGGCGGAGAAGGAGGGCGTCTACGGCTGCACCGAGCGCCGCTACCAGCTGCTCGACCGCGCGGTGAGCCCGCAGGGAGAGGCGCGGCCCGACTTCGACATCCTGTGCGATCTGGCGCGTCGGCTCGGGCACGAGAAGCTCGTCCCCTTCAAGACGCCGGAGGACGCCTGGAGCGAGATCCTGCAGGTGGCGAAGGGCACCCCCTACGACTTCTCGGGGATGACCCGCGAGCGGCTGCGCGAGTCGCACGGCCTGCTCTGGCCCATGCCCACGGTCGGCCACCCCGGCACGAAGCGCCGCTACGTCCGCGGCGAGGATCCCTTCGTACCTGCCGATCACCCCCAGCGGGTGAAGTTCTACGGCCGACCCGACGGCCGCGCAGTGGTCTGGCTGCGCCCGAACAAGCCGCCGGAGGAGGTGACCGACGCGGACTACCCGATGGTCTTCACCACTGGTCGGGTCATCGAGCACTGGCACACGGGGACCATGACGCGCAACTGCCAGGAGCTGCGCCACACCAACGCGGAGGCCCTTGCCGAGATTCACCCGCAGGACGCGGCGCGGCTGGGCGTGCAGACGGGTGACCTCGTGCAGATCACCTCGCGCCGGGGCGCCGAGAAGTTCCGCACCAAGGTCACGGACACCGCGCGGGTGGGCCTGGTCTTCGTTCAGATGCACGACGACCAGCGCATGTGCAACCGGATCACCAACGACGCGGTGGACCCGGTCTCGCGCCAGCCCGAATTCAAGATCTGCGCCGTGAAGGTGGAGAAGGCATAGTGACGTGCGCCGGCACATCCGTAGTGACGTGCGCCGGCACCTCCAGGGGATCACGGCCGATCCGCCGCCGCACGAGTCTCCCTTCACATTGCGTGAGGCGGGGGCTCGTCCCCCGCCGCAGGGGCGCGTCGGGAGTGCTGGTCGAGCCATGGTGATCGCGGGAGCCCTCATCGAGACCAAGCCGGGCGCGCAGGCCCGCGTCGCGGATCGGCTGATCCACCTGCCGTGGGTCGCGCTGCAAGGCGATGACGGCGATCGCCGCCTCGCGGTGGTGCTGGAGGGTCCGAGCGGCGCGTCGCTGGAGGGATTGACCGAGAGGCTGCTCGCGTTCGACGAGGAGATCCTGGGGGTCTTCCCGACCTTCGTCGGCGAGGAGGACGACTCCGGGTGATCTCTCGATCCCGTGCCCCGCGCCTCGCTCCCCGACCGTGCTCCGCGCTCGAGGTAGATCGGGCAGCATGAACGGATCTGCGGCAGCGTTCCTGCGACGCCTCGTGGCGCCGCCGCCCCTCCGCCCTCCTGGCGCGCTCGACGAGCGGGCGTTCGACGCCCTCTGCATCCGCTGCGGGCGGTGCATCGAGGTCTGCCCACACAGGGCGCTCCTGCCCGCGGGCGTCGGCGCCGGATACGGCCTGGGCACGCCCATGATCGAGCCCAGGCGCGAGCCGTGCTGGCTGTGCATGAAGTGCCCGCCGGTCTGCCCCACCGGCGCGCTCCGGCCTGTCCACGAGCCGCGCGACGCGGCCATGGGGCGCGCGCGCGTGGTCGAGGCGGGCTGCTATGCGTTCCAGGGCGTCCTCTGCCGCACCTGCCTCGATGCCTGCCCGCTGCAAGGCGAGGCCATCCGCCAGGACACCGAGCTCCGGCCTGCGGTCACCGAGCGCTGCGTGGGCTGTGGCCTGTGCGAGCGGCGCTGCCCGGCGCCCGGGTCGGCCATCCGCGTCGTGCCGCGAGGTCACCGCGCGTGAGCCTCCACGCAGGCGACCTGGCGACGGTGGGCAAGCCGGGGCCGTGCCGGACTGCCAGCCGGCGCTTCGGCCGCTGGCGGCGCGCGACCCAGATCGCGATCCTGCTCTTCTACGTCGCGCTGCCTTTCGCCGGGGCGACGTCGGTGACCGGAACGCTGGTCGCACTCAAGCTCGGACCCGTGGACCTCCTCGAGCCAGCGGCCGCGCTCTCGGCCGCGTTCGCCGCGCGCACGGTTGGGTGGTGGCTCTTGCTCGGGGTCGCCCCCGTCGCACTGCTCGCGGCGGCGCTCGGCCCCGTGTACTGCTCCTGGCTATGCTCCTTCGGGCTCCTCTCCGAGACCCTCGACCGCCTCCGCCCGCGCCGGTCGCGGCGGTGGTCGGGCCAGCCCTGGGTGGGCGTGCGCCGGGTGCGCCTCTCCGCCCTCGCCGCATTCTTCGCCCTCTCGCTCGGGCTCGGACTCCCGCTCGCCGCCCTGCTCGCGCCGCCGCGGCTCGCGACCGCGCTCCCGATCGAGGCGCTCGCGTCGAGCGGCCTCCCCATCGTCACGGTCTCGCTCCTCGCGGCCGTCCTCGCCATCGAGCTGCTCGGTCCGAGGCGCCTCGTCTGCCGCGCGCTCTGCCCGGTCGGCGCGCTCGCGAACCTCCTGCGCACGCCCTTCTCGCTCAGGCCCCGCTTCGACGAGCAGCGCTGCGGGTGTCCCGATATCGCGCCCTGCCTGCAGGACTGTCCATGGGGTATCGACCCGCGCGAGATGCGACTCCACGACGGGTGCACCACGTGTCTCGCCTGCGTGGACCGCTGTCCCTCCGGCGCCCTCTCCACCTCGCGCAGGCCATCGCGTGGTCCCATCCGGGGCCGATCCCCCGGCCTCCATCTCTGACAGGATGAGCCGTGGGGGCACCGCGCCTCTCTTCGGTTCACTTGTATCCCAGTGGCCCTCCTCATCGACCTGCCGCCGGCCGCATCGAGTCGAGCAGCGCGTCCCACGACTCGCGCGCCTTCTTCCCCTTGTCCCCTTCCGTGTGCGCTTCCATCTCGATCTCGACTCTCGGATGCTTCCCCGAGTCGGGTTCACCGCGGAAGAGCCACCGAAAGTAAAGCTTCCCCCCGCCTGGCTTCTCAGCAACAACTCCTCCCCCTTCATTCCTGCCACCACTCGACTACCGTGTTTCGCAGGCGCGGGGATGTCGCTTGCGCCCATGCCCACCGCGGCCTGGAACATCTTCCCACCGCCCTGCATCAGCGTCTGGTCCTCTGCCTCGGCGACGCTGCGACTCTCGATGGTGAGATTAAGGTCGAGTCCGTCGAGCTTGGTGAACGAATGCTCCCTCCCCTCGTACGACAGCGCCCCCAACCCGTCATCCAAGTAGAAGTAGTCCACTCCCGCCACCGGCCACACCTCGCCAGGCTTTCGCAGGCGGTAGGCAACTCCGGCTCACGTCCCCGCCGTCCCCGCTGCGGCGCCGGCTCCGCCGCCGAGGCCGGCGGTCGTAGCGCCGCTGCAAGCTGGAGTTCCACCATGTCGACCCGCAGGCCAAGGGCGGTCCGCCGACGCTGTCCAACGTCGCGCTTCGCTGCAAAGCACACAAGCACCGGCACGAGGATCCCGGCAAGACTGTAGGTCAAACGGTGAAGCAAGGCGTCTCGCTAACCCCGCACGAGATACGCTGTGAACAGCGCTGCGACTACGAGGTTCGAAACCCCGAAGACGAGGAAGATGGTCACCGGCAGCTTGTATCTCAGGAGCGCGATCAGGGCGACGGCGAAGGCCCAGTACTTCAGGGCCACGCCGAACCAGAGGAAGGGGTGCACGTACCACGAGTGGAAGTAGAGGTACAGATAGATAGCCCCGAACGTGAAGGCCGCCCCGATCGTGAAGAGGCGGTAGAGCATGTAGTCGACGGGATCGGTCGAGGCGGGTGATGGAACCCTGGGAAACGAGAGCGGGTACTTTACGAACTGATAGCGCATGCCACATGAACTGACGCTCGAGATGGGGGGCGCGGGGGGAGAGTTCTCCCCTCCGCTTGAGGCGCCGCAAGGCGCCGGACATCAGCTCACAGCGGCGGCGGTGACCCTGGAGAATCACATCAACTGGTCGCCGCTGTGAGAGAGAAAAATGCTGGCGCCGCCCACGATGTTGAGGCACGCACCCGCGAGAAGAACGCTCTTCATGTGGCAGGCCTCCAGGATGGACTGCTCTCAAATCGAGCCCAGGACAGCGTCGGACCGCATGTCGGCCGTCGCGTGACACGAGAGTTGCATGCTTCGCGTCGGACTTCACCTGTGAATTCTTATAGCTCACTCCGCGTACGCCTCGATGGACCTCGACGAGGCCGACGTCGCTCTTCGCGGGGATCGCTGCACTTCCCTCAGGCATTGAGGACACAGAGCCCGGGTTCCCACCTGTTCGAGCAGGCTGGCGCGTGGCGCGCTCAACCTTAGTGGATCGCAGCGTCAGTGCCGTGGGTATATGTCGGCTCCTCGGAGGAGCCCGCCATGCCCGTCGCCGCCCGTGGAGCTCCCGTTCCCAACATCCTCGATCGCCTGACTGCCGACGTCATTCACGGCAGCTTCCCGGAGGAGGCGCTTGCGGCCGCTAGCGAAGCCGTCCTCGCCGACCGGGTATCCCGGCCTTCGCTTGCGCCGACGCGGACCGATGCCGCCGTCGCAGACGGCGGCCGGGTCGTGTCGGACGCGCCTCTTCTGGAACGGCGACAGCCTGGGATCGAGCTGTGGTTGCGGCGAGCGCCGCTGCGAGCACGCGGCCGCCCTAGCGCTGCTCCTCATCGGCGAGGCGAGGCCGGAGGAGGATGGGCCAGCGGAACCGCCGTCGTCGCAGCGCGCCTGACCGCCCAGCTTCGCGAGGAAACGCCGCACCTTGTCCGGGTCGAAGACGCCCACCCGCCGGATCGCGTCCGGCACCAACCGCCAGGCCAAGAAGGATTACGCTACCCAGAACCGCCACCATTCCGTAGATTGTGATGAATCCGCGAGGTGGGCCGCGCATCCCAGTGGCCCCTGAAGGCGCTGGCCACAAGAGCTTGACCCTCGCCCTAGTGCGAGGGTTTCCTTCCGTCGAACGCTTGAACGATGGCTCGCTTCTTCGCGTCCAACTCTCCCTCCGGTTTCGGCGAAGCGGCGCGTTTCGCGCTCCGCTTCGCGAGGGCCCGCTCTGCGGCCTCCAGCGCGAGCCGGGCCCAGGCGAGCATCGCGTCGGCGTCCTCCATCGCGGAGTCGGGAGGTGCGACGAAGGAGAGGGTGGTCGTCCGGCCTCCCTTGCTCGAGTAAGTGAAGGGCTCTCCGCCCGCCTTCTCGAAGCGCACGCGGGTGTGCTCGTCCACCTTGAGCCAGATCCTCCACTCTTCGGCGTCGCCTATCGCGAACATGGCGCGGCCGAGATAGAAGCCGTAGCCACCGAACATGGCGCGCGCGACCACTGGACCGAGTCCGGAGAAGACGTCGAGGCAGTGGTCGGCGAAGGAGGGAGCGGTCTTCATGGCGGTTCCTTTCCGGGCCCGTTGGGCCCTCGCAGCGGTCCAGTCGCGTCGTCCACGTTGACGAGCAGCGCGAAGTTCAGCCCATTATCAAAGGTGACCGTGTTGTATACGCAAGGCAATCCCGAGTCTGCTACCGCCGGCTCCGCTGCAAACAGCGACAGTAAGTCCTCAGCAGGCGACAGGGTTGGCATTGCACTGGACCTCAAGGTTTGCCGACTTGAAAAGCATGTGGACGACCATGTTCGCCGCTGGGTCATACACAAGGTCATAAAACGCCTTCAGCAGTGTTGAATGTGCCGGCCACGTTGTCCCAGCGCAGCCCGCCAGGGATGCCACCTGGGTCTGCAACCGGTGTCGCAGAGTCCATAATCCACTCTATCAGACCCCGATCCGCAGTTTGAACCTCCTACCCGCGCCCTCGGCCGCGTCAGGAGCACTTCGACCTGCATCCCGATGATCCAGACGTGGACCCGCAGTACTCCGACTCATGACCCGCCGCCCGAGGTACCGTCCGACGGCCGCTGCGGGCCTCGCGTATCTTCAGTCAGAACACCAAATCCGCTCGCTGCTCGGCTCCCCACGGACGCCAAGGTGCGCTCAGTGTCAGCCTCCCCAGCCCGCACCTACCCAAACCTCGGCCCATCGGCCAAAGGGCCGTTCCTTTTTCCTTGGCGCTGTATCCGGATTAGTGTCTAGTGCTTGGTGGCTGGAATCCGGGACTCGGTGCTGGCAATCCTCCACCCCCTACCAAAGGACCTTGTGATGCGTCGAATTGCCCTCCTCCCCGCACTCGGCCTGCTGGTGCTGGCCGCCTGCTCCAAGCCGGCCGAGGATGCCACCGCGCCGAAGCCGGCACCGATGGCGTTCGTCACGGTCATCTACAACACCCCGAAGAGCGCATCCGCTTTCGAGGAGTACTATTGGGCGACCCACGTGCCGCTGGTCGGAGCCATGCAGGCAGAGGTGGGATTTGTTGCCGCCGAGCTGACCAAGTTCGACGCGACGCTCGATGGCAACGAGCCGACCTATTACCGGCAGGCGGTGCTCTGGTTCAAGGACATGGCGGCGCTCGAGGCCGGGATCGCGACGCTGGGGTTCAAGGCGATCGGCGATGACCTCGCCAACTTCGCGACCGGGGGCCTCACCGGTCTCATCGGCGAAGAGACCAGTGATCATGCCGATCTGCTGACTGGCGACAGCACCGCTTTCGTGACGGTGATCTACAACCAGCCGAATGACGCGGCGGCGTTCGAGGCGTACTATGCGGCAACTCACGTGCCGCTGGTCGGGACCGGAGCCAAGGAGATCGCCTTCACCCGTGCCGAGCTCACCAGGTACGTGAAGAACCTCGACGGCTCGCCGGCGGCATTCTACCGACAGGCGAAGCTCTACTTCCCCAATGCGGAAGCTCTCAAGACCGGCACCGGCACGGCGGCTTTCAAGGCGGTGGGTGACGATCTGCCGAAGTTCGCCACTGGCGGGCTGACTGCGCTGGTGGGGCACCTCACTTCGAAGCCGTAGACACTGGGCCTGCTCCACGGTCTCGGCGTGCGGCCCGGGCTCGCGGACGAGTACGACCGGGTCGGCGGTCAGCGCACCGCGCCGACGACCGCGGGCGGACGCGCGTGGCGCGACACGGCCACGCGCAGCGCCTCCACCTCATTGCCGGCCGGCCACCACCCCGCCGGCGCGCCGTCGGGCCGGGCCAGCAGCGCACCGCCGTCCCAGGCACACTCGCCGGTGAGGTCGCCCAGCAGCGCGCCGCGGGCCATCAGCTCGCTGGTCAGCCCAGGGAACAGATCCTCCAGCGCCTCCCGACCACGCGCGAGCAAACCGTGCGCATGGCGACCCTGTGGAACGCCCTTGCGAGGCCCGTCCGGTTCCGGGAAGGAATCCCGCTCGAGCACGGTCACTTGCTGGAAGTAGCCTGACAGCGCACGCGCCGCGAGCAGTCCGCCCATGCTGCCGCCGATCACCACCGCTCGCCCGTCGTGCCGCATCGTTCTCCTCCGTGCCGGTCGGCGCCGCGCTCGCGGCCGCGCCCCCCTGTACGCCACAGATGGGCAGGCGGATGGGCGACGGCGTCGTCGGCGGTGCGGCGGCGCCGAGTCGAGTGCAGAGAGGACAGCGCCAACCGGACCTTGTGACAGCGGGACCAGGTGGAGGCCACGAGGGCCCCTTCTGCCAGCGGATCAACGCCCTCACGCTCCATTGGCCAGAAGCGGACATTCCTGGCGTTTGTATGCGACCCACCTTCCTCGGCGGCACACCCGCCGTCCGCAGGCGTGCGATCGACCCGCCCACGAGCCTATCGGCTTGCTGCTCAGGGCGGCCTGACCGGGGACCCTGCCGCGCCGCCAGCGGGCAGATCCGCGGGGCGATCGCCTTCTCCGCCCTCGCTGCCCTGGCCGTCGCTGCCACCATGTGACGCGCTCGACGTAGGCGCGTCGAGCACGGCGAGCAGTTCCTCGCTCGTCGCCACGCGCCGCCCCACCGCCCGCTCCAGGATCGAAACTCGAACTCGCCCTGCTTCGCCTTTTTCATGGGCCGTGCCATCTTGAATTCGGCGGATATTGTACGCGTGGGTCTGATAGCTCATGCCACATGAACTGACGCTCGAGATGGGGGGCGCGGGGGGAGAGTTCTCCCCTCCGCTTGAGGCGCCGCAAGGCGCCGGACATCAGGTCACAGCGGCGGCGGTGCCGCTGGAGAATCACATCAACTGGTCGCCGCTGTGAGAGCCGGCCGACTGGGGTGCACGCCAGTGAATCGACTCGATGCGCTACAGCCAGGTGCTCCTAGCCGTACGCTTCCGTCTTCAGCCGGCCCTTCGGCACACCGATCTCGCCGAGCGCTGCGACGACCGACTCGAGGAAGCGCGGCTGGGGCTCCTCGCCTCGCGAGCGCGCCGCGGCGCGCTCGAAGTGGCCTATGGCTGGACCGCAGGCGTAGACGAGGCACGCGGCCGGAGCGGGGATGACCTCGCGCAGGAGCGCCGCGCTCACCCTCCCCTTGCGCACGTCGCGCCCGTGACGCTCCGGGGCCTCCTCGCGCGTGAGCGTGTGCACGACCCGGAGTCGCTCCGGGAAGCGCTCCTGGAGCGCGGCGAGCCCGTCGCGAAAGATGACGTCGTCCCATGTCTTGTTCGAGTAGACGAAGGTGTGGCGCAGGCCGCGGTGGACGGCGAGCGCGTACTTGAGGATGGCGTAGCTCGGCACCGAGCCGGAGCCGGCGACGAGGTGCACGAGGTGGTCCGTCCGGGCCTCCACGTCCGGCGGCAGGACGAACGCACCGGTGAAGCCCACCACCGTCATGCGCTGCCCCGGAACGACGCGGCGAACGAGGTACGGAGAGAGCAACGGCGGGTACCGGGTGGCCCCTCGCGCGTAGCGCTCCTCCTTCACGGTGACGGCGACGCAGCGCTCGAGCGGCGAGGAGCACATCGAGTAGGCGCGCGGCGGCTCGCGCCGCCCCTTCACGTCCTCGAAATAGGACAGCAGATCTCCCAGCTCCTCGAACTGGTGCGGGTCGATGGTGAGGAACTGCCCCGCCGCGTACTCGGCGCGCTCGCGCGTCGCGAGCACGAGCGTGACCGCGTCGTCCGTCTCGCGGACCACGTCCACCACCGTTGCCTCGAGCTCGCGGATGCGCCTTCGCTCCGGCCGGGCGGGCGACGGCCCGCCGCGCGCCTCGACCACCGCCTCGGCCACGCGGATGCCCAAGTTCTCCATGACGATCTGTTTAGGGCCGGGGAGCGACGCGTGCCACGGTCAGGCGCACGAGGACCTCGCTGGATGAGGGTACCGCCTTGGCGCACGGTTCAGAAGAGCGACAGCTGGCGAGCGGCCAGCCTGCCGTCGAGAAGCACGAAAGGGGAAGCGGTGCGCCAGGCGACGCCGAGGCCCCGCAGCGCCTCGACGGTGCGCACCTTCCCCCGGCGGCGCTCCCCGGACGATCCCCTCGGCCGAGCGTGGCCCCACGCCCGGAATGCGCACCAACTCCGAGGTAGGCGCGGTGTTGACCTCGATCGGGAAGCGCTCCGGGTGGTTCCTCGCCCAGGCCGACTTGGGATCCGTTTCCAGGGGAAGCGCTCCACACGCGTCGAACTCGATCTCGTCCAGCGCGAAGCCGTAACGCCGGAGCAGGAAGTCCACCTGACACACACTCGTACCTCGGCCACGCCGACATGGCGCGGTTCGCGCCCGGGCTCAAGGCGGTGGCAGCAGCGTCGCTATTAGGATGGGGGGCGTGCCCGAGCTGCCCGACATCGAGGTGTACGTAGAGGCGCTGCGGGAGCGCGTCTGCCGCGAGCCGCTCCTCTCGGTGAAGCTCGCTAGCCCCTTCCTGCTCCGGACCGTGGACCCGCCCATCCGAGAGGCGGAAGGGCAGCACGTCATCGAGGTGCGGCGGGTCGGGAAGCGCATCGCGCTCGCCTTCGAGGGCGGGCTCTTCCTCTCGTTCCACCTCATGATCGCCGGCCGGTTCCACTGGATCGCGCCCGGCGGCAAGAAGCCAGGGCGCACCGGCGGCACCCTCGCCTCGCTCGAGTTTCCGGCCGGGGTCCTCACCCTCACCGAGGCGGGCACGAAGCGGCGCGCCTCGCTGCACGTGGTACGGGGCGAGGACGCGCTCGCCGCCCTCGACCGGGGCGGCATCGAGCCGCTCGCCGTGGACCTCGCCGGTTTCGACGAGACGCTCCGACGCGAGAACCACACGCTCAAGCGCGCGCTCACCGATCCTCGCCTGTTCTCGGGCATCGGAAACGCGTACTCGGACGAGATCATGCACCGGGCCCGCCTCTCGCCGGTGAAGCTCACGCGCCGGCTGAGCGGCGACGAGGTGGAGCGCCTGCTCGACGCCACCCGCGAGGTCCTGGCGAGCTGGACCGAGCGGCTCCGGGCCGAACGCCGGGGCGGGTTCCCGGAGGGTGTGACGGCCTTCCGCCCCGGGTTCGCCGTGCACGGGCGCTTCCGCCTCCCCTGCCCCGAGTGCGGCGCACCTATCCAGCGCATCGTGAAGGCGGAGAACGAGACCGACTACTGCCCGCGCTGCCAGACCGGCGGCCAGATCCTGTCGGACCGATCGCTCGCGCGCCTCCTCAAGGAGGACTGGCCGCGGACGCTCGACGAGCTGGAGGGAAGGCCGGGATTTGGGGGGGCTGTACCGAGGGCGCGTTGAAGGCTGCGCCGCGCCCAGAATGGGCTACTACGCCCCGACCACGGTGAAGCCGAGCGCGACGCCGGTGGCCAGAAACCGGATGCCAGGGGATGCGTCAACGCTATCGGATGTCCTTGAGAAAGCTCCGTCCCGACATCGGCGCGACACCGAAAAACTCGGAGGCGGCCGCACCCACGTCGGCGAAGGTCTCTCGCACCCCGAGCGCCCCTCCCATCTTTCCCGGCACGTGGACGAGGAGCGGCACGTACTCGCGCGAGTGGTCGGTGGACGGCGTCGTGGGATCGCAACCGTGGTCGGCCGTCAGGGCGAATACGTCGCCCGGCCGGAGCCGCTCGAACAGGCGCGGAAGCGCGAGGTCGAGCTCCTCCAGCGCCCGCCCGTACCCCGGCGCGTCGTTGCGGTGACCGTACAGCATGTCGAAGTCCACCAGGTTCACGAACAGCAGACCATGGTCGAACGTCTCGAGGAGCCGCTCGGTCTGCCGGAGCCCGTCGGCGTTGCCGGCGGTGTGGACCTCCTCGGTGATGCCCTTGCGGTCGAAGATGTCGGGGATCTTGCCCACCCCCACCACCGGCACGCCGCGATCGACGATGCGCTCGAGCACCGTGCGCTCGGGGGCCGCGATGGCGAAGTCCTTCCGGTTGTACGTACGCGTGTAAGCGCCCGGCTTTCCCAGGAAGGGACGAGCGATGACGCGTGCCACGCGCCAGCGGTCGAGCAGCCGCCGCGCCGTGCGGCACCACGCGTAGAGCGTCTGGAGCGGCACGGTCTCCTCGTGGCAGGCGACCTGGAACACCGAGTCGGCCGAGGTGTACACGATGGGCTTTCCGGTGCGCTGGTGCTCCTCGCCCAGCTCCTGGATGATGACCGTGCCGCTGGCGGCCTTGTTGCCCAGGGCGCCCGGCGCGCCCGTCTCGGCGAGCCAGGGCTCGAGGATCTCGGGCGGGAAGCCGTGAGGGAAGAGCCGAAGCCCTTCCTGCAACACGATCCCCATCATCTCCCAGTGGCCGGTGATGGTGTCCTTGCCCTGCGAGCGCTCCTGCATCTTCCCGAAGAACCCGCGCGGCGAGGGGTCGGGCGGCACGCCGGCCACTTCGGTGAGACGGCCGAGCCCGAGCTTGCCGAGATTGGGCAGGTGGAGCCCGCCCACCGCGCGGCTGGTGTTGCCGATGGTGTCCGAGCCTTCGTCACCGTAGTCACGCGCGTCGGGCTGCGCCCCACAGCCCGCGCTGTCGGCGACCACGATGACGAAGCGCCCTCGATCCATGGAGTCTTCTTATCATCCGAACGCGCCCGTGACGATCGCCACGCTGCCGCTCGCGCCGATGCGGTTCGCGCCCGCGCGGACCATCCGCAACGCGTCGGCTGCGGTGCGGATTCCGCCGGACGCCTTCACGCCGGTGTCGCCTCCCACGAGCGCTCGCAGCAGCGCCACGTCCTCCTCGGTCGCGCCGCCGGGGCCGAAGCCCGTCGAGGTCTTCACGAAGGCAACGCCGGCCGCCTTGGCGATGGCGCACGCGGCGCCCTTCTCCGCCATGCTGAGCGACCCTGTCTCCAGGATCACCTTCACGGCCGCGCCCCCAGCTGCGGCCACCACCGCCTCGAGGTCGCGCAGCGCGGCCGCGTGTGCTCGCGCCGCCATCGCTGGTAGTGGATAGACGACGTCCACCTCGCGGGCGCCGAGATCCGCGAGCCGGCGCGTCTCTTCGGCCCGCTTTGCCGCCGGACCGGTACCGCGCGGAAAGTCCGCCACGGCGATGGGGACAGGACCGTGTCCGCCGAGCCGCCTCACCACCAGCGCGAGGTGGACCTCGCGCACGCACACGCCAGCGAAGCCGTGCTCGAGCGCCTCGTCACAGGCGCGCGCCACCTCGCCTTCGCTGGCCTCAGGCCGCAGGACGGTATGGTCGAGGAGTGGCGCCAGATCGCGCGGAGAGGCAATCGAGCCGGGGGCGACGAGCGTGCGGGGAGCTGGCGTCATCACTTCAGCGTTATCGACTTGCGCAAGCGAATGGAGCCGCCGCCGAAGGCGGGGAACTGGATCTTCGCGCTCTCCCGCTTGATACAGCTGCCGAGGCCGGTGCCGCTCAGCGCCGCGTCGTCGAGCGTCGGATAGACCACCTTTCCGTTCGGGTTCACGGTCATGGTGATGGTCACGGAGCGGCCGTCCAGCGTGAGCCCTGGCTCGTTCGCGCGAGCATCGGCGACGCAGGCCTCGAAGTCCCTCATGTGCAAGGCGAAGGTCGCCTCGACCTTGCCCTCGTCGAGTGGCGCGAGATCTGCGTTGCTGGCCTGGGGAGGTGGGGCCGGCGTCACCTCGAGAGGCCCGCCGGCCGGCGCGACAGCCGAGGGCGCCTGCGCTGGTGCGGGCCCCGTGGCGACCGCGACGCGAGGTGGCTCGGGCCTGGACTCCGGCTTCGGCGCGGGCGCCGCAGGCGGCTTCGCCGCCTTCGCCTGCGCGAGAGGGCGCGTCACCTTACGGGTGAGCGGCTGCCGATCGGCCGGTTTGCCCTTCGCCGGCGCGCGAGGATCAGGCGGCCCCTTGGCTGCGATTTCCTCGTCCGCCGGGACCTCGATGTCTTCCTCCGACACTGGGCGCCCTCGCGGAGACGCCTCGGTGGGAGAAGGGGTCCGCGGAGACGGCGAGGCGCGGGTCGCAGGAGCCGCGGCGACCGCAGGGTGAGCGCTGGCGGGGGCCGCGCCGCCGGAACGGAGATAGAGCCAGCCCGCGCCGCCGGCGACGACGACGAGCGCCACTGCCGCGCCGAGCACAGGGGCGAGCGCCGGCTTCTTCGCCGGCGGCGGAACTTCAGCCGCGACCGCAGGCGGGGGCGTCGGCGGCGCGTCCTCCCCCTCGGAGCCAGCCATCGACCCCGGCGGCTCGGTAGCCGGCGTCGGTGCCAACTTCAGTACGACCCCTCTCCCCTGCGGCACGAGCGGCCGCTCCCCGGTCGACGCGTCAAGGTCGCGCGAGAGATCGGCGAAGGGCGCCTCGGCCTCGCCCGACCCCATCTGCTCCGCGGTCCCGCGAGCCGACAGGGGGGCGAGCGAGCGCTCTCCAGTCAGCGAGTCAAGGTCGCGATAGAGATCCTCGAGGGAGTCCTCGGCCTCGCCCGATCCCTTCTGCTGTGCCGCCACGCTCGTCTGGGGGGGGAGCGAGCGGGCGCCTGTCGGGTCCCAGAGATCGGCGAAGGACGCCTCGGCCTGTGCCTTGGCGTCGTCATGGTGGACCCTGCTGGACGCGTCCTCACTCCGACCGACGGCCGGTTCAGTCGCCAGTGGGGCGAACGGATCGACGTGCGGCCGACCGCCCAGACCCATCGGCGCGGCAGCGCCGCTTTCTCTGTCCAAGGGCCCTTCCAGCGGAGAGGTCGCCAGCTCGGCGGGTCCGGGAAAAGACGCAGCGAGAGGATCGCCCGCCGGTGGCCCCTGCCCGCGATGGGGTGCTGGGGGCCATGGCGGCGCGACAGACAGCGCAGCGGGAGGGGCGGGAGCCGGGACGCGTGGCAAACCGCGCGATGCCATCAGGTCATCCGCCGACGGCATCACGACGATGACATTGCCACACTGCTTGCATTTCATCTTGAAGGCGCGGCCACGCACCTTTTCGTCCCCGACGTACGCTCTTCCGCACCTGTCGCAGGAGAACTTCACACCCGGATAGTACCCTCGCCGCGAAGACGGACTCAAGGACGCCACCTGGGCCGAGGATCTCCGACTCGCTCCTTGCCATGGAAGCCGCATCCTCCCACGGATCGACCACGGCGAGTCTCAACCTCACGATCCTGCCCGGCGCGCCGCCTTGGAGCCGAGCGCGAGCGGTGCGGTGGAGCCGCCTTCCTCACCCTGGGTTCGCTGGGGTCCGAGCTTCAGGACAGACTCGACACCGAGGTCGCACGCTTCGGGCTCGTCCTCGTCCACCTGCGGCGCGGCACCGTGCTCCTCGCCGAGGCGGGCCAGCAGGTTGCGGTCGAGGAGGTGCGTCGGCACCACCTTTCCGAGCGCGTTGAGCAGGTTTCCCTTCACGGCCCGATGCTCTCGCGACAGATCCGCAAGCAGCCCCTTCACGCGCCGGCGGCGAAGATTCGGCTGGGAGCCACACAGGTCGCACGGGACCACCGGGAACCGCATGATGGCAGCGAAGGCGGCGATGTCCTCCTCCGCCGCATAGCACATGGGCCGGATGACCACGTTGCGCCCGTCGTCCGATCGCAGCTTGGGGGGCATGCTCTTCAGCGCGCCGGCGTACAGGGCGCTCATGAGCAGGGTCTCCACCAGGTCGTCACGGTGGTGGCCGAGCGCGATCTTGCTGCAAGCCATCTCGGCGGCGGCGTTGTACAGGATGCCGCGGCGCAGGCGCGAACACAGCGGGCAGGTGGTCTTCCCGTCTGGCACGAGCCGTTTCACGATGGCGTAGGTGTCCTTCTTGAGCATCCGGTACGGGACGCCCACGGAGCGGAAGTGCTCCTCCAGGACGTGCGCGGGAAACCCGGGTTGTCCCTGGTCGAGGTTCACCGCCAAGAGCTCGAAGTCGATCGGCGCGCGCTCCCGCAGCCGCATGAGGATGTGCAGGAGCGTGTAGCTGTCCTTCCCGCCGGAGACCGCGACCAGGATCTTGTCGCCGTCCCGGATGAGGTCGAAGTCGCGGACCGCCTCCGAGGTCGCGCGCAGGAGCCGGCGCTCCAACTTGACCTTGTCCTCCATGGCGGACGTATAACACTCGCGTACCGATTTTCCTTTGACGTTTCCGGTAGTCCTGCGGTAAAGCGCCTGGTCCGAAGCCGCTCTTGAGGAGCCCATGCCCGCCAAGGACCTCGGCGTAAAGCAGACCTGCTGGAAGTGCGGAACGAAGTTCTACGACCTCAAGAAGGCGGATCCGTCCTGCCCGAAGTGCGGCAGCGATCCGCGCAAGGCCCCGGCCGTCAAGCCGCCACACGCGGCCGAGCGGCGCCGCGCTGCGAAGGAAGAGCCGGTGGAGGAGGTCGCCGAGGCCGTCGAGGAAGCCGATCTCGACGAAGAACTCGAGGACGACGTGGACGAACCAGAAGAGAAAGCCGACGAGGATGCCTGATAGCGCATGCCACATGAACTGACGCTCGAGATGGGGGGCGCGGGGGGAGAGTTCTCCCCTCCGCTTGAGGCGCCGCAAGGCGCCGGACATCAGCTCACAGCGGCGGCGGTGACGCTGGAGAATCACATCAACGGGTCGCCGCTGTGAGAGGTCGATATGGGTCCGCTCCTGATTTCCGTGGGCTGACCCACCCTCGGCGACGGCTTCAGCCGCCAAAAGTGAAGTCGGCGCGGGCCGCGCCCTGCGCCGGCACCGTCACCTGGGCCGTCTTCTCCCCGAGCCGCTCGTGCCAGGCCGTGAGCGTGTACCTGCCTGGAGGCACGTCGCGCAGCGTGAATGCGCCGTCCGGCCCCGACACCGCCGCCGGCCCATCTGCCACGACGAGATAGGCCCTCATCCAGCCGTGCACGTCACAGCGCACCTGGATGACGCCCACGCGGTCGAGTTTCGCCGACGCCCGCGCCGCCTTCGCCGGCATGGGGATGTTGAACCTGGTGGACCGACCGAGCCAGCCGTGGACGCCATGCAGCACGGCATCGCTGTTCAGGATCTCGAGCGTCGAGCCGAGCGCCGCAACCTGGACGTGCGGTACGAAGCGACAGCCCTGCTGGTCGAGCGTCACCTTGCCGGGCGCCGCTCCCGGCGCGCCCAGCAGGGTCACGACCACGTTGGCGAGGTCCCCGCTCACCACGAGGAGCGACTCGTCGGGGAGCGCGGCGCCACAGGCTCCGTTGTCCTTCGTCACGGTCAGAGGAGCGAGCCGCTCCGCCGGCCCGTTGAAGCGCACCGTTCCGTGTATGTCCCCCGCAACGGCGGGCCCGGCCACAGCCCCGAGGGACGCCAGCGTCACCATCCACCTTGCTCGCATGCTCGGCCCCTTACCGCGCTCGCGATGGGCGACGAAGGGCCCTCAAGGGTCCCTCTCGCACTTCCCTGCCCCCGGCGTTGCCGACCGCTCGCCCGGCCCCTAATACAAGGCTGTCAACCATGAGCGAATACCGATTCGCCCTCGGCACCGCCTCTTCCACGTCCTCGTCCATCCCCTCCGCGAGCGAGCGCCTC
>Ga0154716_1134_pt1 | contig 28484 bp, 23 predicted proteins | sample Rifle2008BG16ft_FD_105724 | JGI IMG/M metagenome (GOLD analysis project Ga0154716, IMG submission 105724) | Anaeromyxobacter sp. RBG_16_69_14
GTCCGCGGCACCGCGCTCGAGGTGCCGCTGCACTGGCACCACGCCCGGCTCGCGCCGGCGGCGGTGGAGCGCCTCACCCGCGCGGTGGTGGCCGAGGCACGCGAGCGGCTGCGGCCGCGCGGGTCCTGACGCGGGCCGCGTTCTCCCCGCCGCCGAGCCTCGCCACGCCCCGCAAGAGGGGTCCGGTGGATGGAGCGCTCGAAATCACTGGGGGCCCTCACGGCCCGCAGGTCGAGCCCGGTCCCTGGGTGATGGTCCTCCCTCTTGCCACCCAGCCAGGCAGACTGAAAGTGACGATTCTGCGTCGCGGGGTCGGCCGCTGTCACGGCGGCCGGCCCCACGAGGCTTGCCCCGATCGTCTCCAATCACGCCAGGTCGAAGCGATCCAGGTTCATCACCTTGGTCCAGGCCGCCACGAAGTCCTGGACGAACTTCTTCTGCGCATCCGCACTGCCATAGACTTCCGCCAGGGCGCGGAGCTGGGAGTTCGAACCGAAGACGAGATCGACGCGCGTGCCGGTCCACTTGACCTTACCCGTCTTGCGATCGCGCCCTTCGAACACGTCCGCGCCTCTCGAGACCGCCTTCCACTCCGTGCTCATGTCGAGCACGTTCACGAAGAAGTCGTTGGTCAGCTCCTCCGGCCGCTGGGTAAAGACGCCGTGCTGGGTCTGGCCGAAGTTGGTCTTCAGGACGCGCATGCCGCCCACGAGCACCGTCATTTCGGGCGCGGTCAGGGTCAGCAATTGCGCCTTGTCGACCAGCAACTCATCGGCCGATACACTGTACTTGCTCTTGAGGTAATTGCGGAAGCCGTCCGCGACCGGTTCGAGCACGGCGCAGGAGACCACATCGGTTTGCTCCTGCGAGGCGTCCATTCGTCCCGGGGTGAAGGGAACCGTCACCTTGTGATCGGCGTTCTTCGCCGCTTGCTCGACGCCGGCACAACCGGCCAGAACGATCAGGTCGGCCAGCGAGACCTTCCTGCCACCCGACTGGGCGCTGTTGAACGCGCTCTGGATGTCCTCCAGCGTCTTGAGCACCTTCGCCAGCTGGGCAGGCTGGTTGACTTCCCAATCCTTCTGCGGTGCCAGGCGGATGCGGGCACCGTTCGCACCGCCGCGCTTGTCGGAGCCACGGAAGGTGGACGCCGAGGCCCAGGCGGTCGTCACGAGCTCGGAGACGGACAGACCGGAAGCCAGGATCCTGGCCTTGAGGGCGGAGATGTCCTTTTCATCGACCAGTTGGTGATTGACCGCAGGGATGGGGTCTTGCCAGATGAGCTCTTCCGCAGGCACTTCCGGGCCGAGATAGCGCGCACGCGGACCCATGTCCCGGTGCGTCAGCTTGAACCACGCCCGGGCGAACGCGTCGGCGAGCTGATCCGGATGCTCGAGGAAGCGCCGCGAGATCTTCTCGTAGACCGGGTCGAGGCGCAGGGAGAGGTCCGTGGTCAGCATGGTGGGCGCGTGACGCCTGGACGGATCGTGGGCATCCGGAATGGTGCCGGCGCCCGCGCCACCCTTCGCGACCCACTGATGCGCACCGGCCGGGCTCCTCGTCAGCTCCCATTCGTAGCCGAAGAGGTTCTCGAAGAAGTTGTTGCTCCACTTCGTGGGCGTGGTGGTCCAGGTGACTTCCAGGCCGCTGCTGATCGTGTCACCGCCTTTGCCCGTGCCGAAGCTGCTCCTCCAGCCCAGGCCCTGCTCCTCGATGCTGGCCGCTTCCGGCTCCGGCCCCACATGTTTGGCATCGCCTGCGCCGTGGGTCTTACCGAAGGTGTGGCCGCCCGCGATGAGCGCCACCGTCTCTTCGTCGTTCATCGCCATACGGGCGAAGGTCTCCCGGATGTCCTTGGCCGCAGCGACCGGATCCGGGTTGCCGTTCGGGCCTTCCGGGTTCACGTAGATCAGGCCCATCTGCACGGCAGCGAGCGGGTCTTCGAGGTCCCGGTCGCCGGCGTAGCGCTTGTCATCGAGCCACTTCTTCTCGGAGCCCCAATAGATGTCCTGTTCCGGTTCCCAGATGTCCTCGCGTCCGCCGCCGAAACCGAAGGTCTTGAATCCCATCGACTCCAGGGCGACGTTGCCCGTGAGGATCATCAGGTCGGCCCAGGAGATCTTCCGGCCGTACTTCTGTTTGATCGGCCAGAGCAGCCGGCGTGCCTTGTCGAGGTTGACGTTGTCGGGCCAGCTGTCGAGGGGTGCAAAGCGCTGGCTGCCGCTGCCTGCTCCGCCGCGCCCGTCGCCGGTGCGGTAGGTGCCGGCGCTGTGCCATGCCATGCGGATGAACAGAGGACCATAGTGGCCGAAGTCCGCCGGCCACCAGTCTTGCGAGTCGGTCATCAGCGCGCGGAGGTCCTTCTTCACGGCCCCCAGGTCCAGGCTCTTGAACTCTTCAGCGTAGTTGAAGTCCTGGCCCATGGGGTCGGACTTGGACGACCGCTGGTGCAGGATGTTCAGCTTCAGCTGATTCGGCCACCAGTCTTGGTTCGACGTGCCGCCACCGGCATTGCGATGGAACGGGCACTTTGCTTCATCTGACATGGGTTCTCTCCTTGGGTTCGTTTGCACTCGCATCGGGCCGCGTGGGCCGGCGGTCACCACCTTCTGGTTGCCGACAACGGGCGCCCCGGCAACGGTGGTCGGCTATTTCTGGTCAGCCAGTTTCGTTCTCCTCACTTGCCCGGGTTTGCGGTTGACACTCGGCCGGGTACGCCCGGTCGCCCCCCGTGAACAGGCCCGGCACACGCCCCTGATCTCGACTCGTGTGTTGACGACGTCGCCGTACTGCTTCACGGCACCGGGGACACCCAGGGAGTCGAACGCGGGGTTCTCGAAGTCTCTGGCAAGCCCACAACGTATGCAGACGAAGTGATGGTGCGGCCGGAGGTTGGCGTCGAAACGCGCGACTCCACGGCGCGGTCCGAGCGTCGTGATCAGGCCGAGATCCTCGAGCATCCAGAGTGTCCGGTAGACGGTGTCGAGCGACACCGTCGAGATCCTTGCTTGGACGGCACGGAAGACCGCCTCGACCGCCGGATGCTCGATGCTCGAGGCCACCTCCCGGAAGATCTCGAGCCGCTGATGCGTGAGCCTGACGCCGGCCTTCCGGGCGGTCTCCCTGAACCGCTCCAGCCTCCGATCGAGCTCTCCGCGATCCACGCCCATCGCCTTGCCCTCATATCGCGTATGACATGTATTTAAGAATCGTCCTCCATCTGATTCGAAATGACAACGATGATCGGTTGAAGAGCGTGCGTTCCAGAAGGGTTCGTCCCTGTGGAGTGCATCTCGCCGCCGACCAGCGCGACGGGCCCCTTGCGGTGCGTCCCGCATGCGTGCCACGCTCTCAACAGGCGACAGCTTGCCAAGGCTGGTCGGAACCACCGGGACCTCGCAGGCGCTTGGCCCTCGCGACGCGACGTCCCTCGGAATCGGCGCGGTCCGGCTGGTGGTAGGCGCAGGTCGCGCCCCCCATCTCGAGCGTCAGTTCATGTGGCATGCGCTATCACCCGCGGCTGGGCCATCGGCACCGCTGCAACGGTGCTCGGGGCAGGGCTCCTGGCGACGCGCGGAGCCGGGGAGAGCTCACCCGATCTGGTGGGCCTGACGCTCACGCTGGGTGCCGTGCTCGGCTACGTGCTCTACGTCGAGGCGGCCCAGCACGCCATCCATCGCGGGCTCGACGCCGCGGGCGCGATGGCCGGCATGTTCGGCGTGGGCGCCATCCTTCTCGCACCCCTCCTCGCGCTCGAGCCGCTTGGCTGGCTGGCAAGCCCGCGGGGCGCGGCCCTGGCGGAGGCTTCACCGGCCGCGCAGCTCCCCGTGGCGACGAGCCTCTCGCTGCAAGAGGACTACTCGACCTGGACGTCTGCGGAACCGAGCTCCTTGTCGCCGCGCAAGACCTTGATCGACCACTTGCCCTTCTTGGAGAGCGTGTTCGACTTGTAGGTGCGCGAACGCCAGGAGGACGACAGCGCCACGTCCTGGGTGGAGCGGACCTGCCCGTCGAGGACCCACTGGAGGACCACGTCCTCGTACTTTGCATCCTGGGGGACGAGCCACGAGGTCCAGGCGCTGACGAGGGTTCCCTTCTTCACCGGGGTGGTCACCGGCTCGGTGCAATCCCACCGGGTCGGGCTGTCCTTCTGGGTGTCGATGGTGAGGCAGGGCTTGAGCTCGACGAGGATGGGGCCCTTGTCCTTGCCGGTCTGATAGTAGCCCACGACCTTGCGCACTTCTTCTGCCGTGGGGTCCGTTTCTGGAGTGGGGACCGTGCCTTGCGCACGAAGGGCCGTCGGCGCGAGGAGTAGGGGGGCGAGGAGGGTGCTCAGCTGCATCCGTCTCATGGGTTCTCCTCCTAGGCTAGGGAGAAACCGGGCTAGGGGCTACAGCCTCCATGTAACGAGGCAACGAGCCGCGACCGTGGGCATGCAACGTAACAGCATGGGCCCGGCGCCGCTTGCGCCCCCGCCCCAGCGGTAGCGGCGCGAGTGACGGGTCGCAAGACACCCCGACCAGCGCATCGAGGCCTACTGCCCGGCCTGACGCGAGGTCGAGGCGCTCATCATCAGGGCAGGACACCTTCTGGGCGAGCGTCTGGCTCGCCGCAGAGGATGAAGAGCGGCTTGCCACCGGTGGAGACCGAGTGCGCCGACTCCACGGCGATCCTGGCCTTCTCGGATTGCATGAATTCGCCGAAGTGCTGCGCGTCCCGGAAGTAAATATCGGCGCCCCTGTAGTATGGAGCCTGTCCTTCCGGTGTGTCGATCGTGCGGTAGGTGGTTACCCGTTCGCCACGCATGAGCGGTACGTGCTTGCTCAAATAGCGCGCTTCGAATTGATCTTTGTCGGTCGGATGAGGATATAGCACCAGCAGCCTGATGGCCATCGCTCGATCTCCTTGCCTGTGAATGAATGGTGACTTCTGGTTGACTCGACGAAGCGAACTGCCACACGACGGTCCCACACTCCGGCCCAGCGTTCACTGTCATTTCTTACAGTCGGCTCGACGCGCGAATTGGGTCGATCTCGCGGTTGCCGGCGGGGGACAAGCCACCCGCCCTACTCGGTCCGTTCAGAACCCGTTCTCATGGACCGCCATCAAGGAGAGGTCCTCGTTCCTGATGGCGGTGGCCACGCCGTCGACTTCGGGCAGGATGTTCTTGATGAAGAACCGCGCGCTGTGCACCTTTCCGTCATAGAAGGCGGCGTCATTGTTCTTGCTCAACAAGTCGTTCCTCCCGGCGGCATCACGGACGTCGACGCCATTCTCCTTGAACATGGCCGCCAGGCGTTTGGCGGCGATCCCCGCCTGCCAGAACAGCAACCAGCCGACGCAGATGTCCCCGAAGAGGTAGACGAGAGGCATCCCGTTGCAGATCGGCACGATCGTCTTCCCTTCCTTGAAACAACCAGCGACATGGCCTCCCATCTCCCGCAGGAGGTCGACGCGCCTTTCCAGATCTCCGGTCAGGTCGCGCACGCCTTCGACTTCCCCGTACTCCTTGATGGACCGGCCGATCTCGGTCAGGAGGTTCGCGAAGTCCTGGCCGTCCCGCTGCAAGAGGAGCTGGGTGAGATAGAAGAGGATGTTCCCCGAGGCGTCCCCCTCCCACCAGCCGATGGGCAGGATGTCGCGCATGAACTGATGGACGGGATAGTCGTTGTAGAACCCATACCGTCCGGTCATCTTGACGGCCGTCTCCGCGACCTTCAGGCCTCTCTCGGCCGTGTAGTGCCTTTCAATGGAGAAGAGCACGTCTTTCAGCCCCGACCATTTCTCCTTCTCGGCAGGATCCGAGAACGCGTTGGCCTTGTCGTGGCAGAGACAGCAGTAATAGACCAACGCTCTCATCCCCTCCACATGGGACTTCATCCAGAGCAGCCGCCGCCTGACAAACGGGTGGGCGATGATGGCAACGCTCCTGGCGTCGGGGTTCTCGATCTCGGAGATGTGCGGCCCTGAAACGCGAGTCCTGGCATGCTCCAGGGAGTGAAGATACGCTGCCGAGGCAATACCCGTGGAGATGATCCCGTAGAAGGGGCTAGCCTTCAAGGCTGCAATGAAGACGCCCAGGGCCTGTCCCCTTGGGCCAAGGAGCTCTGCGTGGCAGTCGCCGTTCTCTCCGAAGTTGATCCCGACGGTGGGGCTGGCGTGAAGACCAAGTTTGTGCTCCAGGCTCACGACCGAGTAATCGTTCCTCCGCCCGAGCGAGCCGTCTCTATTGACGAGATACTTCGGAACGACGAACAGCGAGAGCCCGGCGGCGTTGCCCGGGTCCCCCTCGATCCGGGCGAGGACGAGGAGGACGATGTTCTCGAACAGATCGGAATCACCGCTGGTGATCGTGGGCTTGGTGCCTTTGATGCGGTACGAACCGTCGGGCTGTAGCGCGGCCGTGGTCGTCACATGGGCAAGTTCGTCGGCCCCCGCGCGATCTTCGGTGAGCGCCGCGGCCGAGCCCCACTTGCCGGAGATCAGTGCCGGTAAGTACCTCTTCTTCTGGTCCTCGGACCCGAGCTGCGAGATTGCAGGGGTAATGGACATCGGCGACGCAGAGGGCCAGAGGAAACCAAAATTATGGACGAAGTCCTCGAACGTGGCGGCCCACAAGGACATCGGGAAGCCGAGCCCACCGTTCTCGCGGGGGACGTAGCTCGACGGCCATCCTCCCTGGTCGTACTGTTTCTTCAGCTGGTGAAAGCAGCGGGGCACCTGGACGTTGCCATTCTCCAGCCGGCACCCCTCCCGGTCCGCTTCGACCATGATCGGATAGGACTCCCGTAGGGCCAGCTTCAAGGCTGCTTCCAGCGCTGCGTCGATGTCCTCCTTCGCAAGGTGCCCGTAGAGAGGCGTCTTGCAGAGCTTGTCGATCCCCAGCATCTCGTGAAGGACGAATTTCTGATCCCGCTCGTCAACCAATAGGTTCTTCATGGACGTTTCTCACGGTCGGAGTTGGTTGGATTGCTCGCTGACGGCCCCTGGTGAAGTCGGCGACGGCCTGTCAGCGACCGTGGCCTCCCCACCAGGACGGTTCCACACTCCGCACCGGCCTTCACTGTCATTTCTTACATTGCGGTCGGCGCGCCGCGATTCAGCTGAGCTCGATCAGTCCGAGGCGCAGCGCGACCGCCACCGCCTGGGGCCTGTTGATGGCCTCGAGCTTCTCCATGACTTTGTAGACGTGATAGTTCACGGTCCGCTCGCTGATACCGATGATGACCGACATGTCCCAGGAGCTCTTCCCCTGCATGATCAGCTGCAGGATGTCCTTCTCCACGGTGGAGAGGGCGACGCCTCCGGCGTCGCGCCGGTGGCCGTCGAAGAGCCGGCAGAACGCGAAGTGCAGGTGGGGCACGACGAGCTCGAGGAGGGTCTCGGTGCGCTCGTCGCGGCGCACCGTGGGGACGGAGAGACAGAACATGCTTCCGTGAGGCGCTGCGGGCAGGGGTCCTGAGCCAATCGTGTAGCCATCCCGCATGCCGAAGTCGACGGCCAGCGACACGAGCTCCCTCGGTTGCCCCAGCCTTCGCCGGGCCTCCGACCAGAACTTCAAGCGGTAGCTGGTGAAGTGCTCCCTGGAGAGGGCGCTCCGCTGGAGGTAGTCTCCCGCCTCCCGCACGAACCGCTCGCCACAGCTGACGTTGAGGAAATGTTCCACGATGACGCCGCACCGATCGTCGCGCCGCCCGAGCACGGCGCACGCGTGCTCGAACGGGAACAGGCCCTGGAGCTTCCAGAACAGCCGCCGGAACTCCTCCTCGGCCTTGCAGCGCACGCAACCGTCGATGATCTCGAGGAGCGCCAGCGCATCGGCATGGCACAACCGCAGCCCGGATGACCCTCCCAGTCGAGGCGCCGCTGCGGTGAGGTGAGACATGGGACCCCCCTGCGCACGACGGAAGACCCGGCCGCGCCCGGCGCCGGCGCGCGATGCGAGAGACGTCCTGACCGGGCTCCCCCGCAATCATGCCACGATGCCAGGCAAGCCGCTACACTGTCCTCGCGCCACCCGACCCGCCGACCGGGCCAGACAACGTCGGCTTCGAGGCGGGGCTCGGAGCGGCGCTCAGGTGATCTCGGGTACCTCGGCGGCGGCTGGCCACTGCTCCCGAGCACCGACGAGGACGCGCAGGGCAACGACTGCCGAGACGGCGGCGACGGAGAGCGCGAGGAAGCCGGAACCGAACGAACCGCTCGTCTGCTTGAGTGTTCCAAGCAGTGTCGGCAGGGCGAACCCACCTAGCCCGCCAAGTGCTCCGATGATGCCGGTGGCAGCACCGACCTGCCGACGGAAGCGCTGCGGCACCACCTGGAACACCGCACCGTTCCCCATCCCGAGGCCGAGCATCCCGGCGACGAGGATCCCCACCATGGCCCCGAGCGGCGGGAGCCGCGCGGCGAGGCCGTAGGCGCCGGCCACCACGACCAGGACGATCGACAGGAGCCGCACGCCGCCCACGCGATCGGCGACGATCCCACCGATCGGGCGCGCCACACTGCCAGCGAGGGCGGCGGCCGCGGTCAGATAGCCCGCCTGGAGCGGGGTGACCTGGTACTGATCGCGGAAGAAGATGGGCAGGAAGCTGGAGAGGCCGACGTACCCGCCGAAGGTGACAGCGTAGAACGCGCAGAACCACCACAGGTCGGGAGCCCGGAGGAGCTGCCGCGTCCCCGAGGCCGGGGCGACCAGGGAGCGGGAGGAGTCCTCCCTGGCGAGCAGCACGAAGGCGAGCAACACGACGGCGAGCGGGATCATGGCGAGCCCGAAGACGCCGTGCCAGCCGACGATCGCGGCGAGGCGTGGTGCCAGCAGGTTCGTGACGACCGTGCCGCTGTTGCCGGCGGCCGCGATTCCCATCGCCAGGCCCTGGCGCTCCGGCGGGTACCAGCGGCTCGCGAGCGGGAGAGCGACGGCGAACGAAGCGCCGCCGGCACCCAGCAGGAAGCCCGCTGCCAGCAACGACGAGAAGCTGTCGGCCCACAGCCATCCGAGGACCAGGGGCACGAAGAGGAAGGCGAGGAGCGCGATCCCGGCGCGTCGGCCGCCGACGCGATCGCTGAGCAGGCCCAGCGGGATCCTCAAGATGGAGCCGCTGAGGATGGGCACCGCCACCAACCACCCCTTCTGCGCCGGCGAGAGGCCGAGGTCCTGGGAAGCGAAGACCCCGAGCGAACCGATGAGGACCCACAGCATGAAGCTGAGGTCAAAGTGCATGAAGCAGGCGATGAGCGTTGGCAGGTTCCCTGTGCGTGCACCAGTTTTCACGGTTGTGCTCCTTCGAGGGTCGGCCGTCCTGCGGCTGCCCCTCTCCCCGCTCCGCCCTTTCACAACGGGGCTCCGGTGGGGGGTTGGGGTGAGAGGCGAGTCCGAGACACGTGGTCGGCGAGGGCGGTGAGCATGGACCCCATCTTTGGATTATCGGGCACGACGTGCGGCGGGATGCCGAGCGCCGCGAGCGCCCTGGCGCAGGTCGGCCCGACCGCCGTGACGACCGCGCGGGAACGAAGCGCATCGCGGAGCGCGTCCGCGCGCTCCATCGAGGCGGCGACGTGGAACAGGTGCCTCGCCTGAATCTGGCTGGTGAAGACGACCGCGCCCACCTGGCCATCCACGATGTCGGCAACTAGCCGCCGCAGCGGCTCGAGGTCCTCGGGCAAGCGCCAGACGTAGAGCAGGAGCTCGTGCACGCGGGCACCGCGCGCGGCCACCGCCTCCACGAGCGGCGTGTTGCGCTCGCCGTAGTGCACGATGATGGTGAAGCGGCCATCCACCCCCAGCCCAGCCAGTGCTTCCAGCAGCTCGGCGGTGGTGTACGGCGCCCGCACCCGCACCGGCACCTCGACGCCCTCGCGCCTGAGCGCGGCTACCGGCTTGGGCCCGCGACAGACGGCGGTCGCGCGCCGGAGCACCTCCCGCAGGTCGCCGTCGCGCCCCATCGCGCGGGACTCGGCAAAGAGCGCCGCCACGCCGACCCCGCTGGAGAACACCAGGACCGGGGCGGCCTCGCGGCTGGCCCGCTCGAGCAGGTCGCGCACGGCCGCCGCGCCCGCCACCCGCTCCTCGCGGACAGCGGGCGCCGAGCAGGGCTCGCCCCCGTGGCGCCGTACGAGCGCGGCGAGCTCCTCGGGCATGCGCGCTTCGAGCAGCGCGACCCGCATCCCGCCGAGCGCGCTCATCGGGGATCCAGGCGCAGCTCGATGTCACCGCGCGAAGAGAGCGCAACCGGGTACGTCGTCAGGGCGCGGCAGTCGTTGCCCGCCGGCCGGCCCGTGGCGAGGTCGAACTTGAACCCGTGGAGCGGGCACACGAGGACCGAGCCCCCCAGGAGCCCGTCGGCGAGGGGTCCCTGCCGGTGAGGGCAGGTATCCTCGGTGGCGAAGAGCCGCCCGTCCCGCGAGCGGAAGACCGCGACGTTCCGACCGTCGATGGCGAAGACCCGGCCCTCGCCAGGCGGGATCTGATCCACCGGTCCGAGATTGCGGAGGGGCGTTTCGCTCCTGGTCAATTCCGGCATCACCGCACCTCCCCCGCGACGACCTGCTCCTCCGGCGCCTCCCGGCCATCGCGCCCATCGCCCTGGCCCGAGGCGCGCGGGCGAACGAGGACCTGGGCGAACTGCAGCGGGTGGACGGGGTCGTTCGCCTCGCCCCACGGATCGGCGTAGGCGTCCACCGCAGCCTCCATGGCAGCGTCGAGGCGGGCCGCGATCCCCTCCTCGTCCTGCACCACGACCGCGCGGACCTTCTCGATCCCGATCCGCTCGACGAAGTCGTAGGTGCGCTCCAGGTACTTTCCGTTCTCGCGGTAGTACTGCATGAACCTGCCCATGAGCCGGAGGACCTCCTCGTGCGCCTCGACCACGCAGAGGAGGTCGCCCTTGCGCACGCGCGATCCGGCCGCGCCGCCGACGTACAGCTCCCACCGCCCGCCCTCGATGGCGACGGCGCCGAGGTCCTTGGTGGTGGCCTCGGAGCAGTTGCGCGGACATCCCGCCGTCGCGAGCTTCATCTTGTGCGGCGACTCGATCCCCTGGAACCGGCGCTCGATGGCGATCCCGAGGGCCGTGCTGTCGCCGACACCGTAGCGGCAGAAGTCGCTCCCGACGCAGGTCTTGCAGGTGCGGAAGGCCTTCGTGTAGGCGTGGCCCGACGGCATGCCGAGCTCGCGCCATACTTGCGGCAGCCTCGCCTTGGGGATGCCAAGGAGGTCGATGCGCTGCCCGCCGGTGATCTTGATCATCCTCGCCTGATGGCGTTCCGCGACGTCGGCGATGCGCCGGAGCTCGCCGGGAGTCGTCACCCCGCCGTAGATGCGGGGCACCACGCTGAAGGTGCCGTCCTTCTGGATGTTGGCGTGGACGCGATCGTTGATGAACCGGGCGTCGCGCTCATCCTCGTACTCCCCGGCCCAGATCGTCTTGAGCAGCGAGGCCAGGCCGGGCTTGCTCGCGGCGTCCTCCCGCCCGCCCGCGAGCGCCGCGAAGACGGACGAGACACTGCGGAGCCCGAGCCTGCGGATCTCGCGCACCAGGTCCGGTTTGGCGAGGGGGACCCCCGGGACGTAGTAGTGGACGGCGGGATCCTCGATCAGGCCGCCCTCGCCGAGCACGTCCTGGAGAATGGCCTGCACGTCGCGCCTGCAGCCGCCGCAGCCGGTGCCGGCGCGCGTCGCGCCGCAGACCGCCTGGAGCGAGCGGCAGCCGTTGCGAGCGGAGTACGCGATCCGCCCCTTGGACACGCCGTTGCAGTTGCAGATCTGCGCGTCGTCCGGGAGGTCGAGCACGGAGCGAGGCGCGGACGCGCCGGAGGACGGGAAGAGCAGCTCGGCCGGGTCGGGGCCGATGTCCTGGCCGCGATCGAACGACTGGAGCAGCACCGGCGCCGCCGAGGCGTCGCCGAGGAGGACCGCCCCGGCCAGCCGGCCGTCGCGGACGACGAGCTTCTTGTAGACGCCGCGAGAGGGGTCCTCGTACGTGATCTCCTCGTCACCGGCCTCCAGCCGTTCGCGGATGCCCATCACCGCCAGCTCCACGCCCATCACCTTGAGCTTGGTCGAGACCTTGGACCCGGTGTAGGAGGCGCGCGGCTCGCGCCCGGAGAGGCGGTTCGCCAGCACCTCCGCCTGCTCCCAGAGTGGCGCGACGAGGCCGTAGACCCGGCCGCGGTGCTGAGCGCACTCGCCGATGGCGTGGACGTCGGGGTAGCCTGGGCAGGACAGGTCGTCCTCCACGACGATCCCGCGCTCGACCAACAGGCCTGCCTCCCGTGCGAGCGCGACGTTGGGGCGGATGCCGGCCGCGACGACGACCATGTCGCACTCGAGCGTGCCGCCGTCCTCGAAGCGCAGGCCGGTCACGCCGCCCTTGCCGTCCTCACCCACGACCTCGCGCGTGCTCTTCCCCAGGTGGACCTGAAGGCCCATGCCCTCCAGCTTCTGACGCAGGATGGCGCCGCCGCGGGCGTCGAGCTGGAGCTCCATGAGGTGGCCCATCAGGTGGACGACGTGGACGGTGAGCCCCCGCTCGAGGAGGCCGCGCGCGGCCTCCAGGCCCAGGAGCCCGCCACCGATCACGGCGGCGCTCCGGCAGCGCGCGGCGTACGCCGTGATCGCGCTGCAGTCGTCGAGGGTCCGGAAGGCGAAGATCCCCTCGCGCGACCGCCCCGCCGCGTCCTCGAGCCCGGCGATCCGCGGGATGAAGGGCGCGCTCCCGGTGGCGATGACGAGCTTGTCGTAGGGCTCGGCCGTGCCGTCGGCCGCGGTCACCACCTTGCGCACGGGATCGACGGCCGCCACCCGCACGCCGGCGCGCAGCGCGACGCAGTTCGCCTCGTACCAGGCGAGCGGGTTGATGAAGATGTCGCCCGGCTCGTGGCTGCCGGCGAGGACGCTCGAGAGCAGGATGCGGTTGTAGTTGCCATACGGCTCGTCGCCGAAGACGGTGACGGTGAAACGATCGCCGCCGCCGCGCGCGAGCAGCTCCTCCACGAGGCGCGCGCCTGCCATGCCGTTGCCGATCACCACCAGCCTGGATCGCTCCTTCTTCAAGACGTGCTCCTTCAAGATGTCGCTCCGTTTCCGTCCGCGCGCTCCACGCGGACTGCACAGACCTTGAACTCCGGCATCCGGCTCACCGGATCGAGCGAAGGATTGGTGAGCCGGTTGACGGCGTGTTCGCCGCCCCAGTGGAACGGCACGAAGACGGTGTCGGCGCGCAGGCCCGGGTCGAGCCTGGCGGTGAACCAGGCGCGGCCCCGGCGCGTCGCGAGCACGAGCGCATCGCCCTCCGCGAGGCCGTTGCGGCGCGCCGTCGCGGGGTTCATGTGCGCGGTCGCCTCGGGCGCGAGCCGGGTGAGCTCGCTCACGCGGCGCGTCTGCGTGCCCGACTGGTAGTGCGCGAGGACGCGGCCGGTGGTGAGGTAGAGCGGGTACTCCGGGTCCGGCACCTCGGCGGGAGGGCTGTGCTTCACCGGGTGGAAGCGCGCCCGGCCGCTGGGCGTGGCGAACCGCTCGAGGAAGAGCCGCGGCGTTCCGGGGTGCTCCACGGTGGGGCAGGGCCAGAAGACGCCCTGCGCGGCATCGATCTTCTCGTAGCTGATACCCGCGTAGTCGGCCGGGCCCCCGGCGCTGGCACGGCGCAGCTCCCCGAAGACCTCGCGCGCTCCGGAGAAGGCGAAGGCGCTACCGGCGCCGAGCCGTTCGGCCAGGGCGCACAGGATCTCGAGATCCGTGCGGACGCCGGGTGGGGGCGGGAAGGCGCGGCGGCGCCGGATGACCCGGCCCTCGAGGTTGGTGGTGGTGCCCTCCTCCTCGGCCCACTGCGCCGAGGGGAGCACGACGTCGGCCTGGGACGCCGTCTCCGAGAGGAAGAAGTCGGCGACCGCGAGGAAGTCGAGCCGGCGCAGTTGCCGCTCGATCCGGAGGGCGTCGGGGGCCGAGACGAGGATGTTGGAGCCCATGACGAGGAGCGCCTTCACGCCTTCGGGATCGCCCATGGTGGCCAGGAGCTCGTACGCCGACCGCCCCGGACCGGGCAGCTCGGCCTCGGGCACGCCCCACACCTCCGCGATGTGACGGCGTGCCGCCGGGTCGTCGATGCGGCGGTAACCGGGGAGCTGATCGGCCTTCTGGCCGTGCTCGCGGCCGCCCTGGCCGTTGCCCTGGCCCGTGAGGCATCCGTATCCGCTGAAGGGCCTCCCCGGCAACCCGAGGGCGAGCGCGATGTCGACGTAGGCGAGGACGTTCTTCACGCCTTGGGCCTGCTGCTCCGGGCCCCGGCCGGTGAGGACCATTGCAGTCCCGGCTCGGCCGACGAGGCGCGCGGCCTCCACGAGCTGCGCCTCGGTAACGCCGGTGATGCGCTCCACGCGCTCGGGCCAGTACGTCGCCACGAGCGCCCGCACCTCGGCGAACCCCTCGGTGCGGGACGCGACGTAGTCCCGATCGATGAGCCCGTCGCGCACGAGCACGTGCAGGATGCCGTTGGCGAGCGCGGCGTCGGTCCCGGGCGTGAGCCGGAGGTGCAAGGTGGCAGCGTCCGCGGTCGGCGATCGGCGCGGATCGATCAAGATGAGACGCCCACCGCGTGCGCGGTGCGCGTCGATGACGCGCATCATCGGAGGAAACGTCTCGGCCGGGTTGGCGCCGGCGAGGAGGATCACGTCCGTGCGAGCGATGTCCTCGAGCGGAAACGGCAGTCCTCGATCGAGCCCGAAGGCCCGGAGCGAGGCCGCCGCAGCGGACGACATGCAGAACCGGCCGTTGTAGTCGATGTTCGCCGTGCCGAGCGCCACGCGCGCGAACTTGCCCAGGAGATAGGCCTTCTCGTTGGTCAGCGCGCCGCTGCCGAACACGCCCACGGCGCTCTTCCCGTGCCGGCGTTGCACCTCCCGGAGGCGGCTCGACACCAGGCCAAGCGCCTCGTCCCAGGCGCACGGCTCGAGCGCGCCGCGCGCGTTGCGCACGAGTGGCGAGGTGAGCCGCTCCGGATGGCCGATGGTCTTCCCGGCAGTGTAACCCTTCACGCAGAGGACACCCAAGTTCACCGGGAACGCGGGGTCGCCGGCGATCGAGGGAGCGCCGGCGGGGCCCGAGATCGTCATGCCGCACTGGAAGGCACAGTACGGACAGTGAGACAGGGTTCCCCCGCCAGCGGCAGCGAGGGTACCGCCCGCGGGCGCGGTGATGTCGTCGAGCTCCGGCTGGTCCATGGGTACGCTTGACCAAGGTCAAGCAAGCGTCTTGCCGAGTCGCCGGACCGCGGAAACACGGGCAATTTGCCGCCGCGCTCCGGCAGTTCTGCGCGGAGTGAAGGCAGCAGGTGCGCGGAAGTGTGGCAGGCGCCGCTCGACCCTTCCCGCAGGTCGTAGATCAGCAGCGCGCCTGCAGGTAGACGAAGCGGATCCCACTCTGGAGGTAGTCGTCGACCACCTCCAGCACCGCGGCGTCGCGCATCCACCGGGGGCCCGTCTCCGTCACTCGCGTCTCGATGAGCGCCGAGATCGCCGCGAAGCCAAGCTTCTGTACGCGCCCGCGGAGCAGGTCCAGGACCATCGCCTCGACCTCGGCCTCGTTTCTGAGCAACGGCGAGACCGCCATGGCCTGGAGGTAGAAGGTGTCGTTCTCGCCGTAGCGGGGATCCTCGCGGACTCCGATCTCGTCGTGATTCTCGAGCGGGCTTCCGAGCGCATAGGCCACCAGCCGCTGCGAGACGCGATCGCGCAGCGCCACGCCGCACGCCCGCGGATTGGCGAGGGTCGATGCCAGCGTCTCGGCCGGATACTGGAGGAGCGGCCTGCGTCCGGACCTGAGCACCTCCGGTGGATAGTGCGCCAGGTTCCCGTACCGCTCCCCCTCCAGGGCCACGACCTGCGGCAAGAGTCGCGAGACGTCCTCCTCCAGATCGACGGCCTGGAGCGTGGCCGGCCGCGCCTCGAGCGTCCCGATGCGGAGCTCCGGTCCCCGCGAGATCTGGACGGAGTCCCGCCCGCCGACGAGGTCCTCCACCGCGCGGCGGAGCAGGGTCAACGCCTCCTCGATCGCGTAGGGCTGCATGTCGTAGCGGGGGTAGAACCGGAGCGCCCGCTCGCCCGCGGGCAGCAAGATGAGCCCGTGGCGGAAGGCCCTGTCTCGAAGCCACTCACGCCAGTCAGGCCTCACCACGTCGAAGGCCAGCATGCAGGCAGCGCCACGCACGTGCTGCAGGAGGCCCCGGTAGTCCTTCGCCAGTCGCTCGAGCCCCTCCCTCGCCAGGGAGCCCGTGCGGCGAACCTGTTCGAGGTCGAGCTTCCCCAGGAACGCGAGCAGCCGGATCATGCCGACCGAATCGCCCTCCCATGTCGTGTTGAACTTCTTCTCCTCCTGGAAGAACGTCGCCAGCTCCTCGCTCACGAAGAGGATGCCGTTCTGCGCCTTCTTGGCCCATACCACCACGTCGGGTGGGCAGGGCAGGTCGAAGAGCTCGTGTGCCCACAGCCGGCCGGTGGCTCCCCCACCGGTCTGGACCTCGTCGAACACGAGGGGCACGTCGTAGATCCGCGTCAGCAGGCGGAGCTGCTGGAAGAAGTGGGCCGAGGCGAACCGGAGCCCACCCTCTCCCTGGATCGGCTCGACGAGGACCCCGGCCGCCCGCTGCGCACGCCCGAGCTCGTCGGCGTCGATCGTCCTTCGCTGCTCCTCCACGAACTCCCGCACCACGCCTGCCCGGGCGGCTCGCTCCGGCGGCAAGCGTGAGAGCAGGTCCTCGCACGCAGCCAGCAGGCGCCGGAACTGCTCCCTGGGCCTGGGGGCCCCTGGCGTCCGCCCCGTGACGAGCAGCGTCCACACCTGCTCGAGGCTCTTCTCGTCGCGGCGGCGCGTCCGCGCGACCGACCTCGGGTCCTCCACCGGGAAGGCGGCGTGGGGCCAGTCGAAGGTCGGGAACCCGAGCCGGGCCCGCTTGCGCTGGGTGACCGCCAGACTCCCCAGGGTCCGGCCGTGGAAGGCACCCTCGAACGAGACGATGAAGAGGCTCCGCCCGTCGAGGGCTCCGCCGGCTGGAACCCGATCGGGATCGGGCGCTCGTGTCTTCACCCGGTTGAGGAGCACCGCCTTGATCGCGTTCTCGACCGCCTCCGCCCCGGTGTTCACCACGAAGTGGCGCGGGGTACCCGCTGGAGCGATCCGATCGAGGGCGGCCTTGAGCTCGAGCGAGAGGACCGTCTGGTACTCCGAGTGCGCGTATCGCCCGACCGCGTAGGGCAGCCGCCGGAGCACGGCGGCCACCATCTCCGCGTCGTTCTCGCCGAAGGGCTGCGAGGCGATGAGGGCCCCCAGGTCCAGAAACCTGAACGGCTCTCCGGTCGCGTCGCGGTCCAGGGTCGCCAGGTACGGCCCGACGCTCTCGGCCGGATCGAACGCGACAGGGAGCGAGTAGAAGAGGCCGTTCGCGGCGGCCCTCAGGGTCGCGTGCGAGGCCGGAAGCCCCTCGGCGACGACGTCCTCGAGCAGCCGGTCGGGGTCCTGGAACCCGGCGGGGACGCGGGCGTGGACCTCGCCCGCGCGGTAGCGGGCATCGAGGCCCGCGGCCCTCTCCAGGAACCGGGCACTCGCCGCCAACGCTTCCTCGAGGTGCTTCGGAACCGCTGCAAGGTCGACGAGCATCGCCGGAGATGTGTACCGCGCCTCCCCGCCGACGGGAACCGCGATGTGTCCCCCGTGAGCGCCACCGGCTCGCTGCGAGCCGGCCATTCGGCAGCGTGCACGGCCTCGACCTCGGCGGAGAGGACGGGGTTGGCCAGGAGCGCGGCGGCGAGCCCTCCTCCGAGCCGCTGGCCCGCCAGCACGTCGCTCGGGTCACGTGGTCCGGTCAGCGCTCACTGGGTCTCAACACAGATAGTGTTACAACCCTCCGTGCGAAAGGACGCAGCGTGGCCTCGCGCGTGCTCTCCACAGCCTGCATCTCCCTGGTGCACCGGAAGAGATCGCAGTACTGACAGGTCCAGCTCCTCCAGCCGCGGCGGGTCGCCAGATCCAGGCACTCGTCATAGACGGCGCAGAAGAGGCTACGGTGTTGCTCCACCTCGCCTGGTTTGACGAGTGAGAGCAACTCTGCAGGGTTGGGCCCTCGGGTCGGTGCGAATCGCCCGCGACGTGCGGTCAGTCCCGGCAGGCAGAGCGTGTGCAAGGTGTTCGTCATGCGCCTCCTTCCCGGAAGCCGGAGCCTCCGAACGCACCGGGAAGGATTCACCATCGATGTGGCCTTCCCGCGGCGGTGGTGCGACAAGGGGTCCGCCTCGGCGATGGCATCGCGCGCCTCCACCATGGACCAGCCCACCCGGCCGCCCCGCACTGGCGCTGAACCGCCTGCTCACCCTGCCGATGCAACGGTCTCCAGCGCGGCGAGAACGCCGTCCCCACTACCTGCGCTGGAGAGAACGCGACCGCATGCTCCACTTCCCCCGGGGTGCCTGCTAGCTGAATTGCCCGCTGATGTAGCTCTTCGTGTGCGCCTCGCGCGGCGCCTCGAAGAGCTCCTTCGACGCGCCGAACTCGACGAGGTAGCCGGTCCGGCCGCCCTCCGTCGTGTCGACGTACAGGAAACCGGTCTGATCGGCGACCCGCATCGCCTGCTGCAAGTTGTGCGTCACGATCGCGATGGTGTAGCGGGCCTTCAGCTCGAGCATGAGCTCCTCGATCTTCCTGGTGGCGATGGGGTCGAGCGCGGAGCAGGGCTCGTCCATGAGCAGGACCTCCGGCTCCGTCGCGATCGCGCGTGCGATGCAGAGGCGTTGCTGCTGGCCTCCCGAGAGCGAGAGCCCGCTGTTGCCGAGCTTGTCCTTCACCTCGTCCCACAGCGCGGCGCGGCGGAGCGCCTGCTCCACGCGCTCGGCGATGCTCCCCTTGTAGCGGTTGAGGCGCAGCCCGAACGCGACGTTGTTCAGGATGCTGGTCGCGAACGGGTTCGGTTGCTGGAACACCATACCGATGTACCGGCGGACCGCCACCGGATCGATCGACCGTGCGTAGATGTCCTTCCCGCGGAACAGCACGTGGCCCTCGAAGCGGAAGCCGCGCACGAGGTCGTTCATGCGATTGAGGCAGCGCAGCACCGTGCTCTTGCCGCAGCCGGACGGACCGATGAACGCGGTGATATTGTTTCTCTTCACCGGGATGGCAGTGTCCCGGACGGCCTTGAACGTGCCGTAGAACAGCTCGCGGATGTTGCAATCGATGACGACGTCCTGCCCGAGCAGCGCCGCCGCACCGTTCGTCGATCCGTTTCCGGTCTGACCCGAAGGAGGCGTGGTCATTGCGTTTTCCTCACGAGGTGATCCGGCGGCGCGAGAGGCTCTGCCCGACGAGATTCGCCACCAGCACCAGCAGGACGAGCACGAGCGCGGCCGCCCAGGCCAGCTCGACCTGGTTGTCGAACGGCATTCCTGCGAAGTTGTAGATGAGCACGGCGAGGGACGCAGTGGGCTGCATGAGGTTCAGGCGCCCGTGCGACACGAGCCAGTAGTTGCTGAAGAGCGCTGTGAAGATGAGAGGAGCCGTCTCCCCTGCGGCCCGTGCCACGGCCAGCATGACACCGGTGAGGATGCCCGGCAGCGCGGTGGGCAGGAGCACCATCCAGGTCGTCTGCGTGGGCGTGGCGCCCATGCCGATCGCCGCCTCCTTCATCTTCGCGGGGACGGCGCGGATGGCTTCCTCGGCGGTCAGCATCACGGTGGGGAGCATCAGGATCGCGAGCGCGACGCCTCCCGCTAGCGGCGAGAACGTGCCGGTCACGAGTACGACCGCGCCGTACGCGAACACGCCCGCCAGGATCGAAGGGAACCCGGTGAGGACCTTGCCCGCGAAGCGCACCGCGCTCGCCAGCTTGCTCCCCTCTCTCGCCTGCGCGAGGTGGATGGCGCTCAGGATGGCGATCGGGACGCTGAGCGCGGTCGCGACGCCCACCATGAACAGCGTCCCGACGACGGCGTTCCCGAACCCACCACCCGCCTCGAGGGGCGCCGGCGGGAGCTGGGTGAAGAGCGAGAGCTGGAGCCTCTTCCCGCCGCGCCACGCCAGCATGACGACGACCGAGAACAGGGGGACGAGCGCGAAGAGCGTCATCCCGGCGACGAGGGTATCGAGCAGGAACCCCATCAGCGTCCGCGGGCGCCTCAGCGAGCGCTCCAGCTCGCCGAGGTCCACGCCGGCGAAGGGACTCTGCGGCGGCGAGCCGGGCGCGGTGGTCACCTGGTCCATCAGCGCGCTCCCGCGGCGGCGGACGCCCGCTGCAGCAGGATGGACCCGATCACGTTCACCACAAGCGTGATGCCGAGCAGCACCAGGGCCGCGTACATGAGGACGCCGATCTGCTTCGGACCCGCCTCGGGGAAGCTGTTGGCGAGGAGCGCGGCGAGGGTGTTCGCGGGCGAGAACAGCGAGACGCTGATCTGGTTGGCGTTCCCGACCAGCATCGCGAGCGCCATCGTCTCGCCGAGCGCCCGGCCGAACGCGAGCACGACGCCGCCGAAGATCCCGCGCGACGCGGTCGGGACGATGACGCCCAGGATCGTCTCCCAGCGCGTCGCGCCGAGCCCGTAGGCGGCCATCCGGAGCCTCGGCGGGACGGAGGCGAGCGCGTCACAGCTGATCGCGGTGACGGTGGGCAAGATCATGATCGAGAGCACGATCACCGCCGGCAACACGCCGGGCCCGGAGAGGTCCGTCTCGAAGATGGGGAGCCAGCCGAGCTTCAGGTGCAGCCAGTTGCAGATCGGGCGGATGAGGGGGATGAGGACGAACAGGCCCCACAGGCCGTAGACGACGCTCGGGATCGCGGCGAGGAGGTTGACGAGGTTCTTGAGCGCCGCCTCGAGGCGATCGGGGAGCTTGCTCCACCAGGGGCGAAGCTCGATCCCGAGGGCGCGCAGGACGCGGTACGTCGCCTGCGCGAGGAAGCCTTCCGACAGGAAGATGGCGGCCGCCACGCCAAACGCGGTGCCGAGGATGAGTGCCAGCACCGAGGTGTAGAGCGTCCCCCAGATCTCGGGGAGGATGGCGTAGCGCGCCTTGTTGGGATCCCAGATCCGCTCGGTGAGGAACCCCAGCCCATGCTGCCGCATCGCGGGCGCTGCCGCGAGGCTGATGCGCAACACGATGAACGCCACGAGGACGAGGACGAGCGCAGCGGACACCTGACTCACGCGCCGGAACAGGACGTCACCGACGAGCTGGCCGCGCGATGGCGGCCGCGAGATGGAGGTCTCATCGGACACAGCGTCACCTCTCGTGAACGGAGCTGCTCCCGCACCTGGCGCACTGCGGCTCACGTCTCCGCCGGCTTCACGCTCTGCAGCGCAGCCTTGTCGCGCTCCACGACGTTCGGGGGGAGCGGGATGTAGCCCAGCGCCTCGGCCTGCTTCTGGCCCTCCGTCAACGCGTAGTTGAACAGGTCCTGGATCGCCTCGAACTTCTTCCGATCGGGGTACCTCTTGTAGAGCATGACCCAGGTGTAGGTGACGACGGGGTAGGCGTCCTTGCCGTCCGGATCCGATGCCCAGGCGATCATGCTCTCGGGCAGCTGCGTGGAGGCGAGGGCGGCCTGGCCCGACGCCGTCGTCGCGCCGACGAACGCGCCTGACCTGTTCTCGAGGAGCGCCGTCGAGAGGTTCTGGCTCTTCGCGTACCCGTACTCGACGTAGCCGATGGACCCGGGGATGGTCTTGACGCTGGCGGTGACGCCCTCGTTGCCCTTCGAGCGCGTCCCCACCGTCCAGGCGGGCATCTTGTCGGTGCCGGGGCCCTTCGCGAACGCGTCACTGACGGTGCTGAGGTGCTTCGTGAACGCGAAGGTCGTGCCACTGCTGTCCGCGCGCACGACCACGTTGATCGCCGCATCGGGCAGCTTCACGCCGGGATTCGCCTTCGCGATCTGCGGGTCGTTCCAGCGATTCACCTTGCCGAGGAAGATACCGACGTAGGCGTCGCGAGAGAGCTTGAGCTCCTTCACGCCGGGGACGTTGTACGCGAGCACGATCGATCCGGCGGTCATGGGCAAGAGCTGCACCCCTCCCTCGACGCGCTTCATCTCCTCCGGCGACATGGCGGCGTCGCTCGCGCCGAAGTCCACCGTCCTGTCGATGAAGCTCTTCACCCCGCTGCCGCTGCCGACGGACTGATAGTCAACTTGAACGTTTCCGTGCGATCCGCTGTAGGCCTTGAACCACTTGAGGTAGAGCGGCGCGGGGAAGCTCGCGCCAGCCCCCTGGATACGCACGAGCCCCCCGGACGGGGGCGACGGAGCGGCGGGGGCGTTGGCGGTCGGCACCCCGGCTCCCTCGCCGCTCTGTCCTCCCGGCGCAGGTGCCTTCTCGGAGCATGACCACAGGACGAGGGCTGCGAGCGCGAGCGGCGTGGTGAGGATCGAGCGTGCGGTCATGACTCCAACCTCCCTTCCTCGACTGCGAGAGCATCGGGATCGCGAGCGGTGGCGCGCTCGGGTGCGGAGCACGCCACGTCACATATGGATGAGGATCCGTTCATATCCGGCGTCGCTCGAGATGGACCGCGACGGTGCGGTGACTTCTCGGTTGCGCCGCGGCGGCGGGGGTGGCGCGGCAGGGTCTCGCATCGGGCTCCGGATCATGGGGGGGCGCGTCTCATGCGCGGTGGACCCTAGCGGGACCGCGCGGCATTTCGGTGCCCGGTCCGCTACGGATGGTTTGACACGACAGTTGCCGCGACTTCACGGGCCCGACCTCCGGGCGCCACGATCGCGAGCGAACATCGCGCCATGGCGTGGCGCCGGCCGCAACCCTTCCCTCGGCATCTCGAGCTCGATCCGCACCACGTCGAGCTGGTCGAGTTCGACCTCGCTCGGACGAGCGACGAGCCGTTCGACGTGCTCTCGGCGGCAGAGAGGGCACGTGCCGACCGCTTCGGCCGCGACGTGCATCGCGAGAGGTTCATCGCAGGGCGCTGCATGCTGCGCGTGCTCCTCGGCGGGCTCCTGCGCCTGGCGCCGCGGGACGTCGTCATCCGAGCCGGCCGCAACGGCAAGCCCGAGCTCGCCCGCGAGCACGCGTCACCCCTCCGGTTCAACCTCTCGCACTCCGAGGATCGCGCCATCGTGGCGCTGGCGCTCGGGCGCGAGGTGGGCGTGGACGTGGAGCGGGTCCGGAGGACCGTCGATGCCGGTGACATCGCGCTCCGCTTCTTCGCGCCGGGCGAGAGCACAGCCTTGCTCGGCCTGCCGGAGCCCCGAAGGCACGAGGCGTTCTTCCGGTGCTGGACGTGCAAGGAGTCCTACCTCAAGGCGCGCGGCGACGGGCTCCTGGTCCGGCTCGACGCGTTCGAAGTCGAGCCCGCGGAGCACCCGACGCGGCTTCGCTGGTCCTCGCTCGACGCCGCGGATGTGGCCCGGTGGCGCATGAATCCTCTCGACCTCGACGCGGGCTACGTGGCTGCGCTCACGATCGAGGGGGCGTCCCACATCCGGCGCTGGTCGGCCCCCGCGCGCCGGGAGCAGCTGGCCTCGGGCACCGAAAGCCGCCACGATATCGCTTCCGCTCGCGAGGGCGGCGTCGCGCAATTGTCACTTGAGCCTGCGACCGTGCGACGTGGCATCATCACCAGATGGTGAGCGCCGCGGTTCGGTTCCGGAGAACCAGCTCCAGGAGATCGGCGTCGGCCGGGAATGGCCTGCGCCTCCTCGCGCTCGGGGCCGCGCTCGTCGCCTCGTTCACCGGCGCGTTGGCCAGGGCGGAGCCTGCTGGCACGCGGACGACCGTGTCCGCCGATGCCTTTGCGCGCGCCGCGCCGGACGGCGCCATGCTCGTCACTGGCGTCCTGCGGCGCCGGGGTGTGGAGGACGGCGATTCCGCGCTCCTCCGGGGCCGCTATCTCGAGTTCGGGGCATCGGTGGGCGTCAACCCTGCCTACTCCCAGGCCGCCGCCCGCGTGGAGTGGGTCCCGTTGGCGCCGCTCCAGCTTCGGGTGCAGTACGACCTCTACGGCTTCTTCGGCGCGAACGGCGCGCTCCTCCGCTTTCCCTCCGCCTCCTCGCGCTTCGGGGCGCCAGAAATCGACGCGGCCGGCGGTTCCGAGGAAAGCGGCCTGGGCCACCGCCTCCTCCTCTCGCCGGTGCTGCGCGCTCGAGTGGGACCGATCGTGATGCGCAGCCAGACCGACCTCGCCTGGTTCGCCCTCTCCTCGAGCGCGGGATGGTTCTACGAATGGGAGTACGACACCCTCGTCGCGAGGCGCGACCTCGTCGTCTCCAACCGATCCACCCTCCTCTTCGAGATCTGGCGCGGCACCGGAGAGGCGACGCTGCTCGCCGGCCCCGGCTACGAGGTGACCCACGCCACCCGCGCCAACATCACGCGCCAGCGCGCCGAGGGCGTCCTCTTCTGGTCACCGACGGACGAGCTCGGTTTCCTCGCGCGGCCGCGGCTCTTCGCCATGGCAGGCGTGAACGTGGTCGACCGGAACCGTCGAGGCGATCCCTTCGCCGTCGTCGGCCTTGGCGCCGATCTGGACCTCTGATAGCGCATGCCACATGAACTGACGCTCGAGATGGGGGGCGCGGGGGGGAGAGTTCTCCCCTCCGGGCCCGCTGCGCTTCGCGCAGCAAGCCCTCGATATAGGGAGAGCGACCGCCGCTCCCCCCACGCCCCTCACCGGAAGTACGCGGTGAGAAGGGCGCCACAGGGCGGTCTTTCCAGGAGATGAGTCCATGAAGGCAACGCGGCGCGAGTTCGTTTGCGGGATGGGTTACGGCGTCGCGGCGCTGGCCCTCCACTCCTGCGCCGGCCCTGCCCAGGCACGGGACGAGAAGGGAACGGCGGACGCGAGGTCATCCGCGCTCCGCGACCTCCTCGGCGCCGAGCGCGAGCGGATCCTCGCGATGGCCGCCCGGGCGCCGAGCACGCACAATTCACAGCCCTGGCACGTCCGGATCGTCGCGCCGGACGCGTGGGTGGTCGGTGGTGAGGGCTCGCGGCGGCTCCCGGTGATCGATCCAGCGGACCGCGAGCTCGCGCTGTCGCTGGGCGCCTTCCTCGAGTACCTCGCGACGGCGGCTGCTGCGCTCGGGTTCGAGGCGCGCCTCGATGACGCGCGCGGCGCGATCGCGTCCGACCTCGTCCGCGTGACGCTCTCCAAGGCTCCGGCAGGTCCCCGCGGCGTGGACCATCTGGACCGGATCGCCGGCAGGCGAACGCTCCGGAAGGGCTACTCGAACGCGCCGCTATCGCCGGCCGACCTCGGCTCGCTCGCGCTCGGCCGCGGCGCCCACTGGTTTCCGCGCGGGACGAAGGAGGCCGACTGGCTCGCCGACGCGGCGGTGCAGTCGTTCCAGGGACAGACCTGCCGCGATCCGGCGCAGGCGGAGCTGGCGCGATGGATCCGCTTTTCCAGGGGGGACGCGGACAGGACCGCGGACGGTCTCACGCCAGCGACGATGGAGGTGGGCGGCCTGGCAGGGTTCTACATGCGGCACTTCATGGACGCGGGCTCGGTGACGGGGAAGAGCTTCCGCGACGCCGGCGTGGACGCGGTGCGCGCCCAGGCGCGCGAGGGCGCCGGCTGGCTCGTCCTCGATGCGCCGGACGAGAGCACGCCGTCCTTGCTGGACGCCGGCCGTGCCTTCGCGCGCAGGGCGCTCGGCCTGCGGGAGCGGCGTCTCGCCGCGCACCCGATGTCCCAGGTGCTGGAGGAGGAGCCCTGGCGCGACGCCATCAGCCGCACGCTCGGCCTCGCCGGCCGGGCCCAGTTCGTGCTCCGCGTCGGCTACGTCGATCGCTACCCTGAGCCGGTGAGCCTGCGGCGGCCGGTGAGTGCGTTCGCGTCGATCGGCTGATCCCGAGAGATGGAAATTGATAGGAATTGATGAAGATAAACAGATAGGCGGCGGGGCGAGGTTCTCGCTAGCCTGCGGTTCAGGCCGTGCGCAGAGGAGCAGCTGCCGCGCCCAGGAGCTGCACGAGACGCGTCAGGTCCGGCGGCTTGGCGAGATGATGATGAAACCCGGCCTCGACAGCTCGCCCGACATCCTCGGCCGACGCGTACCCGGTCAGCGCGACGAGCATCGCCCCGCTTGCATCCCCGCTGGCCCGAAGTCGCCGTGCCACTTCGTAGCCGTCGATGCCGGGTAGTCCGAGATCGCACACGACCACGTCGGGTCGCAAACGGTGAGCGTCCTCGACTCCCCGCAGGCCATCTCCCGCCACGTGGACCTCGTGTCCGTTGAGCTCCAGCACGTGTCGAAGTGTGACCGCCGAGTCCCCGTTGTCCTCGATGATGAGGATCCGGCGCTTGAAGCTCGCCTGCGGGGCGACCTGGTCTCTGCCACGGGCGGGGGAGTCCGCCGCTGCGTCCCCTACTACTGGCAGTGTCACCACCAACTCCGCCCCTCTCCCGTCGCCTTCGCTGCGGGCGCGCACGGTACCGCCGTGAAGCTCGACGATGGCCCTCACGAGCGCGAGCCCCAGACCGAGTCCGCCTCGGCTTCGATGAATCGTCCTGTCCGCCTGCTCGAACGGCTCGAAGATGACGTCAAGCACCTCTCGTGGAATACCGACGCCGCTGTCCCGGACGCTCACGACGACCTCGCCGCCACGTCGCTCGACGGTGACGCAGACCTGGCCCCCGCCGTCCGTGAACTTCTGGGCGTTGTGGAGGAGGTTGCCCATGACCTGTGAGAGCCGCGTCACGTCACCATCGACCCAGATAGAATCGTCTGGAGCGCGGAAGTCTATGGTGAGGCCGCGCTGCAGGAAGAGTGACCTGTGGTCCTCCACGGCCCTTCGCGTCACGGCTACGAGGTCCAGACGCGCACGCTGCACCTGCACTCTCCCGCGCGAGATGCGCGTCGCGTCCAGCAAGTCGTCCACCATGCGAGCGAGATGCCCGACCTGGCGACCGATGATGTCCCTCGCCAGAGCCGCTTGCTCGGTCGTGGGGTCCGTGCGCTCCAGCACGTACTGGGCGTTCCGGATAGGCGCGAGAGGGTTGCGAAGCTCGTGCGAGAGGACCGCCAGGAACTCGTCCTTTCGCCGATCGGCTTCCCGCAGGGCCCTTTCCACGGCCTCACGCTCGACGATCTCCGCCTCCAGCTGACGTTGCCGGCGAGCGAGTTCGACCGCCGTCATCTCCGCGCGGACACGCGCCCTCGACGTGAGCACGGTCATACCGCAGATCAGCGCGCTCCCTACCAGGTAGGCAACGGTGTTCAGGCGCATTCCTGGGTTGGGCGCCCGCAAAGTGAACCGAGGCTCGATGAAGAACCATCTGGCCATGAAGTAGCCCAGCACGATCGAAACCAAGCTTGGCGCGAAGCCCTCGAAGTAGGCGGTCAGCGTGACCGCGACAAAGAAGGTCAGGTAAGGCAGCAGATCGCCGAGGAACGGGTCGAGCGCGGCTCGCACTGCAAGCGCGGCGATGGTCAGACCGACGGCGAGGCCGAAGCGCAAGGAGCGGCTTCCCCTCCGAGGGAGCAGGGCGCATGACGTCGCCTCCTCGAGCCTCCGACTCGGCACGCCAGGTCTTGCTCCCACGCCGAACCTCCAACCTTCACGACGCAGCCCGAACTCCCGCGCGCGAGGAATCCCGAAACGTGATCGTACCTCGCGTCGCGGCGGGCGCCATGGTTCGAAGAATGCGCGCGGGACCGACCGGTTCTCGCCCCGGGAATCGCGGCCGGGTAGCCTGAACTCGCCAACTCAGGGTTCCGGCTTCCAGGCACTCGCCTGGCCGGTGCTCTTCTCGGTGCTCGGTGCGGTTCTAGGGGGCGGGGGGTCGCAAGAGCGCCTCGAAACCCACCCTGAAGCTCGGGTACCGGAGCTCCACCTCCAGCCTGCGCCGCGTCCACTCCGAGAGGATGCGCCGATCCGGCCCCGGAACCGCGGTCTCCGTTCGTGGCGCGGGGATGCCGAGCCGCTCAGCGACCCACGTGACCACCTCGCGCCGCCGGGCCGGCGTCGCGTCGCTCCCATGGTAGACCGCGCCTGGCTCGCCGCGCTCGAGCACCGCGAGCACGAGAGCGACCGCGTCGTCCCGGTGGCAGAAGTTCATCCACGTCCCATCGTCCGGCCCAAGCGCGTGCTTGCCACTCCGGACCCGGTCGATCAACCCCGCGCGCCCGGGGCCATATAGGCCCGAGAGCCGCACGACCGCCGTGCGAAGCCCGCCACCCGCGCCGTCGCGCACGAGCACCTCGGCCTCGGCGAGCACCCGGGCCGATGGGCTCGCGGGGGCCGGCGGCGCATCCTCGTCCACGTCCGAGCCGTCTCGCTGCCCGAACACGCCGGTCGACCCGCTGTAGACGAGAGCGCGGGCCCGACCGCGGGCCGCCGCGATGAGGAGTGCGCGGTTCGCGTCCACGTACGCGGCCCGGTACGCCTCGGCACCCTCCCCGCCCGCTGCCTGGCAGGCCACGATCGCGTCCGTGTGGGGCAGGCGGTCCGCGGCACCGGGCGCGGCGAGGTCGAGTGCGAGCGGCTCG
>Ga0154716_1078_pt1 | contig 27346 bp, 20 predicted proteins | sample Rifle2008BG16ft_FD_105724 | JGI IMG/M metagenome (GOLD analysis project Ga0154716, IMG submission 105724) | Anaeromyxobacter sp. RBG_16_69_14
GCTCGGCGCCATGGGGCACGCGCAGAAAGCCCGCGCACTGTTCGAACGCCTTGCTGCCCAGGCGCGGCACCTCCTTGATGGCAGCCCGCGTCTTGAACGGACCGTGGCTCGCCCGGTGCGCGACGATGGCCTTGGCGAGCGCCGGGCCCAAGCCCGCCACGTAGCGCAGCAAGGTCGGTGATGCCGTGTTCAGGCTCACGCCCACCTGGTTCACGGCACGTTCCACCACGCGGTCGAGCGACGCCGCGAGCGCCGCCTGGTCGACGTCGTGCTGGTACTGACCGACACCGATGCTCTTGGGGTCGATCTTCACCAGCTCCGCCAGCGGGTCCTGCAATCGCCGGCCGATCGAGACGGCACCTCGCAAGGAGACATCCAGCTCGGGGAGCTCCTCGCGCGCCAGCTCGGAGGCGGAGTACACCGACGCTCCTGCCTCGCTCACCATGAGGACCTTGACCGTGTCCGGCAGGGCAGCGAGCTTGCGAACGAAGGCCTCGGTCTCTCGCCCGGCCGTCCCGTTGCCGATGGCGATCGCCGCGGGCGCGTGGGTCCGGATGAGCCCGGCGAACGTCGCCGCCGCGGCCTGCTCCTGGCCGGTATGTGGATAGATGGTCGCGAGCGCCTTCACGTCCCCCTCCGCGTTGAGCACCGCCACCTTGCAGCCGGTCCGCAGGCCGGGGTCGATGGCGAGGACCGGGACGGACCCGAGCGGCGCGGCGAGTAGCAGCGATTCCAGATTCTGCGCGAAGATGCGGATGGCTTCCGCGTCGGCGCGGTCCTTGAGCTTGCGCCGCAGCTCGCTCTCGAGCGAAGGAAGGAGCAGCCGTTCCCGAGCCTCGGCGAGCGCGAGGTCGAGCTCCCGGACCAGCACGGGGGCCGTGTCCTTCCGCACCACGCGTGCCCGCACGGCCGCCGCTGCTTCGTCGGGCGAGATCAGGACGCGCACGCGCAGGAAACCTTCGGCCTCCCCCCTCTCGGCCGCAAGCACCCGGTGCGATGGGGCGTTCATGGCGCGCTCCCGGCGGCCCAGGTGGTCGCGGTAGTGCGCGAGCTCGGGGGCCGCTGATTTTCCGCGGGCCGCGTCCACCGTGAGCTCCCCCTTGGCCTCGAAGAGCCGACGTACTTCGGCCCGCACGTCGGCGCGCTCGGCCACCTGCTCCGCGACGATGTCCCGCGCACCCTGGAAGACCGCGTCCAGGTCGGGCAGCTCCTTGGCAGGATCGACGTAAGGCGCGCCGAGGGCTTCACGGCTCTGCGCCTTCGCACCTGGCGGCCGCTCGAGGATGAGCGCGGCGAGGGGACCGAGGCCCCTCTCCCTCGCAGTCTGCGCCCGCGTCCGGCGCCTGGGCTTGTAGGGCAGGTACACGTCCTCCAGTTCGGTGAGCGTGGTGGCGGCGCCGATCGCACGCGCAAGCTCGGGGGTGAGGACGTTCTGTTCGCGCAGCGACTCGAGGATGCTGGCCCGGCGGGCTTCGCGGCCGTCCACCCGAGCAGCGTGGTCGTGGATGCGCTGGATCGCGCCGTCGTCGAGCCCGCCCGTGACCTCCTTGCGGTAGCGTGCGACGAAGGGGACCGTGGCCCCACCATCGAGCAGTTCGAGCGTGCGGGCCACCGCGGCTGGCGGAAGGGAGAGCTCGCGCGCGACCATGGTGGCGCGGTCGGTAGTCTGGGTCATGGCGCCCTGGGCGCCACGTGCTCGGTGTAGCCGGGGTTGCGATGGTTCTGGCCGGGGTTGTGCGCGTCCCAGCACCCGTCGGAGCAGAAGTAGAGCTGGAAACGCTTCCGGTTGCAGGTGGAGATACTGCACTTGAGATACGGACCGCCGTATGCGATGGGCTTCTTGCACACGCTGCACTTCTGCCACATGCGCGGGAGTGTAGATCGCCGAACGACATGCCGCTAGCCACATCCCGGGCACCGTCGTGGTCACCATCGAGACGGGGCCGAGGCGCCAGGCGACCGCGAGCACGCTCGTCCTCATGACGGCACAGCCCGCTGGCAGCCCGCGCTCGATCCTCGACCTCGGCGTCTGCGCTACGGCTGCGACCCTGAGTAATGGACCCGAATGGGTATTCAGGCGTTTTTCTCACACGTCCAGGGCCTGGGATCCCTAGTGTGCCAGTCCTCGCGGGCGAGGACTTTGGGTGCAGGTCGCTCGATCCATGGAGAACGAGACATGGCATCCTCAAAGCTCGCGGAGGATCTCCGGGGGATCGTGGGCAAGGCCAACGTGCTGGACGCCGGCGTCGGGCTTCACCTCTACGGCTACGACGCCTACCTGGAGGAGCGGCGCCCCGACGCCGTGGTCTTCGTCCACTCCACGGACGAGGTCGCGGGGGTGGTTCGCGCGTGCCACGAACGGGGGGTTCCCTTCGTGGCGAGAGGGGGCGGCACGAACCTGAGCGGCGGGACGATACCGGTCAAGGGCGGGGTCGTCATCGAGACGATCCGCATGAACAAGATCCTGGAGATAGATCGGGCCAACCTCCGCGCCAGGGTGCAGCCCGGCATGTTCAACCTCGAGTTCGGCAACGCCCTCGCCCCGCTCGGCTACCAGTACCTGCCGGATCCGGCCAGCCAGAAGGCCGCCACGCTGGGCGGCAACGTCGGGGAGAACTCGGGCGGACCTCACTGCCTCAAGTACGGAGTGACCACCAACCACGTCTTCGGGCTCACCGTGGTCCTGCCGGATGGCGAGGTCGCGCACCTGGGCGGAAAGGCGCCGGATGCCCCGGGGTACGATCTCACCGGCACGTTCGTGGGTGGCGAGGGGACCCTGGGCATCTGCACCGAGATCGTGGCGCGAATCGTCCGACTGCCCGAGGGTGTGAAGACTCTCCTCGCCATCTACGACCGCATCGAGGACGGAGGCGAGACCGTCTCGGCCATCGTGGCCGCCGGCATGGTCCCGGCGACCCTCGAGATGATGGACCAGCTCGTCATCCAGGCGGTGGAGCAGTCCATGAAGTGCGGCCTTCCGCTGGACTGCGCCACCGTCCTCATCATCGAGGTGGACGGTCTCGCGGACGACCTCGAGCAACAGGCGCAGACCATCGCGGATCTGTGCCGGAAGCACGGCGCCCGCGAGGTACGGGTGGCCGAGAACGACGCCGAGCGGGCGGCGCTATGGGCCGGCCGCCGCGGCGCCTTCGGGGCGGTGGCGCGCATCACGCCGAGCTACCTGGTCTGCGACGGTACCGTCCCGCGCACGGCCCTCCCCACCGTCCTGCGCAAGGTGGCCGAGGTCAGCCGGAAGTACGACCTCATGATTCCCAACGTCTTCCATGCCGGGGACGGCAACCTGCACCCGCTGATCCTCTTCGACTGGCGAAACGCGGAGCAGAAGGTCCGCGTGATGAAAGCCGGCATGGAGATCCTGGAACTGTGCGTGCAGATGGGGGGCACCATCAGCGGCGAGCACGGTGTCGGAATCGAGAAGATGGATGCCATGCGCCTGGTCTTCTCCGAGGCGGACATTCGCGCGCAGTTGAAGGTCAAGCGGGCCTTCGATCGGAGGGATCTCTCCAATCCCGGCAAGATGTTCCCCGCGCCGAGGGAGGCGACCGATGCCGCATGAGCTGGATGACCTGCCGCAACGGCTGTCGGGGATCATGGGCGGTGAACAGGTGCGGGAGGGCACGGCGGCGAGCGGCTTCTCGGTGGACGGCGCGGAGCCCAGCCTGGTAGTACACCCCGGGTCCCAGGAAGAGGTGGAGGCCGCGGTGGTCGCCTGCGGCAAGGCCGGCGCGGTCGTGGTCCCCTGGGGCGGCGGAACGGCGATCGGGCTGGGGAATCCGCCCAGCCGGCTGGATGTGGTCGTGTGCCTCGATCGGCTGGCGCGGATCGTCGAGTTCGACGAGGCCAACCTGAACGTGTCGGCCGAAGCCGGAGTGCGGCTCGCCGATCTTCAAGCCGTCCTGGCGGGGAAGCACGAGTTCCTCCCCCTGGATCCGCCACAGGCCGACCGGGTCACGGTGGGAGGGCTGGTGGCGACCAACTCCAGCGGACCGAGCCGGTTGCACTACGGAACGGCGCGGGATTGGGTTCTGGGGCTTCGGGTGGTGCTTCCCTACGGAGAGCGGATCCGCTGCGGCGGCAAGGTCGTCAAGAACGTCTCCGGCTACGACATGAACAAGCTGTTCATCGGCAGCCTGGGCACGCTGGGTATCGTCACCGAGGCGACGTTCAAGCTCTTGCCGGTTCCGGCCATGCGGGTCACGATTGTCGGCCTCTTCCGGGAGCTGGCCCAGGCGGCCGCCGTGGTCGCCTGCACCCTGGAATCCCAGCTGCTGCCCGAAGCCCTGGAAGCTCTGGACTCCCAGGCTTTGGGAGCCGTCGCCTCCGCGATCGGCCTGACCGATCCGTCGGGTTACGGTCTTGCGATCGCGGTGGCGGGGAGCCGCGAGACCGTGGAGCGCCAGGTTCGGGACTTCACCCGGCTCCTCGCGGAGAGCCAGGCGACCGCCACGACGACACTCGGGGGGGCACAGGGCGCGGCCGCCTGGCAAGCGATCGGGGATGTCCAGGCACGCATGGGCGTGACGTCCGAGGAAAGAGTGGTCGTGAAGATCGCGGTGCCGATCGGCAAGACCCTGGAGCTCCTCTCCTCCGCGGAGCGCCTGGCGCGACACAACGGTTGGCGGGGCGCGGTCACCGCTCACGCGGGCAGCGGCATCGTCCGGGCCGGCTACTTGGTCGGCGGAGCCACCCTGGAGTCGCTCCGGGACGGGCTGCGAGCCCTGCGAGGCCAGGCCGAGAGCGCGGAGGGCAGCCTGGTCGTGGAGACAGCGCCCGCTGCGCTCAAGTGCTCCCTGGACGCCTGGGGAAAACCGCCGGAAGCAGCCGAGGTGATGCGACGATTGAAAGTCGAATTCGACCCCCGGGGCCTGGTGAGCCCGGGACGATTCCTTGCCGGGATCTGATTCGTGCTTCGCTCTTTCTTACAGCGAGCTCCCGGTGGGGGGCATGGGGGGGGCAGCGGTCGCTCCCTCCGCGGGGAGGCCGACATGGCCGTCGCGGAGCTGGTTTCCCTGAACGACCTGATAGCGAAATGCAACCGCTGTGGTTTCTGCCAGGCTGGTTGCCCGGTGTACAGGGTCACCGGCGAGGAGCACTCGCTCGCGCGTGGCCGCATGGCCATCGCGCGGGGGCTCATGCTGGGCCAGTTCGAGCTGACCCTCGAAGTGGTCCAAGCGCTGGATGATTGCCTGCTCTGCCGCGGATGCACGGCACACTGTTTCCCGGGTTTGAAGACCGACGAGGTCGTGACCGCGGTGCGGCACGCCTTCCTCGCCCGCCAGGGCCAGCCGATGTGGCAACGGATCCTGTTTCGCTCCGTGCTGGCGGACAGCAAGCGGCTGGAGTGGGCCTGCCGGATGGCGGTCTGGGCCAAGCGCACCGGGCTGGCGTCCGTTGCCGAGCAGACAGGGCTCTTGAGAATCGCGGACCAGCGAATCGGGGGAGTGAACGACGTCCTCGCGTCGGTCCCCGCGCGGATCTTCCGCCGCGGGCAGCGTCCGGCGGGGGGCGATCCCGCCACGGCCCAGCGTCGGATCGGCTACTTCGTCTCCTGCGGGCTGAGCTTCCAGTTCCCGGAGGTGGTGGAGGCGACGCTGCGGGTACTGGGCCGCGCGGGTTGTGCAGTCACCATCATGGACAACACCTGCTGCGGTCGCCCGGCTGCCGCCCACGGCGACCTGGAAGCCGCCCGAGACATCGCGCGGCGGAACGTCGAGCGGCTGGCCTCCGCCGCGTACTTGGACGCGATCGTCTCGGACTGTGGGAGTTGCAGCACCTATCTCAAGGACTACGGGCGGCTCCTGTCGGGCGATGCCGCCTACGCGGAGCGAGCGGCGGCATTGAGCAGGAAGGTGCAGAGCTTCAGCGAGTTCGTGGCCGCCGTCGGCCTGGGCGAGAATCTGGCGGCGGTCGAGGCGACGGTCACCTATCACGACCCCTGCCACCTCTCGAACCGGTTTGCCAAGATCACGGCCCAGCCACGGGCGCTCCTCAAGGCCCTCCCCGGCCTGACCTACAAGGAGATGCCGGAAGCGGACTGGTGCTGCGGCGCGTCCGGCAGCTACACTTTCCTGCACCACACGGAGGCCACGGGCGTCCTGGATCGGAAGGTGGACAACGTGGGGAAGACCGGCGCCGCGATCCTGGCGACCGAGTGTCCTGCCTGCATGATGCACCTGGCCTTTGGCGTGCGCCGCAAGGGATTGCGTATAGACGTCCAGCACGTGAGCCAGCTCTTGGATCGGGCGACCGCCGCGCAGTCGTGCCGGCAGCCGAAGCCATCGCCCAGACGGTCGACGGCGTGAACCAGCAACTCGGGCGGTGACATGCAAACCATCTTTCAAGCGATACTCGACGTGACAGGCGTGGGCGCGGTGCTGGTGTTCGACAGCGCCGGCCGGCTCGCCAGCCACCGCAGCCACGCCAGCCACGACCAGGCCCTGTGGGAGCAGTTCGGCGTTTTCCTGCTCAGGGCCGTGGACACCGTACAGCTGGAGCAGGAAGACTGGGAGTCGATATCGGCGCGGTACGCCGACGGCAGGCTCCTCCTGCGCAATCTCGGGACCTCGGACAACGACACACACGTCCTCGCGGTCGTCGCGGACGCGACCCTCAACCAGTCGTTCGCGACGGTGGCGCTCCGGGTCGCCGCCAACAGGATCAAGACGGTGCTCGGGGCCGGGGCTGCGTCTTCCGCGCTGGCGGCGGCCCCGCCACTGGCCGCCGCCTCATCGTCCCACGCGTCGTCCCTGCTTGCGCGTTCCATGCCTGCCAGCTCGAGAACCGGGCTCGCCGGCTCCTCCGGCATGAGCCGATCACGGACCTCGAGCGCCGAGCTCGCGGGCATCGCGGTCGCGAACCCCACCTCGTCGAGCTCCCTCCCCCGACCCGCCAGGGAGGTCGCCCGGCACCTCGGCCCCAAAGCGGAGGTCCGCGTCAAGGAGGCGGTCCGCCGGGTTTCTCCCGATGCGCCGCTAGCGCTCACGCTCGGCCCCAAGCTCCTCGACAATCTGGCCGGTCGAGCCGAGGGCGGTGACGACCGGAAGCGCTTCCGGCAGACGCTCGCGCACGTCGTGCAAGTTCCTCCTGCCAATCACCCAAAGTGGATCGAGCTGGTGACGGGGAAAACGCCGTTCCGGCCGTCGTTCGTGCTGGCGCGCATGTTCCTGGCGAGCACCCGCATGGAGATCGGCAGGTCGGGAGCCAACCCGAAATTGATCCGCCAATACGCGGCGAAACTGCACGAGCTCTTTGCAGAGAACTCGGATAGCCCCAGCGTGCGGCAGGACCTCGCGCGAATAATGAAGGTCGAGATCTCTTCAGACGGGGATACGGATTTGAGCCCCATGGGCTCATGACCAAAGGGACGCCGGCAGCTACGCCCCATGCGCCACGAGTGAAAAGGAGTAGGCCAAGCCGAGCGGGGTAGCCATGTTGAGGCATGCTCCTTGCGGCCGAGCATGCCAGGCTACCTGGGCGGCGTCGGAGGCTAGCTCCATCAGGCGCCCCGGAGACCGGCCCCACCGGACACGACCCTTCGGCAGATGGCCTACCCGCGAACGCAACGAGCCCGGAAGCAGGGAACTCGGCGCACCGCTCGGGAAAGTAGGCGACACCTCGCTCGCGGGGCGCCGTGGCGCCCTCGCCAGCGTGGATCCGGCGCACTGCCCCTTGGGCCTCGCTCTCTGGCTGGCCGAGTCGCTTCCCGCTGCCGCTCGTCGCTGACGCGATCGCCGACCGACGGCTTCGAGTCCGATGCAAGGGACATGCTCCCTCGTGGAACCGCGGGGCAGTCGTGCGAGGCGATGCTCGACCCAACTTCCCAAACGCCGAAACGACGGCATCACGACAAATTGTCGCTCTGCTAACAATGAAAATTTGCTACCCTGCTCTTTCGTCCCCGCAAGGCCACATCGATGACCGAACCGCTCTCCGTAGTAGCCCGTGGCAACTCCAGCGCCCGCCCCCTCGCAGCGGCGACAGTTTTCGTGTGCGCCAACTGCGCCAGACCAGGCCAGGCGCCCACCTCTGCCGGCCGGCCGCCGCCGAACGTTCCTGACTTTCAGTGGCCCCTGTCGGTCCAGCAGATCCTGCTGCCCTGCGCTGGGCGACTTCAGCCGGAGCACGTCTTGAAGGCGTTCGAGTCCGGCGCTGACGTTGTTTGCGCCCTTGGCTGCCACGAGGACAACTGCCATCACCTCGAAGGCAGCAAGCGATGCGCCCGCCGGGTGGAACACGTCCGTTCGATCCTCCAGGAGATCGGGCTCGGTGGCGAACGCCTGTTGTTCCTCACCCTGCCGGGCACGGCGGCCGAAGACATGGCGCTCGGCGCGGGAGAGCCCGCGCTGGAAGGTACTTCACCGACCGTGGCCGCCCTGATCGCCGCCATCCGTGACCGGGTGCTCACAACCGTCGAAGCCCTGCCCCCGAGCGCTCTGCGTGGGGCTCCCGCGGACGAGGCGGCCAGCATCCCTCCAGGAAGCGGATCTCAGCAATGACGACTACCACGACCAAGTTCTCCGATGCATTGACGTCAGGCAAATGGGTGCTCACGGCCGAGTGCCTGCCGCCGCGTAGCGGCGGTGCCGCCGCCGTGAAGAGACTTGCTGGCGAGCTGCCCACAGGCCTGGACGCGGTGGTGGTGGCGGACAACCCCGACGAGATCCAAGGGTCGGCCCTGGCGTGTGCCGCCATCCTGGCAGGCGAAGGGCGCGACAGCGTCCTCTCCATGGTCACCCGGGACCGCAACCGCATCGCGCTCGAGAGCGATGCCCTCGGCGCCGCGAGCCTCGGGATCGGCGCCGTTCTCTGCCTTAGCGGCGCTCACCAGTCGCTCGGGGTCTGCCCCCAGGCGAGCGGCGTTCACGACATCGACTCCATCCAGCTCACCCAGGGTCTCAAGACTCTGACCAGCCAGGGAAAGGGCTTCAGCGATCGGAGCACCGATCCCCGCCCGGAGTTGCTGCTGGGAGCAGTGGCCCATCCCTACCAGCGGCCGCTGGAGCTCAACCTGCTCCGGCTCAGGAAGAAGATCGCAGCAGGCGCGGACTTCCTCTTGACGCAGGCGGTGTTCGATCTGCCCGCTTTCACCGAGTGGATGGACGCGGTCCGGGCGGCAGGGCTGGAGAAGAAGGTGGCCATCATCGCCAGCGTGCTACCTCTGACCAGCCTGGAGAAGGCCAAGGTCCTCGCGGAGCGACAGACCTATGGACCGGTGGGCGCGGCCGCCATCGCCCGGCTGAGCAAGGCGTCCGACCCGTTGGGGGAGGGCGTGGCCATGGCAGCGGAGGCCGCCGCCCAGCTCAAGGCGGTACCCGGCGTCCGCGGCATTCACATTCTATCCGGCGGTCACGAGTCGCTGGCCGCCAAGGTCATCGAGCTAGCGGCACTGGCCTGAGGCGAAACCCGGTATGCCCGATCGCTACCACATCCATGCCGTTCCAACCCCTGCGCGTTTTCGCAGGGTGGGCAAGTTCGGCAACGTCGACTGGCGTGAGGACTGCTCCCGTTGCAGTAACTGCGTCAAGCTCCGCTGCACCTACGACGTCTACCGGCAGGAGTCGGCCCACGATCACGACCCGGCCGCTCCCTTGCAGACGTTGAACGGCTGCAAGGCGTGTCTCTCCTGTGTCCAGGGCTGCACCAAGGGGCTCCTGGGGGTCTCGGTCAATCCAGAGTTCCTGGACATGGGCGACGCGTACTGGAAGCCCGACATCCTCCTCACCACGTGGAACCAATCCGACGCCGGGAAGATCCCCGTCTCCGGTGCCGGCTACCGAGGCCGTTTCCACGGGCCCGGCTTCGACTCCATCTGGACGGACATGTCCGAGATCGTCCGCCCCACCCGCGACGGGATCCACGGCCGCGAGTACATCTCCACCTCGGTGGACATCGGCGCGAGGCCCCTGCGCCTCGAGTTCGACTCCGGCGGGAGGCTGCTCACCGAGCCCGCGCGACTCCTGGAGATCCAGCTCCCGGCGATCCTGGACATGCCGGCCTGGCAGGTACAGGACAGTCACCTGGCCGAGGCCCGCGCCATGGCGGCGAAGGAGCTCTGCTCGCTCGCGGTGATGACGGCGGCCGACGCCGCCGCGCTCCCGCCCGAGCGACTGCCATTCGTGGTGCCCGTGATGAACGGGGACGACATCCTGGAGAGCCGGGCCCTCCTCCATGCGGTGAGAATGGCGGAGCTGCCGGACGGCCCGGAGGTCGCGAAGCTGGCCTCCGACATGCGGTCCGTCAACCCGGAGTTGACGGTCGCCGTCCGCCTGGTACTTCGGCCGACCGCGGCCGACCGCGCCGCCGAGCTGGCTCGCGCGGGCATGAAGATCCTCCACCTGTGCGCCGACCAGCACGGGTGCGAGCGGCCGGGCAACGGCAAACCCGGGCGGCACGTGAAAGACGTCCTGCGCGAGGTGCACGTCCGGTTGGTGAAGGACGGCTTGCGGGACACGGTCACCCTCATCGCCGGGGGTGGCATCGCCCTGGCCGAACACATGGCCAAGGCCATCATCTGCGGGGCGGATCTGGTATCCGTCGACACGGCGCTCCTGGTGGCGCTCGGCTGCCGGGTCTGTCGCGACGGCCACGCCATGTGTTCCGACGGCCGCTGCCCGGTCGAGATCGGATCGGTCGACAGCGCCTACGCCGCTCAGCGGATGGTGAATCTGATGTCTGCCTGGCACAGCCAGCTCATCGAGGTGCTCGGTGCCGCAGGCATCCGCGAGGTCCGCCGCCTTCGCGGCGAGGTGGGGCGAGCCATGTTCCTGGAAGACCTCGAGAAGGACGCCTTCGGCGACATCGCCCGCGTGGCCCAGTCGCGGGTGGGCGCATGAGCACCACCGAGACCGACGTCGTGGCCAGGACCCGGGCAGAGCCGCGAGAGCATCCGTCCCGGCGCCCAGATTCGAGCGACTGCCAACAGGACAGGAGCGCCCGCGAGGTTCACCCCGCGCCCGACCGCTACCGCAACGCGATAGGCAAGTACAAGATCGACCGCCTGGCTTCGTGCATCTCCTGCGGCCGCTGCGCGGAGGTCTGCCCGCAGGGCGTGCACGTCAAGCCGGGCGGGTATGCATTCACCGTTCGTCCTCACGACTACCAGTGCGTAGGTCCGGAGTGCGCCAGGACCGATCGCTTCTGCGTCGCCCTCTGCCCGCAGAAGGCGCTCAGCCTGCGGCGGAACCCGAGCGCGGAGTGCATGGGCGATCCCCGCTGGTCGAGCGACCTCATCCTGGCCACGTGGCACGAAGCCGCCACCGGCCACGAGCCGCCGCCGCACCTCGAATGCCGGCACGGCGCCTCGGGTGGCGGCTTCGACAAGCTCCGATTCAAGTTCGAGGTCGAGGATCCGGAAAGGCCGGCGCAGGTTCCGGCGGCCGAGATCGACACCGGTCTCGACCTCAACCACCGCCAGGACGGCCGGCCGCAGGTCCACATCGACATCCCGATCTACGGCGGCGGGATGAGCTTCGGTTCGGTGAGCATCCACACCATCCTCGCCAAGGCCAGGGCCGCCTCGGCCTGGAACAGCTTCACTTGCACCGGTGAGGGCGGGTACCCCGATCGCCTCAAGCCCTACGACGACCACGTGATCACGCAGGTCGCCACCGGCCTCTTCGGCGTGCGCGAGGAGACCATCCAGCGCGTACGAATGGTGGAGTTCAAGTACGCGCAGGGCGCCAAACCGGGCCTGGGCGGACACCTCCTCGGCGACAAGAACACCCCGCCGGTGGCCCGCATGCGCGAGGCCGTGGCCGGGAACGCGCTCTTCAGCCCCTTCCCGTTCCACAGCGTCTACAGCGTCGAGGACCACAAGAAGCACCTCGACTGGATCAAGGAAGTGAACCCGAGGTGTCTGGTGAGCGTGAAGGTCTCCACGCCCACCGACGTGGACATGGTGGCGGTGGGCAGCTACTACGCCGGCGCTCACATCATCCACCTGGACGGCAGCTACGGCGGCACCGGCGCCGCGCCGGACATCGCCAAGAAGAACATCGCGATGCCCATCGAGTTCGCCATTCCCAAGGTGCACAAGTTCCTCCTGGCCGAGGGCATCCGCGACGCGGTCACGCTCATCTGCTCGGGCGGCATCCGCACCCCTCACGACGTGCTCAAGGCCGTAGCACTGGGCGCTGACGGCGCCGTGATCGGAACGGCGGAGATGGTGGCTCTGGGCTGCGTGCGGTGCGCCTGCTGCGAAAGCGGCCGGGGATGCCCGCGTGGCATCGCCTCCACCGATCCCGAGCTGATGATGCAGATGAGCCTGGAGTGGGCGACCCAGCGGCTCGTCAACCTGCACAACGCGTGGCGCGAGCAGATGGTCGACGTGCTGTCCCGGCTCCGGATGAAGTCGATCCGCGAGCTCCGCGGCCGCTCCGATCTGCTGTGCTACCTGAGCGACGAGCCGGACCTCGCCGAGGAGGTGTCGCGGTGAGCGCGCTTGCCGAAAGACTGCTGGCCGACCGGTCGCGGATCTACTCGAGGGAAGAGCCCGTCCTGTCGGAACGCGCGGCCGAAGGCGGGTGCGGCGTCACCGGGTTCGCCTGCACGGTCCCGGTGGGAGGTCGATTCATCTACGAACCCTCGGTCCAGATGCACAACCGCGGCAACGGCAAGGGCGGCGGCATCGCGGCCGTAGGTTTTGTCCCCGAGGAGATGGGCGTCTCGCGCGAGGTGCTTGACAGCCACTACCTGCTCCAGATCGCCCTGCTCGATCCCTCCTGCCATGCCGAGCTGGAGCGGCGGTTCGTCCTGCCCCACTTCGACATCGCCCTCTCCACCCGCCAGGCCCACCTCGACGACCACCGCGACATCCCCGGCCTGGAAGTCCGCCCACCCGACGTCCACCGTTACGTGGTCCGGGTGAAGCCCGACGTCCTCGAGAGGTTCGCCGTCAGCGCCGGGCTCACCGAGCTCGCGCCGCAAAAGCTCGAGGACGAGTTCATCTTCAGGAACTCCTACCAGCTCAACGACGTCTTCTACGCTTCACTCGGCGAGAAGCGCGCCTTCGTCCTCTCGCACGGGAAGGACCTGCTCGTCTACAAGCTGGTGGGGTACGCCGAGCAGAACGTCCAGTATTACCAGCTCGAGGACGTGAAGGCCCACGTCTGGATCGCTCACCAGCGCTATCCCACCAAGGGGCGCGTCTGGCATCCGGGCGGAGCGCACCCGTTCGTGGGCGTGAACGAAGCCCTGGTCCACAACGGTGACTTCGCCAACTACCACTCGGTCTGCGAGTACCTGCGCCAGCGGAACATCCGCCAGCAGTTCCTCACCGACACCGAGGTCTCGGTCCAGCTCTTCGACCTCTGGGATCGCGTCTACGGCTATCCTCTGGAGTACATCATCGAGGCGCTGGCCCCCACGACCGAGTTCGACTTCGATCAGCTTCCGCCGGAGAAGCAGCTCGTCTACCGCCAGATCCAGGCCACCCACATCCATGCCTCTCCGGACGGCCCCTGGTTCTTCATCATCGCCCGCAGCCACCAGAACCGATTCCAGCTCCTCGGCATCACCGACACGGCGATGCTCCGACCGCAAGTCTTCGCGCTCTCCGACAGCGGCCAGGTTCAGATCGGCCTCATCTGTTCGGAGAAGCAGGCCATCGACGCCACCTTGCGAAGCCTGGCCAAAGAGGATCCGCGATTCTGCCCGGTGGCCGACAGGTACTGGAACGCCCGCGGAGGCTCCAGCACCGACGGCGGAGCCTTCATCTTCACCGTGGCGCCCGGCCAGAACGGCCAGAGCGGCCGCATGCAGCTCTCCTGCTCCGACAAGTTCGGCAGGGCGTTCAAGCTCGACTCCGGCACGGTCCGCTGCGACCAGGCGACCGCGGAGATCCGCGACAAGGAATCAGCCAGCGACGTCGCCGGCAGGCTGGAGAGAAGCGACGTCGCGGCCCTGTTCCGGGAGGTCCAGGATCTGCCCGTCTGGCCGGCCGATCGGCTTCGCCGATTCTGCCGAGAGGTGATCATCGGAGCGGACGATCCCCGGTCTCGCGCAGCCGCCATCGAGCTCCTGTCGCTCATCCACGATCGGAGAATCGACACGGGCGACAAGCGCCGCGCGACGGTCGTCCAGGTGCTCGAGGAGGCGCTGGAAGAGCTCTTCGACTCGGCCCCGCTCTTCGGCGAGCCAGCCGTGCGCTTCTGGCGGCGGATCACCTGGGCCACCCGCGATCACCTCCTGGCTCCCGAGCCCCAGGAAGAGCTCCTCTGCATCGACGCCACAGGCTTTCAGCCCGAAGGCGACGACTGCGACGCCGTCCTGCTCCGCAAGGCCTACCAGGCCGGCTGGAAGCGTTTCGCCGTGTACCGCCTTCGCGGCCAGCGCTTTCATGGCGCGGGTCTCGGCCCCGGCACGGACGGAGTCCGCATCGACCTCCATGGCTCCAACGGCGACTACACCGCCAGCGGCATGGACGGTCTGGAGATCCACATCCACGGGAACGCCCAGGATCAGCTCGGCCAGATCGCCAAGCGCGGCAAGCTGGTGATCCACGGCGACGTGGGTCAGACCTTCATGTACGGCGCCAAGGGCGGCGAGGTCTTCGTCCTCGGCAACGCCGCGGGCCGGCCGCTCATCAACGCGGTGGGCCGCCCCCGCGTGGTCATCAACGGCACCTGCCTCGACTTCCTGGCCGAGTCGTTCATGGCCGGAGACCCGCACAATGGCGGCGGCTTCGTCATCCTGAACGGCATGGAGTTCGACCGGCGCGGGCGCGTCGTCCCCCTGCCGGTGCCCTACCCTGGCAGCAACCTGTTCTCGCTCGCGAGTGGTGGGGCGATCTACATCCGCGACCCGCATCGAAGCACGACCGAGCGCCAGCTCAACGGCGGCGCGTTCTTCGACCTGGACGACAAGGACTGGCGGGTCATCCGCCCCTACCTGGAAGAGAACCAGCGGCTCTTCGGCATACCGATCGAGGACCTCTTGACCGTGGACGGACAGCTCAAGAGCCCGCAGGAGGTTTACCGGAGGGTGAGCCCGGTCAAGCTGTCGGTGCTGGCTGGCTCGGAGGAGGAGGAATGAGCGCGGCCGCGATACGGCTTGAGCGGGTCGGCGGAGGGCTGGCCCGCGAGGTGAAGACCCGCAGCGGCGCCTCGCCCATGAGTTGCTTCCAGTGCGCCAAGTGCTCCAGTGGCTGCCCGGTCGCGTCGCGGGCCGACGTGAAGCCGCACGAACTGGTCCGGCTCATCCAGATGGACCAGCGCCGCGCCGTGCTGGGGAGCCGCTGCATCTGGGAGTGCACATCCTGCCAGACCTGCGTCACCCGCTGCCCGCAGAAGGTGGACATCGCCGGCATGAACGACGCCCTGCGCGCCATGAGCCTCGAGGCCGGCATGGTGACCCCTGGAACGGCCGTGCCGGTGTTCAACCAGGTGTTCTTGAAGGCCGTCCGCGAGCGCGGCCGCGTGCACGAGGTGGGGCTCATGGTGCAGTACAAGCTGCGCACCTTGTCCCAGATCTCCTGGAACGCCTCGCTGGCGAGCGCGCGGCAGGAGACCATGGCGAGCTGGCGGGATGGGGTCCTGCGGCTCTTCGCCGACGCCGGCAAGGTCCCCATGATGATCACCAAGAGCAACCTGTCGTCGCTCGGGCCGCGCGTCCGCCGCATGGTGGCATTCAGGTTGCGCACCCTCTTCGCCGACGCGGACAAGGCCCCCATGATGATCGCCAAGGGCAAGCTGTCGTTGTTCGGGGCGCGCGTCCGCGGCAAGGCGCAGCGCAAGGCCATGTTCCGCCGCGCGGCGGGAGGGAACCCGTGAGTTACGTCTTCTTTCCCGGCTGTTCGCTCGACGGCACGGCCCGGGACTTTCACCGCTCGACACTGGCGGTGGCGGCCAGGCTGGGCCTCGATCTCCCGGAGCTACCGGACTGGACCTGCTGCGGCTCCACCGCCGCCCACGGCAGCGACGCACTTCTCGCCGACGCGCTACCGGCCAAGAACCTCTCCGCGGCCGCGGGCAAGACGGTCGCGGTGGCCTGCGCCGCCTGCTACAGCCGGCTCAAGACCGCGAACCACCACATCGCCGGGGACTGGGTCGTGCGGGCCAGAGTGGCCGAGGTCGTCGGCAGCGACTACGACGGCCGGACTCCGGTCATGCACCTGCTCGAGATCCTCTCCCGCGACATCGGGCGCGCACGGATCGCCGCGGCCATCCGCCGTCCGCTCAGCGGGCTGAAGGTCGCCTGTTACTACGGGTGCCTGCTGGCGCGGCCGCCCGAGATCACGCGCTTCGACGACGCCGAGAATCCCACCCTGATGGACCAGCTCATGGAGATCGCCGGGGCCACTCCGGTCGACTGGCCGCACAAGACCGAGTGCTGCGGAGCGAGCTTCTCCATCACCGACGCCGACATCGTCCTCGGGCTGTCGAACCAGATCCTGTCCATGGCCAAGGCCGCGGGCGTGGACTGCATCGTCACCGCCTGTCCCCTGTGCCAGCTCAACCTCGACATGCGGCAGAAGGACATCGAGGCCAGGTTCGGCCAGCGGTACGATCTGCCGATCTTCTACTTCACCCAGCTCCTCGGCCTGGCCATGGGCTGCACCGCCAGCGAGCTGTCGCTCGCCAGCCTGGTGGTGGCGCCGGGTGCGCTGCTGAAGTCGAAGGGGATCTGCCGCGCCGAGGCGACACCATGATCGCAAAGACCAACGGCGTAGAGCACGCCGGCGCATCGATCCGGACAGAGGCGGTGGGTGCCGTGCTGGTCTGCGGTGCCGGCATCACCGGCATCCAGGCCTCGCTCGACCTGGCCGAGAGCGGTTTCAAGGTCTACCTGCTCGACTCGTCGCCGGCCATCGGCGGGCGCATGGCCGCGCTCGACAAGACCTTCCCCACCGGCGACTGCGCGATGTGCATCCTCTCGCCCAAGCTGGTGGAGTGCGCCCGGAACAAGAACATCCAGATCATCACCCTGGCCGACGTAGAGGCCATCTCGGGCCAACCGGGCAACTTCAAGGTCAAGATCCGTCAGAACCCGCGTTACGTGGACGTCGCGAAGTGCAATGCATGCGGCGACTGCAACGAGGCCTGCCCGGTCCAGATCCCGAGCGAGTTCGACCGGCGCCTGGGCAACCGCAAAGCGATCTTCCGCCCCTATCCGCAGGCCATTCCCAACGTCTTCGGGATCTCCAAGACCACCGGCCGCGCACCGTGCAAGGCCTCCTGCCCGGCGGGTGTGAACGCGCAGGGCTACGTGGCCCTGACCGCGGCCGGGAAGTTCAAGGAGGCCTACGCCCTCATTCGCGAGCGCTGCCCGTTTCCGGCAGCCTGTGGCCGCGTGTGCCAGCACCCCTGCCAGGAGAAGTGCAACCGCAACGAGATCGACGAGGCCGTCTCCGTCCGCGATCTGAAGCGCTTCGTCGCGGACTACGTCCACGCAAACCCCGCCGAGTATCCAGCAGCCCCCCCTCCGGCCGCCAGGCTCGACGCCATGGTCGCCGTCGTGGGCGGCGGCCCGGCCGGCCTGACCGCGGCCTCCGACCTGGCCCGGTTCGGCTACGGCGTCACCGTGTTCGAGGCCGAGCCGCACCTCGGCGGCATGCTCCGCTACGGCATCCCGAGATACCGTCTCCCCGAGGACGTCCTCGACAGGGAGATCCAGCACATCCTCGATCTCGGCGTGGAGGCCAGGACCAGCACGCCCGTCGCCAATCCAGAGAACCTCCTCCAGTCAGGGTTCAAGGCGGTCTTCGTGGCCCCCGGCGCCTGGTTGAGCCGCAGGCTGGGCATCGCCGGCGAGGACGCCCATGGCGTCCGGGCCGGCCTCGACTTCCTCCACGAGGTGAACAACGGCACCGGACCGGCCAGCGGGACCATCGGACCGAGGGTAGTGGTCATCGGCGGCGGCGACGTGGCCATGGATGCGGCCCGCTGCGCCCGTCGGCTACCGGGCGTCACGTCCGTGCGCCTGGCCTGCCTCGAGAGCCGCGCCGAGATGCCGGCCCACCCCTGGGAAGCGGCCGAGGCCCTCCAGGAGGGCGTGGTCTTCCACCACGGCCTGGGGCCCACCTGCATCGAGACCGCCGGCCGCGAGGTTATCGCCGTCGCCTTCCGCGCCTGCACCCGCGTCTTCGACGAGAGCGGGAAGTTCAATCCTCGGTTCGACGACTCGAAGACCACCGTCCTCGAGGCCGACACGGTGATCGTGACCATCGGCCAGGGCGTCGACGCGGCCAGGCTGGGCGTGGCGACCGGCACGGGCGGCCGGATCGTGGCCGACCCCGAGACGCTGGCCACGTCGATCGCCGGCATCTTCGCGGGGGGTGACGCAGTCCTCGGCCCGGCTTCCCTGGTGCATGCCATGGCCCACGGCCACAAGGCCGCCGAGGCCGTCGATGCCTACCTCCGCGGCACCCGGCCGGCGCGGCCTGAACCTCCGGCGCCGGAAAGCATGGCCCCGAACCCTCTGCCGGGCGCCCCGCGCCAGGGCCGCGTCAGGATGCCCCAGGCCGACCCGGCCGGACGGCTGCGCGACTTCACCGAGATCGACCTCGGCTACACCGCAGAGCAGGCCATCGCCGAGGCCAAGCGCTGCCTGGCCTGCGGCCAGTGCAGCGAGTGCATGCAGTGCGTGAAGGCCTGCTCGGCCGGGGCGATCTGCCATGAGCAGCAGCCCACGGAATTCGAGATCGACGCCGGCAGCGTGATCCTCACCCCCGGTTTCGAGGAGTTCCAGGCCTCGCTCCGCGGGGAATTCGGCCACGGCCGATACGCCAACGTGCTCTCGAGCGTGCAGTTCGAGCGCATGCTCTCCGCTGCGGGTCCGACCGCCGGCCACGTGGAGCGCCCCTCGGACGGCGGCGAGGTGAAGAAGATCGCCTTCATCCAGTGCGTGGGCAGCCGCGACGCAGCCCGCGGCAGCAATTACTGCTCGTCGATCTGCTGCATGAGCGCCACCAAGGAGGCGATGGTGGCCCTTGAACATTCCTCTGGCCAGGCACACGGGCAGAAGCTCGAGGTCTCCATCTTCTGCATGGACGTACGGGCCTTCGGCAAGGAGTTCGACAGCTACGTCAACCGCGCTCGCGACGAGCACGGGGTGAAGTACATCCGGGCCATGCCCTCCCGCGTCGTCGAGATGCCCGGCACCAGGAACCCGCGCGTTCGCTACTTCGCGCCCGGCGGCGCGGAGGAGCAGGAGGAGTTCGACCTGGTGGTGCTGAGCGTGGGGATGCGGGTCCCTGCCGGCATCAAGGACTTGGCCCAGCGGCTCGGCCTCGGACTGAACGAATTCGGCTTCGCCAGGACCGAGCGGCTCGCCCCCCTGGCCACGTCCCGGCCCGGCATCTACGTGGCCGGCGCGTTCCAGGAGCCGAAGGACATCCCCGAGTCGGTCGCCCAGGCCTCGGCGGCCGCCGCCTGTGCCATGGGTGAGCTCGCCCCCGCCCGCGGCACGATGATGGTGCGGCGCGAGTATCCCTGGGAGCGGGACACCAGCGACGAGTCACCCCGGGTCGGAGTGTTCATCTGCCACTGCGGTCACAACATCGCCTCGGTCATCGACGTGCAGCGAGTGGCTCATGACGCGGCCAGGATGCCTGGCGTCTGCCACGCCGAAGCGAGCCTGTACACCTGCTCGGACACCAACCAGCAGCACATCAAGGACATGATCCAGGAGCACCGGCTCAACCGCCTGGTGGTGGCCTCCTGCTCGCCGCGAACGCACGAGATCCTGTTCCAGGAGACGCTCCGCGAGAGCGGCCTCAACCAGTACCTCTTCGCCATGACCAACATCCGCGACCAGTGCTCCTGGGTCCACAAGGACGACCCGGTCGCCGCCACGGACAAGGCCGTGGACCTGATGGCCATGGCCGTGGCCCGGGCGCGCCATCTCAAGGCGCTCGAGACCGGACGGCTGCCGGTGACCGCGTCGGCGCTCGTCATCGGCGGCGGCCTGGCCGGCATGACGGCGGCCCTGGGCATCGCGGATCAGGGGTTCGAGGTGCACCTCGTGGAGAAGGAGCCGGTCCTCGGCGGCATGCTCCGCAACATCCACGCAACCCTGGAGAGGGCCGATGTCCAGGCCCACCTGCAACAACTCGTGGACAAGGTGCAGTCGCACCCCGGGATCAACGTCTACCTGAGCGCCCGTCCGGCCAGCATCAGCGGCCACGTGGGCAACTTCAAGAGCGTGCTCGACGTGGCCGGCCGCGAAAAGGCCGTGAGCCACGGCGTGGTGATCATCGCCGCCGGCGGGCAGGAGCGGCAGACCGAGCTCCATCTCCACGGGAAGAACCCTCACGTCGTCACCCAGAGCAAGCTCGAGGCGGCCCTGACCGGCGGACGGCTTCCGCGGGAGCTCGCGGGCAAGGCGGATCCGACCGTCGTCATGATCCAGTGCGTCGAGAGCCGCAACGACGAGAAAGCGTACTGCAGCCGGGTCTGTTGTTCCGAGGCGGTCAAGAACGCGATCGAGATCAAGCGCCGCCTGCCCGCGGCCAACGTGGTGATCCTCGGCCGCGACATCCGCACCTACGGGTTCCGCGAGCTCTTCTTCCAGAAGGCCCGCGAGGAAGGCGTGCTCTTCGTCCGATATCCGGAGAGAAGCGACCCGGTGGTCGTCGAGGACGGCGGCCGGCTCCAGGTCACCGTGCGTGACGGCTCCACGAACCGCGACCTCGAGCTGCGGCCAGATCTGCTGGTGCTCTCCACCGGCATCGCTCCGGCCGCCGACAACCCGGTGCTCTCGGGCCTCTTGCGAAGCGCGCTCACGTCGGACGGCTTCTTCCTCGAAGCCCACCCCAAGCTCCGTCCCGTGGACCTCGCCAACGAGGGCGAATTCCTGTGCGGCGTGGCCCACTCACCACGGTTCATCGACGAGACCATCGCCCAGGCCCAGGCCGCCGTCGGGCGAGCCACCACCGTCCTGTCCAAGGCGTTTCTCGAGATCCCGGGCCAGACGGCCCGGGTGAAGCCCGAGCACTGCGTGGCCTGCGCCACCTGCGTGAAGGTCTGCCCCTTCGGGGCCCCCATGATCAATCACCTCAACAAGGCCGAGATCCAGGGCGCCAAGTGCATGGGGTGCGGAAGCTGCGCCGCTGCCTGCCCGGCCAGGACCATCACCCTCCAGCACCAGGAAGACCAGGCGCTGGTGGCCATGCTCGACGAGCTGCTCGTCGCCAGAGCGACCGCATGACCCAGACGAATTCGCCCCATCCACGGGAATCCGAGGCACGGGAACCCAAAGCATGGGAACCCGAGATCATCGCCTTCTGCTGCAATTACTGTGCGTATGCAGCAGCAGACCTGGCTGGCTCCAAACGCATGCAGTACCCGAACAACGTGCGGATCATTCACACGCCCTGCACCGGCAAGATCGAGATGGAGCACATCCTGGCGGCCTTCGAGAAGGGCATCGACGGCATGCTGGTGGCCGGGTGCCTCGAAGGCGGTTGCCACTTCCTCGAGGGCAACCTGCGCGCTCGCAAGCGCACCGATCGCATCCGTGAGACCCTCGACGAGATCGGAGTCGGCGGTGAGCGGCTCAAGATGGTGAACCTCTCGGCCGCCATGGCTCCCACCTTCGTCCAGCGCGTGCAGGAGATCGTCGAGACCGTGAGAGCGCTCGGCCCCAGTCCGCTCAAGTCGCCCACGCAGAAAGTGAGTGCGGGAAAGCCATGATCGTCGCGTCTCCGAAGTCCGTCACCGAGCTCAAGAACCTCATCGCGCGCCACGGCAAGGTCCTCTTCGTGGGCTGTGGCACCTGCGTCACCGTCTGCCTCGCCGGTGGCGAGCGCGAGGTGAGCATCGCCTCCTACGCCACCCGCATGGCCCGCAAGATCGAGGGCAAGCCCCTCGAACTCACCCAGGTCACCATCGAGCGCCAGTGCGAGAACGAGTTCATCAAGGACCTGGCTGACGAGGTGGCCAAGGCCGAAGCCATCGTCTCCTTCGGCTGCGGCGCGGGCGTGCAGGCCATCGCCGAGCGGTTCCCCGGAAAGCCCGTCTACGCCGGACTCAACACCCAGTTCCTCGGCATTCTCGAGAAGCAGGCGGTCTGGACCGAGAAATGCCTGGGCTGCGGCGATTGCATGCTGGCGCAGTACGGCGGTGTCTGTCCGGTGACCCGGTGCGCGAAGCGGCTCCTGAACGGCCCGTGCGGTGGCTCGACCGAGGAGCATTGCGAGGTGGACGCCGACCGCCCCTGCGCCTGGCAGCTCATCTACGCCCGCCTCAGGAGCATCGACCAGCTCGACCGCCTGGATTCCATCGTTCCGCCCAAGGACTGGCGCCCCGCCTGGCACTCCGGAGCCCGAAAGATCGTGCGCAAAGAGCACCAGGTCTGAACCTCCCCAGGGATGAATCCCGCGGGTTCTGACTCGTGTTTCGCTCTTTTCTCAGCGGCGTACGGTGGGAAATCACTCAGACTCGCCTCTGGAGCGCTGGGCGAGCACGAATAAGGGCGAAGGGCGAGTCTGAAGGGGGTTGACGCCGATGCCTGGACACTCGCATGCCGCGAGCGGTGCGCTGGTGTGGGCGGTCGCCGCCGCGGCGGCACTACCGGAGAAGGTGATCGGCATTCACCTCGGCACCACGGACATCTTGCTCGGCGCGTTCCTGTGCGCGGGCGCTGCCTTGCTTCCCGATCTTGATCACCCGTCCGGCACGATCGCCCACTTCCTCGGGCCGGTATCACACTACTTTTGTCGGTTGGTGTGCTGGGCATCAGGTGGCCACCGGCACGCTACCCACTCGTTGCTGTTCGTGGCGCTCACGTTCGGCGGCTCTTGGGCAGGGGTCCATTACCTGCACCGGCCATTCACCCTGGCGCTGGTGTTCGTGCTGCTGTCGCTGGCGGTACGGGCCCTGCGTCTGTGCCCGCCAGGCACGGGAATCCATTCCTGGGGAGTCGTCACGCTCCTGGCTGCCGCGGGCACTGCCATGGCTGACAGTTGGATGTCGGCGACGCCGCAGTGGATGCCGTTCGCGGTCGGCCTCGGTGCACTGGCCCATCTCGTGGGCGACTGCCTCACCCGCGAGGGTTGCCCGCTGTTCTGGCCGGTCAAGGGGTAAAGGACGGCCCCGGGAGCGCGTCGTCGGCCTCCCAACGGATCTCGCCGCGATAGACGAGCCATCCCAGGGCGACCGCGAGGAGATCGGCGACGCCACCCATGGTGAGGTTCATGCGCCGGTACATCGCGTTTCGCTCACGCAGGAACGGGATGTGCGCGCCGGCCGGGATGAGCCGCGCCAGGAGGGCGCCGTCCTCGCGAACGCGGGCCAGTCCCGCGCTCCCGCACCGGTGCAGCGCCGTCGTGTCCTCGACGGTCTGCATGAGGCTCGCGAGCATCCTGAACGGCAAGGCCGCGTCCACTTCGCCGCCCGCCACGGCATCCCGGAAGGCGGGCACGGCCACCTCGAATATCGAGGGCAGTCCCATCTCCGCCTCGCGCAGGATCCCGCCCACGTGAAACCGGTCCCGGGCCACCTCGCCGTGCGTTCCGCGGGGCGCGCTGGCAGCCGCCACCTGGCGCGCGACCCGCGACACGGCGCAGCGGAGCGCCCCCTCGTCATCGCAATCCGTGCGGTACCGCGCCATGACGAGGATCCCGCAGATGAAGATGGCGCCCTTGTGCGTGTTCGAGCCGAGCTTCGCCAGCATGCGCCGCTCTGCCCGACGCGCGACCGAGACTTGACGCCCGATGGGTTCCCCCCGCGTCACGGACGTGCCGAGCTCCTCCAGATAGTCGGCGACGAGCGCGATCGAGCTCTCCATGATCGCGAGCGACAGGTCCGGATGAGACCCCGCGTCGTCCAGATCGACGAGCCCTGGCTTCGGGGTGAGATGGAGCTCGCGCCGCAGCCCTTCGACGAGCGCCGCGGCGAGGAGCTCAGCTCCCGAGGCCGGCGAGGAGAGCGCGCGCCCTCGCCACGATCTCGGGAAAACCGTGGCGTCCGAGGCAAATGCACTCTCGCGCCGGCTGCTCGCAGCAGAGGCAGGTGCGGGGTGGCAGCTGGAGCGAGGCGCGATCAATGGAGGCTCCCCGGGGAGAGTACACGTCGAGATCGACGAGACGAGCGGCCGGACACGATGCTTCTATCCCGACGCACCGCGCCTTCGCCTCCGCCGGCGAGGCCGGCGCCGCAAAGAGCGCGAACGGCCCGAGCGCGTCGCTGCAGGAGTGGAGCAGCCTCGCACCGGGAAAGGCCTCCAGCACCTGGCCGACCGCCCAGGCGAAGAGCGCGACCGCGCCGGGCGGCGTCTTCTCCGCTCCCGGGATCCCGAGCGACACGGCCAGGACGAGAGCGCCGGCGCCCAGGTGGCGATCCATCTCCGCCTGCCGGGCGTCGCGAGCGGCGAGGATGCTACCCTTTGACTCTTCGTACGGTGTCGATGATGGAGCCATCTCGATACTCGATGAGCGCGACGATCTCGTCCTGGAAGTCGAGCGGCCGGGGCGTGCCCGTCACCTGGTAGATTTCGCGCTGCAGCTCGCGGATGTCCTTCAGCGGAGCATTCCTCCGGCGGAGCTCGGCCTTGAGATCCGGGTGCCGGTCGTTCACGGCGATACCGCGCTCGGTGACGACCACGTCCACCGTCTCACCGGGCGTCGTGACGGTCGTCACCTCGTCCTTCACGATGGGGAGCCTGCCGCGGATGGACGGCGCCACGATGATGGCCAGCTCGGCTCCGGCCGCGGTGTCGCTGTGGCCGCCCGTGTTGTGGAGGAGGTACCCGCTCGACTCGGTGTTGACGTTCGCGTTGAAGTTCACGTCCACCTCGGTGGCCCCGAGGATGACGCAGTCGAGGCGGTTCACCACCGCCCCCGCGTTGAACGGGTTGGCGTAGGTGTCGGCGCTGATCTCCACGTGGTTCCGGTTCTTGCGGATCGACTCGATGGCGCGGAGGTCGAAGCACTGGACGTCGAAGAGCGCCTGAAACAGCCCTTCCGCCAGCATGTCCACGAAGTATCCGGTGATGCCACCCGACCCGAAGCTGCCCTTCACCTTCTGGCCGCGCATCATGTTGCGCACGTTCTCGGCGACGGCCAGCGAGATGCCGCCGCTGCCCGTCTGCATGGAGAACCCGTCGCGGAGCAGCCCCGAGGCCTCGATGACCTGCGCGGCGTAGCGCGCGATCTGCAAGCCGAGGGGATCGGTGGTGACGCGCGTCGTGGTGGAGACGATCTTGGCCGGATCCCCGAGCCGCTGCACCGGTACCACCCAGTCCACCATGCTCTGCGGGATGCTCACCGGGACGGCGGGGAAGCGGACGAGGTTGTCGGTCACCGCGATGACGGTCCTCGCGTGCAGCGCGTCCGTGAACGCGTAGCCGAGGCTACCGAAGGCGGACGGTCCGTAGAACCCGTTCATGTTGCCGTACTCGTCGCAGCAGGGCGCGGCGATGACGGCGGCGTCGATCGGGACCTGGCCCGTGACGATGGCGCGGGCACGTCCGCCATGTGAGCGAACGGTGATGGGACAGTCGAGCTCGCCCCTGCTGGCGAGCTCGCCGATGATCCCGTTCACGCCACACTCGAGGCGCGTGATCGTCCCGTCGCGGATGGCGTCGATGATCGCCCCGTGCACCGGGTGAATCGAGCTGGAGGCGATGGTGATGTCGCGGAGGCCGAGGTTCCGGACGACGCGCACGACGTGGTTGAGGACGTCGTCTCCATTGCGCAGGTGATGGGAAGGTGACCGCGCTCACCGCATAGTGGGATGTGTCGAGGACGTGGACGTTGCCGAGGTGGGACGTCCCCTCCCGCGCGAGCCGCAAGCGCACCTCGAACGGGAACGCCGAGCGGTCTTCACGCACCACGAACGCATAGAGGGTGTCGACCCGTCTCGCCGCCTCTTCGACGAGGTAGCGGTGCCCCAGCGTGAAGGGATTGCCGTTCATCACGACGGCGCCGTTTGCCCCAGCGCGCACGGCAGCGCCATTCGCTTCCAGGTAGCGGGCGAGCCCACGCCCGTGCTCGAGGAGCGCGGCGCGCCCGCTGCTCGCCAGGAGCTCGAAGTTGAGTGCCTCGAAGCTCGTCGCATGATCAGGCTTCGTGAAGGCGAAGAGCGCCTCGTGACCCGCAGCGAAACCGCGCCGCGCCAGGTCGGTGACGAGCGCGCCGAGATGGGCGCCACCCTGCTCGCAGGGGACGATGGCGAGCATCTTGAGGACGTCGCGCTCGCGCGCGCCGACCGCCACGAGCGCACCGCCCTCGAAGATGCCCACCAGGTCGTCGAACCCCGGTTCGAACTGGAGGCCCTGCGCCTCGATGAAGGCGCGCGCACGCTCCGTGCTGGCGCTGCCGAGGATCTCGCTCACCATCGTCCCGCTCTCGCCGTGCAGCCCTCAGCTGCGGGGAATCGTCTCTACCACGTCTCGCCCGGCGAGGGGACTCACCACGGTAGGGTGCTCCGCCCCAGCCGGGGTCTCGATGCGCCCGGCGCCTGAGCGCGCGTTGTCAGTGCGGTCTCCGAGCGACCCGCTCGCAGTCACCGCTGTCGCGTTGCTGCTACCTGCGGCCGGGTAACCGGCGCGGTGGTCCGCCCTGGGAGTCGAGCCCGCGCACGACCTGCATGCGCCTCCCGGCCTCGGCGCCCTCGGCGCTGTGGCGGACCTCGCGGCCGCGTCCCGCCGTCACCCGTGCGCCACGCATCTCGAGCTGTCGCCGGGCGAAGCTCCTGGCCTCGTCGAGGGCCACGACTTGCTCGGTCGGACCCGGGGAGCGTGCCGACTCCTCGGCAGCGATCCTGTGGAGCTTGCGCCCGAACTCGCGCGCCGCCGATTCGCTGAAGGCCACGCTCGCCCGGCGCGCCTCACCTCGGAAGAGGAGGCCGCGGCGGCGCTGCTCCTCGAGGTGTGCGGCGCACTCGCGCTTGATCCGCTCGGTACTGATGGCGCATAGGTACTCGGCTGCGACGACGTCCGAGTAGCGCCCGAAGAAGTGCATCCGCGCCTTCGAGTTCATCGACAGCGCGTAGACGCCGTTGAAACGTGCCACGTCAAACGCAAGGGTGCGCTGCCAGGGCTGTCTCGGCTCCAGCAAGACCCAGCGGTCGGTCAGCTGATCGTCGATGCTCGGGGCGGTGCAGACCTGACTGCGGTCGAGGCCGTAGACGGTGATCATGTCGTTGGCCAGGGCGGTCGCACCGATGGCCTCCGGCTTGCCGAGCTGATCGGAGGCCAGCGCCCACAGCTTGGCGATCTTGCTCACGATCCGCGCAGCGTGGCCGTCGTCGCACACCTTGCGGGCCGGCGGCTCGCGGCCCGCGAGCGCGGCGCGGGCGCCGCAGGTGACCCACCGGTCGACGATCGCGTAGGGACCGGCAGAGGAGGCCCGGGCGCCGGCGAAGTACGGCTCGCCCCAGAGGCAGGC
>Ga0154716_1016_pt4 | contig 27269 bp, 31 predicted proteins | sample Rifle2008BG16ft_FD_105724 | JGI IMG/M metagenome (GOLD analysis project Ga0154716, IMG submission 105724) | Anaeromyxobacter sp. RBG_16_69_14
CGATCGGGTCGTGACGCTGGCGGCAGCCGTTCGGTGTGGCTGAAACCCGTGACCTTTCGCTGTCGTCCAAGGAAGGGGCTTGCTCCGATTGCGGGGCCAGTCTATGGATGGAGCGCTATTGGAAGGAGACGAAGAGGCGGATGGTAGCGCGTGCGGAGCGAGCAACGACGAGAGCGTGGGGCCGCCCTGTCGCGGTCCTGGCCTCATTGCTCGTCGCCGGACAGCTCGCAGGCGCGACCCACCTCCTGCTGGTCCAGCACGCGGTCTGCCCACTCGACGGCGAGCTCGTCCATCCGGAGGCTGCCGCCGGGCATGGCCATGTCCAGGCCCACGCCCGGAACGAACGCCTACCAGGGATCGCTGCTGCCGACGCGCCTGAAGTGCATCACGGGCACGAGCACTGCGTACTAAGCTCGCAACGACGCGATCGCGCGGTGCTCCACGGGGTCGTAGCGCCTCACACCCCTCCTCGCGCGATCCTCGCGACGCTCCCGCCTGACGGCGCACCGACTGCGGGCCGCTTCGCGCTCCATCGGCTCGCGCCGAAGCAATCGCCCCCCGCCTAGACTAGCTCGCCTCGCATCGGAGATCACCACTCTGTCGCTCTTCGTGTGCGCGTCGTCGAGGCGTGCGCATTGGATCGGCGCCCTCGCGCATCTGCGAGCGCCAGCGACAGAGGCGTAGCTCCGTCAATCACCGGTAGCGACACGCACCGGTAGCGACTCGTTCGTCCCGGAGCATCCGGCAAGGCCGCGCGCGCTTCGTGCGTGTGGCCAGCGCCTGCCGTTCCGTAGACCCGTGCTGGTTCGTCCTTTCTGGAGGTTCGTCCTTTGGAGATGTCGCTTCACAAACCGACGACGCGTCGAGCTGCTCGGCATCTGGTTCTCGCCTTGGCGGCCGCGCAGCTGGCCGCGCCGACACGCGCCACGGCCCAAGCCCAGGCCCAGGCCCAGGAGGACCTTCGCCCGCCGCAAGTCGTGCAACGCTCCGAGGCGATCTATCCCCCGGCAGCGCTGGCGGAGCGCCGAGAGGCCAGCGTGACGCTCGAGGTCACGGTGGACACCTCGGGGCGCGTGGGGGATCCCAAGGTATTCGAATCGGGCGGGAAGGAGTTCGACGACGCGGCGATGGCAGCCGTGAGCCAGTGGGCCTTCACGCCCGCCGAGGAGAGCGGAAAGCCCGTCGCTGCCCGGATCCGCATACCGTTCGCGTTTCGCCTCCCGCCGCTCCCACCACCGGAGCTGGCGACGCCGCCGGGCCCACCCGCGACCGCGCGGCCGCCGGCCCAGGGCGAGGCCGGCGCGGAGCATCCGGCCGTCGAGACTCCCGCCAAGCAGGAAGGGGAGGAGCTCGAGGCCACGGTGAGGGGCCGTGCGCGGCCGAGGAGTCGCGGAGCCTCCGACTACGACGTCACCGTGGGTCAGCTCTCGCTCGTGCCGCGCAAGACCGCCGCCGAGCTCTTGAAGCTCGCCCCGGGAATCCTCCTCTCCAACGAGGGCGGCGAGGGGCACGCGAACCAGGTCTTCCTCCGCGGATTCGACGCCCGCGAGGGCCAGGACGTCGAGTTCTCGGTCGCGGGCGTGCCGGCCAACCAGGTCGGCAATCCGCACGGCAACGGCTATGCCGACCTCAACTTCATCATCCCGGAGGTCGTCTCGTCGCTGCGGGTGCTGGAGGGGCCCTACGACCCACGACAGGGCAACTTCGCGGTGGCGGGGAGCGCCGAGTACGAGCTGGGCTTCGAGGAGCGCGGGGTCGGGCTCCAGGTCGGCTATGGCAGCTACGCGACGCGACGCGTCCTCGCGCTGTGGGGACCGCCTGGATCATCCAGCCGCACCTTCGGTGCCGCCGAGTTCTACGAGACCGACGGGTTCGGCAAGAACCGCGACGCGACGCGTGGATCCGCCATCGGCCAGTACGAGGGTCACCTGGGCGAGACCACGTACCGGCTCACGCTGCAGGGGTACTCGGCCCGCTGGCACTCCGCGGGTGTGATCCGGGAGGACGACCTCGGGGCGGGCCGGAAGGCATTCTTCGACACCTACGACTTCGGCCAGGGTGGGAACGCCACCCGCTTCTCCGTCTCGGGCGAGATCGAGAGTCGCTCGGGATCGGTCGTCTACCGCAACCAGGTCTTCGCGATCCTCTCCGGCGCTCGGTCCCGCGAGAACACCACCGGCTTCCTCCTCGACGTCCAGGATCCGCAGCAGACCCTCCATACCCAGCGCGGGGACCTCATCGACCAATCCACGTCGGCCACCACGGCAGGGATCCGGGGATTCGCGAGGACGTCCCTCGACGCGTTCGGGCGCCGCCACGAGGCGGAGCTCGGCTACTTCGCGCGCTACGACGTGACGGACGGCACCCAGTACCGCATCGAGGCGGCGACGAACGCTCCCTATCACGTGGACCTCGATCTGCATTCCCAGGTCGCCGACATCGGCATTTACGGCGACCTCTCGCTGAACCCGCTCTCGTGGCTCACGCTCCGGGGAGGGGCGCGCCTCGACCTCTTCACCTTCGACATCCTGAACCGCTGCGCCGTGCAGAGCGTCGCGCATCCATCGCTGACGAACCCTCCCCTGGACGCGAGCTGCCTCGACCAGGAGAGCTTCGGGGCTCACCGCGAGCCGGTCCAGCCCGCCACCACCTCGAGCATGGCCTTCCTGCCGCGCGTCTCCGCGCTCGTCACCCCTGTCGCCCATCTGACCTTCTCCGGGAGCTACGGAAAAGGCGTCCGCTCCATCGACCCCCAGTTCATCACGCAGGACGTGAAGACGCCGTTCGCGAGCGCGCGCTCCATCGACCTCGGCGCCTCCTACACGCGGGATCTGGCCGGCACCGCTCTGGCCCTCCGCACGGGCGTCTTCGAGACCAAGGTCGACAAGGACCTCATCTTCAGCGAGAGCGCCGGGCGCAACGTGCTCGGCGGCAGCAGCACCCGGCGCGGCTTGCTGGCCGCGGCGCGCCTCACCGGCGGCTTCCTCGACGAGTCGCTCAACGTGACGCTCGTCCGCGCCACCTTCGACGACACGGGCCTCCTCATCCCGTACGTCCCCGACCTGGTGGTGAGGAGCGACACCTCCGTCTGGCGTCGCTTGCCGTGGAGTCCCGGAGGCGTGCCCCTCGTCGCGAGCACCGGCGTCGGGGTCACCTTCGTCGGCCGCCGCCCTCTCCCGTTCGGCGACCGCAGCGACCGCATCGTCACCGTCGACGCCTCCGTCTCCCTGGCGCGGCGACCGGTCAGGCTCGCGCTCACCGCCACGAACCTCCTCGATGCACAGTACCGGCTCGGCGAGTTCAACTACGCCTCCGATTTCCACAGCCAGCCCGCTCCCACGCTCGTGCCCGTGCGCCACTTCACTGCGGGCGCACCGCGCCAGCTCATGCTCACGCTCGAAGTCCTGCTGGGAGGTGGCTCATGAGGCGCGCTCGGATGCTCCTCGTCCTCGCGCTCTGCGCGTGCGGCGGCACCGGCGGCGAGCTGGTCACGTTCCACGCCGCGGCCGCGGGCCCCGCCGACTCCGTGAGCGGGCAGCCGTTCGTCTTCACGAACGCGCTCGGCTATCAGGTGACGCTCACCAGGGCGCGCCTGCACATCGGCGGCGTCTATCTCAACCGCTCGGTGCCGTCGTCGGGCTCCCAGGCGACGAGCTGCGTCCTTCCCGGCATCTACTCCGGGCAGGTGACGAGCCCGCTCGACGTGGACGTCATCTCCCCCGACGCGCAGCCGTTCCCCGCGGACGGGGAAGGGACCACCGATCGCTCGCAGACGGGCGAGATCTGGCTCTTCGGGACCGCCGTGGACGCAACCGACGACCGCACCGTTCTCGCGGACGTCGCCGGGACGGCGGTACAGGGCACCGGCACCCCGATCGAGTTCACGGGAAAGTTCACCATCGGCCAGAACCGTGCCGTCCCCGTCGGCAACCCTGCGCTCCCGGGCTCGAGCCCGCTCTGCAAGCAGCGGATCGTCACGCCCATCTCCGTCGACTTCGCCCTTGCCCAGGGCGGCACCCTCCTCGTGCGCGTCGACCCGCGCGCCTGGTTCAGGAACGTGGACTTCGCCCAGATCGCCGCGGATCCGGACAATCCGGCCCAGCGGAAGTTCCTCGATCGCTCGCAGGGCCAGCCCGACCTCGCCTTCTACGGCGGCCTGCGCGCGGCGAGCGGCACCTACCTCTTCAACTGGCAGTCACCTTGACCGAGCAGGTGCTCGCGACGGTCCTGCCTTGCACGGGAGAACGGACATGAAGCTCGGTTCGCACATCACAATCCTCGCGGCTTGTGCCGCCGCCGCAGCCCTGTCGGCTTGCGGCTCGTCGAGCAGCGACGGCAACCCTCAACCCATCAAGACCTGCGGCTCCCCGACCGACGGCCTGGGGGTCCTCCAGCCGTTCACCGCGCCATGCGAAGACCAGGGTGGCAACGCCATCCTGGTGACGGCCTCGGGCGAGGTCCTGGCGCTCAACGGGTACGGATTTCCTCCCGCGACGCCCGACGACCCGGCGTTCGTGGACGGCTGGGAGGTCAAGTTCACGAAGGTGCTCGCCACCTTCGATCACGTGAAGCTCTCCAAGAACCCCGACAAGAACCCGGGCGACCAGTCGCAGACCGACGCGCTCGTCGCGCAGACCGACGGCCCGTGGGCGGTCGAGCTGCACAAGGGCGGGCCCCTGCTGGGCAAGGGCGGTTCGGACGAGCAAGCGGTCGCCATCACCGCGTTCACCGGCCAGAACAAGAACGGGAACGCCGCCTTCGACCCGGCCGAGCGCTACGCCTTCGGCTTCGACATCATCCCCGCGACGGCAGCGGCCCAGAACGTGAACCTCGATGCAGCCGACCTCCCGGACTACCAGGACATGATCACCAACGGCTACACCGTCCTGTTCGTGGGAACCGCCACCTTCAAAGGGACCGAGGGGACGGGCTGTACCCAGAGCGCGCCCTACGACTTCAGCCAGCTTCCGACCGTGGTGAACTTCCGCTTCGGTTTCAAGTCGCCCGTGACGAATATCAACTGCCAGAACCCTGACAACGAGGGCGAGGCGTTCGACGGCGAGGAGTTCATTCGCGGCGTCGCGTTGAAGCAGAACGCGACGACCGTCGCGCAGGCCACCTTCCACACGGATCACGCGTTCTGGGAGAACTTCGTGCACGACTCGCCCGCACACTTCGATCAGATCGCCGCGCAGTACGTGGGCGTCACCCCCACCCCTCCCACCGCCACCCTCGACGACATGGAAAGGGTGACGAACTTCAGCACGGGATTCGAGGACAGCCTCGGTGCCGCGCTGCCGTGGCGGTCCTGTGTCGACTCCAGCATCTTCCCGCTGCCGACGGATCCGCAGATGCGCTTCGACCCCGGGACGGTCCCGGTGAACCCCGCCGCCGCAACTGCGGCCGAGGCCCTGCGGAACTACCGTGAGGCCTTGACCTACAGCGAGAGCACCATGGGACACCTCAACGCCGACGGCCTCTGCTTCACGCAGCGCAACTACGATTCGCCCCGGTGACGGCGAGACGCGCGGCGCGCAGCGCCCGCGCGTCATACATGACTGCGGCGATCCCACTCCGCGCTGGCGGAGTGCAACTCGAAGCAACACGGAGAAAAGCATGAAAGCGTTGTTCGTGATCCCAATCGCGATGGCACTCGTCGCCGCTCCCACGCTCGCCGCGGAAGGCCCTCATGAGGGGTTGGCTGCAGAGCACCAGAAGCTCCAAGAGGCCGAGAAGGCGATGGAGGAAGAGCACCAGAAGATGGAGGAGGATCATGCTCGCTGGAAGGAGGAGCACGACGCCCGAAAGGGATCGGCCCCCGACGCCAAGCACGACGCCCTGGAGGCCGCTCACGCGAAGCTCATCAAGCGACACGCAGCCGTGGTGAAGAAGCACGCAGACCTGGTGGCCCGACACGCCGCTCTGGAGGCGAAGCACGAAGGGGAGGGCAAGCCAAAGAAGATCCGCGCCGACCATCTCAAGATGGGGAAGGAACACAAGGCGATGGAGCTCGAGCACGCGAAGCTCACGAAGGAGCACGAGAAGCTCAAGGCAGAGCACGAGAAGATGCTCGCGACCCATCCAGAACCCGCGAAGTAGCGGAGGATGGACGGCCATCTGCCTCTTCGTTGCGGCACCGCCGCGATTTCGTCTGGGGGTGCGGGGGGAGCCGGCGCTCCCCCCGCTTTGAGGACCGTCGCGGAGCGGCGGTCCGGACATCCTCATCGCGGCGGGAACGGTGTGGCCGTGCGGGTCGGGCCGCCGAGGATGAACCACCCGCGCGTTGGTTGCGGCACCGCCGCGAGGAAGAGAACATGAACGCAGTCGAAGCAGTGAAACAGGTCCTCATCGGCTCGGGAGCGGCCTGGGTCCTCTGGTTCCTCGCGGCGCTCTCGGTCGCGAGCCTCGCCATCGCCCTGGAGCGGTGGCTCTTCTATCGAACCAGGGACGGCTCCGTCGCAGCGCTGGCGCAGGACATGGACCTGCGCCTCGCGAAGGACGACATCGAAGGAGCCATCACCGACCTCGGCCGCTCGCGCGCGGTGGCGGCGTCCATCGCCGCTGCGGGGCTGCGCCTGGCGCGACTCGGCCCCGAGGCGGTGGCGAAGGCGATGGAGAGCGCCACCGCGCTGGAGCGGAACCTGCTCGAGCGAAGGCTCGTGTATCTCGGGACTCTCGGCAACAACGCGCCGTTCGTGGGGCTCTTCGGGACCGTGGTCGGCGTGATCCACGCCTTCGAGGAACTGGGTCACGCGGCCCCCGGCCACGCCGGCGGACCGAGCGCGGCGGCACAGATCGCCTCTCAGGGAGTCATGACGGCCGTGGCGGAGGCGCTCGTGACGACGGCGGTCGGCATCGCCGTCGCCCTGCCGGCCATCGCGCTCTACAACTACCTGCAGCGCCGGGTCGCGACCCTGCTCTGCGAGTCGGAGGCGCTCTCGAGCCTGGTGCTGGCCTACCTCTCGGGAAAGCCGCGACCTCCTGGCGGCGGCGAGGATCGGCGAGGGCGCGGGCAGGAGAGCCTCGCGCCCTCGCCCCTTCCTGCTTCCGAGGCCAGCTAGAGCCATGGCAGGCGCGTCCCAGGACAACGGCAGCCCCATCGTCGCCATCAACGTGACGCCGCTCGTGGACATCGTCCTCGTCCTCCTCATCGTCTTCATCGTCACAGCCAAGATCGTGGTCTCGCCCGCGGTGCCGCTCGACCTGCCCAGGGCGAGCAAGAGCGAGGAGCTGCAGGTCATCTTCTCGGTCGTGCTCCCGGCGCGCGGCGGCACGCTCCTGAATGGCGAGCCCGTTCCGGATGACCGCGCACTGCTCGCGCGCGCGCAGGAATCGGTCGCCCGCGACCCCGAGCTCCGGGCGGTCATCAACGCCGACGGCGCGGTGGCACACCGCGATGTCATCCACACGCTCGACCTGCTCAAGCGAGCCGGCATCACACGGGTGGCGTTCGGGGCGCTGCCGGAGGAGGGGGGAAGGCCTTGAGCGGCTCACCCGCAAGAGCTCTGCCCACGGGTGCGCCTTCTCCGCGGATCGTGGATGTGGTGCTGGCGGGTCGCGTCGACCGCCCCCTGGGCCGTTCCGTGCTCGCCGGCGCGATCGCGATATCCGTCCACCTCGGGCTCCTCGCGTGGACCACGGCCTCGGGGTCCTCGCTGGAGACATGGAGCGCTCAGCTCGCCACGCGGCTTCACGAGGAGCTCAGGCGCGAGCGCGTCGTCGAGCTCTCGCCACCGCCATCTCCCCCGCCGCCACCTGCTCCACCGCAGACTCCGCCACCGCCGCGCCAGCCGCCCGTCAGAGCTGCGCATCTGCCCCGGCGTGCAGATCCGCGACCGCCACCGCCCGCCCAGGCCGGACGGATCATCGCCCAGGAGGAAGGGCCTCGCGCCCCTCTCGATCTCACCGGCGATACCTTCGTCACGGGCACGGCGCAGGCCTACGCGGGCGGCGTGACGTCGCCGACCGGCACGAATCCGAACCCCGTCGAGACGCGCGACGTGGACCCGAAGGCGCCGCCGGGCGAGCCCGACCGTTCGCGCCAGGTCGCGCTCGCGGACGAGGACTGGCGCTGTCCCTGGCCGCGCGACGCCGAGGTGGAGCAGATCGACGAGCAGGTCGCGGTCGTCAAGGTGGTCGTCCGCGCCGACGGAACCGCGGTCTCCGCCCGGATCGTGCGCGATCCCGGCCACGGCTTCGGCGCCGCCGCCGTGGAGTGTGCGCTCCGGACGCACTTCACGCCCGCCACCGATCCGGCCGGTCGACCCATCGAGACCGAGTCCCCGCCCATCCGCGTCCGGTTCACGCGGTGACTTCCATGCCCAGGCGAACGATCGCGCTCGTCGCGTTGCTCTCGCTCTTCTCCTCGGCGACAGCATGCGGTGGCGGGCGAGCCACTCGCGAGGACTGTCGTCAGATCCTCGACCGCCTCGTCGATCTCGAGCTCCAGGAGCGGGGTTTCCGCGATCCTGCGCTGGCAGCGCGCTGGCGCGCCCAGGCGGAGGCCGCCCACGCCGCGGAGCTCGCCGCCTGCGAGGGCCAGCGGATCCCGCGCACGGCGCTCGCCTGCGTCCAGGCGGCGGCCAGCTCCGAGGAGATCAGCCACCGCTGCTTGAGATGATGGAGACACGATGAGCGAGCCGAACGATCACGGACGGCCGAACAGAACGCGGTCGACCCGGCAGCTACGTTCGTCGTCCAAAGGTGGACCTCCCGCGGACGCCAAGCAAGAGCTTCACCAGAGGATGGCCTCTCACGCGCGCCGCCTCACATGGGCGGGTCGTCCGGGTGTCGCGCTGCGGCTGCCCACCGGACGGGGTCCCGAGGGCGATTTATTGCAACCAAGTTGCATATACGGTTCGGGCACATTAGGTTCTCGCCGTGCACCTGGCCGAAGGAACGCTCCCGCTCACCCATGCCGCCGTCTGGACCGCTGCGGCGGTTCCGTCGCTCGCCGCCGGCGTCGCCCGTCTCCGCCGCGCCACGGAGATGGACCGCGCCCTCGCGGCCATGGCCGCGGCGGTCACCTTCGCGGCGACGCTCGTGCCGGTGCCGATCCCCATCGCCGGGATGTCCTCCCATCTCTGCGCAACGCCCGTGCTCGGCCTCCTGCTCGGGCGATCCGCGCTCCTCATCCCGGCGACGGTGGTCCTCGCGGCCCAGGCGTTGCTGTTCGGCCACGGTGGTCTCACGACGCTTGGCGTGAACGCCCTGACGCTCGGCCTCGTCGGCCCCGCGGCGGCGGCATCGGCGGCGACGCTTCTCGGCCTCATCCGCCTCCGCGGGCCACTGGCTGTCTTCCTCGCCTGCACGCTGGGCCACCTCGCCGTCTACGCCGTCGACGCAGTGGCGCTTGCTGCAGCCCTGGCGCAGCAGCAACCGTTCACGCACTGGCTCACCGTCGTCGGCGTCGGGCTCGCCCCCGTCCAGCTACCGCTCGCGTTGCTCGAGGGCACGGCCAGCGCGCTGCTCGTGGCCGCGCTGGCGCGCCGCCGCCCCGCCCTGGTCCCCGCTCGGCTTCACCACGCTTCCGCCACCCAGCGCGGCGTCGGTTTGCCGCTGCTTCTCTTCGCGCTCGGCATGCTCTCGGCTGATCCGGCAGCAGCCGAGTTGCCCGGAGCCGACGATGTGGTCTTTGGCGGCGCGGCCCGGATGGCCGGTCGGGTGGCCGACGCGCCCATCGCGGGACGCCCGGAGGAGGAGGTCGGCAGAAGTACCTTCCTCGTCGGCGGTCTCGTCGTCGGGATCGTCCTCGGGCGAGGCTGGGCGCGGCTTCGCGGTGCGGCGCCACGGAGGAGCCGTGCAGAGTGAACGGCCCATACCCCCCGCCAGACGCCTGACCGCGGTCGAGCGCGCCCTCGCAATGCACCGTCCCTGGGCCAGGCTCGCACTGGCCGGCACCGCCCTGATCGCCAACGCCGCGGCCCCGCCCGCAGGCTCGACCGCGCTCGGCGTCGCGGCGGTCGCAGGGCTCCTGGCATTCCGGGCCAGGCCGGGGGCCGTCTTCCTCGCAGCCGCGGTGGCGCAGGGGTCGCTGCTCGCCGGGCTCGCCTGGCTGGGAGGTCTTCCCCTTCCAGCCGCCTTGGCCCTGGCGGCCCGGCCGGCTGCGGGCATCGCCTGGATGGCGTGGCTCGCCGCTGCCGTCGACTGGCGCGACGTCCGTCGGCTCGCGCAAGGGAGCGCGGCGCTCGAGGCGGTCGCGGAGCTGGCGGACGCGGCGCTTGCCCACGGCACCCTCCTGCTCCGCTCACTCCAACGCCGGAACGAAGTCATGGCGCTGCGCGACGGGCGGCGCTCTCGGAGCGCTGCCCTGAGCAGGATCGGATCGGTGCTGGCGGGCGGCTTCGCCGAGGCGATGGACCGCGCGAGCCGGCTCGGCGAGGCCCGCGCGCTTCGCGCACATCGGGACATGTCAAACACCTGCACCGGCCCCGCGCTCCGCATGCGCGAGGTGTCCCTGGCGTATGCCGACGGCATACCGCGCCTGGTCGTACCCTCGCTCGATCTCGCACCGGGCGAGTGGATCGCCGTGGCCGGCCCGAGCGGATCGGGGAAGAGCACGCTCTTGCGGGCGGCCGCAGGACTGCTGCCGCCGATGGAGGGCGAGGCCTCGCGCCTGGGCATGCCGCTGCTGCCGGGACCGCTCGCCGGTCGGCTCGATCGGCGCGTCGCCCTCGTGCTCCAGAACCCGGACGACCAGCTCATCGGAGCGACGCCGCTCGACGACGTCGCGTGGGGGCTGTGCCGCCGCGCCGTGGCCAGTGCCGATGCTCGCGCCCGCGCTGCGACCATGCTCGACCTCCTCGGGCTCGGTCCGATGGCCTCGGTGCCGTTGGCTCAGCTCTCGTTTGGCCAGCGGCAGCGCGTAGCGCTGGCCGCTGCGCTGGTCTGCGAGCCACAGCTCCTGCTGTGCGACGAGGTGACGAGCGGGCTCGATCCGGTCGCGGCGAGGCGGCTCGTGCGCGCGCTCGAGGCGGCGGCGGAGGCTCCGCCGATGGCCGTCATCTGGGTCACCCACGATCTTGGCAGCCTCCCCGCGCGCGCAAGGCGGCTCGTCCTCGTCCACGCCGGGCGGGTCGTGCTCGATGCGCCGCGCGCCCTGGCCCTCGCGCCCCACCATCTCGAAGCCGCCGGGCTCGTCGAGCCCGCTCCACCCGACAGCCCGTTCTCACTGGCGGGCACTACCAGGAGTCCCGTATGAGCGCCACGACCCCCGATCGCGTCCCTGTCACCATCCTCACCGGGTTTCTGGGCTCGGGCAAGACCACGCTCCTGAACCGCATCCTGAGCGAGAACCACGGCAAGCGGATCGCCGTCATCGAGAACGAGTTCGGCGAGGTAGGCATCGACAACGACCTCGTCGTCTCGGCGGACGAGGAGATCTTCGAGATGAACAATGGGTGTATCTGCTGCACGGTGCGGGGCGATCTCATTCGCATCCTCGGCACCCTCATGCGGAGGCGGGATCGCTTCGACCACGTGCTGATCGAGACCACTGGCCTCGCCGATCCGGCACCCGTCGTCCAGACCTTCTTCGTGGATGACGAGCTGAAGGCACAGTTCGAGCTGGACGCGGTGGTCACGGTCGTGGATGCCCGCCACGTGGCCCTGCACCTCGACCAGAGCAGCGAGTGTCAGGAGCAGATCGCCTTCGCCGACGTCATCCTGCTCAACAAGGCCGACCTGGTCTCCGCCCCGGAGCTCTCCGCGCTCGCGACGCGGGTCTCGGCCATGAACCGGTGGGCGCGCTGTCATCACACCGTCCGCTGCGAGCTGCCGCTCGACGACGTCCTCGGGATCCGCGCCTTCGACCTCGGGCATGCGCAGGAGGTGGACCCAAGCATCCTCTCCGACACCGCGCACGAGCACGACACCTCGGTGAGCTCGGTGGGCCTTGACGTCCCCGGAGACGTCCACGCCGGGCGGCTGGAGAAGTGGATCCGCAAGCTCCTCGCCGAACGTGGCGCCGACATCTTTCGCATGAAGGGCGTGCTGAGCGTGGCTGGATCCGACCGGCAGCTCGTGTTCCAGGGCGTGCATATGCTCTTCGAGTCGAGCGAGGGACGCCCCTGGGGCCGAGCGCCACGCCGCAGCAAGATCGTGCTCATAGGGCGCGGGCTCGATGTCGCGGGGATCGACAAGGGCTTCCGGCGGTGCCTCGCGTGATGCCGGGCCGGTTCGTGAGGGTCTGGTCACGTCAGCTCGCCGACCACGCTGCCGACCTGCACTTCGTATCCAGCGGACGCGTGCTCGCCGCCGCCACGCTCGCGGGCACGGTGACCGTCCTCGATGCATCGACCGGCGAGCTGCTGGCCGAGCCGACAGGCCATCCAGGGGGGGCGCTGTCCCTGGCCTGGTCGCCCGATGGATTTCTCCTCGCGACCGGGGGGCAGGACGGTCGGGTGCGGGTTTGCCGCCCCGGGGGCGAACCGGTGTTCGAGACTCCGTCGGGGCGCGACTGGATCGAGCACATGGCCTTCTCACCGGACGGGCTCCAGCTCGCCGTGGGCGCTGGCCGGACGGCACGCGTCTACGATCGGTCCGGGCAGCTCCTGGCGGACCAGGGAGGGCACGGGAGCACGATCAGCGCCCTCTGCTGGATGGGGCGCCGGCTCGTGACCGCGTGCTACGGCGGCGTGCGGTTGCTGGAGCCCGACAGGCCGGTCGCCCCGCGCTTCCTCGAGTACTCCGGCTCCATCCTCGCCCTGGTGCCGAGCCCCGACGGCAAATGGCTCGCGTCCGGGAACCAGGACGGATCGTTGCACATCTGGCAGGTGGAGAGCGGCGCCGAATGCGCCATGTCCGGCTACCCCATGAAGGTGAAGGCGCTCGCATTCTCGGACGACGGCTCCACCCTGGTGGCGGCGGGAGGCTCGGAGGTCACGCTCTGGGACTTCAGCGGCGTGGGGCCGGTCGGACGCAAACCCAAGGTGCTCGAGGGGCACGCTGGCGCCGTGACCGCGGTCGGGTGGGCCGGACACCGGGTCCTCTCCGTCTCGGAGGACGGGACCCTGCGGTCGTGGCCGGCGTCGTCCGATCGCGGAGAAGTCGTCTGGGAGGGGCAGCTGCCGCTTGATCGACTGGCAGTCGCACCCGGCGGCGTGGCCGCCGCCTTCGCCGACCGAAGCGGGAACATGTCCCTCGTCTCCCTCGACGAGCGCTGAAGCGGAGAAGGACAAAAAGTCATGAGAACCAGGTATGATCGCGGCCGTGAAAGGACGACACCCCACTCCCGCCCAGTCCAAGGTGGCGGCGCTCCGGAGCCGCCTGCGGGCATCGGGGCTGCGCGCCACGCCTGCCCGTCTCGCGGTGCTCAGCTTCCTCGAATCGGCATCCCGGCCGGTGAGCCACGCGGATCTGGTGGAGGCGCTGGCGGACAGCGGTATCGACCGAGTGACGCTCTACCGCAACCTAACCGACCTGACCCAGGTCGGCCTGGTCAGGCGCGCCGATCTGGGCGACCACGTCTGGCGGTTCGAGAGCGCGCAGAGCAAGAGCGGCCACGCCGAGCACCCACACTTCACCTGCGTCGAATGCGGCGAGATCGCATGCCTCTCCGAGGCGAGCGTCCGCATCGCCCAGGGCAAGGGCATTCCCCGCTCCGCCACGCGAGCCCTCGAGATCCAGATCCGGGGCCTCTGCGATCGTTGTTCCTGAGCTGGTCCACCTCGCACGCGCTGCGACCGGGGCGTGGTTGAACCCGAGCGGCACGACGCTGCCGCAGCCAGGATCCGCAGCCAGGAGTGGGCCATGCTCTCGGATGTCACACCGGACGACGCTTCTGCGCCCTCGCATGGGACCGCGTGCGGCTGCGGCGAGCCCCACGGCGAGGGGCGGACCATCGCGCGCGAACCGCCGCGTGGGCTCTCGGTCATCTCGACCCTGGCCCCGGTCATCGCTTGCGCCTTCTGCCCCGTATGTCTCGCGAGCTACGCAAAGCTCCTCTCCCTCGTGGGCGTAGGTCTCGCCTTGACGGAGGCGCAGCACACCCTGCTCCTCACATCGGCGCTCGGCATTTCGATCGCGGCAAGCGCGTGGTGCGCGCGCCGGACCGAGCGGTGGTCGCCTCTCCTCGGGGCGCTGGCCGGTGGCCTGCTCGCTCTCGCGGGTCACCTTTACGGCCGTGCGTGGCTGGAGTGGGGTGGTGTTGGCGTCATGATCGCGAGCGCATGGCGCGAACGACGGCTCTCGCGTCCACCCGGAACCAAGAAGAGCCTTCGACGGCCCGTCCGCTCTTGCCGTGAGTAGAATACATATGTAATAGCGTTGCATATGTATCTCTTATGCAGTACGGTCGGGACCGTGCACTTGGCCGAAGGAACGCTCCCGTTCGCTCACGCCGCTTGGACTGGCGCGGCAGTTCCGTGTCTCGTCGCCGGCGTCGCGCATCGGTCGTCGACTCCCGTCGAGCATCGGTGCACACGTGGCGCGAACCTATGCGACTTATGCATGTCCGGCGCAGACATCCCCAAGGAGCCCCGCATGTCTGGAATCCTCTCTGGCCTAGCGGCTGGCGCCCTCGCAGCGCTCCTAGTCGCCGGGGGGGCACACTCTCCGCGAGCCGCCCCGCTGCCCTCCAGCGTTCCCTCCCTGTCAGTTCCGGAAATTCTGGCCGCGCCCGCTGCCGAGTGGACCGGATCGACAAGCGTTTCCCAGCTTCCGCCCGACGTCGCCTCGCTCCCTCCCGCGGTACTCGCCCCCCAGGTGCGACGGCTCTCGGTGCCACAGGTCTCGTCCGCCGCAGGCGGAAGTGAGGCGAAGAAGGCAGGCGACGACGATCAATCGATCGGCGAGCTCAGTGTCATCATCGGACTCGGCCAGAGCAGTGTCGGCGGATCGGACGCAACGAGCGCCGGGACGCTCACCCGCCACCGCCGCCCTTCAGGTCGGAAGCACCGGTCCCGGAACTGGACCAGGCGAAGGCGAGCGGCCCGTCGCCGAGCGCTCCTTGGCGAGCAGCAAGTCGAAGAGGAAATCCTTCTCCCCGAGGAGGGGCAGGAGGGTGTTGGGCGGCACATCGAAACTGGGCGAGATACTCTCAAGGAGGCTGCTTGAGGCAGAAATACAATCTCGCGGAATACGAAGGTCTGTGGCGGAAGGACCCGGAACGTCATGGCTGCGTTCCCATACAGCAAGCGGGTGATTCGTTGCAGATGGACGCGCAGTCCATCTCCCTGCTGATCGACAAAGGAATCCTGGAGGTTTTCGACGTTGGAGATGATTCGAACATTCGGAGCATGGTCACGCTCAAGTCGCTCTTGCAGTTCAAGGCAGCCAAGGCGGCCCCCACCCAGGACCGTCCACGTCGGATCCTGGCAATGTTGACCGAGGCGGCCCGGAACAAGAAGACACTGGCCTTTGGAGACATCGTGGAGGCCGTGGGCCTGAACTATCCCGAGGCCATGCACCGCCGGATGTTCAAGCAGGATCTGAGGGAAGCGACCCGGCAATCGGAGCTCTATGCGCGCGGCCTGCTGATCTCAGCCGTGTTGGTGTTTCGCACCCAGCATATCGCGGAAGACGACTTCTTCCTGATGGCCAAAGAGCTGGGCATGTTCACGCCAGGCAGGGATTCGAAGACGGTCTTCTTTCGAGATCATCTCGAACGCATCTTTCAATTTTACCAGGATATCGAGAACTCCGGTACGGCTGCAAGCAACCACGTTGCAGATGCATGTAAATATTAATTGGATCGTAACTGCATCTATGACTACATGGGGCGCGACGTCGGAAGCTCTGCTCTTGAAATCCGGACGCGGCATCGTGAAGATGTCCACCATAAGCAAACACTAGAGGGGGTCCACACCCATGGCGAAATCCAAGGTTTGGTTTGCAGCTGCAGGGGCAACGAACTGGACGGAAAGCACCATCTGCAAGGCGAAGGATCTCTTCTACGCGGCCGGGCTCAACAAGTGCATCGCGAAGGACGACAGCGTCGCGATCAAGGTGCACTGCGGCGAGTGGAACCGCACCGCGTGTCTGCGGCCGGAGTTCGTCGCCGCCATCGTCGAAGAAGTGAAGGCTTGCGGCGGCAGGCCGTTCGTCACCGACAGCACCACCCTCACCTACCACCTCTTCAACAACCGCTGCACCGGCCAGATGGAACAGGAAGGCGCCAACAGGCATGGCCTGAACTGGTCCAGCCTGGGCGCCCCCTTCATCATCCACGATGGATTCTTCGGCGAAGACGATCTACGGATCGACATCCCGGAAGGCAATATCCTCAAGGAGACCTACGTGGGCCGTGGTCTGTACGAGGCGGACGCCTGCATCAACCTGGCGCATGCCAAGGGGCACCCCATCACCGCCTTCGGCGGCTGCATCAAGAACTTCGGTATCGGCGGCCAGTCCAAGCGCGGCAAGTACCAGACCCACCTGGCCTTCTGGGGCGACCCCGCCGACGCGATCGGCTACCCCAAGGTCAACAAGGATGCCTGCAAGGGAACCGACTGCCCGTACGGCAAGATGTGCGAAGACAGCTGCCCGGAGGAGGCCATCAAGGTCAGCGCAAGCGGGGTGGACCTCGACTACAAGAAGTGCGCCCTTTGCTACTCTTGCCAGGTGACCTGCATGTTCACCGGTATGGCCGGCATCGGCTTCCGCGATGACTACTTCCCGCTGGCGCAGATCGCCATGTCCGATGCTTGCCTGGGCGTCATGAAGACCTTCAAGCCTGGCAAGGTCGGCTACATGTCCTATGCCTTCGACATCGCCCCCGAGTGCGACTGCTTCCCGTGGAACGGCAACTACGTGGCGCCGGATGTGGGCGTGTTCGCGTCGTTGGATCCGGTAGCCATCGACACCGCCGCCTGCGACCTGATCGACAAGGCCCCCATCGGCCCCAATTCGCGCGCCGAGGAGCTGGGCCTGAAGCCAGGCCAGGACAAGTTCAAGGCTGTCAATGCCTTCACTCCGCGCATCCAGCTCACAGCGGGCGAGAAGATCGGCATGGGCACCATGAGCTACGAGCTGATCGAGTACGAACCGGAGCTCAACCCGGACAACATTGCCAAGTGGCAGGTCCGCAAGACCCCCATGACGGTGCATCCCATGCGTCAAGTGTTCCAGCGCCACCACCTTGCCCGTGAGTTCGAGTTCCGCCGTGACTCGATCGGCAAGTGGCTGAAGGACTGGAAGAGCTTCGATCCGACGACCTAGTCACGCCGGGCCAGCGAGTGAACGGGCGGGGTGGGGTCCCGACCCTGCCCGTTCTCTCAGCGACGACCAGGACCAACGCGGCACGCGGGCTTCAAGCGACCAGGAGATGGCCACCTAGCGCACCTATGGCAAACGTCTATTGGATCAAAGGCCGAACAGAAGACATTCGCAGGAACCTGATCTCGCAGCTCGACAGTCTGATGCAACTGGAAGAAGTGAAGAGGCTGGTGGTCCCCAATGCCAGCCTTGCCATCAAGTTCAACTTGAGCGAAATCGGCTATTCTCACTACCTCCCGCCGATCATCTTCAGCACGCTCTTCGAGAAGACTCGTGCCCTGGGTGCTGCGTCATTGCTGACCGACGGCGGCAGTCTCTTCAAGGGATCCCGTTTCGACGGCTACGGCTGGGCCGACGGCGCCTCGATGCAGGGCTTCAGCTCCGGGGAAATGTTTCATCAGCAATTGATGCCCGCTTCCGGCTATACACAGGAAGAGGGCAATCTATGGCCGGCCGAGGGCAAACACCTGGCCGGCATCGACATCTCCAGCATGCTGACCGACGTGAGCAACCTCATCGTCGTCTGCCATGTCACCGCCCATCCGCTGCTCGGCCTGTCGGGAGCATTGGCAAACCTGGGGCTTGGCTTCCTGACGCGCACGGGCAAGCTCAAGCTGCACGCCGGATTGAAGATCCAGCACCTCGCCGATCGTTGCCACGAGTGCGACCTCTGCGTGCCCTTCTGCCCCACGGGCGCGGTCGCCGGTGAGCCTGGCAAGATCGCCTTCGACGCCCGCACCTGCAACAGTTGCCTGGGGTGTCTATTCGCCTGCCCCAACGCGGCCATCCGCATCCAGCCCGAGGGCATCCCCGATTTCCAAGAAGTGGTCGTCGAGGCGGCTCACACCGTTCACGGCAAGCTGCGGGGCGGGGCCTTCTACATCAACTTCCTGAGATCGGTCACGCCGCAAACGGATGAGTACCCCTTCTCCGACATCCCCTTCGTTCCCGATCTCGGCATCATCGCTTCCGACGATCCTGTTGCCGCCGACTGGGCCACCGCCCAGATGATTCTCAGGAGCCCGGGGATACCCGGCTCCATCGCCCAGGACCTCGATGTTCTCGAAAAGGGGCAGGACAAGCTCAGGGCCATCACCGGCCAGACGCCAGAGCACATGCTGGCCTATGCAGAGGAAATGAAGCTGGGAAGCCGTACCTTCGAGTTGCTGACCTGCTCCTGACGGGGCGGGCCCAGGGCGCTTTCAACGGGGAGGAACTTTGGAGCACGCACAGCAACACAGATCGAACCACCGGCACATGCACGGTCCTATTCGCGATGCGATGGCGCACATCAACTACAAGATCGCCATTCTCAGCGGCAAGGGTGGGGTCGGCAAGACCAGCGTCGCCGTGAACCTGGCTGCAGCCATCAAGAACAAGGGCATGGTTGTCGGTATCTTCGACGCCGATGTGCATGGCCCCAGCGTACCGAAGATGACCGGCGTCAAGACCGAGATGCGGGACCTGCTGCACGGCAGCCACGGCATCGATCCGGTCGTCACCGAGCAGGGTCTCAAGGTCATGTCGGTGGCCCTGATCTGGCCGACTGACATGACCCCCATCATGTGGCGCGGGCAGTACAAGGCCCGTGTCCTGCGCCAGTTCCTCAGCTCGATCAAATGGTACGAGATGGATTTTCTGTTGGTGGACTTGCCGCCCGGCACTGGCGACGAACCGACCACCATCATGAAGTCGATACCGAATCTCGACGGCATGATCGTGGTCACCACGCCCCAGGAGATCTCCACACAGGTGTGCAGCCGGGCGATCAACGCTGCCAAGGAGCTCAAGGCGCCCATCCTGGGCTTGATCGAGAACATGAATTACCACCAGTGCCCGGACTGCGGACGGGTCGATCATTTCTTCGGCAAGGGCCGTGGCGAGCGGCTCGCCAGGACATTCAGCATCCCGTTTCTCGGAGGCATTCCCCTGGACGGTCAATGCTCCGATGCGGCCGATACGGGGGTGCCCATCGTCTTCAAGTACCCCGAGTCCTTGACCGCGAAGGCCATGCTTTCGATTGCCGACAAGTTGATCGAGCGGCTACCGCCGCGCGAAAAGGTCATGGTCAAGGAGCGTGCCTGGGAGGAGGGGCGCGACCACAAGTAGCCCGGTGCAGTCCGTGTTTCAATGTTCAATCGACTCGAAGGAGAAAGCGTCAATGATCGAGAAGGAGAGGCCGAACGTGGTGGGCAAGGGACGCAGCTTTGCCAGAGATGCGCTGAGCGCCATCGCGGAGGTCAAGGCGGACGCGTCCAAGCTGAGCGCTGGCACCCAGGATGGGATCAATTCACTGACGGACAAAGGTGCCGCGCTCGAAAAGGTGCTCAGGATGCCCTTCATCTCGACCGTCAAGGCTGGCGAGATGGCCTGGGATCTCAACGAGATGGCCCTTGCGTTGAAGAACGCGGTGGGCGCAGGCGACGAGGCCAAGTCGCTGGAGATCGCGAGCGGCATGGCCTCGGAACTGGACAAGTTCGTGCATGCGACCAAGACGTTCGTCGTCCGCATGACCTGACAGGAGCTGGGGGGTGGCATGCAGCAGCCTCTGACGGGGGACTTGCTCGAGATCCTGCGGGTCATGAAATCGAAGGGCGGCACGCATTGTACCGGCACGTGCCACCACCGCCAGCCTGGAGAATTTCACTGCCACGAGTTCGGGAGGATGTTGAGTATCTCCTCGCAAGGGGTGAAGAATCGGCTGCTCGCACTGATGCGGTTGGGGCTGGTGGAGCCTCAGCGTGTCGAACGGCCCACGGGCGGCGCGGGGGTGCGCATGGCCATCACGGCCCGGGCCGTGGAACTGCTGGCCCATCAGTGAGCCCGGCTGGTCCCTTGGCTCCAGAGGTGCCCGGTGGCACTGCCCGCATCGCGCGGCTTCTTGCCGGCTGCAGGGCAGCCGCCGGGGCGCCTGCGCGTGAGCACCAACTAGCCGACAAGGAAGAACTAATGCCCCACGTCATTCACCAGCCGGTGGTCGCCATCGTTCAGAATGCGATCAGCATCATGGATGCATTGTTGCGCGATCGTATTGACCTACAGTCGTATATACGACAGATCAAGGAGTTGGATGCCGATAGCCTGCTGGCGCAGTACCAGGCGGATTTCCGACAGGATCCCGCACTGGTCTACTATCTGGATGCGTTGATGATGCTGTCATCCTTGCAGCATGAGCTGGATTTCCAGGTATCAGAGTACGGCGCCAACGTCGCGTCGGAAGACGTCAGCATGCTGAAGGAGTTGCTGGAAAAGTTCCCGCCCATGGAGTCTCCGGGTTCAGCCCGGCCAAGATGGGCTGAGAGGATGGGCTGAGAGGATCGGCTGATAGCGCATGCCACATGAACTGACGCTCGAGATGGGGGGCGCGGGGGGAGAGTTCTCCCCTCCGCTTGAGGCGCCGCAAGGCGCCGGACATCAGCTCACAGCGGCGGCGGTGACGCTGGAGAATCACATCAACTGGTCGCCGCTGTGAGAGCTGAGCAGATCGAGGCCACGGGAGGGCGAGATTGGCCCTGCCGTGCAGGTAGGTCTAGCAGCGACCGCTCGAGGAGCGGGGAGCCGACAGGATGGGTCGCTACTGGGCCCGATCGGCGGGTTGGACGCTGGTGTTCCTGCAGCCGGTGGACTTGGAGGTCTCTCTGTGGATCCAGCCGAGACAAGACGCATCGAGGAGTCCAACTCCATCTTGGAAGTTGCCGTGGAATTGGGCTTGAAGGTCCGTGGCAATGTAGGTGGTTGCTTTCGCGGCGAACGCCATCCGGGGTCAGAGGCGTCGACGCTCTACCTGGATGTGGCGCGCAACCGTTTCTTCTGCACGACCTGCCCGGACGTTGGCGGCGGGGTAATTGATCTGATATGCCAGCTGCGCGACTGGGAGCGCGAAAGGGCCGTCGAATGGCTGGCCCACCGGCTTGACTTCGACCACAAGACGCGCCAGCTGTACTACGGCCGAGGCAGAAGAAGGGGCTGATCGAGCCTCCGCTCCGCAGCAGCGGAGGCCCGTCGGGTCGATGCCCGTCGATCTCCTAAGGACGTGGCTGCAGCACTTGTCGGCCGGCCCAGGGCCCCCTCCCGAATGCCCGGCCCGAGGAGGAAACATGGCCTACGTCGACGGCTTCGTCCTGCCTGTACCGAAGAAGAACCTCCCCGCCTACCCCGCGAGCGCGGGCGCTGATGAACTGATGGCACCGTCGCCCGAGGCGCGCCCTGCGCTGGTGAAGGCTGCGGCCAGACCGCGCGACTCGCCTCGCCAGGACAGCGGGGTCCCCACGCGGGCCAGGAGTCCGGTAGCCGGTCTGCCGGAGGGACCGGTTGGCCGCGTTGACACGGCGTGCCTGCTCAAGTAGTTTCGCAACCGTGGAAGGAATCGCACGCCAGCGCGCTCGCGCCAGACGCCCTGCGCCCCAGAACGAAGGGGAATGCGGCGTCGTCTGCGTGAATGAGGCGAAGGTGGCTCGCGAGCGCGCGGCGGCTCCGGACGCCGACACGCTGCAGCGCGTCGCCGACCAGTTCGGCGCGCTCTCCGACCCGACCCGGCTGCGGATCCTGCTCGCGCTCCTGCGCGCAGAGCTGTGCGTTTGCGACCTCGCGACGATCGCAAGCCGCTCGATGGCGGCCACGTCGCAACAGCTGAAGCTCCTGCGCGGGCTCGGGCTCGTGAGGTTCCGGACGGAGGGACGGCTCGCGTACTACAGCCTCGCGGACGAGTGGGTGCGCTCGGCGCTCGCCGAGGTGCTCCCGGCGGGCGGAGGATCGCGCCGGTGAGCGGGCTCCGCCTGCTCCGGATTGTTCTCGTGGTCGCGCTGGGCGCGTTCGCGTCGGGTCTCCCGCACGTGGTCTCCGCTGCGCTGGGCGCCGACGAGTGCGCAGGCGAGTGCGACGGCGGGGTCGACCCACACCACTGCACGCCCAACTGCTCGCAGGGGGCCTGTGCCTGCGCGAAGGTCTTCCCGTCCTTCGCGGCGCCGTCCCAGGGCATCGACAACCCCCTCGACACGCCGCCCGGAGCGGTCGGTCCCGACGTCGGGGCGGCCCCCGTGCTGCCGCTCGTCCTGAGCGGCGTCTTCCACCCTCCGCAGTCCTGACGCGCCTTTCGCGGGAGTGGTCTGCCCGAGGCCTTGAGCCAGGGTTCCTCCAGCCATGTGGTGTCTCCGAACGTGAAGAGCAGCGCCGCGCGAGCGGACCGCTGCCGCCGCGGCCATTCCGCGGCAGGAGGAAGGCATGCGTCGATTCGTCTCGAAGATGGTCCTCGTCGTCGGTCTCGCGGTGAGCTCGAACGTGGTGCACGCCGAAGACAGGACGGCAGCCGGGAAGGCCGCGGGCGTGGCCAAGGTGGCGGAGAAGTGCGAGCACGGGGTGAAGAAGAGCCTTTGCACCCGCTGCAATCCGAAGCTCGAGGCTGTGTTCAAGGCGAAGGGCGACTGGTGCAGCGAGCACGGCGTCCCCGAGAGCCAGTGCGCGAAGTGCAACCCGAAGCTCGCGAAGGAGGGTGTGAAGTGATCCGCCCTCCCGTGCTGCTCGCCGTGGCCGCCGCCGTCTCGCTGGCCGCTTGCTCGCGAAAGGACGGCGATGCGAAGCGGGCCCAGCCCGACGCCCGCGAGGTGGCGACGCCCGAGGTCGCGGCCAGCGCGGCGGCGGTCGCTGTTCCGTCCGCGCCGAAGCAGTGCGAGCACGGCGTGCTGGCGGACCAGTGCACGAGGTGCAACCCCGATCTCGTCGCCGTATTCAAGGAGCTCGGCGACTGGTGCGACCAGCATGGCGTTCCCGAGTCGCAGTGCCTCAAGTGCAATCCGAAGCTGCGCTTCGACGCTCCCGTCGTGAAGGCAGCCGGGGCACCGGCCGAACCGTGGTGCAAGGAGCACGCGGCCCCGGAGGCGAAGTGCACGAAGTGCAACCCGAAGCTCATCGCGAAGTTCATCGCCGCAGGCGACTTCTGCCGCGAGCACGGGTACCCGGAGTCGGTCTGCCCCTACTGTCACCCCGAGAAGGTGAAGGCTGCGGGGCACGAGCTTCCGGCCTTTCCCGAGCCCGGCACCAAGGTGCGGCTCGCCTCGGCGGAGACGGAGCGCAAGGCGGGCATCGAGACCGTGCGCGCGGAATCTCGCCCCTTCGCGCGGTCGATCGAGGTGGTCGGCCAGTTGCAGTTCGACCAGAACCGGCTCTCCCGGCTCTCCGCGCGGGGCGAGGCGCGGGTCACCGAGGTGAAGGTCGACATCGGCGACGCCGTGAAGAGGGGACAGCCGCTCGTCGTCCTCTCCTCCGGCCCGGTGGGCGGCGCGCAGTCGCGCCTCGCGGCCGGGAAGGCGCGGCTCGAGGCGGCACAGGCGGCGCGGGAGCGCGAGCAGGCTCTCCTGGCGAGCGGCATCAGCTCGAGGCGAGACGTGGAGCAGGCCGGCACCGAGGCCGCGGCGGCGAAGGCGGAGCAGGACGCTGCGCGCGCCGAGTTGCGCGCGGCGGGTGCGGGCGACGCCGGGAGCGGCGGTCGGTACGCTCTCACCGCCCCGTTCGACGGGACCGTGGTCGCGCGGGAGGCCGCCGTGGGCCGTGCGGTCGGCCAGGGCGACATCCTCGTCGAGGTCGCGGATCTGAGGACGGTCTGGGCGGTCCTCGACGTCCCGGAGGAGCAGGCGTCCGCGGTCCGGCCGGGGCAGCGCGTGACCCTCCGCGTCGAGGGATCGGGTGAGGTGCGCGAGGGTCGGGTGTGTCGCGTCGCGGCCGCCGTCGATCCGCAGACCCGCGCGGTCCGGGTCCGCGTCGACCTCCCGAATCGCGACGGGGCCCTGAGAGGCGGAGCCTTCGTGCGAGCAACGATCGAGCTCGCGGCGCCGCGGGCCGCAGTGCTCGTGCCGCGGGGCGCGGTCCAGCGAGCCCAGGGGCACGAGTTCGTCTTCGTGCGCACCGGGCCGGGGCAGTACGAGCCCGTGAGCGTCCAGCTCGGCAGCCGGACAGCAGACGCCGTCGAGGTGGCGGGCGGGCTCGCGGCGGGGACCGAGATCGTGACGACCGGCGCGTTCCTCCTCAAGACCGAGATCCTGAAGGACTCGATCGGCGCCGGCTGCGCCGACGGGCACTGATAGCGCATGCCACATGAACTGACGCTCGAGATGGGGGGCGCGGGGGGAGAGTTCTCCCCTCCGCTTGAGGCGCCGCAAGGCGCCGGACATCAGCTCACAGCGGCGGCGGTGACGCTGGAGAATCACATCAACCGGTCGCCGCTGTGAGGGAGCGCGCCATGCTCACGCGGATCATCGATCTCAGCCTCCGCCATCGCTGGGCAGTCCTCGCCGCCTGGGTCGCCATCACGCTCGCCGGCGTCCTCTCCTTCCGGGACCTGCCGATCGACGCCTTCCCCGACACGACGCCGGTCCAGGTGCAGGTGAACACCGTCGCGCCGGCGCTCGCGCCGCTCGAGGTGGAGCGGCAGCTCACGACCCCCATCGAGCAGGCGCTCGCGGGCCTTCCCAAGGTCGACGAGCTGCGCTCCATCTCCAAGTTCGGCCTCTCGCAGGTCACGCTCCAGTTCACGGACGGGACCGACCTCTGGTTCGCGCGACATCAAGTTTCGGAGCGGCTCGGCCGCGTCGCGCTGCCGGAGGGCATCGCGAGGCCAGCGCTCGGGCCGGTGGCGACCGGACTCGGGGAGGTCTTTCACTATCTCGTGCAGGGAGAAGGGAAGAGCCTTGAGGAGCTGCGCACGCTGCACGACTGGGTCATCGCGCCGCAGCTGCGGAGCGTGCCGGGCGTCGCCGAGGTGAACTCCTGGGGCGGCGACGAGAAGCAGTGGCACGTCGTCGTCGATCCGCGCCGCCTCCAGAAGTACGGGCTGTCGCTCGGCGACCTCTACCAGGCGCTGGAACGGAACAACGCAAACGTGGGCGGCGGCGTGGTCGAGCGGGCGGGCGGGGCCAGCCTCGTCCTCGGCGTGGGCGCGATCACGGACGGCGGCGCCATCGAGAAGGTGGTCATCGCCGCTCGACAGGGCGTGCCGGTGCGCGTCCGCGACGTCGCGCGCGTGGAGGTGGGGCGCGAGATCCGCCGGGCGGCGGTGACGGCGCAGGGGAAGGGCGAGGCCGTCCTGGGGCTCGGCTTCATGCTCATGGGCGAGAACAGCCACACGGTGACGAAGGCGCTCGCCGCGCGCCTCGCCGAGGTTCAGAAGACCCTGCCGAAGGGTGCCAGGGCGGAGGTCGTCTACGAGCGCACCGACCTCGTGGATCTCGTGCTGAAGACGGTGCGGAACAGCCTCTTCGAGGGGGCGATCCTGGTCATCGCCGTCCTCTTCGCCTTCCTCGGCAACCTGCGCGCTGGCCTCATCGTCGCGAGCGCGATCCCGCTCTCGCTCCTCTTCGCCTTCAGCGGGATGCTGCGTTTCGGGATCGCAGGCACCCTCATGTCGCTCGGCGCGATCGACTTCGGCCTCGTCGTCGACAGCTCGGTCATCCTCGTCGAGAACGCCGAGCGACGGCTCGGCCTGGAGAAGGCCGGCCGCAGCGTGCGCGAGGTGGTGCGCGACGCGTCGGTCGAGGTACGCAAGCCGACGCTCTTCGGCGAGCTCATCATCGCGCTCGTGTACCTGCCGGTGCTCACCCTGGAGGGCGTCGAGGGGAAGCTCTTCCGGCCCATGGCGCTCACGGTGATCTTCGCGCTCCTGGGGTCGGTCGCGCTGTCGATGACGCTGGCGCCGGTGCTGGCGTCCCTGGCACTGCGCAAGGGGGCGCACGCGGAGCCGCGCTTCGTGGGGTGGCTGAAGCGCCTCTACGCACCCGCGCTCTCCTTCGTGCTTGGCCGCCCCCGCGCGGTCCTGGGAGCGGCGGCTGTGCTGCTCGCCCTGGCGGGCTTCGCCGCGACGAGGCTCGGGAGCGAGTTCGTGCCGCGGCTCTCCGAGGGGACCATCGTCGCGAACACGGTCCGGTTAGCCGAGGTCTCGCTCGACGAGTCGGTGCGCGTCGGGACGCAGATGGAGAAGGTGCTCCTCGAGAAGTTCCCGGACGAGGTCGAGCACGTCTGGACGCGAACCGGCACGCCCGAGGTGGCGACCGATCCGATGGGGATCGAGGTCTCGGACGTGTTCGTCACGCTCAGGCCGCGCGAGGGGTGGAAACGTGCGCGGACGCAAGGAGAGCTCGTCGAGGCGATGAACGCGGAGCTCTCCGATCTGCCCGGCCAGCGCGTCTCCTTCACGCAGCCCATCGAGATGCGGCTCAACGAGCTCGTCTCGGGCGTCCGGAGCGACCTCGGCGTGAAGCTGTTCGGGGACGACCTCGACCTGCTCAAGGCGAAGGCGCGCGAGATCGAGGAGGTGCTGCGCGCGATCCGCGGCGCGGCGGATATCGCAGTCGAGCAGGTGACGGGCCAGCCGGTCGTTCAGATTTCGGTCGATCGCGACGCCGCGGGCCGCTTCGGCGTCCCGGTGCGCGACGTCCTCGACGCGGTCGAGGCGATGGGCGTGCGCAACGTCGGCCAGGTTCGCGAGGGCGACCGGCGCTTCGAACTCGGCGTGCGGCTCACGGACGAGTACCGGGAGCCGGAGAGGATCGGGTCCATCCTCGTCACGGCGCCCGGCGGCGAACGGGTCGCGCTCGGACGCCTCACGGAGGTGAAGGAGGTGTCCGGTCCCACCACGATCCAGCGCGAATGGGGCAAGCGCCGCATCGTGGTGAGCGCGAACGTGCGCGGCGCGGACCTGGGCGGCTTCGCCGCGGCGGCGCAGCGGGCAATCGAGGAGAAGGTGGAGCTGCCGCCCGGCTACTTCGTGCGGTTCGGCGGCCAGTTCGAGAACCTCGAGCGCGCCCGGACGCGCCTCTTCATCGTGGTGCCGCTGGCCCTCGCGCTCGTGTTCCTCTTGCTCCAGCTCTCGAGCGGGCACGCCGGCGACACGATCAGGATCTTCAGCGGCGTGCCCTTCGCACTCGTCGGCGGCGTGCTGGCGCTCCTCGCGCGCGGCCTTCCGTTCTCCATCTCCGCCGCGGTCGGCTTCATCGCCCTCTTCGGGGTTTCGGTGCTGAACGGCCTCGTCCTCGTGTCGCGCATCCGGGTGCTCGTCGACCGCGGGGTGG
>Ga0154716_1015_pt2 | contig 26746 bp, 29 predicted proteins | sample Rifle2008BG16ft_FD_105724 | JGI IMG/M metagenome (GOLD analysis project Ga0154716, IMG submission 105724) | Anaeromyxobacter sp. RBG_16_69_14
GCGGCACCCTCACGTCGTCGAAGCGCACGGTCGTGGTGGAGGAGGCCCGGAGCCCCATCTTGTCCTCGTGGGGCCCCACCGAGACGCCGGGCAGGTCGCGGGTCACCACGAACGCGGTCAGCTGCGCCTTGCCGTTCACCTCGACGCTGGGCGTCTTGGCGAAGACCGTGAAGAAATCGGCCATGCCGCCGTTCGTGATCCAAAGTTTGTCGCCGTTCAGCACCCAGTGATCACCTTGCCTGGCGGCGGTGGTGCGGACCGCGGCGGCGTCGGAGCCGGCACCGGGCTCGGTGAGGCAGAAGGCAGCGATCATCTGGCCGGTCGCGAGCCTGGGCAGCCAGCGCTCCTTCTGCGCCTCGGTGCCGAAGAGGAGCAGCCCGCGCATGCCGATGGAGCTGTGGGCACCGACGGTGATCGCCACCGAGGCGTCGTGCTTCGCGATCTCCTGGAGCGTGCGCGAGTACGCGGCCGAGCCGAAGCCGAGCCCACCGTACTGCTCGGGGATGACCAGGCCGAAGAGGCCGAAGGCTCTCAGCTCCTCGAGGAAGCTCCCGGGCATCTCTCCCCGCTCGTCCCACTGGCGAAAGTCCTTGGCGCGCGGGGCCAGGAGCTGGTTCACCGAGGCGAGCACCTGCCCCAGCGTCTCCTTCTCCGCGGCCTTCATGTCCGGGTACGGGATGACGATCTCCTCGTCGATCTGACCCATGCAGAGCGCCTGGACGAAGCTCGCGGTCTTCTTGTCGATCATGGTCAGCCTCCGCCTCGGCCCCGGGATGCGGCCGCAGACGAGACGCTACACGAGTCATCCTCTTCCCGCACCAGAGGTGCGCTCCCGCATGGGGGGCTCCCCGGCGTGTCGTTCCCGCGCGCTCGACGACTCTTCAGCGCACCAGCCGCTTTCGCATGAGGGCGTGCTTCACGCCCTGGTCCTCGAAGCCGGCGCCCTCCGCCACGTAGCCCCGCTTCCGGAAGAACGCCTCGGCCGGCAGCTGGGAGTGCAGGAAGATCTCGGCGACCCCGCGCAGCGCGGCCATCCGCTCGAGGGCCTCGAGCACCGCCGCGCCCACGCCGTTCTTGCGGTGGGCAGCAGCGACGGCCATGCGCCCTACCTGGCAGGTGCGGCTGTCCACGCGCACGATACGTCCAGTACCCACGCAGCGGCCCTCGCCGTCGAACACCACGACGTGGTCGGCGTTCGAGTCGTGCACGTCGCGGTCGAGAGGGCGCGGCACGTTCTGCTCCACTTCGAAGACCGCGCGACGCAGCTCGAATGCGGCTTCGCGGTCCTGCGTGGTCGAGGCGAAGCGGACGAGATAGTCCATCGCACATCCTTAGCCGAGTCGGGGCATGGGCCGCCAGCGGCGTTTGCCGGCCTAGGGCCGAGCGGCAACCGTGACTTACGCCGAGCGGGAGGCGCAGAACGCCAACGCCTGCCGCTTGCCGTCGAGCCAGGCGCGCGCCGGACCGGTGTCGACCCCGAGGCCGTCCATGCCGGGGAAGACCACCTCTTCCAGCGTGCGCGCGAAGACCTCCCGCTTCAGGCCGTGCGGGAGCACGCCGTGTAGCAGGAGCGCCTCGTCCTCTCGCTCCGGAGAGACCGGCGCGAAGAGGTCCGCGTCAATGCTCCCCTCGAGCATCGACGGGACGAGCGGCCCCAGGAACGACGTCGCGCCCTGGGCGTGCTCGCTCGCGAGATGAGCCCACCCCAGTCGGCTGTGACCGACCTCGTCCTCGGCGAGCTCGCGCAGCACCTGGCGCACCGTGGAGCCGCGCGCAGTTCCCGCTGCTCCCGCGGCTCCCGTGCCTCCAAGGAGCGTGGTGAGGACGCCCATGCTCTCGGTCTCGGTGATGCAGCAGGCTGCGACGATCTCGTACAGGACCTTCCCACGGAGCTTGAGACCCGAGGGAGCGATCTCGGCGAGCTCGGGCGGCGCCGCGATCGGAATCGACTCTCCGTAACTCTCCGCGAGCTGCGCACAGAGCCTGGCGTGCCGCCGCTCGTCCAGCGCCGCGCGGCGGGCGAGGTCGGCCATCGACGGCGATGCGCCAATCTGCCGCAGCCGCTCCGCCAGGCGTGCGAAGCGTGCCTCGGCCTCGAGCTCCACCTGCCAGCGGAACTTCCAGGCCGAGGCGGCGATGCGCCGCACGTGCTCGGGCGGGGCGGAGTCGCCCGGCGCGCTCACCAGCCCTGCACCCCGCCGTCACCTTGTCCGCCATCGGGGCTGCCGGTGTCGCCCGCGGGGACGGTCGCGCACGCGGCCGCGATCACGGCCCCCCCCAGGACCAGCACGCGAAAGAGCCTCGCCACGCGCCGAGTGGTCTCCGGAAAGGGATCTCTCTTCTTCACGTCTTGCGCCATGGATGATTCCTCGACGAGTGCGTTCACTTTCAGCCACGCACCGGCCGCGATGGCGCTCCTTCGGGGCGAACCGCAGCTCGGGCGCGCCTCATCTACTGCGCGCCCATTCCTTTCGCGAGCGGGTTTGAGCATGGGTCCCCGCCTGGGCTTCGGCAGACCACTCTCGACCCGTCCGGTGTCCCAAGAACCAGGTGTCCTAGAACTCCTTGAACGTCTCGCCTTCGAGCGGGATGGCGTCCTCGGACCTGGCCAGCAAGGGGTGGTGGCCGTCCTTGACGTTCGCGCGCCTGGGCTTTGCGGGAGCGAGCGGGGCCTTCCGTCCCGGGGCGGTTGCGCGCTTCCGCCCCGCGGCGCGCTCCATCTTGAAGGAACCGACCATGGCGGCGAGCTCCTCGGACTGGCTGGAGAGCTCCTCGGCGGCAGAGGAGGATTCCTCCGAGCTTGCCGCGTTCTGCTGGGTGACCTTGCCCATCTCGCCCACGGCCTTGTTCACCTGCTCGATACGGCCCGCCTGCTCCTTGGCAGTGAAGGCGATCGCGGTGGTGATGTCGGAGACCTCGGAGACGCCCTCGACGATCTCGCCGAGCTTCTCGGCCACGTGCTTGCTGGCGGCTTCGCCCTCGCCGGCCTGCTTGACCGACTCCTTGATGAGCTCCTCGGTCTTGGCGGCCGCTTCCTTGGCGCGGAGCGCCAGCGAGCGGACCTCCTCGGCGACGACGGCGAATCCGCGACCGGCCTCGCCGGCCCTGGCGGCCTCGACTGCGGCGTTGAGGGCGAGCAGGTTCGTCTGGAAGGCTATCTCGGAGATGTCCTTGATGATGCCCGAGGTACCCTCGGCCGACTGGCGGATCTTGCCCATGGTCCCCTGCATCTGGCCCATGGCCGCGGCACCTTCCTGCGCGGAGGACCGGGCGACGCCGGTGAGGTCGCTCGCCTCGGAGGCGTTGACGGCGGCCTGGCGAGTCTCGGCGGTGATGGCCTCGAGGGAGGAGTTGGTCTCCTCGAGGGAGCTGGCCTGTTCGGAGGCGCCGGAGGCGACCGCCTGGCTGGAGCTGGCGATCTGGGTGGAGGCGGCGGAGACCTGCTCTACGGCCTCGGCCACCTGGGCCATGGCGCCGTGCAGCGCCTCGGCGGTGGCGTTGAGGGCGTCCTTGAGCCTGGCGTGGTCGCCCTGGTAGGCGCCCTTCACACGCGCAGTGAGGTCGCGCTGGGCCAGGAGCTCGAGGGTGCGCCGCGATTCCTCGACCGGAGCGAGAACGGTGTCGAGGGTGGTGTTGAAGCCCTCGATGATCCTCCGGAAATCGCCATGGTGCCGCGAGGCGTCGGCGCGCACCGAGAGTTTGCCGGCAGCGACGCCGTCGGCGAGCGAACGGCCGTCGGCAACGAGGGCCTTGAAGGCCTCGATGCAGCGGTTCAGGGCCTGCTTGGTCCGGTCGAAGTCACCCTTGTAGACGTCGGCGATGGGGGCCGGGACGTCGCCCCTGGAGATGCGCTCCATGCAGTCGCGGCTCTGGGCCAGTGGCTTCGCGAAAGCGTCCATGATCCCATTCACGCCGTCGACGATCGGCCGGAACTCGAAGTGGACCCTCTCGGCGTCACCGCGGACGTCGAGCTTGCCCTCGGCGACGGCGGCGGTGAGCCGGGCGGCCTCGGCGGTCGCGTCGCGGATGGCCTTGTCGATGACGCGGGAGAGAAGGACGCCCAGGACGATCAGCGTCAACGCGCCGGCCAGGACCACCGCGATGACCACGGTTTCTGCCCGCGCGCCGACCTCATTGATCTTGGCGACGGCCGAGGCGCTGGGGTGGCGGGCGCCAGTGACGAGGGTGGTGGTGCCGACGACCTGCTCCAGGCTCAGGTAGGAGACGATGCCGAGCCCTACCAGCAACGCGATGGCGACCGCGTAGGAGGCGAGGATCTTGGTGCCGGTCTTCATCGTGGCGAACATGTCATCCCTGGAGTGGTTGGAGTGCGGAGTGCCGGTAGCGACTGGCGTGCCAATTCCAGGAGCCTCCCTCGCACTGCTCCTTCGAGGAGCAAGTGCCCCGCGACGCTGGCTATTCGGCGCACCTTTCGCCCCGAGGTCCCGGCCTGCTCCTGTCGTGAAAGACCTGCTCGGGTTTGACCCATGGTTGCCGGCGGACCCAGACTGTGGGCGCAAGGAGGCGTCGGCCCCACAGGAGCGACGGGTAGCTCCATCCGCCAGCAGGACCGGCGCCGGGAGCCGGCAGCCGGCCACGGGATGCATGCACGGTTTCCGCGCATTCGATCGCCGAGTTTCGAGGCAGCAGAGAGGTCTGTTGTATTGGTGCAAATACGTGGCGATCCAAGATTGCGAAATTGCTCCGCTGCGGACATCGGATCGATCCGGCCGCGCCTCAATTGGCCCCATCCGGTCCTGGCATGGTTCTGGCTCGGTGCGCGCCATCGGGACCCCGCTGATACCGCGCAATCGCACCAGAAAGGACCGCCATGCTGCCTGACGTGCTGCACAGACGCCTCGTCGCGACTCTCGGCTGGGTACTGGCTTTTGCCCTCCTCACGCACCCGATCGCCACCCGGGCGGAGGAGAAGACCATCAAGGTGGGCGTCCTCCATTCACTGTCAGGCACGATGGCGATCTCCGAGACGGCGCTCAAGGACGTGGCGCTCATGACCATCGAGGAGATCAACGCGGCGGGCGGCGTGATGGGCAGGAAGCTCGTGCCGGTGGTGGTGGACCCTGCCTCCAACTGGCCGCTCTTCGCCGAGAAGGCGCGTCAGCTCATCACCCAGGACAGGGTCGCGGTGGTGTTCGGCTGCTGGACCTCGGTCTCCCGCAAGTCGGTGCTGCCGGTGTTCAAGGAGCTGAACGGCCTGCTCTTCTACCCCGTGCAATACGAGGGGGAGGAGCTGGAGAAGAACGTCTTCTACACCGGCGCCGCCCCGAACCAGCAGGCGATCCCCGCGGTCGAGTACCTCATGTCCACCGAGGGCGGCGGCGCCAGGCGCTTCTTCCTGCTCGGCACCGACTACGTGTATCCCCGCACCACCAACAAGATCCTGCGCGCCTTTCTCAAGTCGAAGGGCGTGGCCGAGAAGGACATCGAGGAGGTGTACACGCCCTTCGGCCACGGCGACTACCAGACCATCGTCACCAACATCAAGCGGTTCGCGCTGGGCGGCAAGACGGCCGTGATCTCCACCATCAACGGCGACTCCAACGTCCCCTTCTACAAGGAGCTGGGCAACGCCGGCCTCAAGGCGACCGACGTGCCGGTAGTGGCCTTCTCGGTGGGTGAGGAGGAGCTGCGCGGCATCGACGCGAAGCCGCTCGTCGGCCACCTCGCTTCCTGGAACTACTTTATGTCGCTCAAGAACCCGACCAACGCCGCCTTCATCAAGAAGTACCGGGACTACGCCAAGAAGAAGGGGCTGCCCAGCGCGGACAAGGTCGTGACCAATGACCCGATGGAGGCCACCTACGTGGGCATCCACATGTGGAAGCAAGCCGTGGAGAAGGCCAGGACCACCGACGTGGACAAGGTCATCGCGGCCGTGGCCGGACAGACCTTCAAGGCGCCCTCCGGTTTCGCGCTGAAGATGGACGAGACCAACCACCACCTGCACAAGCCCGTGTTCGTCGGCGAGATCCGGCCGGACGGTCAGTTCAACGTGGTGTGGAAGACGAAGGAGCCGATCCGGGCCCAGCCCTGGAGCCCCTTCATCGCGGGCAACGAAGGCAAGCAGAACATGTGATCGAACGACCTGGCGCCGGGGGCCAAGCACTGTCCATGCGCCGACCCGTCCACGTCCTCCTCGCCTTCCTCACCTGGCAGGCCACCCCGGCGCTGGCCGCCCTCGACGCCAAGGCGGTGGGCCAGCTCGCCTCCGAGGACTCGGAGGAGAAGATCGCCGCCATCCGGCAGCTCGTCCAGGGAGGCGATCCCACAGCCCAGCGGGTGCTCCAGGCGCTGGGCGACGACGGACTCCAGCTCTCCGGCGGCAAGGTCGTCATCGTGGACGGCGAGCGCGTGTTCGACGCCGTCACGGGGGAGGAGCTCAAGCCTGGGCTGGAAGGCGGCGAGGGGATCAGCATCAACAACCGCGTGCGGCGCGAGCTCACCGCCGCGCTGGCGGCCCTCAGGCTGTTCGATCCCGACCGCGGGGCGCGACTCACCGCCGCCCAGGAATTGACGGCCGGCGCCGATCTGGCGATGGCGCCCCTCCTGGCGCGCGCGCTGGAGAGCGAAGCCGACGGGCAGATCAGGCAACTCCTCGTGCTCGCTCATGCCCAGGCTAGCCTGAAGGCCCCCGACGCCGCGACCCGGCTCGCTGCCGTGCGGGCGCTTCGCGCCAGCGGCAATCCCGGCGTCAGGGGGCTGCTCGCGGCCTTGCTGGACGAGCGAGCCGAGCCCGACGCCAGGGTGCGCACGGAAGCCAGGGCCTCCATCGCGACCATCGAGCACCGCATGGCGATCGGGGAGATCGTCGGACGTGTGTTCTCCGGCCTGTCCCTCGGCAGCATCCTCTTGCTGGCCGCGCTGGGCCTCGCCATCACCTACGGCGTCATGGGGGTCATCAACATGGCGCACGGGGAGCTCTTGATGGTCGGCGCCTACTCCACCTTTGCCGTCCAGACCCTCTTCGGCCGGTACCTGCCGCGAGCGCTCGACTGGTACGTGGTGGCCGCCGTACCCGTCGCGTTCGTCGCCGCCGCCCTGGTGGGCATCGTCATCGAGCGCACGGTGATCCGGTTCCTCTACGGCCGCCCCCTGGAGACCCTGCTCGCCACGTGGGGGTTGAGCCTCGTCTTGATCCAGTCGGCGCGCACGCTCTTCGGCGCCCAGAACGTGGGGGTCGCGAACCCGTCGTGGATGTCGGGAGGCATCCAGGTCATGGCGAACGCCGTGCTGCCCTGGAACCGCATCGCCATCATCGCCTTCTCGCTCGGCGTGCTCGCGCTGGTGTGGTTGACGATGAGCCACACGCGCCTCGGCCTGTTCGTGCGGGCAGTGACCCAGAACCGCGCCATGGCAGGCTGCGTCGGAGTGCCCACCGGACGCGTCGACACGCTCGCCTTCGCCGTCGGTGCCGGCCTCGCCGGCCTCGGGGGGGTGGCCCTCTCCCAGATCGCCAACGTCGGCCCCGACATGGGTCAGTCGTACATCGTGGATTCCTTCATGGTGGTGGTGCTCGGCGGCGTCGGCCAGCTCGCCGGGGCCGCCCTGGCCGCGCTCGGGCTGGGCGTGGCGGCAAAGTTCCTGGAAGGACTTGCCGGAGCGGTGATCGCGAAGATCGCGGTCCTCGCGTTCATCATCATCTTCATCCAGAAGCGCCCCCAGGGGCTATTCGCCCTCAAGGGCCGCTTCCTCGAGGATTGATCGAGAAGGACCGAGGAAGGACCGCGATGGACGACACCCCCCGGACGCCTGGCATCTCGCGTCTCCTCGGCGTCTTGCCGGGGACGGGCCGGTCGGCGCTGGCCGCTTTCGGCCTCGTCGCCTTCGTCCTGCTACCGGGGCTGCACCTCTTCACGTCGGGCAAAAGCCCCCTGCACGTCTCCGACTACGTCATCACCGTGGGCGGCAAGGTCATGTGCTACGCCATCGTGGCGGTCGCCATGGACCTGGCCTGGGGTTACGGAGGAATCCTCTCCCTCGGCCACGGCCTCTTCTTCGCCCTGGGCGGCTACGCCTTCGGCATGTACCTGATGCGCTCCATCGGCCGCGACGGCGTCTACCAGTCCGACCTGCCCGACTTCATGGTGTTCCTCGACTGGAAGGAGCTGCCCTGGTACTGGCGGGGCTCCGACCACGTGCTGTGGGCGCTCGCGCTGGTCGTCCTGGTGCCGGTCGCGATCGCCTTCGCCTTCGGGTTCTTCGCGTTCCGCTCGCGCATCAAGGGCGTGTACTTCTCCATCATCACCCAGGCCCTCACCTACGCCGCCATGTTGCTCTTTTTCCGTAACGAGACGGGCTTCGGCGGGAACAACGGCTTCACCGACTTCAAGCGCATCCTCGGCTTTCCCATCACCGCGCCCGCGACGCGCGTCGCCCTCTTCATGCTCACCGCCGCGACGCTCGCGGCGGCGCTGCTCATCGGCCGCTCGCTGGTGACCTCCAAGTTCGGTCGGGTGCTGGCGGCGATCCGCGACGCCGAATCGCGGGCGATGTTCCTCGGCTACGATCCGCTCTGGTACAAGCTCTTCGTGTGGACCTTCTCGGCGGTCCTGACCGCGGTGGCGGGGGCCCTGTTCGTGCCCCAGGTCGGTATCATCAATCCTTCCGAGATGTCGCCGGCGAGCTCCATCGAGATCGCCATCTGGGTCGCCGTGGGCGGGCGCGGCACCCTGGTGGGCGCCGTCGTCGGCGCGGTGTTGGTGAATCTGGCCAAGAGCTGGTTCACCATGGCCTTTCCGGAGTTCTGGCTCTTCTTCCTCGGGCTCCTCTTCATCGTCGTCACCCTGCTCCTCCCGGAGGGCGTTGTCGGTCTCTGGCGCCGCCTGCTCCGGGGGAGGGCGCCTGCGTGAGCCCCGTGCGAGCCCCTCCTCCGCTCCACCCCGACTTCCACCCGGAGGCGTCCATCGACGCGGCCGGGCCGGGCAAGCTGGATCCGTCGCACAGGGTCATCCTCTACCTCGAGGACATCACCGTCTCCTTCGACGGCTTCCGCGCGCTCGATCGCCTCACCCTCTACATCGACGTCGGCGAGCTACGCTGCATCATCGGGCCGAACGGCGCCGGCAAGACCACCATGATGGACGTCATCACCGGCAAGACGCGGCCCGATTCCGGGACGGCGTTCTTCGGCCAGACCGTCGACCTCACCCGCATGAGCGAACCGGAGATCGCGCGCGCCGGGATCGGCCGCAAATTCCAGAAGCCCACCGTCTTCGAAAGACACACGGTGTTCGAAAACCTGGAATTGGCGATGAAGGCCGACAAGCGGGCACGAAAGACCCTGTTCGCCACCCTGGGCGACGAGGCGCGCGATCGCATCGCCGACACCCTGCGCCTCGTCCGCCTCGCCAGCGAGGCCGGGCGCGCGGCAGGGCTGCTCTCCCACGGCCAGAAACAGTGGCTGGAGATCGGCATGCTGCTCGTGCAGGAGCCGAAGCTCCTGCTCCTCGACGAGCCCGTCGCCGGCATGACCGACGAGGAGACCGACCGGACCGCGGAGCTCATCGTCTCGCTGGCGGGCGAGCATTCCCTGGTGGTCGTCGAGCACGACATGGCCTTCGTGGCCCAGCTGGGCGGCAAGGTGACGGTGCTGCACGAGGGCTCGGTGCTGGCCGAGGGGAAGCTCGAGTCCGTGCAGAACGACCCGCGCGTCGTCGAGGTCTACCTAGGGCGCTAGCAGCGAACCGACACGGATATGCTGACGGTCGAGAACGTCAACCAGTACTACGGCGGCAGCCACATCCTGAGGGGCATCTCCTTCGAGGCTGCGCCCGGCAAGGTCACCGCGCTCCTGGGCCGCAACGGCGTCGGCAAGACCACCCTGCTGAAGGCGCTCATGGGCCTCGTGCCGGTGGCCTCCGGCCGCGTCTCCTTCGGCGGCGAGGACATCACCCGTGCTCCCCCTCATCTACGTGTAAGGACCGGGATCGGCTACGTCCCCCAGGGGCGGGAGATCTTCCCGCGCCTCACGGTGCACGAGAACCTCACGATGGGCCTGGCGACGAAGCCCAGGGGTTCGCCCGTCCCCGAGCGCGTCTTCGAGCTGTTCCCGGTGCTCCGGACCATGCTCGGCCGGCGCGGCGGCGATCTCTCCGGCGGACAGCAGCAGCAGCTCGCCATCGGCCGGGCCCTGGCGATGGGGCCGTCACTGCTCGTCCTCGACGAGCCGACCGAGGGCATCCAGCCCTCGATCATCAAGGACATCGAGCGCGCCATCCGCGCCCTGGCCGGGGAGGGCAGCATGGCCATCCTGCTGGTCGAGCAGTACTACGACTTCGCCCGCAGCCTGTCCGATCGCTACCTGGTCATGCAGCGCGGGGAGATCGTCCGGCGCGGCGATACCGAAGGCATGGAGCGGGACGGGGTGCGCGGGTTGCTGGCGCTGTGATCGAGGCCCCCCCTGGTCGCGACAAAGTCTTCGAGCAGCCCTCATTCAGGGCCCTCCCCTGGTCGAGCCGATACGGTACCGTCACGATCTCGCCACGGGAGGTGGTCCATGGGCCTTTTGTCTCTGGGCGCGGAGCCGTCCGACTGCTGGAGGCTGGTGGGCGCGGACGATTCCGCGACGCCGCCCACCGTCGCTCGCGTGCTGAACAAGGTCGGTTCGCGCGCGGAGTGGCGGCGGGCCGGGGTTCCTGTCCTCTTCGACGAGAACGGGAACGTGAGGCACGTGCTGCGCGGCGGCCGCGAGTATCGGTTCGAGTGCGTGGACGAGGGGACGGCAGCGCGCCTCCCGCACTGCTCGCCGCTCGTGACCTGACGTTTCGAGCGGCCCGTCGAAACGGGCTCTCGCGATCACGCTCCGCTCACTCGCCGATCTCGCCGGAGATCTGTCGATGCCCTGTTCCTGCGTCCGCCGATCGGGCGAGTTCGCTCCGCATGCAGGCGGGTGCACGCGCCCGCCGGATGAGGTATTCAAAGGGCCCACCTGATCTTAGGACCGGAGCCCATGCAGCAGACCGAAAACCTGAACGTGGCCGCCTTCGACCTCATGCCCTCGCCGGACGAGGTGAAGTCCCAGCTCCCCTTGAACGACCGCGCCGCCCGGTCGGTGCTGCGCGGGCGCCGCACGCTCGAGGCGATCCTCCTCGGGGAGGACCCGCGTCTGTTCGTGGTCGTCGGCCCGTGCTCCATCCACGATCCGGTGGCCGGCCTCGACTACGCGCGCCGCCTGCGGAGCCTCGCCGAGGAGGTGGCGGAGACCCTGCACCTGGTCATGCGCGTCTACTTCGAGAAACCGCGCACGTCCGTCGGCTGGAAGGGCTACATCAACGACCCGCGCATGGACGACTCGTTCCGCATCGACGAGGGCATGGAGAGGGCGCGCCGCTTCTTGCTCGACCTGAACGAGCTCGGGGTCCAGGCTGGTACCGAGGCGCTCGACCCGATCGCCCCCCAGTACTACGGGGATCTCGTCTCCTGGACGGCCATCGGCGCTCGGACCTCCGAGTCGCAGACCCACCGGGAGATGTCCTCGGGGCTCTCGACACCCGTCGGCTTCAAGAACGGCACCGACGGCGACATCGAGTCGGCGATCAACGCCATCGTCTCGGCCGGTCGGCCGCACAGCTTCCTCGGCGTGAATGGCCAGGGGCGTTCGGCCATCATCCGCACCCGCGGCAACCGTCACGGGCACCTCGTGCTGCGAGGCGGCGGCGGGCGTCCCAACTTCGACACCGTCTCCATCTCCCTCGCCGAGCAGTCCCTGGCCAAGGCCGGGTTGCCGCAGAACATCGTGGTGGACTGCTCCCATGCCAACTCCTGGAAGAAGCCCGAGATGCAACCGCTGGTGATGCGGGACGTCGTGCACCAGATCCGCGAAGGAAATCGCTCGCTGGTGGGTCTCATGGTCGAGAGCTTCATAGAGCCCGGCAACCAGCCCATCCCGGCCGATCTCTCCAAGCTCAAGTACGGCTGCTCCGTCACCGACGCCTGCGTGGGCTGGGATACCACGGTGGAGATGCTGCGCGCCGCCCACCAGGTGCTCCGCGAGGTCCTGCCCGGCCGCAAGCGCATCCCGTAGAGGCCGTTCAGGATCGTGGCTGGCTCGCGAGCAGCATGCGCCGCGACCGAGCCGGAGTGAACCCATCACCTGCTCCATCACCTGCTCTCCGTCACTGCTCCATCAACCGCTCCCACCGCTCCCAACCAGCTCCAAGGAGGACTGCATGAAGAGGGCGTCGAGTCTGGCACTTGCAGTGGTCATCCTGGTCTCAGGCACGGCCTTCGCCGCGGAGACGATCAAGATCGGCCTCATGGCTCCGATGACCGGCTCCTGGGCGAGCGAGGGCCAGGAGATGAGGAAGAACGTGGAGCTGCTCGCAGAGGAGCAGAACGCCAAGGGCGGGCTGCTGGGCAAGAAGATCGAGGTCGTCCTCGAGGACGACGGCGGCGACCCGCGGACGGCGTCGCTCGCGGCGCAGCGCCTCATCACCAAGGGCGTCGTGGCCGTGATCGGCACCTACGGATCGGCGGTGACCGAGGCGTCTCAGACCATCTTCGACGAGGCCGGGATCGTCCAGGTCGCGAACGGCTCCACGGCCGTCCGGCTCACCGAGAAAGGGATCAAGAACTTCTTCCGGACCTGCCCCCGGGACGACGAGCAGGGCCGGGTGGGAGCGGCCGCCATCGAGAAGATGAGCGCGAAGAAGGTGGCCATCCTCCACGACAGCTCCGCCTACTCCAAGGGGCTGGCCGACGAGATCCGCGCCCTCCTCAAGGTCAGGAGGCCGAACGTCGTCTTCTTCGACGCGCTCACGCCGAAGGAACAGGACTACTCCGCCATCCTGACCAAGCTCCGCGCGGCCGCGCCCGACGTGGTCTTCTTCACCGGCTACTACCCCGAGGCAGGCCTGCTCCTGAAGCAGAAGAATCAGATGGGGTGGAAGGTGCCCTTCATCGGTGGCGACGCCATCAACAACCCCGACCTCGTGAAGATCGCAGGGAAGGACGCGGCCGAAGGCTTCATGTTCCTCTCGCCGCCGGTACCCAAGGACCTTGATACCGCCGAGGCCCGAGCGTACCTGGCCAGCTACCGGAAGAAGTACGGTGAGGCTCCGGGCTCAATCTACGGTGTGCTGGCGGGCGACGGCTTCCGGGTCGTGATGAAGGCCATCGAGGCGACGAAGTCGACGGCCGCCTACATGCTCAGCGGACACCTCAAGACCGGCCTCAAGGACTTCCCGGGCTTCACCGGGAGGATCTCCTTCAACACCAAGGGCGACCGGGTGGGAGAGCTCTACCGAGTCTACCGGGTCGAGAAGAGCGGCGACTTCCTGATGCAGAAGTGAGGGGGCGGGTTCGCCCCCGCAGCTCGCCACCGGAAACGGGGCCTGCATGGAGCAATTTCTCCAGCAGCTGACGAACGGACTCGCGGTCGGCAGCATCTACGCCCTCATCGCCCTCGGTTACACCATGGTGTACGGGGTGCTGAAGCTCATCAACTTCGCCCACGGCGATCTTTTCACATACGGTGCCTACCTCGGCATGACGCTCCTCACCTCGCTCCTGCTGAAGGACCGGCTGGGGATGGTGGCAGGGGTCCTCGTCCTGGCGGGCATGGTGATGGGACTGGTCGGCCTCCTCGGCGTCATCCTGGAGCGGGCGGCGTACCGGCCGCTCCGGGAGTCGCCACGCCTCTCGGCCGTGGTGTCCGCCCTGGGCGCGTCCATCTTCCTGCAGAACGCGCTCATGCTCGTCTATGGCGCGCGATACCAGGTCTATCCCGAGGACATCCTTCCACAGACGGCGGTGAGCCTCCTCGGCTTCGAGATCCCGCTCATGCGGATCGTCGTCTTCCTGGCGTCGGTCGTCATGATGGCGGCCCTCTACCTCTTCGTCCAGAAGACGAAGATCGGCACCGCCATCCGGGCGGCCGCCATCGACCAGGGAGCCGCCCGGCTCATGGGGATCGACGTGGATCGGGTCGTCCTCGTCGTCTTCCTCATCGGGCCCGCCCTGGGTGGCGCGGCCGGGCTCCTGGTGGGCCTCTACTACGGGCAGGTCAACTTCACGATGGGCTGGATCTACGGCATGAAGGCGTTCACCGCCGCCATCCTCGGCGGGATCGGAAACATCCCGGGCGCCATGGTGGGCGGTCTGCTCCTGGGCGTCGTCGAGGCGCTGGGGGCGGCCTATCTGTCCATCGCCTGGAAGGATGCGATCGCCTTCTGCGTGCTCATCCTCATCCTGATCGTGCGTCCGACGGGGCTGCTGGGCGAGCGGGTGGCGGAGAAGGTCTGATGTCGCGGAACCTCGCGGTGGCCTACGGTGTCGCCACGGTCCTGCTCGCCGCAGCGCCGCTCGTCCTCGACGCGTACTGGGTAGACGTACTGAACAGCGTCGGGCTCTACGCCGTCCTGGCCTTGAGCCTCAACCTGATCCTGGGCGACGCCGGCCTCTTCAACATGGGCCACGCGGCGTTTTACGCCGTGGGGGCGTACACGGCGGCCATCCTGAGCACGAGGCTCCACGTGCCCATCCTGTGGGCGCTCCCGGTGAGCGGCGCCGCGGCAGCGCTCTTCGCGGCCCTGGTGGCCCGGCCCGTCATCCACCTCCGGGGGGACTACCTCCTCATCGTGACGATCGGGATGGGGGAGATCGTACGGATCGCCCTGGTGAACGACGTGCTCGGCCTCACGGGCGGGGCGAACGGGATCTTCGGCATCGCGCGGCCATCCGCCTTCGGCTTCAGGATCCGCCGTCCCCAGGAGTTCTTCTACCTGATCTGGGCCTTCGTCGCGGCCACGGTCTTCCTCTTCCACCGCATCGCCCAATCCAGGTTCGGCCGCGCGCTCAATTACCTCAGGGAGGACGCGGTGGCGGCCGAGGGGAGCGGGGTAAACACGGCCCGCTACAAGCTCATCGCCTTCTCCCTGGGGGCGGCCTGGGCCGGGATGGCGGGGGGCATCTACGCGGCGAAGATGACGATCATCTCCCCGGAGTCGTTCAGCTTCTGGGAATCCGTCCTCCTCTTCCTCATCGTCATCCTCGGCGGCTCCGGCTCCATCCCCGGCGTGATCGTCGGCGCCTTCCTCGTGGTCGGCCTCCCCGAGCTCTTTCGCGGGTTCGCCTCGGCGCGCATGCTCGTCTTCGGACTCGCGATGATGGTCATGATGGTGTTTCGCACCCAGGGGCTCCTTCCCCTGCGGCAAGTTCGATTCAAGCACTCGGATCTCGTCAAGGCGGAGACGGCGCCGTGACCCTTCGATGCCGGGCGAGGGGTTGAGGGGCCGTGAGCACCCTGCTCGAGATCCGCCACCTGAAAAAGTCGTTCGGCGGCCTCACGGCCGTGAACGACGTCTCCTTCGACGTCGCCGAGGGCTCGATCATGGGGCTTATCGGGCCCAACGGCGCCGGGAAGACCACGGTCTTCAACCTCATCACCGGCAACCACCAGGCGGATCGCGGGACGATCACCTTCCGCGAGCGCGCGCTCCTGGGCGTGCCCACCCACCGGATCGTGTCGCTCGGGGTCGCCCGCACCTTCCAGAACATCCGCCTGTTCCAGCAGCTCTCCGCCGTGGAGAACGTGCTCGCGGGGCGCCACTGCCGCACTAGGGCCGGCCTGTTCGCCGCCGCGCTGCGCCCCCGCCGCCAGCGGCAAGAGGAGCGCGAAGCCCTGGCGAGGGCCGTCTCCGAGCTCACGTTCGTGCGACTTCGCGATTGCGCCCTCGAGCTGGCGAGGAACCTCTCCTACGGCAACCAGCGGCGGCTCGAGATCGCCCGCGCGCTCGCGACCGAGCCGAGCCTGCTCATCCTGGACGAGCCGGCGAGCGGAATGAACGAGCAGGAGACCTCCGAGCTCGTCGAGCTCATCCGGAGGATCCAGCAGCGAGGGATCACGGTCCTCCTCATCGAGCACGACATGAGCCTCGTCATGCGCGCGTGCCAGAACATCGTGGTGCTGGAGTACGGCGAGAAGATCGCGGAGGGACCCCCCGCGTCGATCCGGAACGATCCCAAGGTGATCGAGGCGTACCTGGGCACCGAGGAGGTGTGATAGCGCATGCCACATGAACTGACGCTCGAGATGGGGGGCGCTTGGGGAGAGTTCTCCCCTCCGCTTGAGGCGCCGCAAGGCGCCGGACATCAGCTCACAGCGGCGGCGGTGACGCTGGAGAATCACATCAACTGGTCGCCGCTGTGAGGATGGCCGCGCCGCTCCTCGAGATCGATGACCTGCACGTGAAGTACGGAAACGTCGAGGCGCTCCACGGCATCGGAATCACCGTCCGGCAGGGAGAGATCGTCACCATCCTCGGTGCCAACGGCGCGGGGAAGTCGACGACGTTGCGCGCCGTCAGCGGCCTCCTTCGTCCATCGGGAGGAGAGATCCGGTTCGAGGGGAGGCCGACGCAGCTCGTGCCAGCCCACGAGCGGGTGAAGATGGGGATCGCCCAGTCGCCCGAGGGACGCCGCATCTTCGGCACCCTCACAGTAAGTGACAATCTCTTCCTGGGCGCTTACACGCTGAGCGACAAGCAGAAGATCGCCAGGACGCTGGCGTGGATCTACGAGCTCTTCCCCGTGCTGGAGAAGCGCCGCGGCCAGCTCGCCGGGACGCTCTCGGGCGGAGAGCAGCAGATGCTCGCCATCGGACGGGCGCTCATGGCGAACCCCCGCATCCTGCTCCTCGACGAGCCCTCTCTCGGGCTGGCTCCCCTCCTCGTCAAGGCCATCTTCCAGACGATCCGCGAGGTCAATCAGACGGGCGTGACCGTCGTGCTCGTGGAGCAGAACGCCCGCGCCGCCCTCAAGCTGGCCCACCGTGGATATGTGATGGAGGTGGGCCGGATCGTGCTGGAGGGGCCAGCGAGCGCGCTCCTCTCGGATCCGAAGGTACAGAGCGCCTACCTGGCTGGAAGGGCATAGGATGCCAGGATTCGGGAGGAGGTGCCATGCGCGCGATGGTGGTGGAGAGACCGGGTCAGCCCCTCGCCGCCCGCGAGTGGCCGGTCCCGGAACCGGGATCCGACGACATCTTGCTGCGCGTCCTCGCCTGCGGAGTCTGCCGCACCGATCTCCACGTGGCGGACGGCGATCTGCCGCACCCGGGGCACCCGGTGGTGCCGGGTCACGAGATCGTGGGCGAGGTGATCCGCTGCGGGGCGAGCGTGTCGCGCTTTCGCCCGGGCGATCTCGCCGGGGTGGCCTGGCTAGGCTTCGCGTGCGGCGCTTGCCGCTACTGCGCCAGCGGGCGCGAGAACCTGTGCAGGTCGGCGCGATACACGGGTTGGCAGCGCGACGGGGGTTACGCGGAGTACGCCGCGGCGGACGCTCGCTTCGCCTTCCCGCTGCCGCGCGGGATCGACCCCGCGCACGTCGCGCCCCTCCTGTGCGCCGGCCTCATCGGCTACCGGGCCTGGCGCATGGCGGGCGAGGCGCACCGCCTCGGCGTCTACGGTTTTGGCGCCGCCGGACACATCGTCGCCCAGGTGGCTCGCTTCTCCGGCCAGCAAGTCTACGCGTTCACGCGGCCAGGGGACGATGCGGCCCAGAGGTTTGCCCGCTCGCTCGGCTCGGCGTGGGCAGGAAGCTCCGACGAGCTGCCGCCCGAACCGCTCGACGCGGCCATCCTCTTCGCGCCCGTGGGGGCGCTCATCCCGGCCGCGCTCCGCGCCGTGGCGCCAGGGGGAACCGTGGTCTGCGCCGGCATCCACATGAGCGACATTCCGTCGTTCCCGTACGCGCTCCTGTGGGAAGAGCGGAGCGTGCGTTCGGTGGCGAACCTGACGCGCGCCGACGGAGACGCCTTCCTCGCGCTCGCCCCACGGATACCCGTCCGCTGCGAGGTGACGCCGTTCCCTCTGGAGGCCGCAAACGACGCGCTCGACCGGCTGCGCTCCGGCCGCATCGAGGGCGCGGCCGTGCTCCTGCCGCCTTTGTGCACGCCGCATTCGTAGGCGGGGGACCCTTGTTCGCTCGCGCTCCCAGGGCTTGTTTGCTCGCGGCTCCAAAGGGGCTGCGGACACCTCCGGACGCCTGATGATTGATCGCCGTCGCGCCCGCGTTATGAACCATTCATGGCCTGCTATCGGCTATTGGTGTGGCGTATATCTCTTGCCGCGCTCTGCGTGACATCCGCGGCAGCCGGCATCGCGGCACGCGGCGCGGAGAAGAGCCGGCGAATCCGTGGGGCGCCGGCAGCGTACGGCCTGCCGGAGGCCGATCCCGCCAGCAGGTTCACGGCACGCGAGCCTTTCACCTCGAACGGGCTGGACAAGACCGTCGTGAAGGTCGCAGTTGAACCCACCGGCACTCCGAAACTCGTCGCGCTCCTCACTCCCGATCTGACACCCACGGGGGCGCTCGAGTTGCGGCAAGCGTGCAGCCAGTGCATCTGGAAGCCCTCACTCGGACCCAACGGCGAACCCGTGACGGGCGAGATCACGCTGCTCGACTCCCTGAGGCGCAAGCCGCTCGCCCTTCACCAGCAAGGTGAACGAAAGCGCGCGGAGTTCCGAGATCAGATCGACCGCCCGGGGCAAGCCGTGAGCTGGTAGGTCCCGGGTCCCGCCGGGGGATGGCCGGCTACTCCTTCTCAGCCTGGTGCGGGTAGGCGATCGCGGCGGGCGGAGCCATGTTCTCCTTGATGGCCCGCGGCGACACCCAGCGGATGAGGTTCCACATCGAGCCGGCCTTGTCGTTGGTGCCGGAAGCGCGCGCGCCGCCGAAGGGTTGCTGCCCCACGACTGCACCGGTGGGCTTGTCGTTGACGTAGAAGTTACCCGCGGCGTCGGCGAACGCGACCGTGAGCCGCTCCACCGCCGCTCGGTCCCGGGCGAAGACCGCGCCCGTGAGCGCATAGGGCGAGGTGGTATCGCAGAGCTGGATGGCCTCTTCGAGGCGCGCGTCGGGGTACACGAAGACGGTCAGCACGGGGCCGAAGATCTCCTCGGCCATGAGCCGGTGACGCGGGTTGGTGGTCTGCACGACCGTCGGCTCGACGAAGTACCCGACGCTGTCGTCGCACTTCCCTCCAGCGAGGATGGTCGCGTCCGGCGAGCCCCGCGCGAGCTCGAGGTAGGAGCGGATGCTCTCGAAGGCGCCTCGGTCGATGACCGCGCCCACGAAGACGCGGAAGTCCTCGACCGGGTCGCCGACCCCGATCGTCGCCACGTGGGCGAGCAGACGCTCCTTCACTGCCGGCCACAGGCTCTCGGGCACGTAGGCGCGCGAGGCGGCCGAGCACTTCTGCCCCTGGTACTCGAAGGCGCCCCGGCACAGCGCGGCAGAGAGCGTCTCCACCTCCGCCGATGGATGCGCGAAGACGAAGTCCTTGCCACCGGTTTCTCCGACGATGCGTGGATAGCTGCGGTAGCGGGGCAGGTTCTCGGCCATGGTGCGCCACATGCCGTGGAAGGTGGCGGTGGAGCCGGTGAAGTGGACTCCGGCGAGCTCGGCGCTCGCGAGGGCAGGATCGCCCACCGCGCGCCCGGGGCCGGGGACGAAGTTGACGACGCCGGGCGGGAGCCCGGCCGCCTCGAGCAGCTTCAGGATCCACCACCCGGAGTAGACCGCGCTCGAGGCCGGCTTCCAGAGCACGGCATTGCCCATCAGCGCGGGGGCCGTGGGCAGGTTCGCGGCGATCGAGGTGAAGTTGAAGGGCGTCACGGCAAAGACGAAGCCCTCGAGCGGCCGGTACTCCATCCGGTTCCAGATTCCGGGCGACGAGCTGGGCTGCTCCCCGAGGATGCGCTCGGCGAAGGCGACGTTGAAGCGCCAGAAGTCGGCGACCTCGCAGGCCGAGTCGATCTCCGCCTGCTGGACCGTCTTCGACTGCGCGAGCATGGTCGAGCCGTTGAGCGTCGGGCGCCAGCCGCCGGAGAGCAGGTCGGCGGCCTTCAGGAACACCGCAGCGCGCTGGTGGAAAGGCAGCGCCGCCCAGTCGCGCCGGGCAGCCCGCGCCGCGTCGACGGCCGCCTGGACCTCGGCCCCGCCGGCCTGGTGCCAGCGGGCGAGCCGCTGCGCGTGGCGGTGCGGCGGCCGGGCGTCGGCCATCCGGCCGGTGCGCACCTCGCGCCCCCCGATCACCAGCGGGATCTCGATCTCCTGCCCCGCCAGCTCGGCGAGGCGGGCGCGAAGGGCGCGCCGCTCGGGCGTTCCTGGGGCGTAGGACAGGACCGGCTCGTTGCGCGGCGTGGGGACCTGGAACATGCCTTGGGACATGGTTGCCTCCGTAGGGCTCGCCTATCCGATGATGAGTCTCCGCACAGCGGCGACCAGTTGATGTGATTCTCCAGCGGCACCGCCGCCGCTGTGAGCTGATGTCCGGCGCCTTGCGGCGCCTCAAGCGGAGGGGAGAACTCTCCCCCCGCGCCCCCCATCTCGAGCGTCAGTTCATGTGGCATGCGCTATCACAGGGAATCAGGGAGGGCGAGCGGGAGCTGCCGGTCTCGCGGGTCGAGGCCTCCCAGCACGGCCACCGCGTGGAACCCGGCGCGCTCGCAGGCCGCCGGGAGCGGCATCCCGGCGGCGAGGTAGAAGGTGAGCGCGCCTGCGAAGGTGTCGCCCGCGCCATACGCGGCCACGGTCCGGTCCGGCGGCGGCGGGGCGGCGAAGCGAACGGTGCCCGAAGCAGTCTCGATGCGTCCGCCCCTCGCACCTTCGGTGAGCACGAGCGCCCCCGGCGCGGCAGGGTAGTCCGCGAGCACGCTCGCCTCGCGCGGATCGAGGGCGCTCCCCACCACGATGTCTGCGCGCACGCCAGAGCGCACCAGGGCCGGCCGCCGCCGCGCCGTGACCACCAGCAGTCGCGCCGCGCGCGCCGCCCGGAGCGCACCGGGGCCTTGTGCCGTGAAGTAGGCCGCGTCGCAGCTCGCCATGAGGTCCCAGGGGAGAGGATCGACCGCGCGAGGATGCAGAGGCTCCCCGACCACCAGGATGGTGCGCTCACCGTCCGGAGTGATCAGGACCACGTCGCGCGTGTGCGGCTCGTCCCGGCGCGCCGCGTGGATCCACGCGCCGGTGCGCGCGAGCTCGCCCTCGACCTGCGTCGCGGCCTCGTCGTTGCCGAGCGCCGTGAACAGGTATACCTCGGCGGAGCTCTTCACGAGCTGCGAGAAGGCTAAGCCCCCGCCGCCCCCCGGAAACCAGCGCGGCGACTCGAGGTGCGCGATGTCGCCAGGTCCGGGCAGGGCGGGCACGCGGCCGAGCGTGACGTGCTCGACGTGGCCGACGACCGCCAGCCGGAGGCCGGGCCGCTCGGTGGGCTCACGCGCCACGCTCCGCTCCGGATCGCAACGCTTGCTCGACGAGGAGAGCACAGCAGAGTGAAACCACGATCCGCCCGTGCTGTCGATATGGAGAAGACTCACAGCGGCGCCCAGTTGATGTGAGCCCCCAGCGTCACCGCCGCCGCTGTGAGCTGATGTCCGGCGCCTTGCGGCGCCTCGAGCGGGGAGAACCTCTCCCCCCGCGCCCCCCATCCCAAGCGTCACTTCAACTGAGCAGCGCTATCAGGCGAAAGGATTCCGAGCCATGACGCTGCCGTAGCGCCGACCGTGCTGGAAGTCCTCGGAGAGCAACTCGTCGAGTCCGTAGTGCTCTGCGTAGGCCCACATGTGGGCGTCGAACCAGGAGAGCCGATAGGCAGCGGCACCTCGCAGCGCGGTTCGGAGCAGCGCCTCGGTCGGATAGAGGACCGTGAACTGCGCGAGCATCTCCTCGGCTTCGATGCGTGCATCGGAAGCAGGGAGGATAGGTTGACCTCCGGGCGCGGCGCGGCTGACGGCGGCCACGAATTCGACGATGGCCTGGTGTGACACCCGGAGATCGTCGTTGGCGATGCCACTTCGCAGCAGGGCGGTGGCGAGCCGCTGTTTTTCGGGAAACCTCATGTCGAAGCGGTAGACGAGAACGTTGGTGTCAACGAGGGCGGCCACGGTTGTAGAGCTCCTCCCGCGTCCATCCGCGATCGGCCGTGACCGGGAGCGCTGGTTGGCTCGATTCGCGGTGCCTCTCGGTCGCCTGATCGAACGATGCAAGCCTGGCCTTCACGTCCAGGGCCCGCTTGGCGGTGCCAGGCTCGAGGCGAATGATGTCGCCCGCGGGCACGAACTGCACCTCGTCGCCTGGTCGAATGTCGAAGCGCGCAGCGATCGCCTTTGGCAGCGTGACCTGCAGCTTGGACGTGACCCTACTCACGTCCTTACTCTAGCAAGGACCGGATCCTTGTCAACGTGGGTCCCGCACTGCTGCAGGGCCGTGCCGTCTGCGCACAGTGCGGCAGGCCGAGGGCCGCAGCCCTTGGTTGACGCTCGCGACCCGGTGGGGGGCGCCGGTGGCAGCCCCTGCGCGGAGGCCGCGAGGCGCGCGCGGGCGCGGCGCTGGCGGCGGTCGACGCCCTCATCGCTGAGGGGTGGGGGCTCGCTGCGCCGCTCGGGTGACGTATTTGACCACTGATGTCCATTCACGTACGTTCATGGACATGATCCTGCGAACCAGCTCCTCCCGGCTCAAGGCGAAGCTGGGCCAGTACATGCGAGCGGTCCGCTCCGGCAAGGAGGTCGTGGTGACCGATCGCGACCAGCCGGTGGCGCGTCTCGTCCCCTATCGCGATCAGCCGCCGGTCGCGGGGGAAGAGCTCCAGATCGCCCAGCCGCGAGACCCTGGTGCACCGCCTCTGGGAGAGGTGGCCGTGCAGGCCATCGGCTTTCGGGGCCGGTCCACGACCTCATCGCTCCTCGAGGATAGGTCGAGGCGGTGATCGCCCTGCTCGACACGAGCGTGGTGGCGCGCAAGCTCTTCGGTGAGCCAGATACGCTGGCTGAATGGCCGCAGATCCGAGAGGCGTACGCCTCTCGGATTCTCGTCGTCGAGCTGGGGCGGGTGATAGACCGCTGCCGCCTCGCCGGCGAGATCGACGACGAGCAGGTCGAGCAGCTCCAGAGCGAGGCAAAGCGCGTGCTGCGCTCGATCGATGTCCTCGCCCTGAGCGAGCGCATCCTCGTCCGTGCCGCCGGTCCCATGCCTACGGTGCTTGGCTCGCTCGACGCGATCCACCTCGCGACCGCCCAGGAGCTCGCCGCTACCCGGAAAGCCCTGGTGCTGGCGACGCACGACAAGCAGCTCGCGCGAGCGGCGCGCGCCTCGGGACTAGAAGTCCGCGGGGCGTGATGGCGGTCTTGCCGCTAGCCCATCAAATCCACCATCCGAACCAGCCGTCGTCCGCGCCACAGCCCTCCGCGGCGCGCATGCCACGGCGGAAGGCTTCCTCGTTCACCGCGACGAGCTTGCTCTTCCCTTGCAGCGCCTGCCGGATCGCCGCGAGGAAGGTCTCGTCGGGGAAGAGTCCGGTCGCGCACTGCAGCGCGCCGAGCGCGACGGTGTTCTTCACCTTCCGCTCCCCGAGCTCCGCGGCGATCTCGGAGCAGGGTACGCCGATGGCCCGCACCGAGGCGTCGAACGCCGGGGGCTCCCTGACCACGGAGCTGTCGTAGACCACGACACCCCCGGGGGCGACCGCGAGTCCGAACTTCGCGAGGCTGGGCGCGTTGAAGGCGACGAGGACGTGCGGGGTGGGCACGTCGGGCGAGAACACCTCGTCCTGCGCCAGCCGCACGTCGGCGTACGAGGTCCCGCCGCGCGACTCCGGGCCGTAGCTGGGGATGTGCGTCGCGTCGAACCCCTCGTTGATGGCCGCGCGGGCGATCAGCATGGCGGCGGTCTGCGCGCCGTCGCCGCCGGCGCCGGCGAGCTTGAGGCCGATGTCGCCACCGAACAGACCGTGCGGGAATCCGGAGCAGAAGCGCGGTACCGGGGGGGCGCGGGCTCCGACCGCCTCGAGGAGCGCGTCGGGATCGAAGTCCGCCTTCTGCCAGGTCCCCCAGTCCGTGGGTGTGGCGTCCTTCTTCACGCCAAGCGGAAAGACGGGGAGCATGCTCTCCTTCACCCAGCGCTGGGCCTCCAGGGGCGTCAGGTGCAGGTGCGTGGGGCACTCCGAGAGCACCTCGACCAGGGAGAAACCCTTGTTCTCGACCTGGAGCCGGAGCGCCTTCTTGATGGCCTTCGCCGCCCGCACCCGCTGCTTCGCGTCGAAGAGGGCCACCCGCTCCACGTAGACCGGCCCGTCGAGCTGGGCGATGAGCTCCGCCATCCGGAGTGGCTGCCCCATGGTGCGATCGCGCCCCAGGGGGCTGGTGGTGGTCTTCTGGCCCATGAGCGTCGTGGGCGCGAGCTGACCGCCCGTCATCCCGTAGACCGCGTTGTTGACGAAGATGACGGTGATCGGGACGCCGAGCTGGGCAGCGTGCATGATCTCGGTGAGCCCGATCGAGGCGAGGTCACCGTCGCCCTGGTAGCTCACCACGACGCTGTCGGGGTTCGCGAACTTGTGGCCGAGGGCCACCGCCGGTGCGCGCCCGTGGGCGGCCTGCGTGTTCCCGACGTCCAGGTAGTAGTACAGGAAGACGCTGCAACCGACCGGCGAGATCGCGATGGTCCTGTCCTGGACGCCGAGTTCCTCGATCGCCCGTGCCAGGTACTTGTGCGCGAGGCCGTGGCCGCAGCCGGGGCAGTAGTGCGTGCTCTGCGCCTTGAGTCCTGCCGCGTGGTCGTGGCGCTCGAACCGCTCGTAGAACGTGCTCACGCCGCCACCACCTTCCGCGACGAGCGCTTCCCTCGGATCGCCTCCACGATCTCGCCTTGCGACGGGAGGACGCCGCCCATCCGCCGCACGTGCTGGATCTCGACGCCCGTGGACGCGCCGGCATGGCTCAGCGCGAGCCGCAGCTCGTCCTCGAGCTGGCCGCCGCTCGCCTCGACGACGACGACGCGACGCGCGCGCCCGAGGAGCGGGAGGAGAGACCGTATCGGAAACGGCCACACCGTCTGCGGGCGGAAGAGGCCCGCGGCGATGCCGACGTCGCGGAGCGCCCGCACGGCGCCCTTGGCCATCCGGGCCGGGGTGGTGCACGCGACGACGAGCACCTCCGCGTCCTCGCAGCGGAACAGCTCCGCTCGCTGCTCCCCCTCCGCCATGCGTGCGTACTTTTCCAGCAACCCCAGATTATGGGCCTCCTGATCGGTCTCCTTGAGGAGGATGGAGGCGATGAGGTTCCTGCGATGGGCGGCGTCGCCCGACACGGCCCACGCCGGCTCGCCCGGTCGCACGAGCTCCGCTGGAAGGGTCACCTTCCCTGTCATCTCGCCGAGGTGGCCATCGGCGAGGAGCACGACCGGGTTCCGGTAGCGGAAGGAGAGCTCGAACGCGAGCATCGTGAAGTCGAGCATCTCCTGCGGCGTCGCCGGAGCCAGGACGACCGCGTGGGTGTTGCCGTGGCCGAGTCCGCGGCAGGCGAGCTTCAGATCGGCCTGCTCCGGGCCGATGTTCCCGAGCCCGGGGCCGGCGCGCATCACGTCGACGAACACGCCTGGCACCTCGGCGCCGATCATGTAGGAGATGCCTTCGAGCATGAGGCTGAAGCCCGGAGAGGAGGTGAAGGTCATCACCGGGCGTCCCGCCCCGCCGCAGCCGTACATCATGTTGACGGTGGCGACCTCGCTCGGCGCCTGCAGGAAGACTCCACCGAGCGAAGGCAGGAGCTTCGCCATCAGCTCGGCGCCCTCGGTGGACGGCGTGATGGGGTACCCGAAGAAGTGGCGACAACCGGCGAGGAGCGCGCCGATGGCCGCGGCGTGCGTCCCCTTCACCACCAGCGGCCGCCCCTCGGGCAAGGCGGCGCGCGCGGCAGGGACCTCCTCGGCGGGGAGGCGCGGGTGCGGAAACCGGCGCCGATCTTCGGAGGCATCGAGCTCGGCGGCCAGCGACGCCGAGACGAGGCCGTACGGCTCCGGGCAAGCGTCGACGCACAGCCCGCAGCCGTTGCACGCCTCGGGGTGGAGAGCGATCGGGACGAGCCCGCTCGCGGGGTGGATGTCCGTCCCGCGCTCGATGAGCCCCTGGGCGCAGGCGTCGATGCAGCGACCGCAGCCCTTGCAGTACTTGGAGCGAAGCACGGGTTTCGGACGGACTTCTACAGGGGCCATGGCGCTTTCCCCTTCGCGTGAACCCACTTTCTCATTCTCTCACCCTCTGCCCGTGGATGCGAGGCTCCTCTCTCGTCGGTTCCGAGGCGACGATCCCCAAGAATTACAGACACCTACTGGTGACGCACACGACGAGCGGTGAACTCGGGCCCGCATGAGGCGCAACCCCTACCTGGCTCACAAGGGCGTCAGATGTGGGCGGGACTGCAGGGCCAGGAGGATCTGCGCTACCCTGTTTCCGCTGTGCCGGACCTGAGCCCGGATCTGCCAAAGTGAAGCTCGACCCCGTTCAACTCCTGCGTCGCGTCCTGGGGCTTCGCCCCGAGGCGAGCGAGGGGCCGCGCGCTGCGAGCGTGCACGCGGAACGCGTGACCATCAGCCCGGAAGGCCTCGAGGCGAGCCACGGCCAGCCCGCGTCCGCACAGAGCGACGTTCGCTGGTACCGCGCCGTGAAGCACGGACGCGTCGCCGTGACCCAGGACGTGCCGGGCGCGGGCGTGGTGACAGGCGGCGCTCCGCTCGAATTTCGCCTGCAAGGGAGTCGACACCCTCGCACCGTCATCGAGGCCTACCTGAGCATCGGCGCCGGGCCTCACAGCGGCAACCAGTTGATGTGATTCTCCAGCGGCACGCCGCCGCTGGGAGCTGATGTCCGGCGCCTTGCGGCGCCTCAAGCGGAGGGGAGAACTCTCCCCCCGCGCCCCCCATCTCGAGCGTCAGTTCATGTGGCATGCGC
>Ga0154716_1058_pt6 | contig 26717 bp, 26 predicted proteins | sample Rifle2008BG16ft_FD_105724 | JGI IMG/M metagenome (GOLD analysis project Ga0154716, IMG submission 105724) | Anaeromyxobacter sp. RBG_16_69_14
CGGGAACGGTGCGCGAGCGCGCGCCACGCGACTCGTAGACCATGAGCCGGCCGGCGTAGCTGCCGCGCTCGCCGGAGAGGAGCCGGACCGCCTCGGCTCCCATGAGCCCGCCGGCGAAGCCCGCCAGCGGGCCGAGCACGCCCGCGTCGGCACAGGTCGGAACGGCCCCGGGTGGCGGTGGCGCCTCGAACAGGCATCGCAGACAACCCGTCTTGCCGGGCAGCACCGTCAGGAGCTGGATCGTGTAGCGAAGGACGCCACCGTGGACGAGTGGCCTCCCGCTCGCCACGGCGACGTCACTGGCCAGGAACTTGGTGGCGAAGTTGTCCGAGCCGTCGACGAGGACGTCGGCCGACCGCGTCAGCTCGAGCGCGCTCGCGTCGTCGAAGCGACGGTCGAGCGCCTCGACCTTGACCGTTGGAAAGAGCCGCGCCAGGCGACGTGCGGCAGCGGCGGCCTTGCGCGCGCCGATATCGGCGTCGACGAAGAGTGGCTGCCGATTGAGGTTGGAACTCTCGACGGCGTCGTCGTCGACGAGGAGGAGCCGCCCCACTCCTGCGCTCGCAAGCGTGAGCAGGACCGGCCCGCCGAGCCCACCCGCCCCGATGACGAGGGCGCTCTTCTCCGCCAGGGTCGTGCTCATGGTGCTGGAACCCCCTCCACCGGACCGGGAGCTCTCATCCTGCCTTCCCCTAAGAGTGGCTCTCGAGCTGAATTCCCTACATTTTATAGATGATGAGCCAGGCGGCGGGCAACCTGGACTTCGACAGCGCGTCGGCGGGGTGCGAAATGCGAAGCGTGGTCCTGCTCCTCGTCGCGACCGCCTGCGCCCACGCGCGCTCCCCAACAATACCTCGCGTGGCGCTGGAGACCGCCTCGCTCGCCACGGCGCGCGTCGGCGCCGCCCGGCTTGAGCTGTGGATCACGAACGAGGGGCCGGACCCGGCGCGGGTCGTGCTCGATCCGGACGCACTTCAGGTGGAAGTCATGGATCCAGCGGGCCACGCGGTCCCTTGCGACCGCTCCGCCGCAACCCGCTCCACGGATGGCTCGCTGCTCGCGCCGGGCGAGCGTGCCAGCGTGCAACTCGACCTGACCCGGCGCTGCGGGCTTCACGCGCCCGGTGCCTACCGCGTCCAGGTCGGCCATCCGGCGAGCGGGTCGAAGTGCAGGGTCGAGCTTCGATTGACGCGATGGGCGAATCCGGGCCCGCGCTCGCCGGCTCAGCGGCCTCGCGACGACGACCTCGAAACCGAACCTAGAGAGTGAGCGCTCGACCCGCCTGAGCGAGCCGCCACATGGAGGGGAGGCTCATCACCTCGTCGAACAGGGGCACGACCGTCCGCGGCTCGAGCCCCGCCAGCCGAAGGGCCGTGTCGCAGGCGACCACGCGCAGGCCGAGGTCGCGGCGCCCCTCGGCCAGGGTCGCGTCGAGCGGCGGCACCCGCGCAGCGGCAGCCAGCGCTGGGGCGCCCTCCCCGAACCTGCCCTCGGCGAAGGCGCGCAGCGCTGCGCCGAAGAGCGCCAGGACCACCGCGTCACCGAAGGCGGCGGCGGTGATCGCCAGGCTCACCGCCAGGTGCCGGGCGTCCCACTCGGCGGAGTGCAGGAAGATCACGACGGGCTGGGCCAAGGCTAGCCCCTGAAAAACCGACCGAAGACACTCTTCATCTCTGCAGCGCGATCGTCCCAAAAAGCGAGTGTGTCGCCAAGGCCACGGGCTGGTTTGCCTCGCTTGTCCACCTCACCCTCGAGCAGGCGCCGTTCGGGCCGCTTGTCCTCCGGCATGTAGAGACTGTACCCTGCCGCGCCGCCGCGCGCTCGTTCCTGACCCGCGACACGAGGGGCCTTCTCCGAAGGGGCGCCACGGACCGATTGTGATCCTGGCAGAACGCGCAGCGGCGGCGCGATCAGGAAAGGCACGAGGGGTGAAGCCGATGAAGAAGACGAAGATCGTACCGGCGAACGGCCGGTTGGCGCTGCTCCTGCCCGGCATGGGGGCCGTCGCGACCACGCTCATCGCCGGCGTCGAGGCAATCCGGCGCGGGCTGGCGAAGCCGATCGGTTCGGTCACGCAGATGGGCCGCGTCAGGCTCGGCAAGCGAACGGAGGGGCGCTCGCCGCTCGTCCGGGAACTGGTTCCCATCGCGGCGCTCGAGGACGTGCGCTTCGGCGGCTGGGACGTCTTCCCCGACTCGGCATACGACTCCGCAACACATGCCAAGGTCCTCGAGCCGAGCCTGCTCGAGCAGCTGAAGGAGCCCCTCTCGGCCGTCAAGCCGATGCCGGCAGTCTTCTCGCCTGACTACGTGAAGCGGCTCAACGGCACGCACGTGAAGAAGGCGCGCTCCAAGATGGAGCTCGGCGAGGCGCTGCGCGACGACATCCGTAGCTTCATGAAGGCGGAGGGCTGCTCGCGAGCCGTGGTGCTGTGGTGCGCCTCGACGGAGGTCTACATCGAGCCGAGCGCGGTGCACGGCGACCTGGCCTCGTTCGAGAAGGGGCTCGCCGAGAGCGACCCCGCCATCGCGCCCTCCATGATCTACGCCTGGGCGGCCCTGAAGGAGGGCGTCCCCTTCGCCAATGGCGCACCCAACCTCACGGTGGACATCCCGGCGCTCGAACAGCTGGCGCGGAAGCAGGGCATCCCGGTGGCTGGCAAGGACTTCAAGACCGGCCAGACGCTCATGAAGACGACCATCGCACCCATGCTGAAGGCGCGCATGCTCGGGCTCGAGGGATGGTTCTCCACCAACATCCTGGGCAATCGCGACGGCGAGGTGCTGGACGATCCGGGCAGCTTCAAGACCAAGGAGGTCTCGAAGCTCTCCGTGCTGGAGCACATCCTCCAGCCGAAGCTCTACCCGGACCTCTACGGCCACTTCGATCACAAGGTCACCATCCACTACTACCCTCCCCGCGCCGACAACAAGGAAGGCTGGGACGCCATCGACATCGTCGGGTGGCTCGGCTACCCGATGCAGATCAAGGTGAACTTCCAGTGCCGCGATTCGATCCTGGCGGCCCCAGTGGCGCTCGACATCGCGCTCTTCATGGATCTCGCGGCACGAGCAGGGATGAAGGGAATCCAGGAGTGGCTCTCGTTCTTCTTCAAGAGCCCCATGCACGCCAAGGGTCTCTACCCCGAGCACGACCTCTTCATCCAGCAGTCGAAGCTCAAGAACACCCTCCGCTACCTGGCGGGCGAGGAGCTCATCACCCACCTCGGCCTCGACTACTACGAAGAGGGCTAGGTATCTGCATCTGCCCACCCCGTGGGGCCATCTTGCTCCAACGAGGTTGCGCGTCTCTCCAGGGCGGTTACACCAATCTCCCGACGTGGTGCTTGCGGGCGGGTTCGCGAGTTCACGCTGCGTCGGGAGATGCGAATGCCCTACATCGTCGCCGAGCCCTGCATCAAGTGCAAGTACACCGATTGCGTCGAGGTCTGCCCGGTCGACTGTTTCTACGAAGGACCCAACTTCCTCGTCATTCACCCCGACGAGTGCATCGATTGCGGCGCGTGCGAGCCTGCCTGCCCCACCAAGGCGATCTTCCCCGAGGACAGTCTCCCCGAGAGGTGGAAGGAGTACGTCGCCCTGAACGCCGACCTCTCGACGAAGTGGCCCAACATCACGGAGAAGAAGGATCCGCTCCCCGACGCCGACGAGTTCAAGGAAAAGGAGGACAAGCGGCACCTGCTAGAAGGCGTCTAGGAGGGAAACTCGGCTACGGGCTGCGGGCTACAGGCCGCGGGCCACGGCCCTTCGGCACCCCGGCCGTCCTCGTTTCGTGCGAAGGGGTCCTAGGCCGAGTCCGCCTTTCGCCGTCTTTTCGTGCTCGGCCTCCCGCTCCCCAGGTTAGGCTAACGCCACAGGCGCGTGTCCCACCTGCATTCCTTCGTCGGTGCGCGCCACCCGCAGCGCGGTGATGAGATGACACCTCAAGCACACACCGCGCGCGCTGCCAGTCATGAATCGCGCGGCGATCGAGCCCCCGCAGGCCACGCAGGCGTCCGGCAGCTCGACCTCGATCTCGTGGGGCGTCTCTTGCTGCAGCTCCGTGTTCATGTGCAATGGGTAACGCATCCGAGGAACATGGCAAGCGGCCGAACACCCTCCTTGCGCCCGCGAGGGTCCTTTGCTAGATAAGCGGGCCGCAACGCCCAGGTGGTGGAACCGGTAGACACACCATCTTGAGGGGGTGGCGCCGCGAGGCGTGCGAGTTCGAATCTCGCCCTGGGCACTCAAGGGGGACTCGATCGAGTCCTCCCTTTTTTTTTGAGACCGCACGTCGCCTCGCGAGGGGCAAGTTCCCCCTCCGAATCGGGTAGCGCAGGCGCAGTGCGCAACGAGCCCCGCTACGAAGGTGGGACAAGACTCCTCGCGCGGAGACGAGCCCGCGGCCTACTTCGGTGCGGTCGGAGCGGGCGCGGTCGGCGCGTCGCTCTGTGGCGGAGCGGGCGCGGTCGTGCCAGCGGGAGCGCCAGGCTGCGGCGAAGGAGAGGGCGCGGGAGCGAGGTCAGGCCGAACCACCGAGCTCGTGTGCGACGCGTGATAGGCGAGCGTCAGCGACGTCAGCATGAAGATGGCGGCGCAGGCGCTGGTCACCTTCCCGAGGAAGGTCTGGGCACCACGACCACCGAAGACCGTCTGCGATCCGCCTCCGAAGGCGGCGCCCATTCCGCCTCCCTTTCCAGCCTGGAGCAGTATCACCAGGACGAGGACGACGCAGACGATGACGTGGAGGACAGTGACGAGGGTGATCAACGGAGTGCACCTTTCACGATGCGCGAGAAGTCGGGAGCCTTGAGGCTGGCTCCGCCCACGAGCGCGCCGTCGACGTCCGGCTGCCCCATGAGCTCCGCGGCGTTGTCCGGTTTCACCGATCCGCCGTACTGGATGCGCACCTCGTCCGCGACGCCACCCGCCAGCTCGACGAGGAGCCTCCGGATGACAGCGTGGACCTCCTGCGCCTGGGCGGTGGTGGCCGTCTTCCCGGTACCGATGGCCCACACCGGCTCGTAGGCCAAGGTGAGGCGCCCGACGTCGGCAGACGGGAGCCCCTGCAGCGCGCTCTTCACCTGACGTGAAACAATCGCCAGCGTCTGCCCGGCCTCGCGCTCCTGCAGCGTTTCTCCCACACACACGATGGGGAGGAGCCCCGCCTTGAAGAGCACGACCACCTTCTCGCGCACACCCTCGTCGGTCTCGCCGAAGAGCTGGCGCCGCTCCGAGTGGCCGACGATGCAGTGTTTCACGCCCAGGTCGGCCAGCATGCCGGCCGAGATCTCGCCGGTGAAGGCACCCTGCGCCTCCCGGTGGACGTTCTGGGCCGCCAGGTCGATGGGCGTGCCGCGGAGGGCCTCCGCCACGGCGGCGAGCGCGGTGAAGGGAGGCGCGACGGCCACCTGCACCTTCCCGCCCATGCCCTCGACGAGCGGCGCCAGCGCGCGGACGAGCTCGCGCGCCTCGCCCGTGGTCTTGTACATCTTCCAGTTGCCGCAGACGAACTTGACGCGCGCCATGCCCTACTCCTCCAGCACCTTGATACCAGGGAGCTCGCGGCCCTCGACGAACTCCAGGCTGGCGCCGCCGCCGGTGGAAACGTGCTTCATCTTCGCGACGAGGCCCGCCTCCTCGACTGCCGCGGCGCTGTCACCGCCGCCGACCACGGTCACGGCTTGTGAATCGGCCATGGCGTGGGCCACGCCGAGCGTGCCCTCGGCCCAGGGCTTCTGCTCGAAGAGGCCCATCGGCCCGTTCCAGAAGACCGTCTTCGCCGAGAGCACGCGCTGCCGGTAGCGGTCGAGGGTCTTGGGGCCGATGTCGAGGCCGATGAGGCCGTCGGGGATGGCGCGGTCGTTCACCACCTCGCGCTTCGCCGTCTCCTTCGCCTCGGTGGCACACACGTGGTCGACCGGCAGCAGGAAGTCGAGCCCCTTCGCCTTCGCCTTTTCCAGGATGGAGCGCGCCAGGTCGATCTTGTCTTCCTCGACCTTGCTCTTCCCGACCGGTACGCCTTGGGCCTTGAGGAAGGTGAACGCCATGGCGCCACCGATGCAGATCGCGTCGGCCTTGGAGAGGAGGTTGTCGAGGACCTTGATCTTGTCCGAGACCTTGGCGCCTCCGAGGATGGCGACGAAAGGCTTGGCCGGACGCGTGAGAGCCTTGCCGAGGTACTCGACCTCTTTCTGGATGAGGAACCCTGCCGCCTTCTCCTTCACGAACTTTGCCATCCCTGCTGTCGACGCGTGGGCGCGGTGCGCGGTGCCGAACGCGTCGTTCACCCACACGTCGGCGAGGCTCGCCAGCTCCTTCGCGAACGCCTCGCCGTTGCCTTCCTCCTCGGGGTGGAAGCGGAGGTTCTCGAGGAGCAGCACCTGGCCGTCCTTGAGCTCCTTCACCAGCTTCTTCACGCCGTCGCCGGTGCAATCGTCCGCGAAGGTGACGTCCTGATCGAGGAGCTGCTGCAGCCGCTCCGCCACGGGCAGGAGCGTGTACTTCTTCTTGTCCTCCGGCTTGCCCTTGGGTCTTCCGAGGTGTGAGGCGAGGATCACCCTCGCCTTCTTGCCGAGCGCGTACTTCACGGTCGGGAGCGACGCGCGGATGCGCTGGTCGTCCCCGACCTTCCCGTGCTCGTCGATGGGGACGTTGAAGTCGACGCGGATGAAGACCCGCTTTCCCCCGAGCTCGAGGGCGTCGATGGTCCTGAGCGCCATGGCCAGAGCCCTCGCGCTAGCGGGTGAGGTACTTCGCGACGTCGATCATGCGGTTCGAGAAGCCCCACTCGTTGTCGTACCAGGCGAACACCTTCGCGAAGGTGTTGTCGATGACGAACGTGTTGGTGGCGTCGAAGATCGACGAGTGCGGGTTGCCGCTGTAGTCCACCGACACGGTGGGCTCCTCCGAGTACTGCAGCACGCCCTTCAGCTTGCCCTCGGCGGCCGCCTTGAACGCCGCGTTGATGGTCTCCGAGGTGGCCGGCTTCTCCAGCTCGACCGTGAGGTCGACGAGCGACACGTTCGGCGTCGGGACGCGCACCGCCGTGCCGTGCAGCTTCCCCTTCAGCTCGGGGATCACCTCGGCCACCGCCTTGGCCGCGCCGGTCGTGGAGGGGATCATCGAGAGCGCTGCCGCGCGCGCGCGGCGCAGGTCCTTGTGCGGCAGATCGAGCAGGTTCTGGTCGTTCGTGTAGCTGTGGATGGTCGTCATGAGGCCCCGCTTGATGCCGAAGCTCTCGAGCAGGATCTTCGCCACCGGGACGAGGCAGTTCGTGGTGCACGACGCGTTCGAGATGATCTTGTGCTTCGCCTTGTCGAGCTTCTCGTGGTTGATACCGTAGGCGATGGTGATGTCCGCGCCCTTGGCCGGCGCCGAGATGAGCACCAGGGGTCCGCCCGCCTTGAGGTGGTTCTCGGCCTTCTCTCGTGCGGTGAACAGGCCGGTGCACTCCATCACCAGATCCACCTTGTTCTTCGCGTGCGGGAGCTCGCTCGGGTTCTTGATCGCAGTGACCTCGATCTCCTTCCCGTTCACGACGATGGACTTGTCGGTGGCCTTCACCTCGGCGTCGAACACGCCGTGGACGGAGTCGTACTTGAGCAGGTGAGCGAGGGTCCTGGTGTCGGTGATGTCGTTTATCGAGACGAACTCCAAGTTCTTCTCACCGCGCTCGAGGGCCGCGCGCACGACGCAGCGACCGATGCGACCGAAACCGTTGATAGCAATGCGCGCCATGTGTGTTGCCTCCCGCGACGTGGTGTGGGGTGGTTACTGGGAGGCGTAAACTACTGGCAAGGGCTCATCCAGTCAACGAAGCCACGAGGGAGCCACGGGGGAGCCACGGGGGAGCGACCGGCGGAAAAGAAACGAAGAACGGCGCCGGTATTCCGGCGCCGTTCTTCGCTACGGCTGGCCTGTCTGGCGGGCGTCTGGCCTAGGCGCTGGCCACCAGCAGCTCGTCCCGGGGCTCGGCCTCCAGCGCCGCTGCCGCAGCGTTCGCATCCCGGAGGTCCTGCGTGACAAGGTCGATGAGCTCGGTCGTCAGCCCGAGGATCTGGTTGGCGGAGTAGCCGTTGCCGCGCAGCTCCTTGAACAGCGACTTGGCGAGGATCTTGGTACCCTTATTGTCGAGCATCGTCGGAACCATCATGACTCTTGTCTCCTCACATCTTGTGACGGTCTGGGAAACCTGTGGACGGGCGCCAGCGCGGAAAATGACATCTGCATCTGGAAGTCCCGACAGCGATGCGCCATGGGTTAGCAATGCGCGGGCCAGCCGGGGTGCCCACCAGCGAGCCACAATGATTCCGGGACCTTGCGCTCGATCTCGCACGTTACCACCCGGTCGGGCCGCGCACGGCGCTTCGCACTTACACCCCTGGTGGGGATCAAAGGCGCGTAGCGGCCTTCGCATCGACCAGATTGCCGAACCCATCCGTAATCAAGGAGCTCTCCGAACCCCATGCGGTACCGCGTCCTGAACATTCCTCTCTGGCTCGACGAGGACGACGGAAAGCTCGCGCAGCGCGCCGCGGAGAAGCTGCGTGTGCCTTTGGCCTCCCTCAAGGAGGCCACCGTGATCCGTAAGTCGCTCGACGCACGCAAGAAGGGCCACCCCCGCTGGCTGGTCAACGTGGAAGTCCAGATCGAAGGGGCGGTCCGCGACGGGCTCGCCGACGTCCAGCTCGCTCCTGCACCGGAGCCTCTTCCGCCCCCCGTGCGCGCACCCGAGCTGCCGCCTGTCATCCTCGGTGCCGGCCCGGCTGGCCTGTTCTGCGCCCATGCGCTCCTCGAGCGCGGCGTGCGGTCCCTCGTCGTCGACCGTGGCAAGGAGGTCGTTCCCCGGCGCCTCGACGTGGCGAAGCTCATGCGTTCAGGCAGGCTCGATCCCGAGTCGAACATGAGCTTCGGCGAGGGCGGCGCGGGCGCCTACACCGACGGAAAACTCGGCACCCGCATCCACCACCCCGCGGTGCGCAAGGTGGTGGAGCTCTTCGCGCACTACGGCGGCCTGACGCGCATCCTCGCCGAAGGGAAGCCGCATATCGGCTCGGACCTGCTCCCCGGCGCCGTCTCGGCCATGCGCGAGGACCTCGAGCGGGGCGGCTGCGAGTTCCACTGGAACGCGCGCGCGATCGACATCGCGCTGCGAGAAGGTCGGGTGCGCGGCCTCCTCCTCGCCGACGGGCGGACCATTCCTTGCGACCGGCTCGTGCTCGCACCCGGCAACAGCGCCCGCGAGCTCTTCGAGCTCTTCGCCGCGCGAGGCTGGCCCATCGAGGCGAAGCCGTTCGCGGCCGGCTTCCGGGCAGAGCATCCGCAGGCGCTCATCGACCAGATCCAGTACGGGCCGTCGGCCCGGGCACCCGGCCTGCCGCCTGCGGACTACCGGCTCGCCGACAACCCCAAGGTCGAAGGCGAGACGCGGGGCGTCTTCTCCTTCTGCATGTGCCCAGGAGGCGTGGTGGTGCCGACGCCCACCGAGCCGGACATGCAATGCACGAACGGAATGTCGAGTTCACACCGAGGCTCGCGGCTCGCGAATGCAGGCGTCGTGGTCACCGTGGGGCAGTCCGATTTTGCGGCGGAGGGCTTCACGGGGCCCCTTGCAGGGCTCGCCTGGCAGAGGACATGGGAAGCGCGCGCCTACGAGCTCGGGGGCGGTGACTACAGGGCGCCGGCGCAACGCATCACCGACTTCCTCGCCAGGCGACCGGGAAAGCCACCGTCTGCCTGCTCGTACCCGCCTGGCATCGCGCACGCCGACCTCGAGCTGTTCTATTCCCCACAGCTCCGCGAGGCGCTGCGCGCGGGGCTCCGCGCCTTCGGGCGCCGGATGCGGGGTTACGTCACGGAGGAAGCTCTCCTCATCGGGATCGAGACGCGGACGAGCTCGCCGTGCCGCCTGCTCCGCGGGCCCCACGACTTCCAGTCGCCCGGGATCAGGGGGCTCTACCCTGCCGGAGAGGGGGCCGGGTACGCCGGAGGGATCGTATCGTCCGCCGTGGATGGACTGCGGGTGGCGGAAGCGATAAGCAGCGAGCTGGGGCCCGCGTGACCACGGAGTCCGGGGTGCCGGGTGAGTGATCGTCTCCCCATGCGGTACGTGATCAGGAGCCCGGATGGCAAGGAGCTGGTCTGCCCGAGCCTCGCCGACCTGCACACGCTCTATGCCCAAGGCTTCCTCGCCGACGAGGACTTGGTGAGAGCGGAGACCTCTCAGCGCTGGACCCCTGCCGGGTCGATGCCGGCGTTGAGCAGCGTGCGCGAGCGCAGGGCCGATCCCCGCAAGGTGACCCTCGTCCTCGCCGCCGCGGCCATCCTGACCATCGCGCTCGCGCTGCTCGTTCGCGGGTTGAGGTAGCCTTGTCGGAGCGGGAAGCCCGCAACCGAACGAACCGGGCCTGGCCGGCCGCACGCCGGCCAGAGAGCGGTCGAGGGGCCACAACGGCACCGTGCCTCGCCTGCATCGCCGCGCTGGCGCTCGCCGCCGCGTGCGGTTCGCACTCATCCGTGTCGGGGGGCACGGGCGCTGCGTCAGACGGCGGAGTCCCGAGCTACTCTCCCGACGTCTCCAGCTGGCGCGGTGGCTGTTTCTTCGACTTTCCTGTCGGCCAGACGAGCGGGAGGAGCAAGATCGTGAACGCGTCGCCTTCGCCGGACGTCCGCGTCTTCGGGCACGCCTGCGATCCGCAGCCAGGGCCAGGTGGGCTGGTCTACCTCGACCGCCACGACCCCGTGGCAGGCACGGGAGACGTCACGGTGCTCAGCTCCGAGCAGGGCTCCGTCCCGGTGGTCGTCGGGAAGAACGGCGGCGCTGGTGGCATCGTGAACGGCAGCGCTGGCGTCCGCTTCGACGACCAGCAGACAAGGGTGCTGACGCTTGCCGACGTCTCGTTCGTAACAGGGCAACTCGTGATTGCCGAGCTGCCGTCGGGCGCACCGTCGCGCCCCATCGCGGATCACGTGAGGGTCGAGAACTACGAGTTCCTGCCGAACGGATCGGTCTTCTTCGTCGGGGACTACGACGCGGCGAAGCGGGTGGGGAACTTGATGTACTGGGATCGCGACGCACCGCAGGGCACGCCGCAGACGATCGATTCACAGGCGTCGCGATTCGATTTCGTCATGTACCGGATGGCGCCGGACCGCAGTGAGGTTGCCTATCTCAAGTCGTACGCGACCGCCCAGGGCGGCGATCTCTTCGTGCAAGCGCTGCCACCCGGGCCAACGCCCAGCGCACGGATCGACTCGGAGGTGCTCGGCATGAGCTGGACCGCAGACGGCCAGCGCCTCGTCTATCGGACCCGCAACCCCGACGGCGTGACCTTCACGCTCAAGGCCTGGGACGCCGGAACGGGCGGGGTTCGGGTGATCGCGGGGGCGCCGCCCGGCGTCGGCGTCAGCACGAGCGACCTGGTCGGGAATGACGTCGTTTACGCCGACGGGTGGAACGTCCTTTCGCGACAGGCGACGCTTCACGTCGTCCCGGCGGCCGGGGGGCAAGAATCGTTCGCAACGTCCTCGCCGGTCTCCCTCGTCTATGCCGTCGCGCAGCCACCCATGGCCGACGGGGCAGGCGCGCTGGCGTTCGTGGGCCTGACCGACCCATCCGACCCCTTCTCCGGAGACCTCTTCCTCTCCGCCATGCCGGCAGGCCCCGGCAAGCCGGTCGACGAGTCGGGGCGCGTCAGCCCCGAAGCCGGCTTCCACTTCGGCCCCCGGGTCGGGTTGGTCGCCTGGGCCAGGGACTTCCGCGACCCGAGATCTCCGGGCGGGGGCCCGCAGCCCGGCATCGCCACCGAGGTGATGATCGCCTCCGTGCAAGGTGGCTCACGCTTCACCCTGGCAACCTCGGGTTCGATGCAGCGGATCGGCTGGGATCGACTCGAGCGCTGGGTGGCCGCCATCGGCAGCTTTCAGCCGGCTGCCAATCTAGGCGACCTCATCGTGATGGACACCGCGACAGGCACCCAGGTCTTCTCGGATCACCGCGTGGCAGGACTCTGGTTTGGTTTCGGGCCCGACGGCACGTCGCTCGCGGCCATTCGCAACTGGGATGACGCGCTGCAGCGCGGCGAGCTCGTGCTGGCGAGGACGTCGGGCGCGCCGCCATGGGCTGAAACTCCGATCGACGAGGACGTGACGTTCTACACGGAGCCGCGTGGCGGCCGCGTGATCTACGGCGTGCGCGGGAGTGGGCGCGACGGCCTCTGGCTCGGCGGCGCGTGGTGAAAGCGCTCGCTGGCTCGGTGATCGGGCACCCGACGGCACGGTGATCGGGCATCCACTGGCGTCCGATTCGTGTGTCGGTCCACTCGGAGCGCGAATCAAAGGTGGCGGCAGTAGCGCTGCGTCAAGTCGCGCCGATCACTGTTGGTGAACTGCGTGCCCCGATTTCGAATCGGCCCGATCGGAGCTCTCTGGCGGGCGGGGGGCGAGCCCCGCTCCACGTCGCGCGGCGACAGGGGACAGGCCCCCGCCCTACCTCCGGCCGTACGAGTCCTCGAGGCGGACGACATCGTCCACCTCCGGCGTCGATGCCTCCAGGATGTCGCAATCGGTGATCGCGATCATGCGGTGCTTCGTGCCAGGCCTCACGTGGTAGCTCTCTCCGGGAAGGAGCCTGTGCTCCACCAGTCCGGAGCCGTCCTCGTCGAGCACGAGCCTCAGGTCTCCGGACCAAAGGTGGATCGTTTCATCCTTCTTCACGTGGTATTGCAGCGAGAGCTGATGTCCGGCGTTCACGTGCAAGAGCTTGCCGACGTAGCGATCCGTCAGCGCCCACCACAGCTCGTAGCCCCAGGGCTTCTCGACCCGCTTCGGTTGATCGAAGGTCCTCATCAGGCGTCAATCCTACAACACGGCGAGGGCGCGGTCACCTGCTCGCCTGCTGTCCGTGGCGCCTTCACCTCTCACCGCGAGAGCGTCACCACGCCGTGAACGCCGGCCCGGGAGAGCGAGACGGCCTGCTCCTTGGCAGCTTCCCGGGTGTCGAAAGCTCCGATCTGCACGCGATACCTGCGGCCCATCCCCGGCACGTCCGCCGCCACGACGCGTGGTTTGCGCGCGGCCAGCTGCTTGGCGAGGCGCTCGGCACCCGCGCGGCTGGAAGCAGAAGCGACCTGGACGGTGTAGGTGCCCTTCGAGCTCGACGGCTGGGAGGCAGGAGAGGGCTTCGCTTCCCCTCCGCGAGGCGCGGATGGAGAGTGCAAGTCCCCGATGGTGGGCGGGGGCGCGATCGCGATCGTGGGCGAGGCCGGCACCGCCGGCGCAGGCGAAGTGACGATGGCCGGCGGTGCCGCCATCTCGGGCTCGGGCGAGGTCTTGCCATCGGCGTGCGGCGCGGGCGCGCCGGGCGCGTTCACAGACTTCACCGTCGGTAGTGGCATCGTCTTGTCGGTCTCGTCGTTCGACCGGCTGTCGTTGGGCGCTTGCTGCGCCTTGGACTCCGGCGGCGGATCTACCCTGGCGGCGCGTGCCTCGTCGAGCGCCGCGAGCGCATCGCTCGGGGCAGTGGGCGGCTGCGCGGCGCTCGCGCCGGTCCTGCGACCGACACCGAGCCCGAGCGCGAAGGCGCTACCCAGGACGACGAGCACGGCGATGAGCAAGGCGACCACCTGCTTGGGGCCCAGCGAGAGCTCGAACCGCTGCCCCTTCAAACGGATGTTGTCGTGCATGGTTCCGACCCCGAAGGCGCGCGAAGACGCGACCCGCATTGACCATGGTAGGCGGCCTTGCGGATAGCGCCAGTTTTCAGCTTGTGATTCGGGACGCCGGAGCAGCCCTCGGCGGGGGAGCGCGGACCTCGGCGGGGACAAGCCCGCCCTAGGGCAGGTCTCGCGATTCCATCCGATCCGGCGCGGAGACGCCCAGCACGGCCAGGCCGTTCGCCAGCACCTGCTTCAAGGCCTTCACGAGGTAGAGCCGCCCCGCCGTCTTGCGGGGGTCGGGGCCTATCACGCGCTCGCCGCTCTTCTTCCCGCCAGTGTAGTACGAGTGGAAGGCGGAGATGGTCTCTTGGAGGTAGAAGGCGACCCGGTGCGGCTCGTAGGCGAGCGCCGCGCCCGCCAGCACGTCCGGGACCGCGACGATGCGCCTCAGGAGGTCTTGCTCCTCGGGGAGCTCCAGCGCCCGCACCGAGTCGAGGTCGAACCGCGGCTCCGCAATGCCCGCCTCGGATGACTTGCGCAGGATGCTGGCGATGCGAGCGTGTCCGTACTGGACGTAGAAGACCGGGTTGTCGAGCGTCTGACGCTTCGCGAGCTCGAGGTCGAAGTCGAGCTGCGCGTCGGCACGACGCGTGAAAAACATGAAGCGCGTGGCGTCGCGGCCGACCTCCTCCACGACCTCCTTCAACGACACCACCGTGCCGGCGCGCTTCGACATCTTCACCGTCTCGCCCCCGCGGGTGAGGTTCACCATCTGGATGAGCACGACGTGCAGGTCCCGCGGGTCGTACCCGAGCGCCTGCAGCGCGGCCTTGAGTCGCGGTACGTCGCCGCCGTGATCGGCACCGAGCACGTCGACCAGCGCGTCCGCGCGCTGACGCTTCTGCCAGTGATAGGCGATGTCGGCACAGAAGTAGGTGGGCGTGCCGTCCGCCTTCTTCACCGGGCGGTCCACCTCGTCGCCGAAGCGGGAGCTGGCGAAGAGTGTGAGATCAGACGACTCGCTACCGAGCTCGTCTTCCGCTTCGCGCAGGGCGCCCTCGTCGTCTCCCGCGGGCGGCTTGTCGATCGCGACCTTCTCGGTCGCAGCTGCGACGACGCGAGGCGCACCCTTCTTGCTCTTCGGCGGTGGGAGCTTCCCGACGTAGACGAGGCCCCGCTGCTCCAGCGAGCGCAGGAACTCCGCCACGGTGCCCGATTCGTAGAGCGCCTTCTCGGAGGACCAGACGTCGAAGTGGATGTCGATGGCGGCGAGGTCCTCACGGATGAGCGCGAGCACGTGCTCGACGGCGCGATCCCGAAAGACGGCGAGCCAGTCTCGCTCCTGCGCGTCGAGCCATCGATCTCCGAACTCGGCCCCGAGCTCGCGGGCGATGTCGACGACGTACTCTCCGGGGTAGGCCTTGGCAGGCAGCGTCACCTCCCGGCCGGCGAGCTGCTGGTACCGGAGGTGGACGGAGCGCGCGAGGGTCTGAACCTGTGCGCCGAAATCGTTGACGTAGTACTCGCGGGTCACCGCGTGGCCGCTCCAGGCCAGCAGCCGCGCCACGCCGTCGCCCGTCACCGCGTTCCGGCCGTGGCCCACGTGCATCGGTCCGGTAGGGTTCGCCGACACGTACTCTACGATGATCCTCTTGCCCTTCCCCACCTCGGTGCGGCCGAAGGCCTCGCCCTGGCCCTCCACCTCGGCGAGCGCGCGTAGCCAGACGTCGCGCGCCAGCCGCAGGTTGATGAACCCGGGCCCGGCGATGTCGATGGAGGCGATGTCACCCGCCCCGTCGACGGCGCGTACCGCCTCGACGATGGCCTGGGCCAGCTCGCGCGGCGGCTTCCCGGCTGCCCTCGCCAGCACCATCGCCGCGTTCACCGCGAAGTCACCGTGCCGCGGATCGCGCGGCGGCTCGACGGTGAATCCCGTGTTCGGCGCGGGCCACCGCCCCTCGGCGGCACCGCGCGCGAGCGCCCTGTCGAAGATCGCGCTGACGTGATCCCTCATCATGCGGCGGTGCTCATACCCTTCGAGGGCGGAGCGTGCAAGGATGAGCGCACGGGGACCGACGTGGAGATCATCATCGTCGACGTGGAGCGATCGGCGACGCCGACCACGACGCCGCGCGTCTGGTGGCTCACGTCACGCGCTCCGGCAGCGCGAAGCTCTCGAACGCACCGCAGCGCTTGCACCGCCACTGGCGCGTTGGCGCCTCGGCGCCGCAGCGAGTGCAACGCACCGGGCGTGCCTTGCGCAGCAGCGCCGCGACCATCAGGTCGTGGCGGGCCGCCAGCTCCTCAGGCGCGGGCGCCTCCGCCTCGCGCAAGAGATCGCGCATGGCGAGCGTGACCTCGCCGGCGGCGTCGAGGTCGAGCGCCTGGCGCAGCGCGGCCATCGCGTCCTGCGGGCGGCCGGCGAGGTGCAGCACACGGCCACGGAGGTAGTGCAGCGCCGCGTCGTCAGGCGCCGCGGGGAGGCGCTCGTCGAGGAGGGACAGCGCCGCCGCCGGATCGCCGGCGGCGGCGAGCGCCGGCCAGGCCAGGAGCGCTGCGCGTGGATCCTCGTCGAGCGCGGCGGCGATGGCCTCGCGCGCGTCGGCGGGGCGGCTGGCCGCGCCCTCCGCCTCGGCCAGCGCGAGGAGCGCGTCCGCGCTGCGGGGCGCCGCCGCCACCGCGGCCAGCGCGGCAGCGAGACCCCGCTCCACATCCCGTGCGAGCTCGGCCCGCGCCTGGGCCGCGAGGAGGTGCGCGAGGAGCGGATCCTCTCCCGGACCGGAGAGCTTGCGCTGGATCGCCGCTGCTTCGGCCAGCCGGCCCAGGTCGACGAGCACGTCCCGCAATCCCTCGCGGGCGGCCCCGTCGCCGCCGTCGGCGAGCACCTTGTAAGCGGCGACGGCCTCCTCGAGCATGCCACCGCGCCGGTAGTCATGCGCGAGCTCGCGCTCCACCTCGACGCGGCGCGGGGGGTCGAGACCAGGACGCATCAGCATGTTGCGGTGCAGCCGGATGGCGCGGGCCAGGTCGCCGGTTCGGCGGAAGAGCGCGCCCAGGGCGAGGTAGGTCTCCACCGCCTCGGGGCTCCCCAGCTGCGCGGCGTCGGAGAGCGCTGCGATGGCTGCGTCGGGGTCGTCCGAGAGGACGTAGCGCACGCCTTGAAGATAGGCCCGTGCCTCCTTTCGCCGGCGGACGAGCCGCTCTACCAGCAGCGCCAGCGCGCCCGCGAGGAGGAGGATCGCGAGGACGAGCCATCGCAGCTGCGTCACGTGTCCCCGATTTCCTTCTCGAAGCCCGCGTGGATCTTCTGCCAGGCGCCGTCGAGGTGCTCGACCATGACACGGGTGTCCGCCAGCACGGGCATGAAGTTCGTGTCGCCGCCCCAGCGTGGGACGACGTGGTAGTGCAGGTGCTCGTCGATGCCAGCTCCTGCGATGCGGCCCAGGTTCATGCCCACGTTGAGGCCCTCGGGCCGATAGACCTCCCGGATCACGCGCACCGCCAGGCGCAGCTCCTCGTGCAGGTCGAGGAACTCCTCGCGCGAGAGCGCCTCCAGCTGCTCCACGTGAGGGCGCGGGATCACCATCACGTGCCCGGAGTTGTACGGGTAGCGGTTGAGGATGGTGAAGGACCTCGGACTGCGGTGGACGACGAGGTTCCTCCGGTCGTTCTCCTCGCCCACCTCGGCGGGGAAGTCGCAGAAGATGCAGCCGTCGGGCTTGGCCGAGAGGATGTACTCGAGGCGCCAGGGGGCCCACAGGCGCGAGGCGTGGACGCAGTCGGCGCCCTCCTCCAGCGCCCTCGGCAGAGCAGAGGCCCCCGCCCTGCGCGCCGGCGAGGGAGAAGGGACCTTCGATCTGGACCGGGAGACCGTTCCTCGCACCTTCGCTTTCGCCATTCCCTCTCCTCCGTCGCCTGCATTCGAGCATCGCCTACGTTCGAGCCCCAGGCTCCAGGCATCAGGACAAGCGCCGCGGGCGCTGCTCCGGGCCTACCGCCTGCACCACGTTGCCCAGCGCCAACCGAACAGCATCGGCGCTAGTGCGCCAGATAGTACAGACCCGGCGCGCCGACAGCCTTCGCCTCACGGTGAAGCTCGATCCTCACCGCGTCCGCCACGGAGTGCACGGCGCCACCCAGCAGATCTTCCAGGAACCTCGTGCGCTCCTCTGGAGGATAGACGAGCTTCGGCTCGCCGGTGAGGCCCGCCTTCTCCTTGGCGGCGTCGACGGCGTCGTTGAAGTTCCCGAGCTCGTCGATGAGACCGAGCTCATACGCTTGCTGGCCAGTGAGGACGCGGCCGTCGGCGATCTTGCGAACCTGCTCCTCGGGCAGCTCGCGGCCCTCGACCACCGCCGCGAGGAACTGGGCGTACACCTGGTCGATGAGGGACTGCCAGTAGGCGCGGTCCTCCGCCGTCATGTCGCGGAACGGATTGCCCGCGTCCTTGAGCTTGCCGCTCTTGATGGTTTCCATCTTGAGATTGAAGCGATCCGCAAGCCCCTTGACGTTGGGGAACATCGAGATGACGCCGATGGAGCCGGTGAGCGTTCCGGGCTCGGCGATGATGTGCGGGCACGCCATCGCGACGTAGAATCCCCCCGAGGCGGCCATGTTGCCCATCGAGCAGACGACCTTCTTCTTCTCCGCGAGCTTGATCAGCTCGTCGTAGATCTCCTGGCTCGGCGAGACGGCACCGCCGGGGGAGTCGATGCGGACGACGACTGCCTTCATGTCTCCGTCGTCCAGGAAGCGCTTGACGACCTTGAGCGTGTCCTCGGCGTCCACGTTGCCGCGGGCGCCACCGCCGATCTCTCCCTTCACCTCCACCACGCCGATCCGCGGGCCGCCGGACAGCCGGGGCGATTCTCCCCTCACGGCGCCGTAGGCGAGCAGCAGGAAGGCCAGGAAGACGACGAAGAGGCCGCCGAAGACGAAGAGCACGACCGCCAGGGCGGCGCGGTCGCGGCGTGGCGGCAGGAGCGGCGGGATGGCAGGAGGCGCGGGCGGCGCCCAGCTCGAGGGCGGGGGCGGAACAGGGGGCGGCCCGCCCCAGACCGGCTGCGAAGCCTGCTGGGGAGCTGTCTGCGAAGGCGCTGGAGCTCCGCCCTGCGGCGGCGGTGCGGTGGGGAGTGGCTCGTTCGGCTCGCTGGGGGGCTTTTGCTCTTCGCTCATGACGCGCACAAGTAAGCACGCGCTGGGGGGCGCCGCAACAGCTTCGGGGAGATCGCTCGCGGGCGGCGATCGCGGCAGTCGCACCGCGAGCCGCCTCGCCCTCTCCTCTCCCCCGCTGGCGAGAGGGTACCTTGAGGGCGCCGGCAGCGCCGTCGCCCTCGCTCGTGAGGCCTTAGCCCTTCCGCCTGTTGAACTTCTCCATGAGGTCGCCGAGCCGCGCACGGCCGTCACCCTGCCTGCGCAGGTACTCGTGGTAGTCGTCCTCACCGCGGCTGAGGGCCTTCACGGAAAGCGCGACCTTCCGCTCCTGCTGATCCATGTCGATGACCTTGACGTCGATCTCCTCGCCCTCCTTCACCACGTCGCGCGGATTCTCGACCCGCTCGTCGCGCAGCTCGGAGACGTGGACCAGGCCCTCGATGCCGGGCTCGATCTCGACGAAGGCGCCGAAGTCGGTGACCTTGGTGACCTTGCCCTTCAGCCTGGAACCGACCGGGTGGCGCTCGCCGAGCGTGGTCCAGGGGTCGGGCTGGATCTGCTTGATCCCGAGGCTGAAGCGCTCGTTCTCGACGTCGATGTTGAGCACCACCGCCTCGACCACGTCACCCTTCTTGAACTTCTCGCCCGGGTGCTTGATGCGCTCGTTCCAGGAGATGTCCGAGACGTGCACGAGACCGTCGATGCCCTCTTCGACACCGACGAAGATCCCGAAGTCGGTCACGTTGCGAACCTCGCCGCGGATGACCGAGCCGATGGGGTACTTGTCCTCGAGGAGCGTCCAGGGATTGGCCTCGATCTGCTTCATGCCGAGGCTGATCCGCTTCGCCTTCGGGTCGATGTCGAGGACGACCGCCTCGACCTTCTCTCCGACGTTGACGAGCTTCGAGGGGTGCTTCACCCGCTTGGTCCAGCTCATCTCGCTGACGTGGACGAGACCCTCGACGCCCAGCTCGAGCTCGATGAACGCGCCGTAATCGGTGAGGCTGACGACCTTGCCGGAGACGCGGCTGCCGACCGGGTACTTCTCGTCGGCGCGGTGCCACGGGTCCTCCTGGATCTGCTTCATGCCCAGGCTGACGCGCTCGCTGGCGGGGTCGAACTTGAGGACGACGATCCGGACCTCCTGGCCGACCTCGAACATCTCCGAGGGGTGCCCGATGCGGCCCCAGCTCATGTCGGTGACGTGGAGCAGGCCGTCGATGCCGCCCAGGTCGATGAAGGCGCCGTAGTCGGTCAGGTTCTTCACGACTCCCTTGAGGATGGCGCCTTCCTTCAGGTTCTTCAGCGTCTCCTTCTTGAGCTCCTCGCGCTCCTTCTCCAGCAGGACGCGGCGCGAGAGGACGATGTTGCCCCGCTTCTTGTTGAACTTGATGACCTTGAACTTGAACTTCTCGCCGATGAGCTTGTCCAGGTTGCGCACCGGGCGGATGTCGACCTGGGAGCCGGGGAGGAAGGCCTTCACGCCGATGTCGACGGACAGGCCTCCCTTCACGCGCCCGACGATGACGCCCTCGACGAGCTCGTCGCGCTCACACGCGGCCGAGATCTCGTCCCAGATGCGCATCTTGTCGGCCTTCTCCTTGGAGAGGACGACCATCCCGGTGTCGTTCTCACGGGACTCGACGAGCACCTCGACCTTGTCGCCAACCTTGACCGCCGGTTCCTGACCCGGCGCGGGCGCGAACTCGTTGATCGGCACCTGGCCTTCGGACTTGTAGCCGATGTCGATGACGGCGTAGTCCTTCGTCAGCTGGATGACGGTGCCGCCGACGACCTTGCCTTCTTCGATCTGACCCCCACGCGCCTCGCTCTGGGCGAAGAGGGTCGCGAAGTCTTCGGCGTCGGTCTCGGGCGGAAGAGTGGTCTGATTCTCCATTCGATTGGGTTCCAGAATTGGCGGGCTGACGTCGGCGCGGGAGTGAGCCGCAGGGGGAATCGCCGACGGGAGTCTGCTGTTTTAACCCCTGGTTGATGTCGCGCTCAGCCGCCCGGGGAGCGAAGCGGTGGCGTCATGCCGGGCAGTATCCCGGTTCGATAAAAATATGGAACGCGCACGCTACACGCCCGAATTTCGGGCGTCAAGCGCCGCTTCTCAGGTGAGCGAGCGCAGGCGCCCGGCCACACCCTCGATCACCCAGTCGGGGGTCGAGGCCCCCGCGCTGACGCCCACCACCCGGCAGCCCCTGAACCACTCGGGTTGGAGCTCTTCCTCCGTCTCGACGTGCCAGGTGCGGGGCTGGATACCGCGGCAGATCTCGGCCAGATGGCGCGTGTTGGCGCTGTTCTTCCCCCCCACGACCACCACCGCGTCCACCTGCGAAGCGAGCTGCCGGGCGTCGTCCTGCCGCTCGTCCGTGTCGCTGCATATGGTGTTCACCGCCCGCACCTCCTTGTGTCGCAGAGCGAGCGCGCCCACGACCCGCTCGAACTCGGCACCGATGCAGGTGGTCTGGGCGATGACCGCGACCTTCCTGTCGGGGATGGCGGGAATCGGCCCCCCCGGTCTCGCCACCGTGTACGGCCCCTCGACATAGGAGACGACGCCCTTCACCTCGGCGTGCTTCTCGTCACCGACGATGACGACGTGGTATCCGGCGCGCGAGAGGCGCTGGGCCACCACCTGCGGGTACTTCACGTAGGGGCACGTGCCATCCACCACCTCGAGGCCTCGCGCACTGGCCGCGTCGAACTCGGCCTTCACCGCGCCGTGGGTACGGACCACGACGGTGGTCCCCCCGGCGACCTCGGCGATGGCGCTGACGGTTCCGACGCCCTTCTCGCGCATGCGCTCGACGGCCTGCGGATTGTGGATGACGGGCCCCAGCGTCACGACGCCGTGACCGGCCGCGGCCGCGACCTCCATCACCTTGTCCACGGTGCGGCGGACACCCCAGCAGAACCCTGCCGTCCGCGCGATCTTCACGTCCATGCCGTCTCCCGCCGGGGGCGGCGGAGGGACGAGCCCCCGCCCAACAACACGTCCAAAGCCGACGGCGCCAGTTATCGCGATCCGCGGCCCGCGGCGCAAGTGGACCGACGGTCACCTCCGTTCGGGCAGCTGCGACCTGATCGAGGTCCAGGTCCAAGTCCCCAGGTCCAGGTCCGCAAACTACGAGCCGGATCCCTTCTCACCCACGAAGCGGTCCCTCTCGTCGCGGAAGAGGACGTTGAACGTCGTCAGGCTCCCGTAGCACTTCGTGACGTAGGACTGGATATCCACCTTCTCGGCGTCGGTCAGCTTGTCGTGCGCGTTGATCTTCTGCTCGAGGACGCGCAGTCGGTCCCGGATCATCACGACCTTGTGGAACAGCTGGTCGAGCGGGATCTCCTTCGGTTGCATCTGCGCGTCGCGCGGCTTCAGCAGCACCATGCCGCCCTCCCACTTGGGCGCCAGCGGGACGTGCAGGGTCTCCTCGCGAAGCACCTCGCGGATGGCCTGGGCGAACTCTTCGCGAGTCATGGAGAGCATCTCCTCCGGGATGTCGAGACCGAGGGCTGGCAGGGCCGCCGCGGGGCGCGGATCGCTCGCCCCGTGTCGGACGAGGGGTGGAGCGGCGACCTGCTGACGGGGAACGCCTGGCGACCGCAGCTGCGTCGGAACGGCCGTATCGCGGCCGAGGTAGCGCTCGCAGCGCGGCGCCGTGCCCGGGAAGTCGCCCGTGCGGACGTTCAGCCGGCACGGGCCGATAGGCCCGCGAGCGTCTTCGAGGATGGGACGCCACAGGCGGCAGGTCCCACACTCCCTTGGTCCGTAGACGCGCTCCAGCCCTTCCATCCGAGAGGGGCATATTAACATGGGGTATGCCCGCTCGCCGCGGGCTCCCGGCTCACACCGGGCGGCCCCGCTGCTCCAGGCGGACCTCGACGGCAGTCGCCAGCGCGTCGACCACGGCATCCGCACAGAGGTCGCTCGTGTCGAGCAGGAACGCATCAGGGGCCGGCCTGAGGGGCGCCACGGCCCGCTGGGAGTCGTCCCTGTCCCTCTTCTGCTGGTCGGCGAGGACTTGCTCCACGGACACCGTCTGGCCCTTGGCCACGAGCTCGTCGTACCTGCGACGCGCGCGCACCTCGGGCGAGGCGGTGAGGAAGACCTTCACGTCGGCGTCGGGGAAGACGACGGTCCCGATGTCGCGCCCCTCCAGCACAGAGCCCGGGTGGCTGGGCGCGGCGGCGAGGCGGCGCTGCAGATCGAGGAGGGCGGCCCGCACGACCGGCCGCGCCGACACCGCGCTCGCACCGAGGGACATGGGCGGCTCGCGGATCTCGAGCGAGACGTCCTCGTCGCCCAGGATTGTCTTCTGTCCGGCCGCGGCCTGGTCCAGGGGGGGCGCCTCGAACCGGATGCGGAGCCCGGGGAGCAGGATCGCCAGTCGCCGATCGTCGTCGAAGGCGATCCCGGCGCGGCTCGCGGCCAGCGCGACAGCGCGGTAAATGGCGCCGGTGTCTACCAGGGCAAAGCCGAGGCGCGCGGCCAGCCGTCGCGCCGCCGTGCTCTTCCCTGCCCCCGCCGGACCGTCGATGGCCACGATGAAGGGCCGATTGCCGGAGTCGGCCGCTTCGCCGGGCGCTCCAGGGGAGCCGTCGCCCGATCCGGGCATCGCAGAGGAGCCTGAATTCGCCGATGGTCTCTTCATGCGCGAAGGATCTTGCTCAGTGCGGTGAGGAGCTTCTCGTTCTCGGCGCGCAGCCCTAAAGTAACGCGCTGTGCTGTCGGGAACCCGTACCCTCCCATGGGTCTCACCACCACGCCCTCGCGCAGCAGCGCCTCGAAGAGCGCCTTGCCAGGGCGGCCCGGGAAGTCGGCCAGGACGAAGTTCGTCTGGGACGGCCACACGGCCGCACCGAGCGCGCCCAGTCCCTCCGTCAGGAAGGGGCGCTCGTTCTCGACCAGCGCGCGACTGCGGGCCACGTGCTCCTCGTCCGCCAGTGCCGCGACCCCCGCCGCCTGCGCGACCAGGCTCGTGTTGAACGGCGCACGAACCCGGTCGAGATAGCCGACGACCTCCGGGATCGCCACCAGGTACCCGAGCCGCAGGCCGGCCAGCCCGTGGATCTTGGAGAACGTCCGGCAGGTGGCGACGTTGGAGAAGCGCTTCCTGACCGCGAGTCCGTCCGGGAAGTCCCTGGCCGAGACGAACTCGACGTAGGCCTCGTCGAGGACGACGAGGACGTCGCGCGGCACCGCCTCGAGAAACGGGAGCAGCTCACCTTCCGTGAAGTAAGTGCCGTTCGGGTTGTCGGGGTTGGCGAGGAAGACGAGCTTCGTGCGGCGGGAGAGGCGCTCCTGGATGGCGCGGAGATCGTACCGGTGATCGCGCATCGGCGCTTCGACGCAGGTGCGTCCGTGCGCCTGGGTGGCGAGCCGGTACACGATGAAGGTGTTCGCCGAGGTGAGGGCCTCCTCGCCCTCGGAGAGGAACGTGCGGACGAGGAGCTCGAGCAGCTCGTTCGATCCGTTGCCGACGGCGATCTCGTCGGCCGTGACACCCAGCTTCGCGGCCAGCGCCTGGCGCAGGTAGAAGGCGCTGCCGTCGGGGTAGAGGTGCACCTTCCCGCACGCCTCGCGGGCCGCTGCGAGCGCCTTCGGCGAAGGGCCGAGCGCGTTCTCGTTCGAGGCGAGCTTCGCCACGTTCGAGACACCGTACTCCCGCTCGACCTCCTCGATGGGCTTCCCGGGGAGGTAAGGGGTGAGCGAGCCGATGCAAGGGGGGACGGTAAACATGGCGGGCGCCTTTATAACAGGCGGGAGCCTGCGTTGGCAGGCTGCGCGCGGGGAACCCTTCACGCAGCCTGGACCGGGTGCGAACCACCGCCCACCGTGGCGCCGCTATCAGATGGTTCGGACGGGGCCGCGCTGACGGAGCAGCGGGGCAGCCCTACTCACCTGCCGTGAAAATCCCCATGGCCCGGTACTTCAGATACCGGTCCTTCACGATCTGCTCCGGCGAGAGCTGCTTCAGCTCCGCCAGGTGCCGACGCACCGCCGCCTGAACGTTGGCCGCCGTCTCGGCCGGATCGCGGTGCGCGCCGCCTGCGGCCTCGGGCACGATCTCGTCGGTGATGCCGAACGACTTGAGGTCCTTGGCGGTGAGCTTCAAGGCCTCGGCGCTCTTCTGCGCCTTGGTCGCATCGCGATAGAGGATGGAGCTGCAGCTCTCCGGCGAGATGACGTTGTACCAGGAGTACTGGAGCATCAGGATGCGGCTCGTAACGCCGATCCCCAGAGCCCCGCCGGAGGCGCCCTCGCCGATGACCACCGAGATGGTCGGCACGGAGAGCGACGACATCACCTCGAGGTTCACCGCGATCGCCTCGGCTTGACCGCGCTCCTCCGCGCCGATGCCCGGGTACGCGCCCGGCGTGTCGATGAAGATGATGACGGGCCTGCGGAAGCGCTCCGCGAGATCGAAGAGGCGCCGCGCCTTGCGGTAACCCTCGGGGCGCATCATCCCGAAGTTCCGGTACATGTTGTCCTTCGTGCTCCGGCCCTTCTGCTGCCCCATGACCACCACGGGCTCGCCGTCGAACAGGGCGAAGCCGCTCACGAGGGCGTGATCGGCCGCGAAGCGGCGATCGCCCTCTATCTCGAAGAAGTCGGTGAAGAGCAACCCGAGGTAGTCGAGAAAATATGGTCGGTTAGGGTGGCGAGCGAGCTGGACGATCTGCCAGCGCGAGAGGTCGCTGAAGATCTCGGCCTGGAGCTTCTTGGCCTTCTTCTCCAGCTTGAGGATCTCGTCGCCGAAGTCGGCGGCGGCGCCACCCGACAGCTGCTTGAGCTCCGCGATCTTGGACTCGAGGGCGATGAGCGGCCGCTCGAAGTCGATGACGTAAGCAGGTCGTGCCATGGTCGCCGCGCTTATAGCACGCTCGGACTCGCTCTTGACGTTCTTTGCACTGGCCGAGCGCATCGGAGGCGAGTCCGGGTGATTCCCGGGCTGCGCCCTCAAGTGGGGGAGCGACCGCCGCTCCCCCCTCACCCCCCACCGGCGCGACTCGCCTCCTGACGTTCTTCGCACTCGCGGACCGTCAACGGCCCGACCAGGTCTTCAGATCGGCCGCCAGCGCATCCGCGTCCACCGGCGGGCACAGCCATTCCGCCGCCGGCTCCCGGCGCAGCCAGATAACCTGCCGCCGGGCGTAGCGGCGGTGTGCGACCTGCACGCGCCGCACCGCCTCTCCGCGCTCCAGCGTGCCCCGGAGGACCTCGGCCGCCTCGGCGTAGCCGATGGGAAGCCTGGGCGGCAGCACCCCGTCGGAGCGCTCGAGCATACGGCGCGCCTCGTGGAGTAGCCCATCGAACAGGTGCGGGGCGCGGGCGTCGATGCGCGCGTGGAGGACAGCCCGCGGCAGGTCGATCACGAGCAGCCGCGCCCGGTAACGCGCCTCCGTGAAGCCGTGTGCGGCGAAGACCTCTGTCTGGGTGCGACCGCCGGCGGCGATCTCCAGGGCGCGCACGATGCGGACGAGGTCGTTCTCGCCGATCTTCGCCGCTGCGGCCGGGTCGATACCGGCGAGGCGCCGGTGCAGCGCCGCCCTTCCATCACGCACCGCCTCGGCCTCGAGCGCCGCGCGCAGCTCGGGATCGCGACCGGGCGCCTGCGCCACGCCGCGCAGCAGCGCCCGCACGTAAAGGCCAGTGCCGCCCGCGACGATGGGGAGTCCGCCGCGCGCGACGATCTCGGCGATGGCGGCGTCAGCCAGTGCCTGGTAACGCGCCGCGTCCATGCCCTGGCCCGGATCGACGAGGTCGAGGAGGTGGTGCAGCGCAGCCGCCCTTTCCAGCGGGGTGGGCTTGGCCGTGCCCACGTCGAGGCCGCGGTACACCTGCTGCGAGTCGGCGTTGACGACCTCCCCGCCCAGGCGCCGCGCCAGCTCGATCGCGAGC
>Ga0154716_1024_pt1 | contig 26368 bp, 18 predicted proteins | sample Rifle2008BG16ft_FD_105724 | JGI IMG/M metagenome (GOLD analysis project Ga0154716, IMG submission 105724) | Anaeromyxobacter sp. RBG_16_69_14
GCCAACGGAACGTCACGGCGCGCCGCCCCCGGAGGCTCCAATCGGAGCTCCCCGCCTCCGGTACTCCTCCCCGATCAGTGGTCCACGGCGCCTCCTGCCTGACCGCTGCTCGCGTCGAGTGCCAGCCTGACCGCCCCGGTGTCGAGCTCTCGGTGAAGCTCCACCTCTCTTCCGCGCACTTCGGTTGGCTCCACCACCTCGTCGACCCGCGGGTTCACGGACCGAATCCATCCACCCGTCGGCGCCCCCTCCCCCTGTACACCTCCCCGCACGCCCGCGGCCAGGGGGCCGTCCGGTGTTCGTCTTGTCGAGTCGCGATCCCGGAGCCCACCGCTGGGCTTCGCGGAGCGGAGCTTCGTCTTCGCTCCGCCGCTCGAACCGGCGCCCCAGGAGGAGATGTCAGCTCTCCATGCCTGGCCAGTCTCTCCAACGAACGGGCTGAGCGAACAAGAAAGAGTCAGCCCTCCACGAAGCAGTCCCTCACGCAGCATTCACTCAAACGTCGAAAAAGGAGCAGTCATGGATCGCAAGAACGAGAAGGCCATTGTTACCCTCGGTGACGAGGAGCTGAGCACGGTTGCCGGGGCTGGTATGCCCACCATGTTTGGCATGCCCACCATGCCCGCCATGCCCGGCCTCAACATCGACATCGACATCAGCCCGAAGTTCGCCACCGTCGTGCAGACGAACGTCGCAACGAACATCCTGTTCGGCGAGGGCAGCCTGCTGAATGCCCAGAGCAACGCGGCGGTCGTGACCCAGTAGCTTCGGCTGAACGCGAGCCTGGCGCGTCCCCCATCCAGGCCCCAACGCCTGCGACCTCGCGCTCGGCCGCACCCATAGCTGGTGCGGCCGAGCCGAGGTCGCCATCGCCCGGAAGCTGGCGACGCGGCGCGGGCTCCCGCCGCGAACCTCCTCCACCGGTGCCGGCTTCCCCGTGTCGAGCACGAGCCTGACCTCCGGTCTCTCGAGGCTCCTCGGTGACGCTCCACCTCTCCCTCCCCTCGCCTTTCCTGCCCCGCAGCGACCTCGCGCGCCTCCGCGCGGACCCGAATCCCGCCACGGCGCGCGACGAGCGGCTCCCGGGCGCGCCCCGTGAAGAACGCCCGGCGCTCGCCGCGCTTCTGCGAGGTCGGCTCCCGCTCCGCTTGGAGCTCGAACCGGCCACCCCGAGAGGAGGCGTCAGGTCACCGCTCCAGGCCAGTCTCTCCAGCGAGATCGGCGAGCAGTGAAGAGCACCCGATCACCGTCAGGCTTCAGCCGTCACTTGCACGTCGCAAAGGAGAGTCCATGGATCGCAAGATGAGCGCACGGGATGAGCAGCCCCTTCGCACCCTCGGGGACGACGAACTGAGCGCGGTGTCCGGGGCTTGCCACGGGCACCGGCGCCGTAGGCACCAGCACCACGACCAGTCTGGCGACGATCAGTTCGGGGGTGCCGGCGGCCTCGCCTGGCTGACCGCGCTCCTGCAGCAATTCAACGCCAGCAACGTCATCCAGATCGTGACGGGCAACAACAATACCGTGGTGGCGGACGTGTCCCAGATCAACGCAGCTGGCCTTTCAGAGTAGCCACCACCCTGGAAAGCCGATCGCTCGTCCGTTCACGGCACGGACGACCATGGGCCTGTCGGGCGGGGACCTTGTAACCCCTCCGCAGCGCGTGCGGGACCGATCGACCGGCGCTTCTGCGACATGCGGTTCCCTGTGAGATGAGGCTCGGCCCGGGGTCGTGGATGCGCGGCGCCGAACAACGGGCCGCCCTCACGGCGTCGGCCCATGCGCGCCCACGCTCGTGGGCCGAGGACGCTGGCGCCAGTCGCGGTCGGCGGCAAGGCTGGCGGCAACCCTGAAGGGGCGCGGACCCTGGAGCCGGGTTCGCGATGGAGCCCAGCGCGATCGAAGCGCTCGAGCGGAACCCGCGACTAGACGCCTCCGTCCGAGGCGTCATCGCCTCTGCACGACAGCAGCCAGACAGCCGACGTCCCCCTTCTGGCGCGCGATCGAGAGCCCCCAAGACGACAGGTCAGATCGCGCTGGGCGACTCGTCTAGCGGGCAGGAGGTAGCCATGGCCGGAAGCGTGAATCGCAAGGACGCCGAGAGAGCAGATTCCGAGGTGGCCAAGGCGAGGAGGCGGGCCGCCTTCATCGCCACGATTCGCCGCGCGTCGCAAGTGGACATGGCTACCGCCCGGTCGCAGACGCGGCGGGAGCCGCTTCCGCCGACGCGTCCGGCCAAGCTGGCGACCCGCCCGGAACCGCTCCCGCCGATGCGGCGCGGCGAGGCGGACCACGAGCGTGCTCCCAGAAGCGCCCCGGTCGAGGACCGGCCACTCCGCCCCAAGGCCAGCACGCAGGTCGTCGAGACGAAGGCGAGGCGGGTGACGCTGGTCCCACCGGCGGCTCAGGCGAAGGCAGCGGTCCAGGCAATGCCGGCGGTCCAGGCCAAGCCGGCGGTCCAGGCAAGACCAGCGGTCCAGGCAAAGCCGGCGGCTCAGCCGGGTCCGGGCCTCTTCCGCGCCGAAGCCCTCCAGCACCGCCTGTCTTCGGAGGAGGGGCACGGGCTCGTGCGCGTGTCGCCACCGTGGACGTGGGCGCTCCTCTGGGTCGTCGTCTGCGGCGTGGGCGCCGCTCTCGCGGCGTCGTTCATCGGCGAGGTCGAGGTCACCGGCCGGGGACGCGGCATCCTTCGGCCCACTGCGGGCGTGCGCGTCCTCACCAGCCAGATGACCGGCACGGTGGTGAGCGTCGACGCCCACTCCGGCGACCGCGTGAAGACCGGTGCCGCCCTCCTGCGCATCGAGTCCGCGACCACCCAGGCCCAGCTCCTGGAGGCGGAGCGGGAGCTGGAGGCAGTTCGCACGCGCTTCTCCGCCGTCGCGTCCCAGCAGGACCAGCACTACGACGAACAGATCGAAAACTTGAAGTCCCGCGCGAAGCGGCTGACCGACCAGATCGCGAGCCTCAGGATCTCGGTGAGCCGTCAGGTTCGACGCGTGGAGGCCGATGGGCAGCTCCTGAAGAAGGGGCTCGTGAGCGAGCTGGCCGTCTCCGACACCCAGGAGGGCCTGGCCCAGGCCCAGCGCCGCCTGAGCGAAGCGGAGACGACGCTCGACCAGACGAGGCAGGAGCTCGCCTCCATCGAGGCCAGGAGACAGGACGAGCTGTGGCAGCGGCAGCAGCTCCTGAGCAACGCGCAGAACAAGCGCGACGCCCTCGCGCTGGTGATGCAGCAGAACGTGATCGGCGCCCCCCAGGACGGGACGGTCGAGGCGCTGCTGGTCAAGGTGGGGGAGGTGGTCCAGGCCGGGCAGCCGGTGGGCAAGATCGTTCCGGTGGAGTCGGCGCTCCGGGTGGTGTCCTTCCTGGCCGAGAAGGATCGCGCCTTCGTGAAGGCGGGCGACGAGGTCGAGCTGGAGCTCGATCAGCTGCCGCACGCGGAGTACGGGACGCTGCGCGCCAAGGCGATCCGCATCGGCGACGACCTCGCGTCGCCGTCCGAGATCAGCGAGGCGATCGGTGACGGTCAGAAGTTCGAGCCCAGCTACCGCGTCGAGCTCGAGATCACCGACGCCCGGGCCGCGGAGATGGCCGGGGTGAAGCTCCGGACCGGCACGCTCCTCAACGCCCGCTTCACGCTGCGACGCCAGAAGCTCATCGCGCTGGTCCTGAGCCCGCTCAAGCGCTGGTTCCAGTAGCGATGTTCCCGTTCCGGCGACGCGTGCGGTACGTACCGCAGATCGAGGTGACCGAGTGCGGGGCCGCCTGCCTCACCATGATCCTCGGCTACCACGGCCATCACGCTCCGCTCGCCGAGCTCCGTCAGGCCTGCGGCGTGTCTCGCAGCGGTGCCGACGCGCTGGCCCTTGTTCGTGCGGCCCGGCTGTACGGGCTCACCGCGCAGGGGGTGCGGATCGAGATGGACCAGATCCACCAGCTCACGCTCCCGGCCGTCCTTCACTGGGACTTCGAGCACTTCCTCGTCCTGGAGCGGCTCCCGAAGGGTCGGGCCATCCTGGTCGACCCCGCGTCGGGGCGACGGAGCATCAGCCTCGAGGAGCTGGGGAGGCACTTCACGGGCATCGCGCTGATGCTCAAGCCCTCGCCGGCCCTGCGGCCTCGCCGGCGGACGCGGCCGAGCCTCGGGAAGTACCGGGAGATCTTCCGGCAGTCGCTTCCGAGCCTGGCCCAGATCCTCCTGGCCTCGCTCGCGCTCCAGGTCGTCGGCCTCCTCTTCCCCGTGGCCACGCAGATCCTGCTCGACGCGATCATCGTGCCCCGCCAGCGGGCTTTTCTCTGGGGGCTGTGCATGGCGCTCGCGGCGGCCGTCGCCACCAAGGCGCTCCTCACGCTGGTTCGCAGCTTCGTGGTGCAGGGGCTCCGGAACGTCCTCGACTTCACCCTCATGAGCCGGTTCCTGAACCACCTCCTGCACCTTCCGCTCGGCTTCTTCCTGCAGCGCGAGGCAGGCGACCTGGTGCAGCGCGTCCAGAGCAACGCCACCATCCAGAACCTGCTCGGCAACCAATCGATCTCGGCCCTGCTCGATTCCTTCCTGCTCCTCGGCTACGCGGGCCTGATGCTGGCGTTCGACCTCCGGCTCGGACTCCTCATCATCGGCTTCGCCTTCGTGCGGGTGGCGTTGCTCTTCTTCCTCCGCGAGCGCAACCAGCTCTTGATGGCAGGCGAGCTCACCGCATCGGGGCGCGAGTACGGGGCGCTCCTAGAGGCGTTGAGCGGTCTGGAGACGACGAAGGCGAGCGCCGCGGAAAACCGGATGGTCCAGCGCTGGGCCCACCGGATGACGGCGCGTACCAACAACTCCATCGAGCGGCGCCGATTGAACATGGCCGCGAGCCAGCTCACGGTCCTCCTGCAAGGGCTCGGCACTGCCCTCGTCTTCCTGGTCGGCGGCGAGGCGGTCGTCGATCAGCGAATGACCATCGGCACGTTCGCCTCGTTCCTGGCACTGCAGGGGCTGTTCATGTCTCCGCTCCAGTCGATCCTCGAGACGGTGAGTCAGCTCCAGTACCTCGGCAACCACCTCGAGCGGCTGGACGACGTGCTCACGACGCCGCCCGAGCCCTCGGGCACCGTCGACCCCGGCCGCCTTCGCGGCGCCATCGAGCTGGAGCAGGTCAGCTTCGGGTACTCCTCGTCCGAGCCCCCGACGCTGCACGAGGTCTCGGTTCGCATCCGCCCCGGTGAGAAGGTGGCCATCGTCGGCCCGTCCGGTGCCGGAAAATCCACGCTCGCCCGCTTGCTCATGGGGATGCATATCCCGTCGAGCGGACGCATCGCCTTCGACGGGCGGGACCTGCGCGAGCTGGATCTACGGAAGGTACGCAAGCAGATGGGCGTCGTCCTGCAGGACACCTTCCTCTTCGATGACTCCGTCCGCGCGAATCTGAGCCTCAAGGACGAAGACGTCCCGCTGGAGCGGTTGCACGTCGCCGCCAGCCTGGCCTGCATCGACGGGGTGATCGGCGCCTTGCCCGAGGGTTACGGCACCCGCCTGGGCGACAACGGCAGCCTCCTCTCGGGCGGGCAGCGCCAGCGACTCAACCTGGCGCGGGCGCTCACCCTCGAGCCCGCCGTGCTCCTGCTGGACGAGGCGACGAGCGCGCTCGATGTCGAGACGGAGAGCCAGGTTCACGCGAATCTGGCGAACCTGGGCTGCACCCGCATCCTGATCGCCCACCGCCTCGCCACGGTGAAGGACGCGGATCGGATCCTCGTCCTCCAGGACGGCAGGATCGTCCAGGAGGGGACCTACGAGCAGCTGTCCGCCCGCGAAGGCCTCTTCCGGTCGCTCGTCGAGGCCAAGGGGTTCGCCCATGCGTGAGCTGGCCCGGGCACTGGACGTCGCTCCGCCGCCCATTCCCGGGTTCGACGCAGTGGAGGCCGTGTGGCGCCTCCTCCGGTTCCACGGCGAGGAGAGCGGGCTGCAGGCCTTCCGGGACGCCCACGACCTGCGCGGCTCTGCCGAGGCCCTCACGGAGCCGCTCGAGCGCGCGGGGATCCAGGCGCGGCTGGCGATCGTCGAGGCCGAGGAGCTCGTCTACCTCGATGTCCCGACCCTCCTTCAGCTCACGGACGGCTCGTGGGTGGTGCTCGAGGATCACGGCAGGGACGCCATCCGGGTCGAGGGGCCCAGCGGGTCTCGCGCGGTACCCGTCGCAGAGCTCGCGCCTGCGTTGTCGGGCTATGCCCTCGATCTCTCCCCTTCGCTCCCGGAGGGGAAGGGGCTCTTCGATCGCCTGCGGGCCCTGGTGTTGCAGCAGAAGCGAACGCTGGCGCTCCTGGCCCTCGCCAGCCTCCTCCTGCAGCTGATGGGGCTCGTGGTCCCCGAGCTCACCGGCGCGGTCATGGACACCGCGCTCCCCGATCGCGCGCGGTCCACGCTGCGCCTGGTGGCGGTGGGCGTCGTGCTGGTGGCCGCATTTCAGGCCTGGATCGGCTGGATCCGGGGAAGAGTCCTGCTCTTCCTGGTCACGCGGGTGTCGGTCTCGGCCGAGCGCGGACTCCTGCAGCACCTGCTCAGGTTGCCGTTTCCATTCCTGGAAAAGATGACCCTCGGCGAACGGCTGCAGGCGTTCACCGGGATGAGCGCCGCGCGCGAGGTCGTGGCCGAGCGTGCGCTGTCGGCGGTACTCGACGGCGTCATGGCAATCACCTTCGTCGTGGCCATGGCGGTCAAGCTACCGACGGCGACCGCGGTCGTGGTCGTCGTGGCGATGGCGATGGGAGCGCTGGCCATCGCCGTCGGCTCCGGCCAGGCCCGCCACCAGGCGCTGGAGATCCAGGCGCAGGCGCGCGAACGCGGGTACCTGTCCGAGCTCATCTCCGGCATCGGGACGATCAAGGCCACCGGGGCGGAGTGGCCGGCGCTGCAGCGCTGGGTGCGGCGCTTCAAGGCGGAGCTCGGCCACGCGCTGCGGCGACAGCGGCTAGGGCTCTGGGGCGAGGTGGGCCTGGACACCCTGCGCCAGGGGCTCAACGCCGCGCTGCTCATCTGGGGAGGGGGTCTCATCCTGGACGGCAAGCTGCTCGTCGGGACGCTGTTCGCGTTCGTCCAGCTGAGCGCCGGATTCCTCGGGTCGGTGTTCGGGCTCGTCAGCACGTACCTGATGCTCGTCGTCCTGCGGCCGCAGCTCGCCAGGACGCGAGAGGTCCTGGCGCACCCGCAGGACAAGAGGGCCACCCGCCGGTCGCCCTCCAGGGCCAGTTCCGTTCCCGTGGTGATGGAGGACGTCTGGTTCCGCTATGGCCCCGACAGCCGGTGGATCGTGAAGGGCTACACGATGCGCTTCGAGGCCGGCCAGAAGCACGTCGTCACCGGCCCCTCGGGATTCGGGAAGAGCACCATCCTGCGGATGCTCGCCGGGCTCTGCATCCCGGAAGAGGGGTCGATCAGCATCGGCGGGATGAGCCCCGTGGCTGCGGCGAACGACATCCTGTACCTGCCTCAGTTCGTGAACCTGTTCAGCGGATCGGTCGCAGAGAACCTGAGGCTCCTGTCGGGTGGCATGCCGGTGGCGCGCCTGTTCGACGCCGCCGAGCTCACCGGCCTTTCCTCGTTCGTGGAGACCTTGCCGATGAAGTACCACACCATCCTGTCGCCGGGCGGGAGGAGCATCTCCGGCGGGCAGCGCCAGCTCATCGCCCTGACAGCCGCCATCGCTTCGGATCGTAAGCTGCTGCTCCTCGACGAGGCGCTGTCGAACGTCGATCCGATCCGTGGCGCCGCGCTCCGGAAACTCCTCGAGGCTGTCCCGGCGACGATCATCGAGGCGCGGCACGTGGCGTGACGGCACCCGGCATGCGCTGTCCGAAGGCCGTTGGTTTCATGCTGCGCAGCCGTACGTACTCGCACCTTCAGGAGATGGTATGGCCATGAAGCTCGTCATCGCCCTGATCGCCACTCTTGTATTCAATCTGTCCGCTCACGCCGCGCCTCCGGCAGCCGGGCAGGCGCAAACCGCCGGGCGTGGAACGCCGCCTGAATACGGCCAGGTCGTGCTCGTACGCTCGCCGCCGGAGATCTCCACCCTGCAGCGGCTGCCCAACTTCGTCGGAATTTCCGGAAAGACCACGGGCGCAAAGGAGCTCTCGATGAACATCGTCGTGATTCCGCCCGGGGCGAAGGCCGCGCCGCATCACCACGCGGGATTCGAGAGCGCGGTGTACGTGCTCCAGGGGCGGGTGGAGACTCGGTGGGGCGACCGTCTGGAACACTCGGTCATCGCGGAGGCCGGGGATTTCCTGTTCATTCCGCCGGGGGTGCCGCACCAGCCCATCAACCTGAGCGCCACGGAGCCGGCGCGGGCGCTTGTCGTCCGCAACGACCCCAACGAGCAAGAGCACGTCGTGCTTCATGAGGTGAAGGGCGGCGAACCGAAGCAACGCTGAGGCGTGCCCTGCCAGGACAACCACACCCGGCGGGAAGGCCCCACGTTCACATCACGTGCGAATCGCCGTCAAAGCGACCCGCCCACGCCGCGGTTGAGATCGGCGCGGGCGACGACGAGGTCCACGACGGTGTTGAAGGCCGTGAGCTTGGCCTCCGACAGCTTGAGCGTGGCGTCCCGCACCTCGAGCTGACTGCCGACCCCCGCGTCGAGCCGCTCCCTCGCGAATCGGAGCCCCTTCTCGGCGGAGTCCAGGTTCTCCTGAGCCGTCGCGACGGAGTCGGAGAGCGCCTCGACCTGCGCACGGGCGAAGGTCACCTCGGCAGCGACCGTCTGCTCCCCCTGCTCCAGCAGGGCCCGAGTCCGGCGGGCTTGCACCTCCGCTCGCTCCACGCCCGCGCGTGTCTCGCCGCCGGCGAAGAGGTTAAAGGCGAGCGTCGCCTGTATCGTCGCGACGTACTGATCCGAAGGATCGCTGAAGAGCCCGTTCGATCCGGTGAGGTCGGGGCCCCCTTTCTGGTAGGTCGCCTGCAAGCCGACGACGGGCCAGTACGCGCCCCGGGCTCGGGAGATGTCCCGATCGGCCGCTTCGCCGGACAGCTTCCGCGCCGAGATGAGCGGCCGGCCCTTGCGGGCGGACGCCAGGAGTGCGGGGAGCGGGGGCAGTTCCTTGGCTGGCGACTTCCCCGGGGCGGCCACGGGAGCTGGGGGCGCGACCTCCAGTCCCTCCTCCGAGGTGAGCCCGAGTACGGAGGCCAGGTCGGCCCGGGCGCGGGCGAGGACGGCAGTCTGGGAACGCACGGCGATGACGTCGTTGCCGTGGTTTACCCTTGCGGTGTAGGTGTCTAGCTTGGTCCCGCGCGCGGCGGCGAAGAGGGCGTCGGCACGCTTGACCAGCTCCGCGGAGACCGCGGCCGTCTCGCGCAGCACGTCCAGCGCGCGCTGCTGTTTGACCACTTCGTAGAAGCGCCGCGTCACCTCGAAGGCCACCACCAGGGCCGACTCGTCGTACTGCCGGTCGGCCGCCGCTGCCCTGGTGCGCGAGGAGGCGATGAAGTCCCAGCTCGAGAGCCCGTCGAAGAGCGTCCAGTTCAGGGCGAGGCCGAGCTGGTAGACGCCGTTGTCGTTGGCGGGGATGGTCACGGGGATGCGAACGAAGTCGGGCGGCGGGGTGGAATTGGGAACCACCTGCACCAGCTGCTGGGCCCCCTGGAACTCGCTTCCGAAGGCCCCGTTCAGATCGAGGCGGGGCAGCACGCCCTTGTAGCTCTCGCGCGCATCCACGGCCGCCGCGTCCTGGTCGGCACGCGCGATCCCCAGCTCCGCGTTTCGCTTCGCCGCCAGGGCGAGCGCGTCATCGAGGGTGAGCGGACCCGCGGCTGCGGTGAGCCGCAGGACGGCGAAGAGGGTCAGGATTCCCATCGGTTCACCCCACGTCAGAGGGCCCCGGTGCCGGGCCGCACCGCGTCTTCATCTGAGGTCGGACGCATGAAATCGTCGCGATACTGATGGGGCATAGACCCGAGAGTCAGATCCGGAGGAGTGCGTTTTCCATTCTGGCAGAGAGACAGAGTGGTCCGAGGGAGGTCACCGATGAACGCGCCGAGCCTGCCGGAAGCCTGGGAGATCGAGGAAATGAACCGGATGCGGCGCATCCCCGAGTCCGAAGTGGGCGAGCGTGCGACGATCCCGCTCGTCCCGCCGACCGACCCCACCCCGGATGCGCGCTCGCCCGGCGCTGGACCGCGCGTGATCGTGATCGAGCTCTGGTGACGCCCCCGGGATGGGGCAGCTCACGGTGAAACAGAAGCGAACCCATCCAGGCCCTGACAGATCATGCGCGGACCGAAATCCATTCCATCGCTCCAACCGTGTGAGTACCCGATGGTCCGTGGTGCCGCCGTTCGCGCAGTGATGACACCGGACCGTCGCACCCTTTCGGGAGAGTGAATGCGACTGCTCGCGAAGTTCAGTCTCATCTTCGTCGTGGTGTTCGGCGCCGGGCTCGGCGCGGCCGCCTACCTCTTCTACGGCCTCCTCCAGCGAAACGCGCGGGAGCAGGTGCTCTACAACGCGCAGCTCATGATGGAGACCGCGCTCGCGATGCGGAGCTACACGATCAGTCAGGTCAAGCCCGTCATCGAGGACACCCAGGAGCAACAGCGCGCGGCGCAGAGCCAGGATCAGGGCGACCAGATCTTTCGCGATCTCTGCGCCAAGCGAGGCCTGGTGGGAAAGCGGGTGTTCCGCCCGCAGACCGTTCCGGCATTCGCCGCCACCGAGCTCTTCGCGCAGCTGCGCAAGAACTACCCTGACTATTTCTACAAGGAAGCCGCTCCCAATCCGACGAACCCGCGCAACCGCGCCCTCGACTGGGAGGAGGACGTCATCAAGGCGTTCAAGAACCGCCCCGACTTGAAGGTGTTCGACGGCGAACGCGATACCCCGCTCGGCCGTTCGTTGTTCCTCGCTCGGCCGCTGCGCGCACCCAAGGCTTGCCTGGAGTGTCACTCGACCCCCGGCAATGCGCCTCCCGAGATGTTGAAGGTCTACGGGACCGCGAACGGGTTCGGCTGGGCGGAGGGCGACGTCATCGCCGCGCAGATCGTCTCCGTGCCGGTGTCTCTCCCCCTCCAGATGGCCAACCAGGCGTTCCGGCAGCTCCTGGTGTCTCTCGTCCTGGTGGGGGTCGTCACGCTGGTCGTCCTGGACGCGGTGCTGTACGCGACGGTGATCCGGCCGGTGAGCCGCTTCGCGGCGCGCGCTGACGAGATCAGCAAGGGTCAGCTGGACGTCCCCGAGCTCGAGGTGCGTGGCAAGGACGAGATCTCGATCCTCGCCGCCGCCTTCAACCGCATGCACCGCAGCGTCACCGCCGCGATGAAGATGCTGGAGGGCGAGCCGGAGGCGCCCTCGGAACAGGATCCGGAACCGGAGTGAGCGCGCCTGGTGTCACCAACTAGGCGAACACGACCAGCAGGTCTTCCTTCTCGACCTTGGAGCCCTCCACGAAGCGCACCTCGAGGACCTTGCCGTCCTCGCGTGCCTTGATGGTCGTCTCCATCTTCATGGCCTCGGTGACGAGGAGAGGGGCGCCCGCCTTCACCTCCTCGCCCGGCTTCACGTTCACCTTCACGATCTTGCCGGGCATGGGGGCGCCCACGTGCTTGGGGTTGCCCTTGTCCGCCTTGACCCGGGCGGCGTCGTCCTTGGCCATCTTCTCGTCGCGCACGAGCACGGTGCGGCCCTGGCCGTTGAGCTCGAAGAACACCTCGCGCGTCCCGTCCTTGAGGAGAGGCCCGACGGTGACGAGCTTCACGATGAGCGTCTTGCCAGGCTGGATGTCGATGGACGTCTCCTGTCCCGGGTCCATGCCGTAAAAGAACTGCGGCGTGGGCAGGAAGGACGTGTCGGAGTAGTCCGTGCGGTGCTTCTCCAGCTCCGCGTAGACGCTCGGGTAGAGGAGCCAGGAGACGAGCCCCTCTTCGTTCACCTCGTGTCCAACCTTCGCCTCGGCCTTCGACCGCTCCGCTTCGAGGTCGGCGGGCGCGAGCAGCTCCCCCGGACGGCAGGTGATGGGCTCCTGGCCCTTGAGGATGGCTTCCTGGAGTTCCCCCGGCCAGCCGCCGTAGGGCTGGCCCAGCATCCCCTTGAACATGCCGACCACCGACTCGGGGAAGGTGAGGTCCGGGGCCTTCGCGACGACGTCCTCGGGCTGGAGGTCGTTCTTCACGAGGAACATGGCCATGTCGCCCACCACCTTGGACGACGGCGTGACCTTCACGATGTCGCCGAAGAGCAGGTTCACCCTCCGGTACATATCCTTGCACTCCTCCCAGCGGTCGAGGAGCCCGAGTCCGGCCACCTGCGGCTTGTAGTTCGAGTACTGGCCGCCGGGGATCTCGTGCTGGTACACCTCGGCCGTGCCGCTCTTGAGTCCCGACTCGAACGGCGCGTACCACTCGCGGACCGTCTCCCAGTAGTTCGCCAGGAGCTGCAGCCCGTCCGAGTTGAGGCCGGTGTCCCACTGGCTGTTCTCGAGGGCGGCCACGAGCGTGTTGAGGGAGGGCTGCGAGGTGAGCCCGGAGAGCGAGGAGAGCGCCGCGTCCACGATGTCCACGCCCGCCTGGGCCGCCTCCAGGAGCGTCGCGCCCGCGTAGCCGGAGGTGTCGTGGGTGTGCAGGTGGATCGGGATGCCCACCTCCTGCTTGAGCGCCTTCACCAGCTTTCGCGCGGCGAAAGGCTTGAGCAGGCCCGCCATGTCCTTGATGGCGAGGATGTGCGAGCCCATTCGCTCCAGCTCCTTGGCCAGCGCGACGTAATAGGAGAGCGGGTACTTGTCCCGCCTGGGATCGGTGATGTCGCCGGTGTAGCACATGGCGCCCTCGCAGAGCTTCCCGCTCGCGCGCACGGCCTCCATTGCCACCCGCATCCCCTTCGTCCAGTTGAGCGAGTCGAACACGCGGAACACGTCCACGCCCGCCTGCGCCGCGACGGCGACGAAGCGCTCCACCACGTTGTCGGGGTAGTTCGTGTAGCCGACCGCATTCGACCCGCGGAGCAGCATCTGGAAGCAGATGTTGGGGATGGCCTCGGAGAGCCGGTGCAGCCGCTCCCAGGGATCTTCCTTGAGGAAGCGCATGGCGACGTCGAAGGTGGCCCCCCCCCACATCTCGAGCGAGAACAGGCCTGCCTCGAGGTGGCTCGTGGCCGGTGCCGCGCGCAGGAGGTCGTAGCTGCGCACGCGCGTGGCGAGGAGCGACTGGTGCGCGTCCCGCATGGTGGTGTCGGTGACGAGGAGCCGGTCCTGCTCGAGCACCCAGCGCGCTAGCCCTTTCGGCCCCCTCTCGCGCAGGATGTCGCGCGTGCCCTTCGGCCTGCGGTGAGTCGGGTCCAGCCTGGGGATGATGGGCTCGCGCAGCCTGACCGGATCGAGCCGCGCGGGCACGCCCGGCGCTCCGTTCACCACCACGCCGCCGAGGAACTGGAGCATCTTCGTGCCGCGGTCCTTCTTCTCCTTCACTCGCGTCAGCTCGGGGTGCGAGTCGATGAAGGACGTGTTGCAGCGCCCGGCCAGGAAGTCCGGGTGCATCATCACGTTCTCGAGGAAGGAGATGTTCGTCTTCACCCCCCGGATGCGGAACTCCTGGAGGCAGCGGCGCATGGTGCGCGCCGCGTCCTCGAGCGTGAGCCCCCGGGTGCTGACCTTCACCAGCAGGGAATCGTAGTGCGGCGTGATCTGCGCGCCGGTGAAGGCGCTGCCGGCGTCGAGGCGGACGCCCGCGCCGCCAGGCGAGCGATACACCTTGAGCGTCCCGGTGTCGGGGGCGAAGCCGTTGGCCGGGTCCTCGGTGGTCACGCGGCACTGGATGGCGAAGCCGCGCATCTCGATGGCCTTCTGATCCGGGATCTCGAGCTCCGCCAGCGTCGCGCCCTGGGCGATCCGGATCTGCGCCTGGACCAGGTTGCGCGCCGTGATGACCTCGGTCACGGTGTGCTCGACCTGGATGCGCGGGTTCATCTCGATGAAGTAGAAGCGACCCTCGACGTCGATGAGGAACTCGCAGGTCCCTGCGCTGCGGTAGCGGATCAGCCGGCCGAGCTTCAGGGCCGCCTCGCAGATCGCCTCGCGCAGCGCCGGGGTGAGCGCGAGCGAGGGCGCGAACTCGACCACCTTCTGGTGCCGGCGCTGGATGGAGCAGTCGCGCTCGAAGAAGTGGACGAGGTTGCCGTAGGCGTCCCCGAGGAGCTGCACCTCCACGTGCTTCGGGTTCTCGATGTAGCGCTCTAGGAAGACGGTGGGGTCGCCGAAGGCGGCGTTCGCCTCGCGCCGCGCCGCGTCGAAGCCGGCGAGCAGCTCGGCCTGGTCGCGCGCGACGCGCATGCCACGGCCGCCACCCCCGCCCGCCGCCTTGATGATGATCGGGTAGCCGTGTTGCTTGGCGAAGACGAGCAGCTCCTCCTCGCGCTCGACCGGGCCCTCCGTGCCTGGCACGACGGGCACGCCAGCCGCGGCTGCCGCCGTGCGGCCAGCGATCTTGTCGCCGAGTCGCCGCTGCATCTCGGCCGTCGGGCCGATGAAGACGAGCCCCGCGGCCTCCACCCGCTCCGTGAAGGCCGGGTTCTCGGAGAGGAACCCGTAGCCGGGGTGGATGGCGTCGATCTCGCGCTCCAGCGCCAGCGCGATGATCTCGTCCATGCCGAGATAGGCCTCGACGGGGCCCTTGCCCTTGCCGATGAGGTACGCCTCGTCGGCCTTGTAGCGGTGCAGCGAGAGGCGGTCCTCCTCGGAGTAGATTGCGACCGTGCCGATGCCCAGCTCGGTCGCGGCTCGGAAGATGCGGATGGCGATCTCGCCGCGGTTGGCGGCGAGCAGTCTGCGGATCTTTCGGGTCGCGCCCATAGACCCTTCAGGTGAGCACACCTCGCATGGGCTTGTCGAGCGTTCCGGCGAGCAGGGCGATCGATTCCGTAGGGGTCCGCCCCCGAGCGTGCGCAGAAATCACCCTGAACCAAGCTTGCGCCACTCCTGCTACTCTCGCGCCATGAGCATGAACGGCTACAGGCGCCTCCTCGACTACAACGAGCGGTGGGTCGCGGAGCGCCTGGCCGAGCGGCCGGACTACTTCGCCCGGCTCAACGCCAGCCAGGATCCCGAGTACGCCTGGATTGGCTGCTCGGACAGCCGGGTCCCAGCCGAGACCGTGACCGGGTGCCAGCCGGGGGACCTGTTCGTCCACCGCAACGTGGCCAACCAGGTCGTCCACACCGACCTCAACATGCTCACCGTGATCTTCTACGCGGTGGAGCGGCTGCGCGTGCGGCACATCATCGTGTGCGGCCACTACGGCTGCGGCGGCGTAGAGGCGGCCGTGTCGGGCCACGACTTCGGCCTCATCAACCGCTGGTTGCAGAACATCAAGGACTGCGCCGAGCGCCACCAGCCGGAGCTCTCCGCCCTCCCCGACGAGGAGGCGCGGTCACGCAGGCTCGTCGAGCTGAACGTGGTCGAACAGGTGGAACACCTCACCAAGACCTCGTTAATCCAGCGGGCCTGGAGGCGGGAGGGGCGGCCCTGGCTCCACGGTTGGGTCTACGACATGCGGGCGGGCCGGTTGAAGGAGCTGGTGCTCCGGACCTCGTCCGACCTACCGCACCCGGTCCATCGGTACAACCTCGACGAGCTCTGACGGAAGCGTGCGGCCGTGGCTGGCAGGGCAACCTCTCTCGAGTCGGTACGCTGTCGCCCCATCCCGCGGTCCCATCCGGCCGGAAATGCGCTCGGCGTCCGCCCTCATCGCTCGATAGCTCTTCACTTCGCTGCCGAGGGGTCGGATGGGGCGCCGCGAGCGTCTGCTCCTGCCTCCGGCGATTCGAACCGGTGGTGGAGCGCGACGGGTGCGTTGCGCGCCCGTCGCACCCGGACGTTGAGGAGCTCCACCCCCAACGAGAAGGCCATCGCGAAGTAGATGTAGCCCTTCTCGATGTGCTTCCCGAGGCCCTCCGCGACGAGCGTCACCCCGATGAGGATGAGGAAGGAGAGCGCGAGCATCTTCATGGTCGGATGGCGCTCCACGTACTCCCCGATCGGACCCGCGAAGACGAGCATGACGCCCACCGCGAGCACCATCGCGACGACCATGATGGCGATGTGCTGGGCCATGCCAACCGCCGTGATTACCGAGTCGAGCGAGAAGACGACGTCGAGGAGGCCGATCTGGGCGATGACGAACCAGAAGGCCGCGCCGCCCTTCGGGGCCGGAGCCTCGGCCACGTGCTGCACCTCGAGCTTGTCGTGGATCTCGAACGTGGCCTTGCCGATGAGGAAGAGACCGCCGCCGAGGAGGATGAGGTCGCGCCCGGAGAACCCGTGCCCCACCACGGCGAAGAGCTCGCGCGTGAGCCCCATCACCCAGGTGATCGCGAAGAGGAGCGCGAGCCGGGTTGCGAGGGCGAACCCGAGCCCCAGCCGGCGCGCCTTCGGCTGCTGGTCCTTCGGGAGGCGGCCCGCGAGGATGCTGAGGAAGACGATGTTGTCGAGGCCGAGGACGATCTCCAGCGCGGAGAGCGTCGCAAGCGAGATCCAGGCCGCGGGCTGGGTGACGAGGTCGAGCATGGCTGCACTCATTGCCCGATGCGCCCCGCCTTGTCGAGCCGGAGGAGCGCTCGCGTCGCGGCCTCCCCTGCGGCACTACCGCCCGAAGAGGCCCTGCAGCGCCTTCTTCGCCTGGTCCTCCCCCTTCTTCTTCGCGTCCTCGGCGGCCTTCCGCGCCGCCTCCTCGCCCGCGGCCTTCTTGTCTGCGATATCCTTGTCGCTGCCGGCGCCAAGCGCCTTCCCCAGGGCCGCGGCGCCCGCCGACTTCACGATCGCAGCGACGGCCGGCTGGAGCGCGAGATCGCCGAGGTGCGGGTCCCAGGCCGGGCCCGTCACCCGCAGGGCCACAGGGACCGGTTCGGTGGGGCGGGCGCGCCCACCGGTGAGCGTGGCGATCGCCTCGGGCGCAAGCGCCACGGTCACGGGCAGGTCGAGCGTCCCGTCCAGGCGCACCTGACCTCCCTCGGCGACCAGCACCGCGCGCCCGGTCTCGATCCGCAGCGACTTCTCGATGTGCGCTGCGCCGTCGGCAAAGCGAACGCTGAACGGCATCTTCTTGCCGAGCGGCGTGGCGCCGCCTTGCGCGACCTTTCCAGCGGCCGAGAACGGCAGCGCCTTCCCGAGCGGTCCCAGCACACCTGCCACCAGGTCCTTCCCGAGGAACGCGCCGTCGAAGAGGTTCCCCGAAAGTCTCCCGGTCAGCGACTTCAGAACTTCGCGCCCACCGGTGCCGCCCGCGGCGAGGTTCAAGTCGGCGGAGACGCGCCCCGACAAGAGCTTGCGGGGGGTGTACATCGCGAGCGCCTCGCCGGCGTCGATGCGGTCGAGCTTCACCATCACCTGCGCAGGCTCCTCGGGGTGAGCGAGCCGCACACGCGTGCCGTCAGCCGACACGCGCCCCCCCAGACCGAAGAGGCGCGCCTCTTCCACGCGTAGCTCGTCGCCGTCAAGGCGGATCCGGGCGCGCACGTCCTTGAAGGTGGCTCTGGCGTACCGCAGCTCGGCCACCCTTGCCTGTGCGGTGCCGGAGAGCCCGGCGAACGTGGCCGGCGACGGCGGCTCCCTCCTCTTCGCGGGCTCCTTTGTCGCGGCGGCGTCCTTCACGGGCTCGGCGGGGATGAGGAGCCGGTCCAGATCGAGGTGCGCGCTCTCGGCGGCGAGGTCGAAGCGGACGGCGCGCGCGCCCTTCTCCGTCGTGATCGACGCGGTGCCCCGCGCCGAGAAGGCGTCGGCCAGCAGCATGAGGTGGAGGCGCTTCACGTCGATGTCCTGGGCGCTTCCCGCAGCTCGGCGCTCGACGTCCGCTTCGACGGTGAGCCGCTCGCCTGGGCCCTTCGCGACCGACCCGCCGGGGCGCAGATCGACGCCCGTGAGATCGACGCGCGCCTGGACGTGGGTGACGCCGCCTGCGAACGAGGCCTTGGCGGTCGCGACGAGCGGCGCGCCCACCGCCTTCGCGAGCGTCGCCGGGAAGGCGAGGCGCATCGGGCTGAGGTCCACCCGCGCCTCGAGCGCGGGGCTCGCGGCCTCGCCGGCGGCGCGCAGCTCGAAGCCGGCGGACCCGGCGACGGTGTCGCCGACGGCCTTCTTCAAAGGCGGGTAGTAGGCCGCGAGCAGCTGTGGGTCGAGCCCCTGCGCGGAGACCCGAAGGCCCTCGATCCGGGGCGTGCCACCCGCGAGCCCGGAGGCGCGGCCGGAGCCGGTCAGCGAGGCCGGACCGGCGGTGAGGACGAGCTTGCCGATGCGGACATCGCCCTGCGCGGTGTCGCCATCCAGATCGGCGTCGAGCACGACGTCGAGGGGCTTGCCACCCTCCTGGCCCGCGAAGCGGAGCCCGCGCGCCGCGAACCCGCCGCGCAGCGTCGTGGGGCCGCTGCCGTCCGGCACGGCCGCACCGATCGCGACATCGAGGTCGGCCTCCAGCCGCCCGCCCAGGAAGCCGACGCCGGCTGGAAGGAACGGCGCCAGCGGCTCGAGGTCCACCGGCTCGAGTTTGATCGTCACGCGATCGGGCGTGGGGCGCAGCGTCGGTGGCAGTGGCGTCGCGTGCAAGTGAAGCTCGAGGTTCTGGCGCTCGGCCAGGACGGCGGCGCGCAGGACCACGTCCAGCGGCCGGCCGGATCGGAGGTCCTGGACGGTGATGTCGAGGTGGTCGACGAAGACCTCCTTGGCGCCGGCGCGCGCGAGGTCGAGGAATGCGATGCGGGCGTCGGAGACACGGGCTCGGTCGACGCGCAGGAAGGAGACGTCCTGAGGCGGCGTCGCTTGCTCCGGTGCGGGAGGAGGCCCGGGGGGCGCCGCGGCGCGCGCCAGGCGCTCGAGATTGGTGGTGCCGTCCGCCAGGCGGAGCACGTTCACGCGCAGCCCCTGGATCTCCGCGAGCTCTACCTCCACGTCCTTGCCCAGGGAGAAGAGCGCGCCGACGAGGTTCAGGTGCACCTCGGCGCGCGGCAGCTCGAGGAGCGGGCGCGTCTCGCCCGGAGCGGCGCCGATCCGGACGTCGATGACGCGCGCGCCGAACCACGGCACGAGCCTGGTGGCGATCCCGCCGATCTCGACAGGCCGCCCCCACGACCTGGACAGGTCACCGGCGGCAGCGCGCGCTCGAGCGAGGAGCACGCGGTCGAGGAGGAGCAGCCCCGCGCCGATCAGCACGGCGAGCGCGACGAGCGTGGCGAGCGCGACGATGACCAGACGGGGCCAGCGGGAGCGAGAGGAGCGTGCCATGGCGGCAAGTCATACGCCGAGCGCGGTCCGCGTGCACTTGCATGGCCCCAAAAGCAAAGAGCGACCGGGCAACTCCCGTTGCCCTAGCCGCTCTCCATACCCGGCCGCTTGGGACCGAGCTAGATTCAGTTTAGACACTCCTCGCGGATGACGCCAGTTTCCGGGCGTCACATGAGCAGGTGAATCCCCACACGGGGACCTGCGCGTCCACCTGTCGCACTCGTCGTCCGGCGTCGGGGGCGCTACTTCAGCAGCGCGTTCACCTTGGCCACGACCTCGAACGCGTCGGCCACGTAGACGACATCCGCCTTGCCGCGCGCCCAGCCGCAGTTCGGGTCGAGGTTCACGGCTCGGCGCTCGTTGATGAAGCGCCAGCCGACGACGTGCGGTTCCTCGCCGTGGCAGCAGGTGGCGAGCCCCTTGGGGTGGCGTGGCGTCGCGCCCGTCTGGCCGATCTGGTTGAGATGGCTCATGAAGGTGAGCACCGCGTTGCCCTCGCCCGAGAGATCGACGAGCGACTTCGACGAGCCGAGGGAGGCCTTGGTCGCGCCGAGGAAGCCGAGGATGAGCTTCTCGGCTTCCTCGACGTGGGGCTTGCCGTCCGCCTGCTTCTTGGTCCAGCCCGCCCCGGCCACGAACAGGATCTTGGCGTCGGGGCGGATGGTCTGGGCGTCGCTCCTCGGTGCCTTGAAGCCGGTCACCCTGGTGCGGCGCTGGGCGTCACCGATGGCGACCGGGACCTCCTCAAGGGCGGGCGCGCCGCCATCGGGGACGACGGCCGCGTGACAGCCGCCGTCGATGAGGACCACCCACGGGCGCTCGGTGCGCTTGAGCGTGGCCTCCATGCGCTGGCGATAGAACCAGCGCGTCAGCGTCGGCGCCCCGTCCTTGGCCGCGACGGCGGTGGCGTGGGTGTCGACCCGCCCGCCCAGCCGGTGGGCGACGGCCGGGAGCACGCGCGAGAGACGCGAGGTTCCGGGTGCGATCACGATCGTCGGGGCGGCGGCCCTGGACAGCGCCTCGGCCGCGGCGGCGTCGGTGGCATACCGCGCGTCCGCGAAGTCTGCGCCCGTGACGGCGAGTGCGCGCGCCGCCCCGGTTCCGGCGAGCTGCGCGGCGGCGGGCTGGGTGACCTTGCCGAAGACGCCCGCGACCAGTGTCGCCTTGAGCGCCTGCGCCAGTTCCTTGGCGGCGCCGAGCGCCTCCAGCCCGGCGCGAGGGAGCTTCCCGTCCTGCTCGGTGTGGCTGAGAAAGAGGATGGTGTCCATGGGGCGTCTCCCTAGTCCTTCGAGATCCACTCGACGATCTCTCGCGCGATCTCGTCCGTGGGCATGTTCTTCACGACCCGCGTCTCGCGCTGTGCCTTGGGCAGTGTCACCGCGAGGTACTGGAGGTCGCCCGTGCCGACCTTGGCTGGCTTCGACTTCTGCAGCGCGGGCATGATGCCCCGCATGTTGGCCATGCCGACCTGGGGGTTGTTGCGCGGCTCGGGCAGGTTCCCGGTCGCCCACCCCAGCAGCGCGGGCGGCCCCGCCACCACCGAGATCTGGTGCTGGCCACCCTCGACGCGCTCCAGGATCTCGAGCGAGCCGTCGGCCTGGGGTGCGATCTGATCGACGCCCTGGAACTGATCGTGGATCTCCAGACGCTCGCCCAGGATCTGGAGCGTCGCGCCGGCGCCGCGCGAAGCCGACTCCCAGCCCCCGAACACGAGCAGCTTCGTGCGGTCGATGCCGGGGATGGCCTTCACCGCGTCCGCCAGCGCGGCGGCGGTCTCGTGTGCGTCCACGAAGCCCCCGGCGGGCCCGTCCAGCGCGACGAGCTCGAAGGGCACCTTCTGGCCGACGGCCATCATCACTTGCTGCACCTTCGCCTTGGGCCCCAGCGAGACGAGCCAGACCTTGGAGCCGGGCGTCTTCGCCGCCAGGTTGGCCGCCTCGTAGAGCGCGTGCCCGGCCCAGGGATCGAGCACGGCGGGGAGCATGAGCTCGTTCTTCAGCACCGGGCCGCTCGGCCCGGTCACCGGCTCCAGGGTCTGCAGCGGGTCCGGGACGATGCTCCCACACACCACGATCTGGTATCCGCTCATGTGTCTCCTTCTCTCCTCGTGGGTCAAGAAAAGCGGCTAGTTCTCCGCCGAGTGAAGCCCACCCGCGCCGGCGCGGAATGCGATGTTGGTCGTCTCGCCCTCGAGCGCCTGCGTGCAGTTCCAGAGGCAAGCGCCGCAGTGCACGCACTTCTCGCGGTCGAAGGCGGGCACGCCGCCGGTCTCGCCGGGGGCGATGGCCTGCGCCGAGCAGATCTCGATGCAGGTCTTGGAGCCGCAGCTCTCGCATACCGCCGGCTGCAGGAAGACGACGTGGTCGGCGTAGCCGCCAGGCGCCTGCACCTTGCCGCCCACGAGCAGCGCGTCCTGGTGCGTCACGAGCAGCTGCCCGTCGTAGGGGATGTCCGGCCAGCCGGCGCGCCGCATGAGCGCAGCGGCGAGGCTCTGGCCCTTCTTCCTGCATTCATCGCGGATGCGCGCGACCTCGGCGGTCGGGATCTTTCCCTGGTAGTAGCCCTCGATGCTGCCGAGCCGCTCGTGCGGTGGAACGGGCTCGGGTCCGAGGTTCAGCATCCCCTTCGTCATCCCGGACAGGGCCATCCCGAGCAGACCGGTGACGACTCCGCGGCCAAAGCCGTCGCGCGCCTTCTCCGCGACCAGCCCTTCCTCCTCCACCCAGCTCGCGCGACGCCGCGCCACGTAGGCCGCCTCGAGGTTCTCCCTGGTGAAGGGTTTCTTCGCGTGGAGCAGCTCCAGCACCCCCTCCGCCAGCTGCGCGCCCGAGGCCCACGCCTCGTCCACGCCCGAGCCGGTGAGCACGTTCGTCGTGCCGGAGCTCTCGCCGATGCGGGCGAAGCCGTCGCCTACCAGGCGGGGCTCGCCTCGCTTGCCGGACTCCTGGAGCGACTTCGCGCCCCAGGAGCGCATCTTCCCACCCTTCAGGTATTGCCAGACGTAGGGGTGCTGCACGTAGTGCTGCAGGTACAGGTAGGAGGTGCGGATGGGGCTGTCGAACCAGGACGGCACGAAGATGCCGACCGACGCGACGCGGCCCGGGTGCACGTACATGAAGCCGAAGATCTCCGGCTCCGGATAGCCGAAGGTGTGGAAGACCGTGCCCTCGGGCAGCGTGCAGATCTCCGGCAGGTCGACCACCATCTTCATGCCCACCGCCCACTCGCGGACGTGGTGGCCCTCGGGCATGCCGAAGCGCTCGTCGAGGGCGCGACCGACCGCGCCGACCGGGCCGTCGGCGACGACCGTGAGCTGCGCCTTCACGTCCATGCCGGGCATGTAGCCGGCATCGGGGGCCCCGTTCTTCGCCACGCCCTGATCGACGAGGCGCACGCCGACGACCTTGTCGCCGTCGACGAGCGGCTGCGAGACGGGCATTCCCGGCCAGAGCTGCACCTGGCCACCAGCCATGAGCTGCTCACCCACCCACTGGTTGAACTGGCCGATGGAGAGCACGAGCCCGCCCTTCTTGTGCAGGAAGGCTGGCGCATAGGGCAGCTCGAGCGCGTGGTCGCGATACCACGGCAACAGGCGCCCCCAGGCCTTGATGCCGAGGTCGGCTGCGCGCAGCGCGGCGGAGCGCCGGCTCGCGCCGATGGGGTCGAGCAGGTACAGGACGCGCTCGTGCTTGATCGCGGTCGCCATGGGGATCTGCGAAGCGTCGAGGCCGGGGAAGGTGGCGCGGATCCCGCGCGCCCTCGTCACCACGCCCGAGACGCCGAAGCCGAGACCGTCGGCGCGCTCGTAGCACACCACCTGGGGCGGCATGCCGGGGGAGACCGCGCTCTCGACCGCCGGCGTCCCATCCGCATTGGAGAGCCCGCGCGAGAGGGTGGTGAGGAACCCGCCCATGGCGGGCCCGAAGCCGACGCAGGCGATGTCCACCTCCATGCTCTGGCGCTCGGGCTCGGGCGTGGAGATGATCGCGCCGTTCTCGTTCGACAAGGTCTGCCTCCGTTCACTCTGGAAATAGCCTTCGCGCCTGAGGTTCCAGGCTCCCCACTTCAGGCCTGGGGCAAACGCTCATGCCCAGGCGCTCGAGCCCGAAACTTGAAGCTGCTAGCTCATCGCCATCGTGGTCAGGCCGGGTAGTCGAGCGCCTCGGGGATCATCACCTTCGCGAGCGCCTCGGCGGCGCGGTCCTTGGCGAGGCGCGAGCCTGTGAGGCAGCCGTCGAGCTTCGTGCGCAGCGCGGCGAAGTCCTGCACGCTCACGCAGCTCGCGCACGGGCCGGCCTTGGTCGGGTGCGAACCGTCCTTGCCGATGACGTCGACCGCATAGCTCCCGATGCCGGGGATGACGTCCTCGAGCTCCTCCAGCTCTTGGGCCGCGTAGCAGGCCTTGCGCCCCTCCCCTTCCCAGGCGGGGTGCTTGTTGTACCCGTAGACGAGCTCGGCGCAGATGCGGCCCACCTCGCCCGCAGCGCGGGCGCACTGCACGTGGGCGAGGTCCTCGTAGAAGTGGGCGAGCCCGGGCAGGCCCTCCGCCACGACCGCGTTCTCGGGGCCCTTCCGCTCGAGCTCGAGCACGTCGAGCACGAAAGAGCGGGCGGCCATGAGCCAGGAGAGCGCGTCGGAGAGCGGGAACGTCACGCCCTGGCGCGGGCCCTGGAAGAGCTTCTCGCCGTTCGCGTCGGTCGCGACCACGAGGTGCTTGTAGGTGTACAGCCAGAGCGTCATCGCCGAGGCGAGCTCGCAGGCGCCGGTGTCGGGCTTCACCGAGGCGACCTGGCGCAACTCCTTGATCCAGGTCTCGTACTGCGCGAGGAAGACCTCGTTCGTCATGCAGACGCTGAGCTGGCGGCGCTGAACCGCCTCCGGGCCCTCGTAGGTGGCCTCGAGCTGCGCGTCCATCCACTTGTTGCCCAGGAAGCCGGGGCAGTCCTCGGTGATGCCATAGCCGCCCATGAGGCTGACCGCCTCGCGCATCACCGTTGCCCCGTTTCCAGTGCACCAGAGCTTGGTGGCCGGGCATAGCACACCGCTCGCCGAGTCGAGGACGGCGTAGCGCACGAGCGGATCGGCCTCGAGCTCGGCCACGCGTTTCTCGTCGCGCTCCGCCTCGGGCTTGGCGCGCAGCTTCACGAGCTCGACCGCCCTCTGGTTCACCTCTCTGAACAGCTTGAACTCGGATTTCCCGCCGGCGATGCCCTTCTGCGCCAGGATGGCGGTCTTCTCCTTCTCGAGCGGATCGAGCTCGTCGAAGAGCCGGGCGGTGGCGAAGCCGAGCGACGAGCCCGCCTCGCCGGTGGCCCACACGTCGACGAGGCGGTGCAGCACGTCCTGGCGTACTTGAAGGCCGAGCTCGTAGCGCATCGATCCGGGCTTCGCCTGCTCGGCGCCACGAAAGCGACCGCGCTGATAGCGGATGACCGGCTCGACGGCGCTGAGGAGCTTCGCCGAGGTCATGACGCCGACCGGGACGCGGGTGTGCTTGAAGACGGCTGCGATGACCTCGTCGTGCGAGTACTTCGGCACGATGACACCGTTCTTCACCGCGTAGCCGCCGATGATGCGCGAGGCGGGCACGCGCAAGCTGAAGATGGGGTCGCTCGTGGACGAGAGCTGGTGCACCAGCTTCTTCGTCGGCGTGCCGCGATCGAAGGTGCCCGGGTCGCTGTCCTCGAGGATGATCATGCAGGAGCCCTTGATGCGCTCGTCTGCCGAGTCTACGGCCGCGGCCACGAAGTTAGCGAAGCCCATGTTGGTGATGAACCGGCCGCGCTTCTCCACCGCCAGGATCGGCTCCTTGCCCGGTTCCCACTCGGCCACCCGCACCTTCCCGCCCAGCATGCCGGTGTCCACCCCGACGTATGGGATGGGCTCCGTGAGCGCAAAGGCGCCGCGCAACGGTACGCGGTCCTCACCCGGCTTGGCCGGTGCCGCGAGGCTCATGTACTTGTCCACCTGTTCCTGCGTGCCGCGCTCGTGGATGGGCGAGAGGGCGAGGTGGCTGGCGAGACCGCAGGTCGCCGCGCCCGCGTCGACCCACGCCAGCTCGAAGGTGGCGAGCGCCATGGCGAAGTTCTTCGGGCCCTCGATGAAGCCACCTTGATGGGGCTCCATGAAGACGCCGGTCGCCCCGCACTCGTCGAAGCACTTGAGGAGCTCGTTCTTCTGCGGCGTCCACTCGTGGCTGTTGCGGGCGCCGTCCGCGACCAGGCGCGCGACGGTGCTTCGGGCCGCGCTGCGCACCGACTGCACCAGCATCTGCAGATCGTACCGATCGCTGAACCGCCACATCACCTGGCGGACGTCGTCGCCGGGCAAGGTACGGAGGGTCTCAGCGGCGACGCTCGCGGGCACAGCCATGTATAGTCCTCCCCAGGAGCGCGAGCGATCGCGCTCGCGCCGGGCCAGATGATATGGGGGAAGTGACATCCCCCAAAGGATGTTTCAGCGGCGCGTACGCTAACATCTGATCTCACGCGCATTCAAGCGCCCCGACTGGGCTTTTCCGGGGTCTTACCGCTTCAGGAACTTGAGCAGGACTGCCCAGGACTTCCTGTCGGCGTCGGCGTCGTATCTGAGCCCCTCCATGCCCGTCTTGGCCGCGTCCGGGTGGTCCTCCCCAAGTCTACACCCCGGTCACCTTCGCCGCGGCCGAGAGCGCCCACCCGAACCGCGCCGTGGCCGCACCACTGACGGCAAACCCTCCGCAGTGGCAAGTCCGCGCATCCCCTCTCACGGTGGAGGGCGTTCGGCGCGAGAGCTGGCGGGCGCTCACCCGCCTGCACGAGGAGAGGCGGGTCGGTCCCATCGGGGTCTCTAACTACACGCTACGGAAATGGGGCCTGGTCACAGCCGCCGCACGACGTCCGTGAGCTGCGGATCCGGCGGCGCCGGGTGGCGGGGGCCTCGCTGGAGCGCCACCGCCGCGCCGATGGCGAAGAGCGCAGGCACGAGCAAGACGACCAGCCACAGCACCGCGGTGGCAGCCCCGGCTGCGCGCGGCGGCACGATGCGGGGCACGACACCGAGTGCGGTGATGGCGAGGAAGAGCCCCGCCCCGAACTGGAAGAGCGGCACGAAGGCGCGCCGACGCCGGTAGCGCTCCGCGAATGCAGGGTCGAGC
>Ga0154716_1133_pt5 | contig 25689 bp, 23 predicted proteins | sample Rifle2008BG16ft_FD_105724 | JGI IMG/M metagenome (GOLD analysis project Ga0154716, IMG submission 105724) | Anaeromyxobacter sp. RBG_16_69_14
GTCGCCCGCCGCACTCATGAGCGGCTCTCCGCCTACAAGCGCGAGCATGCTGCCGATGGCCGCGCAGCGCGCGATATCGAGGTCACCCAACCTCAGGGGACGCTGCGCCTCGCGACCAGCGCCCGCTGCGTGGTCGACGAGCTCCAGCGCTGGGCGGTGCTCGACCGCGGCAGCGAGAAGAAGGCCTTTCGGCCGGAGATCTTCTCGCTCGACCGCGCGTCGATCGCGGCGGTCCTGCGTGGCCTGTTCACGGCCGACGGCACCGTGGCCAACTACGGCGAGAAGTCGCAGTACGTCTCGCTCGACAGCGCTTCGCTCGAGCTGCTCCAGCAGACGCAGCTCATGCTCCTGTCCTTCGGGGTCAAGGCCAAGCTCTACCGCGACCGCCGCGTCGCTGGGCAGACCATGGCTGTGCTCCCCGACGGCCGCGGCGGACGCAAGGAATACCCTGTTGCCCAGATCCACAGCCTCCGCATCAGCCGGAGCTCGCGACAGGTACTCGAGAAGGAGATCGGGTTCGTGCCGGGTAGCTCCAAGGCGAGGCAGCTCGCCGAGCTCAACCGCGACGTCTCGACATACTGCGACCGCCTCGAGGATCGAGCCGTGAGCCTGGAGCTCCTCGGCGAAGAGACGGTCTACGATCTCACCGAGCCGGCCACGCATCACTTCGTGGCCTCGGGAATCGTGGTCCACAACTGCTCGGAGTACATGTTCCTCGACGACTCCGCCTGTAACCTCGCCTCGCTCAACCTGATGCACTTTCGGTCGATCGACGGCGGGTTCGACGCGGAGAGCTTCAAGCGAGCGGTGGACCTCACCATCCTGGCGCAGGAGATCCTGGTCTCGAACGCGCGCTACCCGACAGATGCCATCGCCCAGAACAGCAACGCGTACCGGCCGCTCGGCCTCGGCTACGCGAACCTGGGAGCGCTCCTCATGGCGAGCGGCCTGCCGTACGACTCCGACACCGGCCGCGCCGCCGCCGCCTCCATCACGGCCCTCATGACGGGCGAGGCGTACGCCATGAGCGCGCGCATCGCCGCCCATACCGGGGCGTTCAGCGGCTTCGACGAGAACCGCAAGCCCTGCCTGGGCGTGCTCCGGAAGCACGCGGCGGAGGTGGAGCGCATCGACCGCGCGCTGGCGCCGGCCGACGTCGTCGCTGCCGCGCGCGCGGCGTGGGCGGATGCCGTGCGCCTGGGCGAGCAATACGGCGTGCGCAACGCGCAGGTCACCGTGCTCGCACCGACCGGGACCATCGGCTTCATGATGGACTGCGACACGACCGGTATCGAACCGGACATCGCGCTCGTGAAGTACAAGAAGCTCGTCGGCGGCGGCGTGCTCAAGATCGTGAACAACACGGTCCCGCTCGCCCTGCAGAAGCTCGGCTACTCGCCCCAGACCGTCCACTCGGTGCTGCACTTCATCGACGAGATGGAGACGATCGAAGGCTCCCCCGGCCTGAGGGGCGAGCACCTGGCGGTGTTCGACTGCGCCTTCAAGCCGACCAACGGCACGCGCTCCATCCACTACATGGGCCACGTCCGCATGATGGGCGCCGTGCAGCCGTTCCTGTCGGGTGCCATCTCCAAGACCGTCAACATGCCGGCCAGCGCGACCCCGCAAGACGTCGAGCAGGCCTACCTCGAGGCGTGGCGGCTCGGCCTCAAGTCCATCGCGGTATATCGCGACGGCTGCAAGCGGAGCCAGCCGCTCAACACGAGCAAGGAGGACCAGGCGGAGAAGGCCATCGCCGCCCCCGAGCGGCTCGCGCGCCGGCGGCTGCCCGACGAGCGCCGATCGATCACGCACAAGTTCTCGATCGGAGGGCACGAGGGCTACATGACGGTCGGCATGTACGACGACGGCTCCCCCGGTGAGCTCTTCGTGACCATGGCCAAGGAGGGCTCGGTGGTCTCGGGCTTGATGGACAACTTCGCCACCTGCATCTCCATGGCGCTGCAGTACGGCGTGCCGCTCAGGATCCTCTGCGACAAGTTCAGCCACACGCGCTTCGAGCCCTCCGGCTTCACCGGCAACCCCAATATCCCCATCGCGAAGTCCATCACCGACTACATCTTCCGCTGGCTGACGCTGAAGTTCCTGCCCGGCGAGGAAGCCGGACAGCTCGACGAGACCGACAGGGAGCTCGCCGCGGGTACCGCGCACGCGCTCGAGCTGACGGCGGCGAGGATCGAGGTGGTGCTCCCACCCATCGCGCGCCAGCCCGCGCCGGGCGAGAGCACGGTGGAAATGCAGCAGGACGCCCCGCCCTGCCCGACTTGCGGCAGCATCACGGTGCGCAACGGCGCCTGCTACAAGTGCAACAACTGCGGCGCGACCACGGGCTGCAGCTAGGCGGTGCAGGGCGGGGGCTCGTCCCCCGCCCTGAGTGCACGCGGCGGGGACATATTTGCTTTCGACGCCCCGAGCGCGATGGCGCTCATCAGGCTTTCAGTCTTCGACGATGGCTCGGACGGCCATCAACCTGCTGAAATTCTACGGCACCGACCCATGGGAGCTGCCGGGCGCCTGGGAGGGCCCTCGGTCGATCTCGCAGGTGCGCAAAAGTGCGCAGGCCGCGCGGGTGCGAACATGTCTCTCCCTCTTGTAGGTGAGGTAGGCTGCCGGGGTTAAGACATCGCGCCCGCGCAAGCGCCGCGCGAGCATGTTAAAAGCCCGTCCTCCAATGCCCCAAGAAAACCAGCACATCCGTAACTTCTCCATCATCGCGCACATCGATCACGGCAAGTCGACGCTCGCCGATCGGCTCCTGGAGAAGACGGGCACCGTCACGGCGCGGGAAGCCCAGGCACAGTTTCTCGACAACATGGAGCTCGAGCGCGAGCGCGGGATCACCATCAAGGCTCAGACGGTCCGGATGATCTATCGAGCGCTCGACGGCAAGGAATACGTACTCAACCTCATCGACACGCCGGGCCACGTCGACTTTGCCTACGAGGTATCGCGCTCGCTCGCGGCCTGCGAGGGCGCCGTCCTCGTCGTCGACGCGAGCCAGGGGGTCGAGGCGCAGACGCTCGCCAACGTCTATCAGGCCCTCGACCACGACCTGGAGATCATCCCGGTCATCAACAAGATCGACCTCCCCTCCGCCGACGTGGAGGGCGTCCGCCGAGAGATCGAGGAGGTCATCGGCCTCGACGCCAAGGAGGCCGTACCCACCTCGGCCAAGGAGGGCATCGGGATCCAGGACATCCTGGAGCAGATCGTCCGCAAGGTACCTCCTCCCGGCGGCGATCCGCAGGCGGCGCTCAAGGCCATCATTTTTGACTCATGGTACGATTCGTACCGCGGCGTGGTCATGCTGGTGCGCGTCTTCGAGGGTACCCTCGCGCCGAAGCAGCGCATCCAGCTCTTCTCCAACAAGAGGGAGTTCGAGGTCCAGGATCTAGGGGTCTTCGCGCCGTTCTCGCGGCCGGTGACGAAGCTCATCGCCGGTGAGGTGGGCGTCGTGGTCGCGAACGTGAAGGACGTCCACGACGCGAAGGTGGGCGACACCATCACCGAGGTGGGGAGGCCCACCGACGAGCCCTTCCCCGGCTTCAAGGTGGTGAAGCCCATGGTCTTCTCGGGCGTCTTCCCCATCGACGCCAAGGACTACGACAACCTGCGCGACGCGCTCGTGAAGCTCCGCCTCAACGACTCGGCCTTCACCTTCGAACCGGAGACCTCGCAGGCGCTTGGATTCGGCTTCCGCTGCGGCTACCTGGGTCTCCTGCACATGGAGATCGTCCAGGAGAGGCTCGAGCGCGAGTACGAGCTCTCTCTCATCACCACCGCGCCGTCGGTGGTCTACCGGGTGACCGACACGCAGGGTGAGCTGCAGGAGATCGACAGCCCCGCCAAGCTGCCGCCGGTGCAGAGGATCGCGAAGCTCGAGGAGCCCATCCTCACCTGCCACCTCCACGGTCGCACCGACGACGTCGGCAACATCCTCAAGCTCTGCCAGGACCGGCGCGGCGTGCAGCGCGATCTCAAGTACATCGGCACCAGGCGAGTCCAGATCACCTACGACATCCCGCTCGCCGAGGTGGTCTTCGACTTCTTCGACAAGCTGAAGAGCGTCTCGCGTGGCTATGCCAGCCTCGACTACGAGCTCAAGGGCTACGCCGAGGCCGACCTCGTCAAGCTCGACTTCCTGCTCAACGGCGAGCCGGTCGACGCGCTGAGCGTCATCGTCCACCGGGATCACTCTTACCAGCGAGGCCGCGAGCTGTGCGGCAAGCTGAAGGAGGTCATCCCGAAGCAGATGTACGAGGTGGCCATCCAGGCTGCCATCGGCGCGAAGATCATCGCGCGCGAGACGGTGAAGGCCTACCGCAAGAACGTCCTCGCCAAGTGCTACGGTGGCGACATCTCCCGCAAGCGCAAGCTGCTCGAGAAGCAGAAGGAGGGGAAGAAGCGCATGAAGCAGGTGGGATCGGTCGAGATTCCCCAGGAGGCCTTCCTCGCCGTCCTCAAGGTGGAGGATTGAGAGGTCGTCGAGGAATTCGACGCCGGCGGCCACCGCGTCGAGCGGCTTTTCAAATGGATCGAGTAGCGCTAGAAGACCGGAGCCCATGGCCGCAGCTCGCGAGACGCACTCCAGGATCGAAGCCCAGGGTGCGATCACCTGGGTCGGACTGACCCTCCTCCTCGGCGTGAGCGCCGGGGCCTATCTGGCGTGGGCCTGGGTGCCCGTCTACGTGACGCACTACGAGGTGAAGCAGGTGGTGCGCCAGTTCGGCAACCAGGCGGTCAAGAACCACGACGATGCGCTGCTGGTGCAGACCATGGTGGAGAAGATCCGTTCGCTCGAGCAGGTCGCCCAGACAGGGCCCGACGGGCGCCACGAGCCTCGCCCGGCCGTCGATCTGCGCCCGCAGGACGTGACCTGGGAGCGGGTGGAGCCGGCGTCGCTTCACGTCGCCTTCGACTACCAGCGCCAGGTGGTGTTCCCGTTCCTCGACCGCGATGTCGAGCGGGTGATGACGGTCGACCTGACGATGGACGTGTCCACCCCGAACTGGGGAACCTCGCGGTGAGGGAGCGCAGCATCATGAACAGCGATGGCATCGAGCGCGCGCTGAAGCGCATGGCGCGCGAGATCGTGGAGCGCGCCCGCGGCGGCGAGCTCGCGATCGTGGGCATCCGGCGGGGCGGCGTGCACCTGGCCGAGCGCCTCAGGCGCGACCTGGAGGAGGCCACGGGCCAGGAGCTCCCCCTGGGGACGCTCGACATCGCGCTCTACCGCGACGATCTCTCCGAGCGCGCGAGCGCACCGGTGGTCGGCCCCACCGACATCCGCTTCTCCGTCACGGGCAAGACCATCGTCCTCGTGGACGACGTGCTCTACACGGGTCGCACCGTGCGCGCAGCGCTCGACGAACTGGTCGACTTCGGCCGGCCGCGGCGCGTGCTGCTGGCGGTGCTCGTCGATCGCGGCGGACGCGAGCTGCCCATCGCGCCCGACATGGTGGGCGCTCGGCTGGAGGTGCCCGAGGCCGAACAGGTGGAGGTCCAGCTGGTCGAGGCAGGCGCCGCGGAGGATCAGGTGATCGTGAAGCCGAGGGGGAACGCGTGATCGGTAGGCACAGGCATCTCATCGGGCTCGAACCCCTCTCGCGGGAGGAGATCGTGGGCGTGCTGCAGCTCGCCATCTCCATGAAGGAGGTCCTGCGGCGGCCGATCAAGAAGGTCCCGACGCTGCGCGGCAAGGCGGTGGTGAACCTCTTCTTCGAGGCCTCCACCCGAACCCGGACCTCTTTCGAGACGGCGGCCAAGATCCTGTCGGCCGACGCGCTGAACTGGACCTCGGCTTCCTCGTCGGTGACCAAAGGGGAGACGCTCGTTGACACGGCTCGAAACATCGAGGCCATGCACCCGGACGTGCTCGTCATCCGCCACCCGGCCGGAGGTGCGCCGCAGCTCGTGGCCGACCACGTCTCCTGCGCGGTGGTCTCGGCTGGCGACGGCGCACACGAGCACCCGAGCCAGGGGCTCCTCGACCTCTACACCCTCGCCGAGCACTTCAGCGGCGTACGCGGCAAGGCCGTCGGCGAGAAGGGTGCGGCGCCCAACTTCGGGAGCATCGCGGGCAAGACGATCGCCATCGTGGGCGACGTGAGCCACTCGCGGGTGGCGCGCTCCGATCTGCACGGGTTCACCAAGCTCGGCGCCAGGGTCCGCGTCTGCGGGCCCCCCACGATGATCCCGCAGGGCATGGAGACGCTCGGCGCCACCGTCCACTACCAGCTGCGCGAGGCCGTGGAGGGCGCGGATGCGGTGGTCATGCTCCGCATCCAGCACGAGCGCATCGGCGATCCGCTCATCCCGGGGACGCGCGAGTACTCCAAGTTCTGGGGCCTCAACGAAAAGAAGGCGGCGGAGTGGCTGACGCCGGGCTGCGTCATCTTGCACCCCGGCCCCGTCAACCGCGGCGTCGAGCTCGCGCCCGAGGTCGCCGACGGGGCGCGGAGCGTCATCCTCGACCAAGTGGAGAACGGGGTGGCGATCCGGATGGCCATCCTCTACTTGCTCGCCGGCGGTGCCCAAGGGGCTCACACCTCCGCCGCGGAAGGAGCGGCGCGCTCATGAACGGCGAGACCATCTTCATCGAGGGTGGGCGTGTCATCGACCCCGCCAGCGGAACGGACGGCGTCCGGACCGTGGTCTTGCGCGACGGGCGCATCGCCGAGGTGGCCGAGCGATGGGAGCGTCCCCGCGACGTCCGCGCCATCGACGCCCGCGGTAGGTGGGTCGTGCCCGGCCTCGTCGACCTCCACGTGCACCTGCGGGAACCCGGTCAGGAGTACAAGGAGACCGTCGAGACGGGCGCGCGCGCCGCGGTGGCCGGCGGCTTCACCGCCGTCTGTGCCATGCCGAACACCAGCCCCGTCAACGACAACGCGAGCGTCACCGAGCTCATGCTGGCGCGCGCCGCGGCGGCGGGCCTCGCCCGCGTCTACCCCGTCGGCTGCATCTCCCGGGGCCTGAAAGGCGAGGAGCTGGCCGAGTACGGCGAGCTCAAGAGCGCCGGATGCGTGGCGCTCTCCGACGACGGGAAGCCGGTCACGTCCTCCGCGCTCATGCGACGCGCGCTCGAGTACGCGCGCGCCTTCGAGCTGCCGGTCACCGTCCACGAGGAGGACCTCGGCCTCGTCGGCAAGGGAGTCATGAACGAGGGGCCGACCGCGACCCGGCTCGGCCTGAAGGGCATACCCACGGCCTCCGAGGAGGTCATGGTCCTGCGTGACATCGCGCTTGCCGAGCTTACTGGTGGCCGCCTCCACGTCGCGCACCTCTCCAGCGCTGGCAGCGTGCGCGCGGTGCGTGACGCGAAGCGCCGCGGGCTCCGGGTTTCCGCCGAAGCGACGCCGCACCACCTCACGCTCACCGACGAGGACGTGGCGCGGTCGCGCTACGACACCTCCTTCAAGATGAACCCGCCGCTCAGGTCCGCGGCGGACGTGCGGGCGGTTCGCGAGGGGCTGGCGGACGGGACCATCGACTGCATCGCCACCGATCACGCGCCTCACTCGGCCGTGGAGAAGGACCTCGAGTTCGAGGCGGCGGCGAACGGGATCGTCGGGCTCGAGACGGCGTTCGCCGTCTGCCTGGCGCTCGTGCGCGAGGGTGCGCTCTCGGAGACGCGGCTCGTCGAGGCGTTCACGATCGCGGCAGCGCGAGCCTTTGGTCTGCCTGGTGGCACGCTCGCGAGAGGCGCGCCCGCCGACGTGGCCATCCTCGATCCGGGGCTCACGTGGCGCTGCGATCCCGGGCGCTTCAGGTCGAAGGGCAGGAACTCGCCGTGGAAGGATGCCCTGCTCGTCGGGCGCTGCACGCACACTCTGGTGGGCGGTCGGCTCGTCCACGAACTCGACAGGGGAGAACCATGAAGGGAGCGGTCCTGGCGCTCGCCGACGGCACCGCCTTCGACGGGACGAGCTTCGGCGCGACCGGAGAAGCCACCGGCGAGGTGGTCTTCAACACCTCGATGACGGGCTATCAGGAGATCCTCACGGATCCGTCCTACGTCGGTCAGATGGTGTGCATGACCTACCCCGAGCAGGGCAACTACGGGGTGAACGGCGCCGACCAGGAGTCGGCCAGGCCGCACGCGACCGGGTTCATCGTCCGGCACTGGGCGGACGAGCCGTCCTCGTGGCGCGCCGAGCGAGGCCTGGACGCGTATCTCAAGGCGCACGGCATCGTCGGCATCAGCGGTATCGACACCCGCCGGCTCACCCGCCACCTGCGCACCGCTGGCGCACAGATGGGGGTCGTCGCGAGCGGCGTGAGTGCGAAGGCGCTGGTCGAGCGCGCGCGAGCCCTCCCCGGCATGGAGGGGCAGGATCTCGCCGCGGTCATCTCCACGCGCACGCGCTACGTCTGGAATGAACGGGGCGCGGACGCCTACTCGGACATCGAACGCTCGCCGCTCCCCGAACCCCGCTTCCACGTGGTCGCCTATGACTGGGGCCTCAAGCGCGCCATGTTGCGCCTGCTCGCGGAGATGGGCTGCAAGGTGACGGTGGTCCCCGGCGCGACCCCTGCCGACGAGACGCTCGCCCTCGAGCCCGACGGCGTCTTCCTCACGAACGGGCCGGGCGATCCGGCGGCGGTGAAGGGAGGGCGCGAGGCCGTGGCAGGCCTCCTCGGGAGGGTTCCGGTCTTCGGTATCTGCCTGGGCCACCAGATCCTGGCGCTGGCGGTGGGCGCGACGACATACAAGCTCAAGTTCGGACACCGCGGCGCCAACCAGCCCGTGAAAGATCTCGCCACGGGCAAGGTGGACATCACCTGTCAGAACCATGGCTTCGCGGTCGACGAGCGGAGCCTGGGGAAGCGCGCCAGGGTGACCCACCAGAACCTGAACGACGGCACCGTGGAGGGCATCGAGATCCTCGACGCGCCCGCGCTCGGCGTGCAGTACCACCCGGAGTCATCCCCCGGACCGCACGACGCTCGCCAGCTCTTCGGGCGTTTCGCACGGATGATGGAGCAGCGCCGATGACGCTCCTGGAGCTTCAGGAGAAGCTCCTCGCCTGGGCGACCGCCGAGCCGCGCAAGGAGGGGCTCCTCGCCGCGCGGCGAGACTACTTCGATCGGCACGGGGAACCGCACGAGGAGGACAAGAGCTTCGAGGCCCGCATGAACGGGATGCTCGACTACTATTTGTACGACTTTCGCCCTCCCGGCTCGACCGAGACCACCATCGAGATCTTCATGCAGCACATGGGGCCCCAGCTCACCACCGACGAGCTCGCCCTCTACCGCGTGCTGGCGAAGAGCGTTCACGGGATCTTCGAGGTGAAGAGGCTCCGGCCGGGCGACGTGCGGCTGCGCGACTGCTTCACCGACGTGCTGCACGACGTCACCGAGCGACGGCAGATGGTCGGCCTCGAGAAGGGCGACCTCCTCGAGGCCCGGCTCTTGCCGTTCGACGCGAAGCTCTTCTTCTCGGGTGCGTTCCTCTATCACCCGCGGGAGGTCCGCAAGCTCATCCTGAACGAGGCGAAACGGCTGAAGAAGGAGGCGGGAAAAGGAAACCTGCCCGACGTGGAGACCTTCATCGCGACGCTCTCGCGCATGGCGTTCAAGCTCGAGCGCTACCGCAACGTGAAGGTGGAGTCGCTCTACGACTTCCGGCCCCAGGCGCGCTCGGTCGCCACGCCCGCCCCGCGCTCGCGACCCCGCGGCTGATAACCTCCTCGTCTCGCTCTCATTCTCCCGAGCCTTTCCCGCGAGCGGCGGGGACCAGCTCCCGCCCTACGGAATCCGTTCCGCGGGACCCGGTCGCGAACCGCGGACCCTCGTCTAGAAACTCTCCACGGGCCCGAGTTTCTGCTCCTCGGCCGTTGGTGGCGGTTCCCGCATGCGGTCGAGATCCGACGGGCCCAGCCCCACCTCGGCCATGACCTTGCGGGCCGCGAAGATGGGCGCGTGCTCGGCCAGCGCGAGCGCCACGGAGTCGGAGGGCCGCCCCTCCAGCTCCAGCCGTCTGTCGCCCTGCTGCAGCAGCACCCGCGCACGGAATAGCGCCGCGTGGACGCTCTGGATCTCGACCCTCGTCACCTTCCCGCCCAGGGTGACGATCGCTCCCGCGAGCAGGTCGATGGCGTGGGAACGGGCCGAGGGGGCTCGTCTGAGCCGCAGATCGATGTCCGCTCCCTCCTCGCGGCCCACGTAGATGGGGAGCACCACCTGCGCACCCTTCTGCCGCAGGACGAGGATGCTAGCCGCCTCGGACTCGAGGGGGGCCACTCCGAGGACCTCCAGCTCGACGACATCCTGGGGCGCGGCGGCGTGCGTCTCGCCGCCGATCAGGAAGGCGGCACCGGTTGTGACGAGCAGCGGGAAAAGAGCAAGGCCCGCCCTCGGTGGCGTGATGTGCATGCGGTCCCCCTGCCGCCAGACCCTCGCGCGCTTCGCGCGTCACGTCCCCCGGGCTCGATGGGGGCGCTGCCGGCGGCCGCTGCACTTCAATGTGGGGACGCAGCTGGAGGCACGTCACCTGGAGCCGGACCGACAGCCAACCGCACCCCAGGGCCGCAAGGTCGGATGGCGCCCGGCCCCTCGGTCGAGCAGCCAGGCCCGGCGCGGGAGGTCAATCGTCTGCGTCGCGCCCGATCTCCTGGTCGTCCTCGGGCTCGAGATCCTCCTCGACCGGCTCGTCATCGTCGATCGCTGCGCGCGTGCGCTCGCGATCATAGGGCGGTGGCAGTTCGTCGCTCTCCACCTCGAAGACGAGCTGGAACTTAGGCCGGAGCCGCGCCACCTGACCGAGCAGGTCGTCGAGCGCGTTCGAAAGCCCCTCGGCCATCGTGACCGGCGCGCGCGCGTCGCAGCTCGGACATTGGACGCGCGGGTCATCGACCAGCTCGGTGAGGTCGAGCTCGAAGCTCGCGTCGCAGGCCTGGCAGGTGAGGTCGAGCGTCATCGGCGCTCCTCGGCAAGGTCGGGTGGAGCATGTGTTGGGCGAGGCGCGGCGTCAATGGATCTCGCACCTGGTTCATCGAGCCCGAGCGGGGCGGAAATGTCCGTCGGGGCCATCTCCGCGGTCGTGCTGCCGGGCGCGACCTTGGTCGCTCCTCGCAGTGGGGAACAGACCGACGGGGCCATTGCCTCGATCGCCCGAGTCGAGGATGCCGGCCGTTCGCGCGCCCCGGGTCCTGGCTACCGGGTTGGGCTCGACGATTCCCGGAGGGCCCACTTGGGGTCATGGGGCGCGAGTCTATGGTGGTGGATCCACCAGCATGACATCTCCCTTCCCGTGGACTTTTCGCTCCTGGAGTCGGTCCCCGACGCGATGATCATCACCCATCGCGACGGGCGGATCGTGCACGTCAACACTGTGGCCGAGACGCTCTTCGGCTGGGTGCGCGCCGAGCTGGTAGGCAATCCGATCGACGTCCTGCTGCCCGCGCGCTTTCGCGCCATGCACCAGGTCCACCGATCGGGCTACCACGCGGCGCCGCGCACGCGGCCGATGGGTCTGGGCCTGGATCTCTTCGGCCTGAGGAAGGACGGCGAGGAGTTCGCGGCCGAAATCAGCCTCTCCCCTCTGAGCGTGGGCGGGGAGGTCTACGCGATCGCCGCCGTGCGCGACGTCACGGAGCGCAAGAAGCTGGAGCAGCGGGCCCAGCTCTACCGGAAGGCGCAGGAGGAAGTGCGGGAGCGCGACGAGTTCCTCTCCATCGCCTCGCACGAGCTGCGCACGCCCGTCACGGCCTTGCAGCTCCAGCTGCAGCTCATCCAGCGAGCGGCGGGGCGGCCGGGCGGCGCGCTGCCCGAAGCGCTTGCCGCCAAGATGGACGCGCTCGAGCGGCAGTGCCGGCGCATCGCTCTGCTCGTGAACGAGCTCCTCGACGTCTCCCGGCTGCGACTGGGCCACCTCGAGCTGCGCCTGGAGGAGATCGACCTGGTGGAGCTGGCGCGCGAGGCGGTGGCGCACCTGGTCGAGGAGGGCATCCGCCTCGGTTCGCGGATCGACATCGTCGGAGAGGGCGCGGCGATCGGGCGCTGGGACCGCCTGCGCCTCGAGCAGGTGATCACGAACCTGCTCTCCAACGCCATCAAGTTCGGGGAGTCGAAGCCGATCACCGTCGAGGTCGGCGCCGACCCCGAGCGCGCGCGTCTCACGGTTCGAGACCAGGGCATCGGCATCGAGCCCAGCGACCAGGACCGCGTCTTCGGGCGCTTCGAGCGCGCTGTCTCCACGGAACACTTCGGCGGGCTCGGACTTGGACTCTACATCGCACGCGAGATCGTGGTGGCGCATGGCGGTCGCATCCACCTCGCGAGCACGCCCGGATCCGGCGCGACTTTCACGGTCGACCTGCCTCGCGTCCCACCGGTGCGCGCGCCACAGTCGAGCGAGGGCGGGGTGAAGCTGCTGAACTGATTCGCCGGTCTTGCGAAGCGCCTGACGGCGCGTAACGCGGCCGAGGCACGCGGCCGACGCGGAGGGGGCCGAATGCAGACGGTCCTCATCGTGAATGCCGATGACCTCGGCTATGACCCGGCCATAGACCGCGGCATCCTCGAGGCGCACGGGCGCGGGATCGTCACTGCCGCCACCGCGATGGTCGACACGCCCTTCGCCGGACGGGCCCTCGCCGAGGCACCGGTGACGCTCGACCTCGGTCTCCACGTCGTCGTACCACCGGAGAGCGGAGAGGCCCGCCTGCGGGAGGAGATCGCGCGTCAGCTGGATCGCTTCCGCGCGCTCCGCGGCGCCGCGCCCACACACCTCGACAGCCACCGCCACGCCCACGCGGTGCCAGGCGCTCTCCTTCCCTTCGCGGAGGCGGCGCGGAGGGAAGGCATCCCTCTGCGCGCGCTCGAAGGTGGCATGCGCGATACCCTGCGCGCGTGGGGTGTCGCGACCGCCGACGCTTTCCTGGGCGACGCGGCGCTCCGACCCTGCTGGACGCGTGAGCGGCTCCTGGCGACGCTCGCGGCGTTGCCTGGGGGCGTGATCGAGCTCATGTGCCACCCAGGTCATGCGCCGACGCATGTGCGCACCAGCTTCGCGGCGGAGCGAGAGACCGAGCTCGTGGCGCTCTGCGACCCAGCCGCGCTCACAGCGCTCGAGAGCGGCGGCGCGGTGCTGGGTAGATTCGCCACCGCTCTTCAGAGCCAGCGCTAGGGAGCCAGAGCCAGGGAGCCAGAGCCAGGCGATCGCGACCGGCCGCGGCCCGGCAGCTCGAGTTGACGCAGGGCGTCACACGCCCGCGAATGAATTCAGGAGGAACGACCGCGACAATGGGCCGCGACAAGAATCGCGCCTTTACAGGTATAATCAACTAGGTGTAGTGGAACCTCCTACCCTCCCTCGCAGGCACGAGGAGCCTCGGACATGGCCGATGCGAAGCCCGTAGTCCCAAAGGATGGTGTGAAGATCACTCTCACTGCCGGCAAGCTCACCGTGCCAGACCGGCCGATCCTCCCGTTCATCGAAGGCGACGGCACTGGCCGCGACATCTGGCGGGCGGCCGTGCGCGTGCTCGACGCGGCCGTCGAGAAGGCATACGGCGGCAAGCGCAAGATCCACTGGATGGAGGTCTATGCAGGCGAGAAGGCCTTCACGAAATTCAACAACTGGCTTCCCGACGAGACCGTCCAGGCTTTCAAGGAATACATCATCGGCATCAAGGGCCCGCTCACGACGCCGATCGGCGGCGGCATCCGGTCGCTCAACGTGGCGCTGCGCCAGATGCTCGATCTCTACGTCTGCCTGCGGCCCGTGCGATGGTTCAAGGGCGTCCCCTCGCCGGTGAAAAATCCACAAAAGGTGGACGTGGTCATCTTCCGCGAGAACACGGAGGACATCTACGCAGGCATCGAGTGGGAGGCGGGCTCGGAGCAGGTGAAGAAGATGCTCGCGTTCATCGAAAAGGAGTTCCCCAAGGAGTTCAAGAAGATCCGCTTCCCGGGGAGCGCTGGCATCGGCGTCAAGCCCGTCTCGCGGGAGGGTACTGAACGCCTGGTGCGCGCGGCGCTCGAGTTCGCGCTCAAGAACAAGCGCAAGTCCGTGACCTTCGTGCACAAGGGCAACATCATGAAGTTCACGGAAGGCGCCTTCCGGAACTGGGGATATGCCCTGGCGGAGAGGGAGTACAGCGACAGGGTTTACACCTGGGAGCAGTGGGAGCGGACCAAGGCGCAGAAGGGCGAGGACGCGGCCAACGCCGAGCAGAAGGCAGCGCTCGCCTCGGGCAAGCTCCTCGTCAAGGACGCCATCGCCGACATCACGCTGCAGCAGATCCTGACGCGGCCGGAGGAGTTCGACGTCGTCGCGACGCTGAACCTGAACGGCGACTACCTCTCCGACGCCCTGGCAGCGCAGGTGGGCGGCATCGGTATCGCCCCCGGCGGTAACGCCAACTACATCACCGGCCACGCGATCTTCGAGGCGACGCACGGGACGGCGCCCAAGTACGCCGACCTGGACAAGGTGAACCCGGGTTCCGAGATCCTCTCCGGTGAGCTCATGCTTCGCCACATGGGCTGGCTCGAGGCGGCGGACCTCATCATCAAGGGCATGGACGGCGCCATCGGCGGGCACCGCGTCACGTACGACTTCGCGCGCCTCATGAAGCAGGAGGGAGTGTCCGACGCCACCGAGGTCAAGTGTTCCCAGTTCGGCGACGAGATCATCCGGCACATGTAGACGGCGAGTACGGCATCAAGGAACTCTTCATCGGCGTGCCGGTGGTCATCGGCGCAGGCGGTGTCGAGCGGGTTCTCGAGATCGATCTCGACGACGAGGAGAAGGCGAAGCTCGCCAGGAGCGCCGAGAGCGTGAAGAAGAGCGTCGCCGAAACAAGACCGTAGCCGCTCCAATTTACCGACGGGCCGGCGGGGCGACTCGCCGGCCCCTCGCATGTCTGCGCTCTCGTTTCGTGCCGAGGTGGGGCGGGGCTGTCCCCCGCCGCGAGCCGAAGAGACGTCGATTGCTCGACGCCTCTTCACAGTTGTAGACAGCCCGGCTCGGAGTAGACGAAGATGCCTATTCCTCGGTCGGCGGCGAACCGTGCAGTCGCGGTCGCAGTTGATGGAGCCCCGCAGGACATCCGCCACCCAAGGGGGCATCGACCACAGTGAAGATCCACGAGTACCAGGCGAAAGAAATCCTCCGGAAATTTGGGGTCGCTGTGCCTCGCGGCTACCTCGCGGTGACCCCGCTCGAGGCCGAGGGCGCGGCTCGCCAGCTGGGCGGCGGCATCACGGCTGTGAAAGCGCAGATCCACGCGGGCGGGCGAGGGAAGGGCGGTGGCGTCCGGCTCGCGCGCTCACCTGACGAGGCGCGGCAACACGCCGAGGCCATGCTCGGGATGATGCTGAAGACCCCGCAGACCGGTCCCGAGGGTCAGGAGGTCCGCAAGGTCTACATCGAAGAGGGGTGCCGCATTGCCCAGGAGCTTTATCTGGGCATGACCCTCGATCGCGACAGCGGGCGCATCACCCTCATGGCGTCCAGCCAGGGCGGTGTCGACATCGAAGAGGTGGCGGCGAAGACGCCGGAGAAGATCCTCAAGGAGGCGGTCGATCCACTCACCGGACTCCTCGCGTTCCAGGCGCGGCGGGTCGCCTTCATGCTCGGCCTCACCGGCGAGACGGTGGGTGCGTTCGTGCGCTTCGCGACCGGGCTCTACAACGCCTACGTCGCCACCGACGCCTCGCTCGCCGAGATCAACCCGCTCGTCATCACCGTCCAGGGGGACGTGCTCGCGCTCGACGCCAAGCTCAATTTCGACGACAGCGCGCTCTATCGCCACCCGGACATCGCGGCCATGCGCGACCCGGACGAGGAGGATCCGCGCGAGAACAGCGCCCGGGAACACGAGCTGTCTTATATCGCCCTCGACGGGGACATCGGTTGCATGGTGAACGGCGCGGGCCTCGCCATGGCCACGATGGACATCATCAAGCTCACGGGCGGCCGGCCGGCGAACTTCCTCGACGTGGGCGGAGGCGCCGACGAGGAGCGGGTCACGGCGGCGTTCAAGATCCTGCTCTCCGATCCGCAAGTGAAGGCGGTTCTCGTCAACATCTTCGGTGGCATCATGAAGTGCGACATCATCGCGAACGGCATCGTTGCAGCGGCCAGGCAGGTGGGCCTGTCCATCCCGCTGGTGGTCCGCCTGGAGGGCACCAACGTGGATCTCGGCAAGGAAATCCTGGCGCACAGCGAGCTCAAGATCGTCCCCGCCGACGACCTCGGTGACGCTGCGCGCAAGGCGGTCGCCGCAGCCCGGGCCTGAGCAGCGGGGAGAACCACATGAGCATTTTCGTGGACAGGAACACGCGGGTCCTGGTGCAGGGGATCACCGGCTCCGCCGGCTCGTTCCACGCCGAGCAAATGCTGGCCTACGGGACGAAGCTCGTGGCCGGCGTGACGCCCGGTCGCGGCGGGACGAAGTTTCAGGGGGAAGTCCCGATATTCCACTCGGTCCGGCGGGCGGTGCGCGAGACCTCCGCCAATGCCGCGGCGATCTTCGTCCCGCCGCCCTTCGCCGCGGACGCCATCATCGAGGCGGCCGAGGCGGGCATCGCGCTCGTCGTCTGCATCACCGAGGGCATACCGATCCTCGACATGGTCAAGGTGCGCCGTTACTTGCAAGACAAGTCGAAGACCCGCCTCCTCGGGCCGAACTGCCCCGGCCTCATTACTCCGGGTGAGTGCAAGATAGGGATCATGCCCGGCCATATCCACAAGCCCGGTCGAATCGGCGTGGTGTCGCGCTCCGGAACCCTCACCTACGAGGCGGTGCACCAGCTCACCCAGCTCGGGCTCGGCCAGTCCACGGCCGTCGGCATCGGTGGCGATCCGGTCCACGGCACCGATTTCATCGACTGCCTGTCCCGCTTCGAGGCCGATGAGGAGACCGACGCCGTCATCATGATCGGCGAGATCGGCGGTGCCGAGGAAGAGAAGGGTGCTGCCTTCGTGAAGGACAACATGTCGAAGCCGGTCGTCGGCTTCATTGCCGGCCGCACTGCCCCCCCGGGCAAGCGCATGGGCCACGCCGGTGCGGTCATCTCGGGCGGGAGCGGGACCGCCGAGGCGAAGCTGGATGCCATGCGTGCGGCTGGCGTCGCGGTCTGCGACGGTCCGCATCTCCTGGGCAAGACGATGAAGGACCTCCTCGATCGCCGGAGCACCCGGGCCAAGGGTGCGCCGGCTCGGGGCAAGCCTGGCGCCACGCATGCCAGGGCCGGAGCGACTCCCAAGGTCGAAGCCCCGCTGCAGCGTGCCGCCAAGGTCGCGAAGAAGGTCGCGAAAGGCGACCACGGCTAGCGGAGAGGTCTTCCGCAGTACTGCGCGCCCGGGAATCAGGGTATGTACCGCCCCTCGCCGGCGAGTCGCCGGCGGGCAATAGGAGACGTTTCACCATGGCCAACGAACGCACTCTTTCCATCATCAAGCCCGACGGTGTCGAGAAGGGCATCATCGGCAAGGTCATCTCGCGCCTGGAGTCGAGCGGGCTGAAGCCGGTAGGGATTCGCATGGCCCGGCTCTCGCGGGCCGAGGCCGAGGGCTTCTACGCTGTCCACAGGGAACGACCGTTCTTCGACGATCTCGTGAAGTTCATGACGAGCGGCCCGGTCGTCTTGATGGTGCTCGAAGGCGATGGCGCGATCGCCCGGAACCGTGAAGTGATGGGCGCCACCGACCCCAAGAAGGCGGCGGAAGGCACCATCCGCAAGGACTTCGCGACCGACATCGAGAAGAACACCGTGCACGGGTCGGACAGCCTCGAGAACGCGAAGGTCGAGATCGCCTACTTCTTCCCGGAGACGGCCATCACCAGCTACGCGTGGAAGGCCAGCTCGTAGCGCGAGCCAGGCTTCAGCCTAACTACCGGTAATAACGGCTGTTTCTCTTGGGCTTCGCGCTCGGGGGAGCCGCCGGGCCGTTTCTAGGTTAGAATGTTCATAGGTCCCGTCCCGTTCAGGGCGGGTTTTTGTTTGTGGCTGGGCGGCTCGTCTGCCGCCGACGAGACGGAAAGGAAACGCGTGGAAGGGGTGTCGTCATGGCAGCCGATCGTCGGGCTCCTCTTCGTCGTCAGCTCCGCCTTCTTCTCCGGCACCGAGACTGCTCTCACTGCCCTCGGTGACGCGCGCTCCCGCCAGCTCCTCGAATCCGGGGGACGGCGCGCCCGGCTGCTCGCCATCTGGGTGAAGAGCCCGGAGCGCGTGCTGGCCACGCTCCTCATCGGCAACACGCTCGTGAACATCGGTGCCGGCGCGCTCGCCGGCGACGCAGCTGGCGACCTGGCCAGGGTGCGTGGCTGGCCGCAGGGAACGGCCATCGCAGTGGCGACGGCCGTGACCACCTCCGTGGTCCTCTTTCTCGGCGAGATCATCCCCAAGACGCTGGGAAAGCGCCACCCGATACAGGTGTCTCTCTCGGCCATCCCGCTCGTGCAGCTGCTCTACTGGCTGCTCTGGCCGCTGACCACCGGGCTCGTCCACATCACCAACGCCATCGTGTCGGTGTTCGGCGGTACCCGCGCGCCCACGCCCGCCGTCACCAGCGCCGAGATCGAGTACCTCATCGAGATGGGTACCCGCGAAGGGGTGCTAGACGAGGTGAAGGAGGAGCTGCTCAACAGCGTGCTCGAGTTCGCGGACCGGGTGGTGAAGGAGGTCATGGTCCCGCGCACGCGCATGGCGGCCATCGACCGCGACGCGCCGCCCGAGGAGATCCTCCGCATCGTGACGGAGAACCCGTACAGCCGCATGCCGGTGTACCGCGACTCGATCGACAACGTGATGGGCATCTTGCTCGTGCGGGAGATCATCCCGGAGCTGGCGAAGGGGCCCAAGGGTGTCCTCGCCACCATCGACCGACACCTGAAACCCCCCTTCTTCGTCCCCGAGCAGATGAAGATCTCCCGCTTGCTCAAGGAGATGCAGAAGCGGAAGACGCACCTCGCCATCGTCGTCGACGAGTTCGGCGGCACGAGCGGGCTCGCCACGCTGGAGGACGTGATCGAGGAGATCGTGGGCGAGATCCAGGACGAGGGGGACGTCGAGGCGGCGCCCGTGCGCGAGGTCTCACCTGGCGTCTATCTGGCCGACGCGAGCGTGGCCCTGCGAGAGCTGGAGACTTTCCTCAACGATCGGGTCGAGGGAGAAGGCGAAGACCGCGACAGCGAGGTGCGTTTCCCGGAGGAGGGTGACTACGAGACGCTGGGTGGGTTCGTCACGGCGACGGCGGGGCGCGTGCCAGCGGTGGGATCGCTCCTCGCCTGGGATGGGCTCACCTTCACGGTGCGGGGTGGGGACGAGCGCCGCGTGACGAAGGTCGAGATCGCAAGGCGGCGCGACGCGCCCACCATGAGAGAGGAGCGCGAGGAACGACCTGGTGAGCCGCGAGCCGAGACGGCGAGCGACGCCGTGGTGCTCGGGCGAGCGCCGTGACGGAGCCGTCGCGCTCGAGTGGCGTCCAGCCTGCGAACGGGGCGCGGCGAGGATCGCTTCATACGGGGCGGCGGGCAGCGCGCCACGCTACAGGATGACCATGCGCTTCGGGCCCGGACGACCGGATCTCAGGGGCTGTTCGCTGTCGTGCCTGGCGGAGGAGCTGGCGCGCCTGGGGGAGAGGCCCTATCGGGCGAGGCAGCTCTTCCGCTGGCTGCACCAGAAAGGCGCGGCGTCGTGGGACGAGATGACCGATCTGCCTCAGGAGCTGCGCGCTCGGCTGGGCGAGCGCTTCGACCTGTACACGCTCACGATTCAGGAGGAGCACTGCTCGTCCGACGGCACGATCAAGTGGAAGTGGCGGACGGTGGACGGGCTCTTCGTCGAATCGGTCTACATGCCGCACGGCGACAGCGGCGGATCGGGTCTGGAAGAGGACGACGTTCAGGATGACGAGGGCGCGCCGCGCAACCGTCGGCGGCGTACGCTGTGCGTCTCATCGCAGGTGGGCTGCGCGATCGGCTGCACCTTCTGCATGACCGGTACGATGGGATTGGCGCGGAACCTCGGACCTGGCGAGATCGCCGACCAGGTCCACCGCGCCAACCGGCGGCTCGTCGGGCTGGGACTGGGGCCCGCTCCGCGGCCGCTCACGAACCTCGTCTTCATGGGGATGGGCGAGCCGCTCCACAACTTCGAGAACGTGAAGTCGGCGCTCGACCTCCTCCTGTGCCAGGATGGGCCGAACTTCTCGCACCGCCACGTCACCGTCTCCACCTCCGGGCTCGTGCCCCAGATCCGACGCCTCGGAGAGGAGACCCAGGTGAAGCTCGCCGTCTCGCTGAACGCGACCACGGATTCGCAGCGCGACCGGATCATGCCCGTCAACCGGCGCTATCCGCTGGCCGAGCTGCTCCAGGCGTGCCGCGCCTTTCCCATGAAACAGGGGCGGCGCATCACGTTCGAGTACGTGCTCCTGCGCGGCGTGAACGACGCCGACGCCGACGCGGAGCGGCTAGCAAAGCTCATCGCCGGCATTCCTGCCAAGGTCAACCTCATCCCCTACAACGACGGACCAGGACTGAGCTTCGCCGCGCCCGAGCCGGCGCGGGTCGAGGCGTTCCGCGATCGCCTGGTGCGTCGGAACGTCACCGCCGTCGTCCGCAAGGACCGCGGCCAGGACATCGCCGCGGCCTGCGGGCAGCTCGCGGCCGAGGGCGGCCCCGGGGATCCCCGCCGCAGGAAGGCGGGGGTGGAACACCCCGGGAACGGGCCGTTGGCACCCGGAGCCCTTCCCCTCTCCTTGGAAGGAAGAGGGCAGGGGTGAGGGTCGGCGAACCGCGTTGACCCTGCATTCCCGGCCCTGCTAGAACCCGCGCTTTGCGGCGCGCCGCCGCGTGGAGGCAGCCCTTGACCCTGCTCGTCGTAGGCTCCATCGCTCTCGACTCCGTGGAGACGCCCTTCGGACGGCGAGAGGAGGTCCTGGGCGGGTCCGCCACCTATTTCTCGACGGCGGCCAGCTTCTTCGGGCCCGTGCGGCTCGTGGCGACGGTGGGCGAGGACTTCCCGGACGAGCACGTCCAGTTCCTGGCCGCGCGCGGCGTGGACGTGGCGGGCCTGGAGCGCAAGCCGGGGCGCACCTTCCGCTGGAAGGGCCGCTACGAGTTCGACCTCAACCAGGCGCACACGCTCGACACCCAGCTCAACGTCTTCGCCGACTTCAGGCCGGAGCTGCCCGCTGCCTATCGCGGCTCCGAATACGTCTTCCTCGGCAACATCGATCCCGACCTGCAGCGGCGAGTGCTCGACCAGGTGCGTGCGCCGCGGTTCGTGGCTTGCGACACGATGAACTTCTGGATCGACTCCAAGCGCGAGAGCCTGCTCAGGACCCTGCGTCGCGTGGACATGCTTTTCGTAAACGACGCCGAGGCGCGGCAGCTCAGCGGGGAGCACAACATCGTCAAGGCGGCGCGGCGCATCCTCACTTGTGGCCCGCGCGCGCTGGTCGTGAAGCGAGGCGAGTACGGTGCCCTCTTCTTCACGGGCGACCACGTCTTCGCCGCGTCGGCCTACCCGCTGCAGTCTCTCTTCGATCCGACCGGCGCCGGCGACAGCTTCGCCGGCGGATTCATGGGGTACGTCGCCCGCAGCGGGCGCGAGGACCCGGACGTGATGCGACGCGCCATCGTCCTGGGTGGGGTCCTGGCCAGCTACGCGGTGGAGCAGTTCTCGCTCGAGGGGTTGAAGGCGCTATCCCACGAGAAGATCCGCGCTCGCTACACCGAGTTCCGCCAGTTGACGCACTTCGACGACCTCGAGCTGGACCTGTTCGAGAACGGGAGCCCGAACGGATGACCGGTGCCCTGTCAGCCGTTTCGATCTCTACCTTCTCGGGGTGCGTGACCCCCTTCCGGGCGCCCTTCTCTCGACCCCGCTTGACCCCGACCCCGCTTGACCCCATGGAGTGCGCGTGGTCATGAACGGTCTTGCAGGTTGTCCGGAACAGCGCTAGCGAAGGATGCCGCGCCGATGCGCATCGCCGTCCTGAGCGACGTCCACGCAAACCTCGAGGCGCTCGTCGAGGTGGAGGCCGCGCTCGGCCGCCTGCGTGTCGATCGGGTGGTCTGCCTGGGCGACGTGGTTGGCTACGGAGCGAGCCCGAACGCCTGCTGCGAGCGAGTCCGCGCGCTGGCCTCCACCACGCTCCTCGGCAACCACGACGCAGCCGTGTCCGGCCGGATGGACTACACGTACTACTACGATGCCGCGCGCCAGGCCCTCGACTGGACGGTGCGGCAGCTCGATCCGGACCACGTGGCGTGGCTGCGCTCGCTGCCGTACACGCATCGCGCCGACGACGTGACCTTCAGCCACGGCTCACCCATCCTGCCCGGTGACTTCGACTACATCTTCGCGGTCGAGCAGGCGCGCGAGCTCGCGCCTCATTTTCCCAGGCTCTCGCCGGTGACCTTCATCGGTCACTCGCACCTGTGCAAAGCCTTCGCGCTCGACGCACGGGGTGACGCCGAGGATCTCGCGGGGACCCACGTCCTCCTCGACGGAACTCGAAAGTTCATCCTCTCGGTGGGCTCGGTGGGCCAGCCGCGCGACTACGACAGCCGCGCCTCCTTCGTCATTTACGACACCGAGACGCGCGTGGTCGATTTTCACCGCGTGCCCTACGACATCGAGGCCGCGGCGCAGAAGATCTTCGACGCCGATCTGGCCCTGAACTTCGGGAAGCGACTATTCCTTGGTGTGTAGTCAGGCCCGTGCTTCGCGACTGCTGGTTTCCTCCTAGAGCACGCTCAGGTGTGTCTCCAACCTGACCGCCGTCACGACCCCCTCCGCGTCCATCCCCCATGCATTCAGCTCCGCGTCGGCCAACAGCCGCACCGGAGCCGCCAGGCTCGCGTGGCCGAGCACCTTCCCCGTCGCCGCCTCGAGAGCGTCCACCTGCTCTCCCGGGACGAGCGCCACCCCGCGCGCGACCACGGGCGGTGCGTTGGCGGGCGGAGGATGCTTTACGACGCGCGCATGAGACCAGATCGCCGTGCCCTCGCGGTCGAGCGCGACACAGGCGCCGTGCGCTGTCTTGGCGAGGAGACCTGCTGGGAGAGGCGCGAGCGCGACCGGCCCTGACCCGAGCGGGGGCGCATCCTCCCAGGCGAGACGCCCCGCCGGATGGACGGCCGTCACCACCGGATCGCCCGCCACCACACCGGGCACGCCGAGTAGCCCGGCGAACGGGACGGGCGAGCCCGATGGCGCGACGTCGAATGGCACCTCGAAGTGCCGCCGCCCTGTGGCTGGATCGACGGCGAGGAGCGAGCCTCCGAGCTCCGTCGCGCACAGCGCGAGGCAGGCGTCCCCGTAGGCCGAGGGCGGCCCCGCCAGCGGGCCCGGGAGCCGGAGCCTCCAGGCCATCCTCCCGGTTGCCGCCTCGACGCCGTACAGGAAGCCGGCGTCGCTCCCCAGCACCGCGAGAGGTCCGAGCGCGCTCGCGCAGAGGGTGAGCGCTGCGGGAGGCGCGAAGGTCCATGCCGTTCGCCCGGACGCGGGATCGAGGGCGGCCGCAGCACCCGGGGCGAGCGCGAGCGCGAGCCCGCCGGTCAGCCGGACCACATCGCGCACGCCCTCGGGCAGCTCGTCGACGGCGCGAGACCAGCGCTCGCGCCCAGTGGTCGGCTCGAGAGAGGCGAGCCGGACTCCGTCGGCGACGAAGAGAGCCCCGCCGCTCACGGTGGCCAGCGTCGCGCCCGGGCGGCACCAGCGCTCTGTGCCGCGGCGCGCGTCCAACCCGAGCACGGCGCGGGCGCCCGCCGCGATGACGAGATCTGCCAGGACGGCGACCCCGAAGCCAGCCGGGGCGCCTGCGTCTGCCTCCCAGGCACGGCGGAATGCGAGCCGGCGCATGTGGCCAGGACCGAGCGGGGTGCGCGGTAGCGGGCGCGTTCGGCGCCGCCGCACCGGCGCTCCCTCGGTGGCCACGAGGTCGCCGGCGAGCAATTCCTGAACGTGCGCGAGCCGTTCGGCGGCGCTGGTCCGCAGCTCCGCCAGCCAGCCGTTGTCGGCTTGCCAGGCGTTCCTGGCCGCAACCACCCCGCAGAAGTCCACCGCTGCCTCGAGGAGCGCGCGGGCGAGCGGCAGCGGAGGGCACGGCAACGGTGGACCACCGTCGCATGCGAGCGTCCCGGCCACCAGATCCGCCTCGAGGTTCACGGTCGCGTGCCGCCCGGGGGCCGCTAGCGCGACCGACGAGGCTGCCTCCCCGTGGCGAGCCGCGTCGGCCAGGCGCCCGGCGAACGCGGACAGGTCGCGCAGCACGAGGAACGGCGGTCCGCTGACCGAGACGATCTCTCGACCATCGGTCGAGCGCAGCGCGACGCGCCCCGCCGGCAGCAGGGAGCCGAGGTCCGCGCCCGGACCACGGTACGACACGAGCAACGCCTCGTCGTCCCGCAGATCGAAGGAACAGGTGGGGGCGTCAGGGCGACGGGGGGGGCGCTGCACGGCTGCGCGCGCAGGAGACGGCGGCACCTCCGTCGGAGCTGGGCGAGCGGCTTCGAGTCGCCGCGCGAGGCTGCGCAGAGACCCCGTGGACGCGGCCATCCGCTTGGGCTGGAATGAGCCGAGGTCGTCTGCGAGGCGCGTGGCCGCCTCGCGCGTCGCACGCGTGAGCTCCGCCAGATCGACCTCCACGTCACGAGCCAGCACGCGCGCCGGGCGCCCGAGCGCCACCACGGTCAGCAGCGCGCTCGCGCCGCGGCGCGCGAGGACGAGTTCAACCCCTCCCTCGCTGAAGTGGACCTGCGCCCGCGCGCTTCCGGCGAGAAGGCGCAGTACCCCCTCGCCTAGAGCCTCCACGCTGGCGAGCAAAGGGCCCTCGGCGCGGCCTGCGCCGACGTCGACGCCGTCGACCTCGAGGGCCATCGCGTCCACCGCCCGCGCCGCCGCCCGCTCGGCGGTGGCGCCGCCACCCGCCAGCGCCGAGCGCAGGGCGGGGTCCTGTTTCCACGTGCTTCCGAGCCGGCCGCGCACCATGACAGATGGCACACATGCTCGTCCGAGACGACGGTTTCAATATTGACAGGCGGGCGATCGGGCTCCAGACTGGGCAGCCCATCTAACGTCCTAACGGACCTACGGATTTTGACAAACCAAGGAAGACATGACTTTCACCGAAGCCGCCATCGAAGTCCTGAGGCGCGAGGGAAAGCCGCTCCACTTCAAGAAGATCGCCGAGATCGCGGTCCGCGAGAGCCTGCTCGATCACGTCGGGAAGATCCCCGAGGAGGTCATGGGTGGGCAGCTCGCGACGCACTGCAAGCTACCGCACACCGACCGGAAGGTCTTGGTGGTGCAGCCCGGCACCTTCGCGCTGGTGGAGTGGGGCCTCGACGAGGATCCGTCGGGACTCGATAACCTCATCGAGCAGCCCCCCGAAGGCGAGATCCCGTACCGCTCCAACGAACGGCACCCCACGCCGTCGCGCGAGGCGGCGCGCGGCGCGAGCCGGGGAGAGGCGCGCGCTCGACGCCGCGAGGAGGGCGAGGAGCGGCGTGGCCGGCGCTATCCACCACCCGCCGAGGTGGCCTACGAGATCCTGGCGGGAGCGGATCACCCGCTCGCGCTCGCCGAGATCGCGGCCCAGGGCGCCGAGCGGTTCCTCATGCCGGATGCCTTCGTACGCGACGGAGCGGCGCTCGCCGCGGCGCTCGCGGAGGACAACAAGCGCCGAGAGGCGGC
>Ga0154716_1136_pt10 | contig 25680 bp, 21 predicted proteins | sample Rifle2008BG16ft_FD_105724 | JGI IMG/M metagenome (GOLD analysis project Ga0154716, IMG submission 105724) | Anaeromyxobacter sp. RBG_16_69_14
GCGTCGAGGTGGTTGGTGGGCTCGTCGAGCAGCAGCATGTCGGGCCTGGAGAGCAAGAGCTTGCACAGGGCGACCCGTCGCTTCTCCCCGCCGGAGAGGTGACGGATGGGGGCATCCCAGGGCGGCAGGCGCAGCGCGTCGGCGGCGATCTCGAGTGCGTTGCCCGTGTCGGCGCCAGCCGCGGCGATGACGGCTTCCAGCCGCGCCTGCTCCTCCGCTAGCTTCTCGAAATCGGCGTCCGGCTCGGCATAGGCGGCGTAGACGGCGTCGAGCTTCTGCTGCGCCTCCAGCACCTCGCCCATGCCGGACTCGACCTCCTCGCGCACGGTCCTCTCGCTGTCGAGCTTCGGTTCCTGTGGCAGGTAGCCGATCCGTATCCCGGCCTGCCGCTGCACCTCACCTTCGAACTCCTCCTCCACGCCGGCCATGATCCGGAGCACGGTCGACTTGCCGGAACCGTTGAGGCCCAGCAGCCCGATCTTGGCTCCGTGGAAGAAGGAGAGGGAGATGTCCTTGATGACCTGCCGCCTGGGAGGGACGACCTTGCTCACGCGGAGCATCGACATCACGTACTGGGCCATCGCGCGAGCCTACCCGAATACCGTCTCCCTCGAGAAGGCTTGCTTGCGTCGACGGGGAACCGGAGACAAGAGGGGCTTGGCCCGCCGATTCCGAAGTGCTAGTCGGGGCCTGCGCTCTGGATCTTGCAGTGAATAGCGCTCTGCTTCACCCCGTGCGGGTGGCGCGCGCTCATCGAGGAGGAACACAGCCATGGTCCGTGAGGACATCCTAAAGAAGTTCCCCGACCTCTTCGGGATCAAGCGGGTGAATGGCCGAGAGGTCGACGTCGAGCAGACGATCGCCACGCTCACTCGAGAGCTGGCCCCCGAGATCGCTGCCGCCTTGACCGCACGCCGGGCGCTGCTCCAGTCACCCGCGCCGGTCAACGAGAGATACGCCTGGCCGAAATGGGGCGACACGTTCGAGGATCCCGTGGGCGGGCAGCCCTGGACGTTTCGCCAGATCGTCCAGGGCCTGATCGACAACGTCCTGGCTCGAGACACCAAGTGGCGGTGGCGGCTCAACGACGAGACGCCAGTCCCCGAGCACGCCAACCCCCTGAAGAACCCCGGCCTGGAGCTCACCGGGCCGTGGCATCCGCTGGACATGGCCTTCAATGCGTTGAACAGCCCCGCGCCCATGAACATGCCGGACTTCGAGGACGCCTCGCCTTCCCATTTCCTCCCCGACGGCACCCCCGCCGATCAGCCGGTGGGGATCTTCGCGGCCATGCAGAACGCCAAGGAGATCTTCGCGGGTCGCTGGTCCGATCGCTCCTACGAAGTCGTGAAGAAGGGCAAACGGCGCGCGTACAAGATCAATGCCCCGGCGGCGCAGTGGCCGACGCGGTTTGCCCGCCCTCCCGGCATCCATGTCCGGTACGACCACATCACGGTCGACGGCGAAGCGACACCCGGCCTGATCCCCATCACCGTCCTCTGGACCTTCAACAACTTCGACGCGCTCACGCGCGCCGGCACGGGCGTGTACTACTACATCCCGAAGATCCAGACTCCTCGGGAGGCCCTCATCGTCGAGCGGCTCCTGGCTCGGCTGGAAGGCATCATCGGCGTCCGGCCCGGCACCCTCAAGATCAAGGTCCTCTACGAGGAGGGAAATGCAGGCCGGTTCCTGCCCGCGATCGCCTGGGTCCTGCGGCGCCGGCTGCTCGGGACGAACGTCGGCCGCTGGGACTACCTGGGAAGCCTCATCGAGATGTGGAAGGACGACCCGCACGGCGTGTTCCCGGATCCGCAGACGATCGGCATGGCCACCCCGAACATGATCGCCTACCAGCGGTACAACGCGCTCCTGATGCTCATGGCTGGCATGAAGAACGGTGAGCTCAGCCAGGCCGCTCCCATCGGCGGCATGGCGGCCGTCATGATCTACCAACCGAACGATCCCTACGGCCGCTCCAGGTACAACCCGCTGGCCCTGCGCGCGGTGGTCGTCGACAAGCTGCGAGAGCGCCTGCTGGGCCTCATGTTCGTGCCCGAGGGGCCCCTGCCCGCGGGTGACCAGCCTGTCCTGGAAGACATCCTCGCCGGCCGGGTGAAGGGGCGACTCCACGATGCCTATCGGCAGAGCTGGGTCGCGAGCCCGGAGCCGCCCTACGTGGCCGCTGGCAACACGCCCTTGCAGGTCCCCTTGGCCGAGCTCCAGGCGCTCCTCGATGCGCCGGTGGAAACCGTGGACGTGAAGGGCAGGCAGGTGCCGACGGTCGCCAGCGGTCTCGCCGAGGCGGAGCGGCTCCTGCTGCAGTCCCGCGGCCTGTTGAACCCACGTGGCAAAATCGCACCCTCGGTCATCAGCAGGGAGGCGCTGGACGCACCGGAGAAGCTCTTCACGCAAGGCCGCTGGGACTCCATCTACCGCGTGCCGAAGGGCGACGTCACGATCGAGCACATCCAGCACGCCTTCTACATGGCGGCGAACTACGGTTTCCAGATCCTCAACGGCAACTTCGCGGCGGCCATCGACGACTACGAGCTCAAGCTGCGGTTCATGAACGACCTCGCCACCTACCGGATCAACGTGTCGTGGCTGTGGACGCTCATCCACCACCAGGCCGCCATCACCAGGGACGGCCACCTCCAGCGACAGACGCTCACCGAGGACGGGGTCATGCTGGCCGTGAACGCCGCCGAGATCAAGGCAGGGACGCGCTTCACCCGGGAGCTGTTCGAGAAGGTGTGGGAGTACCACGACGAGTGGACGTCCGAGTTCTTCGCCGAGCTGGACCGCCGCGGCGATCCAGGCCGCTTCGACCGCGCCAAATCTCCCGTCATCATGGACCTCTTGAGACGGCAGCTGCTCTCGCGCCACTACATCCAGCACAGCGCCCGCGCGCTCTTCGTCGTGGGGCAGGCCAACCAACAGGAGCGCACGCAACTCCTGGACGCGCTCTTCGATCTCTCCCGCCGGGATGTCGTCGAACGCGTTCAGGCAGGCACCCTGAACAGGAGCGCGCTCGTCGCGCACGACTATGTCCACGACGTCTTTGCATGACGTCTACGTCCCGGAAACGGGGCTCAAGGGGGGGAGCTCTCTTCACTCCGCGAGGAGCCGCGCGTACGTCGCGCCGTCGATGTTCGCGCCGCACACGATGAGCCCCACGCGCTTCCCTGCGAGCCGGTCGCGGAGCGGTCCGAGCAGCGCAGCCGCCGTGGCGGCGCCGGCAGGCTCGACCGCGAGCTTGGCCTCGCGTTGCAGGAGCCGCATCGCCTGCCGGAGCGCGTCGTCGCTCACGAGGACGACCTCGTCGGTGTTGCGCCTGCACAGCTCGAAGCTGTACGGCAGCGCGTAGGGCGCCCCCAGGCTGTCGGCGATGGTGGCCACGCGTTCTATCCCGCGCGGCTCGCCGGCGAGGAGGCTGCGGTGCATCGAGGCGGCGCCCTCCGGCTCGACGCCGTACACGGCGCACCGGCGATCGACGAGCTTCACGACCGAGGCGACGCCGGCGAGCAGGCCGCCGCCACCCACCGGGACCACCACCGCGTCGAGCCCGGGGGCCTGCGCCATGAGCTCGCGGCCGACCCCCGCGGTCCCGAGCGCCGTCAGCCTGCCGTCGAACGGGTGGATGAGGGTGCGCCCCTCCGTCTGCTGCACCTCGGCCACCCGGGCGAATCCCTCGTGGGCGGTGGCTGCGAACTCCACCTCCGCACCGTAGCGGCGGGTGAGCTCGACGCGGTAGGGGTTCGCGCTCGCGATCATCACTACCTTCGCGTGCGTGCCGGCAGCCCGAGCGGCCCAGGCCACGGCGACGGCGTGGTTGCCGGCGCTGATGGCGGTCACGCCTCGCCGCCGGGCTCCATCGTCGAGGGCTAGCACGTTGAGGAGCGCGCCGCGCGCCTTGAAGCTGCCCGTCCGCTGCAAGAGCTCCAGCTTCAGGACGACGCTCGTCCCCGCGACCAGTCGCTCGGCGATCTCGGGGCCCTCCCATGGCACGGAGGGTGTCACGACCACGCGGCCGGCGAGGCGTTCGGCCGCTGCGTCCACGTCGGCGAGCGTGAGGGGAGCGGGACCCAAGGAGTTTCCTGGCGGGGCCGCGACTCGTTGTCAAACAGCTCTGGACATGTCGCCACCGGCATCGAGCAGCTGGGCGAGCTCCGGCGCGATGCGCGTGAAGTGCACGCCCATCCTGCCACGCAGGTTCAGGCGCCACTCACCAGGCCTCGCCCACGCAACCTTGCCCGCGAAGGGCACCTCCGTCCCTTTCACGTGGATCGAGCCCTCGACAACGGTGCGGACGGGGAGTACGCGCATGAGCTCGGTGCCGAAGCCACCCGAGCAGACGTCGGTCGTGAACCACGACGCAGGCCCCACCGTCACGCGATAGCGGCGTCGCTGACGCTTCCTGGAGCGGATGTCCTGCATGGCGCGTTCTTCCCCCTGTGGTGCGTGAGCGAGAGCCGTTCCGGGCCGCGGCGCTCTGCCAGGCGCGTCTATACCATATCCTGGGCACAGTACCGGAGCAGTGTGGAGCTTCCGCTGCGCCGAGCGGCCCCCTGTCGCCCGTTTCGATTCAGCGCGTTATTCGTATGGCGTGCCGCTGCGCTCGATCGACCGCGACCATGCCGCTGCCCTGGCCCGTGCAGGGTTTCATCGCCATGTCGTGACAGGTGGAACGGCTTCGCGCGAGCTCGAGGTCTACAGGCGCCGAGCGGACGGGCGCTGGTTCCTGGAGGCCCACCAGGACGGAGACGGAGCCGGTCACGTCGACGTCGGCCTCACCCTGGAGGAGGGCGGAGGCTTGCTCATCGGCCCCATCCACCGGGCCCTGTCCGTCGCGGCACTCACCTCGGCGCTGCCGCACATCGTCGAATCGCTCGAGGCCCTCGCCGCGGCGGCCGAGTCGCTGCGGTGCCCGAAGTGCAACTCGTGGGCGGTGATGAAGGAGGGAAGTGAGGGTCCCTACCTCGCCTGCGGCGGGGCGCCCAGGACGCGAAAGCCGTTCGATCGCACGATCCGAAAATGCCGGCGGAACCTGATCATGGCGGCGCTCGTCATCCACCGGGACTCGAAGCCCCCCTGGTGACGTGACCCCCTCGATGCGCGCCGCGCTCGGCGGACTTTCTGCCTCGGGTGGGGTGATCGGAGGGGAAGCACGCGTCCGCTCGGCCTGGTACACTCCCGTGACGTCGGCGCGAGGGCAATCATGACCACGGCGCGGTCCCTCTTCTGGCTGGTCCTCCTCGCGATCTCGGTGGGTCTCGCATGCGGCTGCGCCCAGCTGTGCACCGCGGGTAACTGCGTCTGCCCTGCGGGAAAGACCGTCTGCGCGGGCGTCTGCGTGGACACGCAGACGAGCGCGGCCAACTGCGGCGCGTGCGGAAAGAAGTGCCCCACCGGGCAGGCGTGCGCCGGCGGCGCCTGTGCCTGCACGAGCGGCCTGACGTGTGGCGGGACCTGTTGCGCGGCCGGCGACGCATGCTGCGCGACGGGCTGCCAGATCCAGCATGACAACGGGCAGGGGCAGACCTTCTTCGACTGCAACGCCGCCGGCAGCGAGGCCGCAGCGCTCGACGCGGCGAAGGCCTTCGACCCGGACGGCGCGCTGGCGGTGGGACAGGACGGGCTCACCTGCAGTTTCAGCGCGGAGTGCGTGGCCTGGCTGACCTCGGGGGTGCCGCAGTCCTGTGCCGTCTGGTGCTTTGCCGGAACCGCGGCCGGGAAGACGGCCGTGACACAGAGCATCAACTGCCTCTGTCCAGATCCGATCGCCAGCGTGTCGTGGCACTAGACTGCGGCCCGGCATGGTCCAGGTGGGCTCGCGCGCCAGGTCAGCTTCGGACCTGCGCCTGCCAACGACGTCGAAAGGTGGTGGCGCAGCGCATCGCCGAGGCGCGCCAGAGCAGGCGAGCACGAGCACTAGCCCCGGGGACAGTGCCGGCGCCCTCTGTCGGGGACAGCGCGCGGCCCGTCCGCCGGGCTTCTCCGGTTCTCCGCGGTCAGCTTGCCAGCGCGCGCAGTCCCTCGTCGAGCCCGATGCGGCCGCGCACGGGCTCGGCGTCGCGGAGCTCCCACGCGACGGTACCGTCGATGACGCCGGCGTACATCTCCTGGAAGAGCCTGGCCATGCCCTCCGACACTCCGAACGAGGTGAACGTGGGCACCACCGCGGCGAGCGGCGCCTCCTGCACCTTCACCGGCCGTCCAAAGATCCGCGACGCCGCCTCGGCTACCGCGTTCGGGGTGGGATCAGTCGGGCCGGCGAGCTCTATGACGCGCCGACCGCGCGCTCCCGCCACCAGCGCCTCGGCGGCGACGCGGCCGATATCCGGCGTGGACACCGTGGGCACCGGCTTGGTAGCGGGGAGGAAGCTGGGCAAGACGCCGTCCTTCTTCGCCAAGGGCAGCACGCCGGCCCAGTTCTCGAGGAAGTAGCCAGCGCGCACCGCGGTGACGGCCGTGGCCGCGCCGAGCACCTGCTCCGCGTGGTGCACCACCTTGATGGGACCATTGCCCGCGGCGTGCTGTGCCCCGATCGAGGACAGCAGCACCACGTGCGGCAGCTTGGCCGTCTTGACCGCCCGCGCCAGCGCGTCGAGCATCGGGCGCCGCTCCGCGACCATGTCCGGCGAGGTCATCGCCGGCGGCGAAAGGAGGTACGCCCCGGTGGCGCCGGCGAACGCCCGCGTCATGGCCGCCTCGTCCTCGAGCGAGGCGACGACCACCTCGGCGCCGCGCGCCGCGAACGGCGCGCCCTTGTCGGCGCTGCGCACCACCACGCGCACCTTCTTCCCCTGCTCCAGCAGGGTACCCGCGACGACCTCACCCGTGTGACCCGTGACTCCAGCGATGACGAACATGGCGATCCTCCTGTTGGTCCTTCGTGCGGCCTGCCAAGCTGCGCCCTTCGCTTGGATTCCGCCAATGCATTGATGACACTACTAACATGACTCGCGTGCATATGGCCGCGCTCGACCTGAACTTGTTGAGGCACCTCGACGCCCTGCTCGGCGAGCGCCACGTCACCCGCGCTGCTGCGCACGTCGGGCTGACCCAGAGCGCCATGAGCCGCTCCCTCGCGAAGCTGCGCGCACAGCTGGGCGACGCGCTGCTCGTGCGCGGGGCCGGCGGGCTCTTGCTCACGCCGCGCGCCGAGGCGCTGCGCGCGCCGCTGCGCCGCGCGCTCGACGATCTGGGCGCCCTGCTTGGACCGACACCGGCGTTCGACCCGGCCACCGCGGCGCGTTCGTTCACGATGGCCATGGCCGACTACGGCCAGGCGATGCTCCTGCCGCCGCTCCTCGCCCGCATTCGCGCCAGGGCTCCGGGGGTCGACATCGTGGTGGTAAGCAGCGGCGCCGACGTGAGCAGCGCCCTCGACGGCGGCCAGGTCGATCTCGCCTTCAGCCCGCGGCGCGCCGGCGGCGCCAGCACCGTGTGGCGCAAGCTGTTCCACGAGGAGTTCGTGTGCATCGCGAGGCGCGGCCACCCCGGCGTGGGTACCCGCCTCACCCTCGCCCGCTTCCTCGCGCTGCCCCACGTGTCGATCACGCCAGGCAACCGCCCTGGCACGCCGACCGACGAGGCCCTGGCGCGCCAGGGCCTGCGCCGCCACGTCGCGGTGCGCGTGCCGACCTTCCTCATGGCGCCCATCCTGGTGGCGAGCTCTGACCTCATCGGCCTCTACCCGGCATGCCTGGCGAACCGCGCCGCCACCGCGCTGCCGCTGACCGTGCACCCCCCGCCGTTCCCCCTCGCCGGGTTTGACTTTCACGTGGCGTGGCACGAGCGCCACCGCCACGACCCCGGGCACCTCTGGTTCCGACAGCAGGTGATCACGCTCGCCGCCGATCTTGCCGCCTAGTCTTCTAGAACGTCGAGCGCTTCCTGGCCGGGGCCCAGGGTCTCTCCGACCTCGGCGCCTCCAGCCCGCTGCGCTTGTTCACGCCGGGGGCAGCACCGTCACCGCGCCCTTGTGGAAGACGATCGCAATCGTCACGATGGCGGTATGAGCGTGCAACTCAACCACACGATTGTCTGGTGCCACGACAAGCAGCGTTCCGCGGGGTTTCTCACCGACCTGCTCGGCCTGCCCCCGGCCGATCTCGTCATCACCGGATGCATCGCCCTGGTGCACGACGACAGCGGTGGGATCGCCTTCCGTGAGGACGCCGCGATCGTCGTGCGCGGCGGCGTCGCGCCCCGACGCCCTCCCGGTCGGGACTCTGTGGGCCGTGGCCCGCAGCCCAGGTCAGACGCTCTCGCGCTTCGCGTAGACGACCATGTCGTCCTGTCTGACCAGGTCCTCCACGTGATACCGCGCGATGGGAAACTCGATCTGCTCGACCTTGACCGGCGACACCTTCTTGTCCACCAGGCCGAGGGCGACCGCGACGCCGAAGAGGATCGCCTCCGGCCGCGGCGGGCACCCCAGGATGTAGTAATCCACCGGCACGGCCTTCTCCACCGGGCCGAGCACGCTGTAGGTGTCGTGCCAGATGCCGCCCCCGCACGCGCACGACCCTACCGCGAAGACCAGCTTCGGCGCCGGCATGGCCTCCCACGCGCGCCGAAGAGCCTTGGCGGTCGCGCGCGTCGCGGGGCCCTGGCAGAGCATCACGTCGGCGTGGCGCGGCGAGCCGACCAGCTTGATCCCCAACCGCTCCGCGTCGTAGTAGGGCGTCAGGACGTTCAAGACCTCGATGTCGCAGCCGTTACAGCCACCCGAATTGGCGTGGTAGACCCACAGTGAACAAGGAAAGGCCTTCTTGCACAGGTCGCTCAGCGCGTTCAGGATGCCCACGGCTTCACCTCATTCCAGCTCGATCTCGATGTCGCCCGCGGCCGACTGCCCCTCGATGAACGACTTCGACGAGTAAACCCACTGCTCCTTCTCCAGGTCGTCGACGCGGTACCCCTTCAGCTTGAGCTGCTCGAGGTAGCCGGGCTCGGGGTAACAGCGCCCGCATCGCTGGCACGTTCCCATGAAGAGCCGGAGCTCCTGCCCGAGGTCGGCGATCCGCGCGGTCGCCAGCTCGAAGTCGCGGCTCATCGTGATGGCTTTCTCCGGACACACCTCCGCGCATCTTCCGCAGAAGGTGCAGCGCCGGCCGAGGTACTTGATGGTCCGGACCTCCTGGCAGGGATCGAAGACGAGGATCTCTCGCGCCGGGCAGTTGTTCGCGCACCCCGCGCAGCCGATGCACTTGTCGGCGTCGAAGATAGGCTTCCCCCGAAACCTCTCGGGCGGCGTGTCTGGCTGGAACGGGTACGGCAGCGTGACCTTCCCCGCCCTGAGGCAGATGCCGACTTCCTTCAGTTTGCTCAAGAGCGACATGTGCGCCTCATATTGTCACCAATCACAATTCTGCATCGCAATCCCGAATTACAATCCCGGCGCGCGCGAAGGCGAGGGCCGCCTCCTCGATCGACTCCGGCGGCACGTCGCACTGCTCGGCCGCCCAGAGGACGTCGTATTCCTTGACCCGGGCGAGGAACTCCTCGTATCCCCGGCAGCGCGCCTTGATGAACTTCATGTCCATCAGGCCCCGGTCCACGATGATCTTCGCCATCGCCCCGTAGAGGTGGATCTCGGTCCGCGGCCGGTTCTGGAGGAACATGTCGGCGTTCACCGCGATCCGGCTATGCCGCGCGCCCACGACGATGACCTTCGCTCCCCGGAGCCTGGCTCGCAGCACCCAGCCGCCGATGGTGGGACTCCCCTTGGCCAGGTCGACGCCGTCCACGACGATCACGTCGCTGCGCTCGATGTCGGCGATGGAGCACGTGGCCGCCGGGACGCCGAGCATCTCCGAGAGCGCCTGGATCGTGTTGGTGCGGTGTACGCTGATCCCGTGGTCGACGTTGTTCGTGCCGATGACCGAGCGGGCGAGCTTCTGGAGCAGGTAGCTCTCCTCGTTCGAGCAGTGCGTCGAGCTGACGAAGCCGATCGCGTCGGGCCCGTGGCGATCGCGGATCGCGCGCAGTCGCTCGGCGATGAAGCCGTACGCCTCGTCCCAGCTCACCTCCACCAGGGCACCCTTCTTCCTGAGCAGTGGTGCCTTCAACCGGTCGGGCGAGCTCGCCACCTCGTGGACGTGCCATCCGCGGACGCAGATCCTGCCCCGGTTGGCGGGGTGCGACATGCTTGGATAGGCGCCGACGATCCTGTCGCCCGACGTCTCCAGGTAGATCCCGCAACCGACGCCGCAGAAGCAGCACGTGGCCAGCGCGTGGGCCATTCTCGCTCCTTCCCCATCAAGTACGTCTGCGCCCCCTCGGACACGAGAGGCGTTTCAATTGGCACACACGCACGCCACGTGCCACGTCTCGCGGAGGGCCAGATTCCATATCGAGAACGGCGGGTTCCGGGATCGGCCGAGACTGAGCAGCGATCGTAGCGACCTCGGGGCACTGTCAACTCTTCTTACAGCGCGCCCGTGACCTTCAATCTATTCGCCATGATGGAGGGCGTAAGGAATTCTTGCAGCCAAGAATCCTTCGCGGTACGCGAGGGAAGGACGCGCGCGGTGCGCTATGGGGTGCGCGTCTTGGCCTCGCCATTTCTAGGCGTGGCCTGCGTCCCCGGATCCCCGCAGATCCCGTATCGCTTCATCTTTCCGAGGAGCCCCACCCTGGAAACCCCGAGCATCTGGGCGGCCATCGTGCGGTTTCCCCCGGTGTGCTCGAGGGTCTCCCTGATCTGATCCGCCTCGACCGCGGCCAGCGTCCGTCCGTCGCCCTTCCGGGCCGCGTGGTTCCTCGCCGTGGCCACCAGATTGTGCGGCAAGGAACCCATGGTCAGGACCGGGCCGCATTCGAGCACGACTGCTCCCGCGATCAGGTTCTCCAGCTCGCGAACGTTTCCCGGGAAGTCATAGCTCGACACGAAGGCCATGACCTCGTCGGAGATGCCGCCAATCGGTTTCCCGATCTTCTGCGTGCGCGTCTTGAGGAAGTGACGGACCAGGAGCGAGATGTCACCTCTGCGCTCGCGCAAGGGCGGCACGAACACCGGATTGACATTTGGCCGATAGTACAGGTCTCTCCGGAACGAGCCCTCCTCTACAGCTAGGTCCAGGTCCTTGTTCGTGGCCGCGATGATCCTCACGTCCGCGCCCCGCCGCTCCGTCGAGCCGAGCCGAAAGAACTCGCCGGACTGCAGGGCGCGCAAGAGCTTCGCCTGCACCGCGGCGGAGAGCTCACCGACCTCGTCGATGAACAACGTGCCTCCGTCCGCCTTCTCGAAGAACCCGCGCTTGTCCTGGACCGCCCCCGTGAATGCTCCCTTCTCGTGGCCGAAGAACTCCGAGGAGAAGAGATCCGCAGCGAACTCCGCACCGTTGACGGCCAGGTACTCGCGGTCGCGCCGTGGCGAGATGCGATGAATCGCCTTTGCGATCAGCTCCTTTCCCGTTCCGCTCTCGCCCCAGATGAGGACGCTGTTGTCGCTGTCGGCGATCTTCTCGACGGTCGCGAGGACCTGGAGGAGCTCCCTGGCCTGCGTGATGACGCCTTCGAAGGCGTCCTTGTGCTTGAGGCCGCGCAAGACGACGTGGTTGATGCTTTTCGCGTCCGGCCCCTCCTGCAACCGCGACCCCGCTCGGTGCGACGCGGAGTGTTCGAGCGCCCTGTCGATGGTCGAGACCAGCGCCTCGCCGTCCACGGGCTTGGAAAGGTAGTCAAACGCCCCCATCTTCATGGACTCCACCGCGAGCGGGACATCCACCACCCCGGTGATGACGATGACCTGCACCTCCGGGTGATGTTCACGCACGTGGCGCAGGATCTCGCGTCCGGTGACGTTCGGCATGTCCATGTCCAGGAGGAGGACGTCGAACCCACCGGAGTCGATGACGGCGAACGCGTCGCCGCTGCGGTTGAGGAGGCGGAGCTCGAATCGTCCTTGTTGAGTCAGCAGAAGCTTGAAGTAGTTGAGGACGGATCTGTCGTCGTCAACGACCAGGATCTTGCTCATCACGCACTCTGCTCATGACGCGCTCGGACTGATGGGCAGGACAAGGCAGAAGGTCGAGCCCTTCCCCTCTTCGCTGTCGACCTCGAGCCTCCCGCCGTGCTGCTCGACGATGCCGTAGGCAATGGACAGCCCCAGACCACTGCCTCCCGTGCGTTGCTTGGTGGTGAAGAAGGGATCGAAGATCTTGCCCATGACTTCTCGTGAAATTCCGCAGCCGCTGTCCGTGATGGCAAGCCTCACATGCCTGCCGTCGAGATCGGACCGGCTGGCTATCCTGATCGTGCCGGTCGACTCGTCCGCCAGCGACTCGGCGGCGTTCAGCAATGTATTGACCACGACCTGGCCGAGCCGGTTCGCGTTGCCTTTGACCTTGGGGAGACCAGGCTCCAGCTCCTCGGCGAGCGTGAAGTGCTTGAGGTGGTTGTGAAGAAGCCTGATCCCTGCCCTGGCGACCGCGTTGAGATCCACGTCCTCGTCCACCCTTCCGTCGTCCCTGCGAGCAAACGTCTTGAGGTCCTTGACGATGTCGCGAATGCGCACGGTCCCTTCGGACAGGTCGTCGAGCAGCGCCGGGATCTCCGTCCTGAAGCACGGGTAGTTCAAACGGGCCACGGTCAGGTCTCCTCGAGTGTTCGCGTGCGCGTCCAGGATGGGGATGATGTCGGTCATGGCCTCCTTGATGATCTGCAAGTTGCCGTGGATGAACTGGATCGGGTTGTTCACCTCATGGGCGATGCCGGCGGCGATCTGGCCCAGCGACGCGAGCCTCTCGGCTTGCACGAGCTGCGCGCGCTGGGCGACCAGCTTCTCGTTGGCCCGTCGAAGGTCCGCGGAGCTGGCTTCGAGCATGCCGCGGGCCAGGGCGAGCTCTCTCTCCCGGACGCGCAGGCTGTTGACGATGGATGACGCTGCGTAGATCGTCGCGAGCAGGACGAAGACGAGAGCCAGGGCGACGACCAGGATGTAGTGAACGTTCTGGTGCCGCGGGTTGAGGAAGAGCGACTTCATCTGATGGTGAGGAACGATCTCGAAGTACTCGAGCGCGACGGTCGAGAGAAACAGACCCGACGCGGCCACGCCAAGGACCGTCACCTCGAATCGCGACAGCAGGATGGCGCCGATGACCGCGTGGAAGAGATAGAAGGGCGGAAAAGGGCTCTCGATTCCCCCTGTCAGGTGGATGAACACGGTGAGGGATATCGTGTCGAGGTACACTTGGAGGTGCGCCTCCAGCCGGCTTGCCTCGATCCCTTCCCTGGTCCCTGGCGCCTCACCGCCGCACCACCGGCAGCGGCGCAGCTGAAGGCCCGCGTTGTAGAGAAGGATCGCCGCCCCCACGGCGAGCGCCTCCGTTGTCGGAAAGTCGACGCTCAGGAGCCGGTCGCCAAGGGCGATCGTGAATGCGAGCCCCACCAGAAAGATCCAGCGCAACCGAACGAGCCAGGAGAGCCTCCGGGCGAGCTCCTGTTGTCTGAAGGTGTGATCAGGCATGCTCTTCGCTTCTCCGCCGTCACCCTTTGGTCGTACTGTCCGTCCTGTTGGCACCGTCCCTTCGCACTGTACGCCGAAACGGAATGGAGGGCATCGCCCTGGGCCACCAGGGCGACGGATCAGGCCGGAGGACTTCACATTGCCGCCGGCGCGAGCGGCTGGGCTCGCGTCGCACACGTCGATCCAGCGGCCTACTTCCTTCGGGCTGGTGCAATTCGTCGCAGGGCCGTCTCGCACAGCACAGACGTCCCTGTCTCATTGCGCACTTCGGTTTGCTCAAGGGCGGCGTGGGGTCCCGGCGCCGATCGGAAGAGGAGCTACACCTCCCGGGCGCAGTCTTGAGCTAGTCCTCGAGAGTCTCGGGAGACTGACCGCGGCCGCCGGAGATCTGCTCCAGGAGCCCGTCGAGCCTGGCGAGGAGCAGCGTATTGCCCTCCTGTGTGTAGCTGGCGAGCTTCTCCTCGAAGAACGGGACCTGAAGGAGGAACCGCTTGAGGATGTCGCTCGTCAGCTCATCGGCAAAGAGCCCGTACCCGAGCCTCTCGAGGTAGCGGGCGTTGAGCACTTGCTCGAACTGGCCGGCCACTGGCACCGAGAGCAACGGCTTGCGCAAATAGACGCACTCACTCATCAAGCTGAAGCCAGCGTTGGCGATCACCGCCTTGGCGGTGCGCAGGTCGTCGATGAAGCCCTTCTCGCTGAACGGCCGGTAGGTGAGGTTCTCGTCCTTCAGGTCCGATGTGATGTCGCGCCGCAGACCGTAGACGAGACAGTGCAGCCCCGATCCCTTGAGGAGCTGGGGCAGTTCCTTGTTCGAGGTCGAGGTCTGGTAGACGACGAGATGCTCGCCCTTCGCCGGCCTCGCCTCCAGGATCTCCGGCCGCAGGATGGGTGGGACCAGCGTGGTGCGTGCCTTGTGCACCTCCGGGTAGAAGAACGTCGAGACGAGGTAGTGGTAGCAGCCAGGCAGCTTGGCCTTGACGATGTTCCTGGCCAGCTGGAAGTCGGTCTGGTGCCCGGCGGTGATGGCCGGCTCGTGCCTGCAGCGATTGATGATCTGCATGTTGTCGATGCTGATCACCGGGAGCATCCAGTTCAGCCCGTAAAGATAGGCGAATGTGTCGAAGTCGCTGATCACGGCATCGGGCGCGAACCTCTCGCTGATCTCGAGATACTGCTTCACGTTCTCGGGGATGCCCGTGACCGCGCCCCTGGCGTTCTGCAAGGCCGTCTTCAGCTTGCTCACCGCGTTCTCCTCGTACGCGAGCGTCGCGCCCCATATCTTGTGGACGTTGGGGAACCGGGCACCGAGGAAGTCGTAGGCGCGTCCCGAGACCACGACCTGGATCTCGTGCTGCTTCGTCAGGGCGTCGAGGATGACGCGCGAGCGCGTGGCGTGCCCCATGCCCTCGCCGACGACACCGTAGAGGATCTTCATGGCTTTCCCTCGCGAGCAAGAAGTTCAGCCTACACGATCGGGCCACTGCTTGCGGCCTACCATGCGTTCGCTTCATCGCTCCCGGTGAGCTTCCGGCGCGTCAGCGAACAGCGGAACTTCTGGAGTCCGTCGCTCGAACGTCCCTCACAGCATCTACTGGAAGGACCGGTGTTCGGTCTACCTGGGGTGCAACGACCGTTTCGCGCGGCGCTTCGGCCTTCCATCGGCCGAGACGATCGTCGGGAAGACCGACGCGCTGCTCGCCTGGAGCGAGGAGGAGCGCGACCTCCTCCCCCTCCTTGCGCATGGCGGCGGGGCACGAGGCCCCGCCCTACTGGAACGTCACCTCGTTGGAGGTGACGACAGGGGCCGTGACCGACGAGCCGGAGAGACCGGTTCCTGTGGCGCCACCGCTGAGCCTGAACCTCCCGGGAGCCTCGTTGACGTATGTCCAGACGAACTCTCTCGTGCCGTGAGCGGGCACATCGTCTTCCTGCGGCGACGGTCCCGCGGACCGGCTCGCCGTGCCGGAGCTGCCCGCAGGGTCCAGCTGGGAGGGTCTGACGCCCAGGATCGGAGCGTCGCCCGGGTTCGTGACGGCCATCGTCACCGTGAGCCGTTCGCCTTGCGCGACGGTCAGCGGCTCCAGTGTCAGGTCGGCGGTGAGCTGCTGGATCGCCACCACGGCGGCCATCGAGCCGGAGCGCACGACAGCGCCCGAATTGGCGTCACCTCCGCTCGCCGAGGTGCTCACGCCGAGGCTTCCACCGCCCGTCGCGACGTAGGTCCAGGTGAAGGTCGCGCTCGCGCCGGCGGCGAGACTGGCTATCGAGGACGGCTCCGGACCGGTCGTGAGCTTGGCCATCGGACTGGTGAGGACCGGGGCAACCGGCGTGACGTTCGTCGCGCCCGCCGCGCCGGAGCCGCCGCTGTTCGTCACCGTCAGGTGCACCGCGATCGTCTCGCCGATCCCCACCAGCGTGGGCGCCACCGAGATGGCCGCGGTGAGCGCGGCGGCGGGCTGCACCGCCACCGGAACGGTGTTGGCGGCGCTCACCGTGCTCTTCGAGGCGTCGTCGTACGCGGTGGCGGAGGCGAGGATGCTCAGCTGCCCGGCCGCGCTGGGCAAGTAGTTCCAGGTGAATTGCTGTTCTTCGTTCGGACCAAGCAACGGGATCAACGCCGGGCTGGGGCCGTCGACGATGGTCGCCGCCGCGCCATCCGTCGTCGTGATGGTCAGCGTACCCGGGACGACGCCCGCCAGGGGCGCTACCCCCGTGTTCTTCACCGTCAACTTGAACGCGCCGCCCTGCCCGACACTCACCGTCGGTTGGCTGGCGGCGACCTGTGCGCCGAGCGCGCCGCCTGTGACGACGAACGCCCCGTCGAGCTGGCCTCTGCTGCCGAACGCATTCTCCACGACGAGTGGCTGCGGCCCGAACGGCAATCCCGGCGGAACGGTAGCGCGGAGCGTGTGCAGGTCGATCCAGGCGACGTCCTGCAGCTCCACCCCTGCGAGCCAGGCGCGGTGGCGCGCGTCGGTCTGCGCCCCACCCGCCGCTGGGGTCACGGTGAGCGCGAGGAATCCCTCGCCCCGGATGGTCACCGGCGTGGGTGCGCCCGCGTTGCCCGCCCCAGGTTCGACGGACGTGGGGTGCGGGTCCTGGTCGCCGGACGCGCTGGACCCTCCGCAGGCGAGGACCGCCAGAGCCGCAGCGAAGAGCGCGACCGCGGCTCCAGGAAGGATCAATTCATGCCGCGTCAGTCCAGTCAGGTTCAGTCTATGTAGGTTCAATTCTACATACCTCCCCCCTTACACGTTGCCACATCCCGAGAAAGAGTGTCGCGTCCAATCGGGGCGGCCTAGGACCCAAGACGTACTACGTCGGGGCCTGCGCATTCGGCGGGCCCATCCCGACCGCGGTCCTGATGCGAGCCATCTCTCCGGCCACCACGCGGACCAGCAGCGGCCTGTGCGAATTGAGGAAGAAGTGATCTCCTGGGAACATGCGCACCTCGAAGGACGCGAGCGTCTCGTGGCGCCAGGCCTCCAGCGCCGCGCGGCTCACGAACCGATCCTGCACTCCCCCGAACGCGACGATCGGGCACCGCAACGGCGCGTTAGGCTCGTAGACGTACGTCTCGCAGAGCTCGACGTCCGCACGCAGGATAGGAAACAGCAGCTTTCTCAGCTCTTCGTGCTGCAGCACCTCCTCGGGTGTCCCGTGCAGCTCGCGCAGCTTCTCCGCGAACTCGCGCTCGGGCAGGGCGTGCATGTCCGTCGCGCGCCCCGGAGCCCGGGCCGCCTCGTGTGGCCCGCCACGTCCAGACACGAAGAGGCGCTCCGGCTCGAGTCCGTACTCTGCCCGGAGGTGACGCGCGGTCTCGAACGCGACGAGCGCGCCCAGGCTGTGACCGAAGAAGGCGAAGGGCCTGTCGAGCTGGAGCGACAGTGCGCGGACGATCGCCGGGACGAGGTCGGACATACGCCTGAACGCCGGCTCCGCGAGCCGGGTCTCCCTCCCCGGCAACTGGACGGAGCAGACGTCCACCTCGGGCGGGAAGGCGTTCCCCCACGCTCTGAAGAGCGACGCCCCCGCTCCAGCGTAGGGGAAGCAGAAGAGGCGCAGCGCGGCGTCGGGGTTTTGGCGCCGCCTGTGCAGCCAGGAGGTCTCCATCGGAACGGAGGTGCCTTCGGGAATCATAGCCTGATCCTTGAATCCTGAATCCTGCCGAGCTCACGGCAGAGAGCGGTTGGCCTCACCCTGTCGGCGGGTACCCGCGTCGCGAGGTGGACGAGGCCGTCGCTCGCAGCAAGGCTCGGACCAGCTGTCCCTCGCCGTCATGGCAATGGCACCGCTTGCTTCTCGACCGAAGAGATCTCGCTCTTCCCCTCCAAGCGCAGGTATTCGCGGAATGGTCGGCTCAGCGAAGCGGCCACGGCCACGGCCGCCGTGCACGTACCGCAGATCACGTAGATCAACGGGATGTTACGGTCGAGCAGATCGGCCACGACCCCGCTGAGCCCCATGGCCATCGGCACCAGGCCGCCGGCGATCGTCCCGAGCAGGCCGAACACGCGCCCGCGCATCTGCCCCGGGGTCGTCAGCTGCAGGATGGTCGTGATGTTGACGATGACGATGCCGCTCCCGAAACCGCCCAGCGCCGCCAGGACGAGCGCCGCGTAGGGGTCGCGGAGCATGCCCAGGAGGACGAATCCGACCGACTGCGCGAAGATGAGCGTGATCAGGTTCAGCCTGCCCCCTGCCTTGCCGGAGAGCCGCAGGGCTCCGGCGGAGACATAGCCGGTGAGCGAGCCGACCCCGTAGGCGGCCATGATGAAGCCGTACCAGTCTGCCTTCACCCTGAGAAAGTCCTCGACGTAGAAGGGCAGCAGCACCACCACCGGGACGGTGAAGAAGTTCAAGGCCGCCGACACCAGGACCAGCGTCCTCAGGCCGGCGTTGGCCCAGACGTAGCCGAAACCCCGCAGCAGATCCTTCTTGAACGCGGCGAAGCTCTCGCGCCACGAGGCGCCGCTCGGCGGTATCGACTGTGGAATGGTGATGAAGCACGCGGAGGCGGCGGCGAACAGGTAGCCGAGCCCGTTGAGCAGGAAGAGCGCCGGCGCTCCGAGCATGCGAAACAGCGCGCCGCCGATGCCCTGGCCGAGGAAGGCCGACAGCTGGAAGGACGACTGCGACAGCGAGTTGGCCGCCGCCACCTTCTCCCTTGGCACGAGCTCGGGGATCGCCGCCGAGACGGCCGGGTTGAAGAAGGCGCCTACCACCGCGCTCGCGAGCGAGACCGCGAACAGCCCGGCCAGGATCGTCCGCGTCGCGGCCGCGCCCGAGAACATCACGCCAGCCAGAGAGAGAGAGGCGATGCCCCGGACCACGTTGCTCGCGATGACGATCCCGCGGCGGGAACGGCGATCCACGAACGTGCCCGCTATGGGCCCCAGGATCACCGCGGGCAAGGCCGACAGCATGAGCATCAAACCCATCGTGGTGGCGGATCCCGTCGCGTGCTTGATCCAGAGCAGCATGGCGACGTTGAACACCTGCCCGCCGAGCTGGCTGATGGTCTGTCCCTGCCAGAGCAGGAAGAAGTGTCTGTTGAACAGCCGCGAAGACTCGCGTGTCATTGGGTCACTTCGAAGGGTCGCGTCTAAGGATAGCGTCAGCCCACAACCTCGCCGGGCCGCCGGTTCCGATGTTGACCTAAGGTGATAGGAGGGACTTCGCGAGGACTCTCCTGGGCCGGATTGGGGAAGCACGAGTCACCGCGAGGTCGCTCTCGACAGTTGCCTCCGAGTCACTCTCCTAACCGGGAGATCCTCCGGGACGAAAGAGACCCACTTGAAGCGTTGCGCCGCGACCGGCGACCGGTGGGAGCGTATTTTCCCAGAGATTGCGCACGAGTTCCAGTCCGGCGGAGGCTCCACCCCATTGCAGGGCTGCACGAAAGGACGAAGAGCTCCTCCCGGAATGGCGGAAGCGCCTGCACCGGACCTCCGAGGTATACCGCCTCGGAGGTGGCCCATCCCGTCCACTCACCGTCGCGCCCTTCGATTAGAATGCACGTATTCTCGAGGGCCCTCCAAGAAATTCCGGCCGTCCGTCGGTGAATGAGACGGGGTGCGGAGGGCCTGGTCAGCGCGCGGGTGAGTGGACCGTCGAAAGGCAGCCATGGGTACAATTGTCTCCGCTGCAAACGTGTCCAAGGACTACAAGCTGGGCAAGACCGAGGTTCGCGCCTTGCGCGGCGTTTCGCTCGATGTCCACCGAGGAGAGTTCCTGGCCATCGCCGGCCCTTCTGGAAGCGGCAAGACGACGCTCCTGAACCTCATCGGGTGCGTGGACACGCCGACCTCCGGCACGGTGAACATCGACGGCCGCGACACGCGCTCCCTCTCCGAGCGCGCTCTCACCGACCTGCGACTGCACAAGATCGGCTTCATATTCCAGACCTTCAACCTCGTCCCGGTGCTCACGCTGTACCAGAACGTCGAGTTTCCCCTCCTCCTTCAAGGAGGGCTGGGGCGAGCCGAGCGCCGCAAGCGGATCGAGGGGCTCCTCGAGGCGGTGGGTCTGCTCGATCACGCCCGCCACCGGCCAAGCGAGCTGTCGGGCGGGCAGCGTCAGCGGGTCGCGGTCGCCCGCGCGCTCGTCACCCGGCCACCGCTCGTCCTCGCGGATGAGCCCACGGCCAATCTCGACTCGCTCACCGGCTCCAACGTCATCGACCTCATGCGGGAGATGAACCGGCGCAAGGGCACCACCTTTGTCTTCTCGACCCACGATCCCAAGGTGATGTCCCACGCCAGCGCCGTGGTCCGAATTGCGGATGGGCTGATCGTCGGGCGCGAGGAACTGAACGACATCGTGGCCGCGTCGGGGACGTGACATGTCCGCGGCCAACGCCAGCACGCGATGGAGGCAGGGCCGCATCCTGCTCCAGATCGCCTTCCGCAACCTCCTCGCAAACCGTACCAAGACCCTCATCGTCGGTGGCATCGTCCTGTTCGGAGCGGCGCTGGTCGTCGTCGGCGACGCGTTCGTGGAGAGCATCGACTCGGGGATGAGGCGCAGCATCCAGGAGAGCATCGGTGGGCAGATCCAGGTCTACGACGCGCGGTCCCGGGACGAGCTGGCGCTCTACGGCAAGAACCTGGGCATGTCCGAGTCGGACCTCGAGCCATTCCGGGATTTCTCCAGGGTCAAGGAGGCGCTCCAGCCGGTACCAAACGTGAAGTCGGTCGTTCCCATGGGGATCGGTACGGCGTTCGTGTCCACGGGCAACCTCTTCGACGTGGCCCTGGAGCGGTTGCGCGGCGACGTGCGCCGCTGCGTGGCGGGCGGGGAAGGCCCCTGCTCCGGCTCCCCCCCCGGTCTGCAGGGCCAGTATGACGCCCACAAGGCCCACGTGCGCCGCATGATAACGCTGTTGCGAGAGGACCTGGCGCAAGCGCGAGCCGTCTCGGAAGAAGACGGCACGGACGCCAGCCAGCGGGCCCGCGAGCGCGCCGACCTCGCCCTCGCGACGTCCGATCCATTCTGGCAGGGGTTCGACCGCGATCCCCTCGGCTCACTCGAGTTCCTCGAGAACCGGGTCGCTGGGCTGTCGGTCGACGGGGGCTTTCTCTGGCTCCGCTACGTCGGCACCGACCTGGAGGCTTTCCACGAGGCCTTTCAGGGCATGCGGATCGTGGATGGCACGCCCGTGCCTGCCGGCCGGCGGGGGATCCTCCTGGGAAAGCTCTACGCCGAGGATTTCCTGAAGCTCAAGACGGCCCGCCGGCTCGACAAGATCAAGGAGGCTCGCGAGCTGCTTCACCGGCGCATCGCCTCGGACGAGGAGCTGCAGCGCTGGGTGAGGGAGAACCGGATGGCGACCCGCGACATCCTGCTGCAGCTCGACCCAATCCGTGCGCGGGAGGCGAGCTCGCGCCTGCAGCGGGCGCTCGGGTCCCAGGAGCCCGATCTCCGGAAGCTCCTCGCGCAGCTGCTCGCGACCGACGACGGCACCTTCGACGAGCACTACCGGATCTTCTACTCGGAGCTCGCCCCGCTCCTGCAGCTCTACCTCGTGAAGGTGGGAGACACGATCGCCCTTCAGGGGCTGTCCAGGTCCGGATACGTGAGTTCGGTCAACGTGACGGTGTACGGATTCGTGGAGTTCAAGGGGCTCGAGAAGTCGACTGCCGCCGGGATCATGAGCCTCATGGACATCATGAGCTTCCGCGACCTCTACGGCTACATGACCGCCGAGAAGGCCGCCGAGATCCGACAGCTCAAGGCGGCGGCTGGGGCCCGCCTCGTCTCCCGCGCGGACGCCGAAGCAGAGCTCTTTGGATCTGCTGCGGGATCTGCTTCGGGGTCTCCTGCGGGGCGCGCCGCGGAGAGTGATGCGGGTCCTGCCGCGGGGCGTGCCGAGCTGACCGCGACGGTGCGCGCGGCGAGCATCGACGAGAAGCAACAGCTCGACCGCGGAAACGGGGCGGCCAGGAAGGACGACCTGCCCTCCCGTTTCTACAGCCAGGCAGAGATCGACGGAGGCGTCGCCAAGAACTGCGCCGTGATCCTGAAGGACCCTCGCCGGATCCCGGAGACCATTCGCTCGATCGAGGCAGCCGGTAAGCGCGCCGGCCTCGACCTCAAGGCGGTCAGCTGGCAACAGGCCTCCGGCATGGTGGGCCAGTTCGTCATGCTCGCGCGGGTGATCCTGTTCACGGCGGTGCTCATCATCTTCGTGGTGGCCCTCGTGATCATCAACAATGCGATGGTGATGGCGACCTTGCAGCGGGTGAAGGAGATCGGCACCCTGCGCGCCATCGGCGCTCAGCGCCGCTTCGTCCTCGGGATGGTGCTCCTGGAGACCGTGGCCGTCGGGCTGGTGTTCGGCGCCATCGGCGCGGCCCTGGGCGCCGGCGCCGTCTGGGTCGTCGGCTCCGCCGGCGGCATCCCTGCCCGGAACGACCAGATGCAGTTCTTCTTCTCCGGACCGAGCCTCGTCCCGCACCTGGGCGCCTCCGGCCTCGCCATCTCGCTCTTCGTCGTGATCGTGGTGAGCTCCCTCTCCGGCCTCTACCCCGCTCTCATCGCCACCCGAGTCGCCCCCGCCAAGGCGATGCAGGCGGACGAGTGACCATGCTGCTCACCGACCTCCAGATAGCCGCTCGTAACCTCGTCAACCACACCAGGCGCAACGCTATCCTGGCGGCTGCCGTCGCCACCGTGACCGCGCTCCTGGTGGTGCTGGGCGGGGTCACGGCCGGAATCCGCGCGGCCATGTTCGAGTCGGCCACCGCACTCCTCACCGGCCACGTGAACGTGGGCGGGTTCTTCAAGATCACCTCGGGCAGCGGGGCGGCGCTCGTCTCCGACTTCGAGAAGGTCCTCGCGGACGCGCGCAGGGTGGTCCCGGAGATCCGCTTCGCCGTGGTGCGTGGGCGCGGCTATGCCAAGGCGATCTCGGAGACCCAATCGGTAGACCAGGTGCTGTTCGGCATCGACGTCCGGTCCGAGCCCGTGTTTCGCGAGGTGGTCCACCTCTCCGCCGGGAGGCTGGACGATCTCTCGCAACCGGGAACGGTCCTCCTCTTCGAGGAGCAGGCGCGCCAGCTCGGCGTGCACGTCGGGGATGCCTTGACGCTGTCCGCCCCCACGACCCGAGGAGTGAGCAACACGGTCGACGTCCGCGTCGTGGCGATCGCGAGCAACGTGGGAATCCTCTCGTCGGGAACCGCCTTCCTGCCGTCGGAGACGCTGCGGCAGCTGTACCAGCTCAAGCGAAGCACCACCGGCGCCATCATGCTCTACCTCGAGGATCCGGCCGCCGCTCGGCGTGTAGCCGCCCGGCTTCGCGGCGCGCTCGCCTCGGCAGGCTGGCGGGTCATGGACGCCGATCCCCGGCCCTACTGGGAGAAGCTCGCCGGCGTGAAGTCCGAGGACTGGGTGGGGCAGAAGCTCGACGTCACGACCTGGGAGGACGAGCTGTCCTGGCTCATGTGGATCTTGAAAGCGCTCCAGGGGCTCGCCGGGCTACTCATCGGCGTCCTCACGGTCATCGTGATCGTCGGCATCCTGAACACGCTCGCCATCGCCATTCGCGAGCGTACCCAGGAGATCGGCACGCTCAGGGCCATCGGGATGCAGCGCACCAGGGTGCTGTGGCTCTTCCTGCTCGAGGCGGCGCTGCTCGGCACCACCGGGACGATCGCTGGCGCGCTCGCCGGAGCGGGGATCTCCGGCCTCCTCAACGTGGCTGGCATCCCGATGCCCGAGGCGGCCCAGACGATCCTCATGCAGCGCTACCTCACGCTCTCGGTGAGCTTCGGCACCGCCGCGGGCTCCGCTGCCGTGATCGCCGCCGTCACCACCTTCGCCGCGCTCTACCCTGCCTGGTACGCGGCGCGCCTGCTGCCCGTCACGGCCATGCATCACGTCGGGTGACTTATAGCGAAAACCACTTGGCCCGAGCCCTGCTGCGGCGCACGCTGCCTGCCTGCAGGAGACCGCAGCCAACCCACCTTGGAACGTGTGAGCCTCGTCACATACGGCTTCTCGGGATCTCTGGATAGTGACCGCAGCTCGGGAGCAGCGTGCTCGCGAGGCTCGGCGCCGATCAAGTCGTTCCGACCGGGAGGCACAGATGTCGATGACGAGCGCAGCAGCGGTCCCCATGCCGGAGAACACGTTCGTGACGCGTATCCACACCGGCTGGTCGAGATTCGTGGTGGCAGCCGCCATCGTGGCCGCTGGATTCGCGTTGTCCCGTGCCATCGATGATCATGGCGGAAGCCCCCCCTCGACCTCAGCTCCAGCGGAACGGCTCCAGCGGAACGGCTCCAGCGCAGCGCCGAAAGAGACCACGGCCACCCCGCCCAGCGGCAGCGCCTGCGTCATCACGGCCGGGGGCGCGCCGATCACGAGGTCTGTCCCGCTTCCATCTTCCTTCGGAGGCTGAGCGGCCTCATGTCGGTCCAGACCTGGCCGATGTGCTCGAGGCACTCCGCCTTCGAGCCCGTCTTTCCGGCTTTCCGCCAGCCCGCGGGAAGGTCGCGGCCCACCGGCCAGATCGAATACTGGTCCTCGTGATTGACGACCACCGTGTACACGGCCTCTCCCGCATCATCCTGGTTCGACATCGGGTCTCCTCCCGTGCTGCGTCCTTGCATGGGTACTGCGCAGCTGCTGAGCTGGGGCGCTACCGTCACAGATCGGCGAGGCATTCCTTGATGAGCCTCGCGAGCTCCCTGCAGTTCGGCTCTCGAATCATCGTCTGGTGCGTGCCCGGCGTCTCCATGACGCGCACCGCGCCTTCCACGAAGCGGTTCCACCCGTAGTCCTCGGTCGCCTCCATGGAGCGGCCACCGACCTCCCCGTCCGAGGGGGAGCTCGCCAGGGAAGACGCACTCCGGATCAGGGTGACGTCGCCCACGTAGCGCCGTGGGACGAAGTGCGTCACCGCTCGTTCGTTGGCGCGATTCACGTTCAGGATGCGTCGCGCCTGCTCGGCGGTGAAGCTCTCCGACAAGAGCCCTCGCTCGCGCGCGAGCTCCAGGGCGCGCTCGAGCTGCTGTCCGGAAGGGAGCTGCTCCAGCTCCGGTTCGGCGGCGATCCCCAGCTCCTCCTGGAGGAGCAGCGCCAGGAGGACGTGATCGCCCCGCGGCGGGGCTCGCGAACCATAGTGCGACGCATTGGAGTCGAGGAGCCCGACGAAGCCGACTCGATGTCCGCCGGTCGCCAGCTGATTGGCCATCTCGAAGGCGACGTGTCCACCGGCGGACCACCCCGCCAGCAGATAAGGTCCTTCCGGCTGCACCTCACGGACTGCCTGGACGTACCTGGCAGCCATGACCTCCAGATCCGCGATGGGCTCGAGGCCGTCATCGACACCGATCGCCTGCAAGCCGTAGACAGGGCGCTCCCGCCCGAGGTGCCTGGCCACGTCGTGGTATCCGACGACCGTGCCCCCCGCCCCGTGAACCAGGAACAGCGGCGTCCGGCTCCCGAAGGGTTGGATGGGCACGGCGGCCGACCTCGACGCGCCGGCCGCGGGCTTGCGCAAGGCGGCTGCCAGCGACTCGATGGTCGGGTTCGTCATGACCGTCTTCACGGGCAACTGCACGCCGAAGGCCTGCTGGACGTGCCCGATGAGTCGGATGACGTCGACCGAGTGCCCGCCCAGATCGAAGAAGCTGTCGGTGACGCCGAACTCCGAGGACCCCAGGATCTCTCGCCAGACGTTCCAC
>Ga0154716_1010_pt12 | contig 25388 bp, 18 predicted proteins | sample Rifle2008BG16ft_FD_105724 | JGI IMG/M metagenome (GOLD analysis project Ga0154716, IMG submission 105724) | Anaeromyxobacter sp. RBG_16_69_14
GGGCTCCGCGTCCATCCGATCCGCCACTTCGGCGAGGTGGTGGCGTGGGCCCGCGGCGTCGCCAGCCCGCCCACGCGCTTGCCCGAGGCCGCGGTGGCGCACGACCACGCCGGCCTCGACCTCGCCGACGTGGCCGGCCAGGAGCACGCGCGGCGCGCGCTCGAGGTGGCGGCCGCGGGTGGGCACAACCTGCTCCTGTTCGGCCCGCCGGGCAGCGGGAAGACGATGCTCGCGCGCAGGCTCCCCACCATCCTGCCGCCGCTCACCTTCGAGGAGGCGCTCGAGGCCACGGTCGTGCACAGCGTGGCCGGGCTCACCCGGGATCGCGGGCTCCTCGTCGAGCGGCCCTTCCGGGCGCCGCACCACTCCGTCTCCGACGCCGGGCTCGTCGGCGGGTCCAACATCCCGCGCCCTGGAGAGGTCTCGCTGGCGCACCACGGTGTCCTCTTCCTGGACGAGCTGCCCGAGTTCCGGCGTCACGTGCTCGACGCGCTGCGCCAGCCCGTGGAGGACGGCCAGGTGTGCATCGTCCGGGCGACGCGGTCGGTGTGCTACCCCGCGCAGTTCATGCTCGTCGCCGCCATGAACCCCTGCCCGTGCGGTTGGTACGGCGACCCGCGTCGCGCTTGCCGTTGCACGCTGCACGAGCTGGAGCGCTACCGGCGCCGCATCTCGGGGCCGCTCCTCGATCGCATGGACCTGCACGTGGACGTCCCCGCCGTGCCCTGCGCCGCGCTGCCCACGGCTGGCAGCGCCGAGCCGAGCCGGGTGGTCCGCGAGCGGGTGCTCGTGGCCAGGCAGCGACAGGCAGAGCGTGACGCCAAGGGTGGCGCGAACCGCGCGCGCGTGAATGCGCGCCTCAAGGGGGCGGCGCTTCGTCGCGCTTGCGGGATCGACGCTGCCGGCCGGCGGCTCCTCGCCGATGCCGTGGAGAAGCTCGGGTTGTCGGCTCGCGCGCACGATCGCATCCTGCGGGTCGCCCGCACCATCGCGGATCTGGAGTCCTCCGAACGAATCCTCTTGGCTCATCTGGCGGAGGCGGTGCAGTACCGCGCGCTCGACCGGCGTGCGTGACGGGTCGCTCGTTCGAGCATCCATGATGAACCGGTGGTGGGCACAAGCCCCCGCCTACCCACGGCAGGCGAGAGGTGAACATGTCGAAGCTCGTCGAAAAGATGAAGGCGCTCGGCGCCGCGGTGTGCGCCATCGAGAAGCAGTTCGGGAGGGGCAGCATCATGCGCCTGGCGGAGGAGGGTGAGGCGCCGCGCATCGCTGTGATCCCCTCGGGCTCGATCGGGCTCGACCTCGCGCTCGGTGTGGGCGGCTATCCGCGCGGCCGGGTCATCGAGATCTTCGGACCCGAGTCGTCCGGCAAGACGACCCTCGCCCTGCACGCCATCGCCGAGGTGCAGAAGACGGGCGGGGTGGCTGCCTTCATCGACGCCGAGCACGCGCTCGACGTCAGCTATGCGCGGAAGCTCGGGGTGAAGCTGACCGACCTGCTCGTCTCGCAGCCCGACACGGGTGAACAGGCGCTCGAGATCGGCGAGCAGCTGGTGCGCTCCGGGGCGGTGGACCTCATCGTCGTGGACTCGGTCGCGGCGCTCGTTCCGCGCGCCGAGATCGAGGGTGAGATGGGGGACGCGCACATGGGCCTGCAGGCGCGGCTCATGAGCCAGGCGCTTCGCAAGCTCACGGCGGTCGTATCGCGCAACCAGGCCACGGTCGTGTTCATCAACCAGATCCGCATGAAGATCGGGGTCGTCTTCGGCAACCCGGAGACGACCACCGGCGGGCACGCCCTCAAGTTCTACGCGTCGGTGCGCCTCGACATCCGCCGTACTGGCCAGCTGAAGGAGGCGGAGCACGTGGTGGGGAGCCGCACCCGCGTGAAGGTGGTGAAGAACAAGGTCGCGCCGCCCTTCAGGGAGGCCGAGTTCGACATCCGCTACGGGCTCGGCGTGGACCGGCTTGCAGAGGCAGTCGATCTGGGGGTGGAGCGGGGCCTCGTCGAGAAGTCCGGCTCGTACTTCTCTTTCGGGGGGGAGCGCATCGGCCAGGGCCGCGAGCGCGCGGTGGAGTGGCTGAAGGCCAATCCGGCCGCGCTGGAGGGACTGGTGGCGAAGCTGACGTCGTCGCCCGAGGTCGTACCGGCGCCGCCGACCGATCCAGCTCGGGTGGCGGGATAGCCCGATCGCGGGGCTCCTGCCCCTCGCCGCCGCGCTCCCGGTCGCGGCGTAGCTGCGCATAGGAGTGCGACGAGCCAGGCGCGCCAGTATCGATACCCGTCATGAAGTGGGCCTCCACGCTCTCGCGCAGACCGGAAGGCACCGATGCCTTCGCCGAGTCGATGGAGGCGCTCGATCGGCAACTCGGCGGGCAAGCACCCGACCTGCTCTTCGTCTTCGTCTCGCCGGATCACACGGCCAGCTGTCAGCAACTCGCCGCGCTGGCGAAGCGACGCTTCCCGCTGGCGCTCCTCGTCGGCTGCACGGGTGGGGGTGTCATCGGGGGTGCGCACGAGGCCGAGGAGGGCCCGGCGCTCTCGCTCACGGCGGCGGCGCTTCCGGGCGTCTCGGTGGCGGGATTTCACCTCGAGACGACGTCCCTGCCTCTGCCGGAGGCGGACCCGGCTCCCTGGCGCGCCATCGTCGGCGCGCAGCCCGAGACGCAGCCGAGGATCCTGCTTCTCGCCGACCCGTTCACGATGGACGCCGCGGCGCTCGTGGGTGGGCTCGACCGTGCCTATCCCGGGACTTCCAAGTTCGGTGGGCTCGCCAGCGGCGCCAGGAGGCCAGGGGAGAACCGACTCTTCCTCGGGAGTGACGTGCATCGGAGCGGCGCCGTGGGCGTCGCGTTCTCGGGCGATGTCGCGGTGGACACCGTCATCGCCCAGGGTTGCCGCCCCATTGGCAAGCCCATGTTCGTGACTCGCTGTCGCGGCGGCCTCCTGCAACGGCTCGACGACGGCAAGCCCCTCCAGATCCTGGCCGACCTGTTCACCTCGCTCACCGGCCGGGATCGAGAGCTGATGGAGAGCTCCCTCTTCCTCGGGCTCGACTTGCGGGAGGAGCGGATCGAGTACGACCCCGGTGAGCTCCTGGTCCGGAATCTCATCGGTGCCGATCGGGAGACCGGAGCGCTTGCCGTCGCTGCGGAGCTCCGACCGATGCAGGTGGTGCAGTTTGTCCTCCGCGACGCGCGGACGGCCGAGGACGACCTGCGGCGCATGCTCGAGCGGTGTCGCCGCGCCGGTGCCAGTCGACCTGCTGGTGCGTTGCTATTCTCCTGCGTCGGAAGAGGGATGGGGCTCTTTGGCCACCCCGACCACGACACCGGTCTGTTCGAGGAGAGTCTCGGGCCGACGCCGCTCGGAGGCCTCTTCTGCAACGGAGAGATCGGCCCGATCGGCGGCACCACGTTCCTCCACGGCTACACGAGCGCCTTTGCGCTCTTCCGGGAGGAACGGGGAGAGCAGCGGGGAGAGGGGGCGGGGAGCGGCGCGACCGGGGCCTCCGGAGGGCCGGTGGACCGGGTAGTCTAGCGTCCTCCCAGCAACGCGGTCGGAGGCACCCTGAGCGCCCGGGCCATCTTTTCGATGGTCTCGAGCGGCGGAGAGCGCTGGCCACGTTCCAGCATGGATACGTACGAAACCGAGATACCGATGCTGTCCGCGAGCGCCTTCTGCGAGAGGCCCTTTTGTGAACGCAGCCGGCGGACGCTTCCAGCGAATCGAGCGAGCAGGGTCATGACGCAAAGTGTATACAGGCTGCGACCCAGGGTTCATAGCCCTCTTGGGGCGTAATCGCGAGTGGGCCCGGTCGTCACGTCACGGCCGAGGAAACGGGTGGGGCGCTCGCTCGAGTACCCGCGGCCCTGGGCGACCTCTTGCGCAGCGGGCCTTCGGTGGGGGGGCCCGCCCACGGATAGACCCGCTGGCCTGGACTTGGACCTGGTCCTGAGCGGGGTCCGCTACCGCACCCGCCCTTCCGTCCACGCCAGGAGCAGCCTGTCGTACGGGACCGTCTCGCCCTTCGGCTTCTCGTTGGCGAGCTTCGCCCAGGGCGCGCTCTTGTCGCTGAGCCACTTGGCCGGGTCGGTTTTGGGGTTCAGCTTGGGCGCGCACGCCTTCATGCCCGATCGCTGCAGACGGCCCATCACCTCGTCCATCTCCTCGGCCAGCCGGTCCATCGCCTGCTGTGGCGTCTTCTCGCCCGTGACGGCGGGGGCCACGTTCTTCCACCACAGCTGCGCGAGCTTCGGATAGTCGGGCACGTTGGTGCCCGTCGGCGTCCACGCCACGCGCGCCGGGCTGCGGTAGAACTCGACGAAGCCGCCGAGCTTGGGCGCGAGGTCGGTCATCGCCTTGCTCTGGATGTCCGACTCGCGGATCGGCGTGAGGCCCTCGATCGTCTTGCGCAACGAGACGGTCTTCGACACGGTGAACTGGCCGTACAGCCAGGCTGCCTTCATGCGGTCGGGCGGCGTGCTCTTGAGGAACGTCCAGGAGCCCACGTCCTGGTAGCCGTTCTGCATGCCGTCCTTCCAGTACGGGCCGTGCGGCGAGGGCGCCATGCGCCACTTCGGGGTACCGTCCGCGTTGACCACCGGCAGGCCGCGCTTGGAGAGGGCCTTGGTGAAGGCGGTGTACCAGAAGACCTGCTGCGCGACGTTGCCCTGCCCCGGCACCGGGCCGGCCTCGGAGAAGGTCATGCCGGTCGCCTGGGGCGGCGCGTACTTCTTCATCCAGTCCACGTATTTCGCGAGCGCGTACACCGCGGCCGGGCTGTTGGCGGCGCCGCCGCGTGCCACCGACGCGCCGACCGGCGTGCACTTGTCATCGGCGACGCGGATGCCCCACTCGTCCACGGGCAAGCCGTTGGGGATGCCCTTGTCGGCGGTGCCGGCCATCGAGAGCCAGGCGTCGGTGAAGCGCCAGCCGAGCGAAGGATCCTTCTTGCCGTAGTCCATGTGGCCGTATACGCGCACGCCGTCGATCGTCTTCACGTCGTTGGTGAAGAAGTCGGCGATGTCCTCGTAGGCCGACCAGTTCACCGGCACGCCCAGCTCGTAGCCATACTTGTCCTTGAATCTCTTCTTGAGCTCGGGGCGCTCGAACCAGTCGGCGCGGAACCAGTAGAGGTTCGCGAACTGCTGGTCGGGCAGCTGGTACACCCTGCCGTCCGGCGACGTGGTGAAGCGGAGGCCGATGAAGTCCTTGAGGTCGAGGGTCGGGAGCGTGAACTCCTTGCCCTCGCCGGCGATGAAGTCGGAGAGGACCACGGTCTGACCGTAGCGCATGTGGGTGCCGATGAGGTCGCTGTCGTTCACCCAGCCGTCGTAGATGCTCCTCCCCGCCTGCAGGGAAGTCTGCATCTTCTCGACCAGGTCGCCCTCCTGGATGATGTCGTGGACGACACCGAGGCCGGTGATCTCGGTGAACGCCCTGGCGAGCGTCTTGGACTCGTAGACGTGCGTGTCGATGGTCTCCGAGACGACGTGGACCTCGTTGACGCCCTTCGCCTTGAGCTTGTTCGCCGCCGCGATGAACCAGCGCAGCTCGTCGAGCTGCTCTTGCTTCGACAGCGTGCTCGGCTGGAACTCGCTCTCGACCCACTTCTCGGCCGCGGCCATCCCACCGCCTGCCGATCCAGCCGCCGTCAGCGCGGCCGCCATCGCTCCAACCGCCAACATGGTGCAAAGCATCCGGTGCTCCTTCCCGTGATCTCCCTGGCCGGCACTGACATGGACGAGGGGGAGAAGTCCTCGATCCATCCCGAGCTATCGTGACGTTGCGTGAATCAGCCCTTGCACATGACGAGCGCCAGCAGCGCCATGGAGATCGCGAAGCCCCACCACGCGCTCGCCTCCTCTGTGAGCGCGATCCAGGCGAGGTTGACGTAGGCGGCGGCGAGGAGCCCGATGAAGAGGCGGTCGCCGCGCGTCGTCACGATCGGCAGAAAACCCTTGCGCGGTATGGTGGGAGACCGGAGCTCCCACACGGTCATCCCGACGAGCAGGAGCCCGATGCACGGGAAGAAGACGGCCACCGGGGGCGTCCAGGCCATCCACTGCACGTCAGACCCTCCCCATCGCGAAGCCCTTCGCGATGTAGTGGCGCACGAAGTAGATCACCAGCCCGCCGGGTACGATGGTGAGGACGCCCGCGGCGGCCAGCACGCCCCAGTCCATGCCCGCCGCCGACACGGTGCGCGTCATGGTGACGGCGATGGGCTTCGCGTTCACCGAAGTGAGCGTGCGCGCCAGCAGGAGCTCGACCCAGCTGAACATGAAGCAGAAGAAGGCGGTCACGCCGACGCCGGCGCGGATCTGCTTCATGAAGATCGCGAGGAAGAAGCGCGGGAAGCCGTAGCCGTCTATGTACGCCGTCTCGTCGATCTCGCGCGGCACGCCCGACATGAAGCCCTCGAGGATCCACACCGCGAGCGGCACGTTGAAGACCATGTGCGCCAGCGCCACCGCGAGGTGCGTGTCCATCAGCCCGACGCTCGAGTAGAGCTGGAAGAACGGCAGCAGGAACACCGCGGGCGGTGTCATGCGGTTCGTGAGCAGCCAGAAGAACATGTGCTTGTCGCCGAGGAACGAGTACCGCGAGAACGCGTAGGCTGCGGGCAGCGCCACCAGCACCGAGAGGACGGTGTTGAGCGAGACGTAGATGATCGAGTTGAGGTAGCCCCAGTACCAGGTCGGCTCGGTGAAGATGACGCGGTAGTTGGCGAGGGTGGGCGTGGTCGGCCAGATGGTGAATGCGGCGAGCGTCTCCTCGCTCGTCTTGAGCGACATGGAGAGCAGCCAGTAGACGGGGAGCATCGAGAACAGGAAGTAGAGCAGCAGCCCCAGGCTGCGCGCTCCGAACCCCGGCCTAGCCATGTGGCCCTCCGGTTCCGCCTCCGGTTCCCGCTGCGGAATCCGGTCCGCCCGCTCCGACGCGCTGCATCCAGTTGTAGAGGACGAAGCAGAACAGCAGGATGATGAGGAAGTAGACGAGGGAGAACGCCGCCGCCGGGCCGAGGTCGAACTGGCCCACCGCCTTCTGCGTCAGGTACTCGCTGAGGAAGGTGGTCGCGTTCCCCGGGCCGCCGCCCGTCAGGACGAAGGGCTCCGTGTAGATCATGAAGCTGTCCATGAAGCGCAGCAGCACCGCGATCATCAGCACCCCGCGCAGCTTCGGCAGCTGGATGTACCGGAACACCGCGAGGCGGCTCGCACCGTCGATGCGCGCCGCCTGGTAGTACGCGTCGGGGATGGCGCGGAGTCCGGCGTAGCAGAGCAGCGCCACGAGAGGCGTCCAGTGCCACACGTCCATCACCAGCACCGTGAGCCAGGCGTCGACCGAGTTGCCGGTGTAGTTGTAGGAGAGGCCCAGCCTGTTGAGCGCGCGACCGGCCAGACCGATGTCCGGGCGTGCGTAGATCTGCCAGATGGTCCCCACCACGTTCCAGGGGATGAGCAACGGCATGGCGAGCACCACCAGCGACGCCGAAGCGCGCCAGCCCTTCTCGGGCATGGCGAGCGCGAGCCCTATACCGAGCGGGATCTGCGCCAGCAGGACGCACAGCGAGAAGATGACCTGCCGGAGGAGCGCGCCGTGCAGCTCCTCGTCGCGCAGCACGCTGCGGAACCACTCGGTTCCGACGAAGACGCGCTGCTCCGGGCCGATGATGTCCTGGACCGAGTAGTTCACCACCGTCATGAGCGGCAGGACTGCGGAGAACGACACGCAGATCACGACTGGCACGACGAGGAGCCAGGCCCGCTGGTTGACCGGCTTGCTCATGGGGGGATCCGCCGCTGGCCGGAGAAGAACTGAGTGTGCGGCCCGATCAGCCGGAACCAGGCCGGCCCCGTCGCGACCGGGTCGTCCTCGCCCACCCGAGCGCAGACCGACTGCCCGTCGAGCCGCGCGGTGACGAGCTGGTAGGTGCCGAGGTGCTGCACGTGCTCCACCTCCACCTGCACCGCACCCTCCGCCCGTGGCGCGGCGAGCTCTACGAACTCCGGCCTGATCCCGAGGGTGAGCTCGTCCCCGGTGCCGGCCAAGCGCCGGGCCTCGGCGGGGGCAACGGGCAAGCGGTGCTGCCCGATGTGGAGCCGGTCCTCGGCCACGAGGCACGGGATGAGGTTCATGCCCGGGCTGCCGATGAAGTAGCCGACGAACGTGTGATTCGGCGTCTCGAACAGTTCCTTGGGCGTGCCGCTCTGCACCACCTTGCCGTCGGTCATGACCACGACCTGGTCGGCGAAGGTCAGCGCCTCGACCTGGTCGTGGGTGACGTAGATGAGGGTCAAGCGGAGCTGGTGATGGATCTGCTTGAGCTTGCGTCGCAAGAGCCACTTGAGGTGCGGATCGATCACCGTCAGCGGCTCGTCGAACAGGATCGCCGCCACGTCCTCGCGCACCAGCCCGCGCCCGAGGGAGATCTTCTGCTTGGCGTCGGCGGCGAGCCCGCTGGCACGGAGCTGCAAGACCGTGCCGAGCTCGAGGAGCTCCGCGACCTCGATCACGCGCCGGCGCACCTTCGCCTCCTCCACCTTGCGGTTGCGCAGGGGGAAGGCGAGGTTGTCGAACACCGACATCGTGTCGTAGATGACCGGGAACTGGAACACCTGGGCGATGTTGCGCTGCTGCGGCGAGCGCTCGGTGACGTCGGCACCGTCGAACAGCACCCGTCCCTGGGAGGGGCGCAGGAGCCCCGAGACGATGTTGAGTAGCGTGGTCTTGCCGCAGCCGGACGGGCCGAGCAGCGCGTAGGCGCCGCCGTCGTCCCAGGTCATGTTCGTCGACCGCAGCGCGTAGTCCTCCGGTCCGCGCGGCCGTGGGCGGTAGGCGTGGGCGAGGCCGACGAACTCAATCCTTGCCATCGCGCGCCTCCGTGGGGGCGAGCAGCAGGGCGCCCTGACCGTCGAAGATGAACAGCTGGCCAGGATCGAGGAGGGCGGTGAGGGTGGACCCGAGCTCGAAGGTGTGCACCCCGGGGAGCTGCGCCAGGAGCGAGATCGAGGCGTGGCGCAGGTGGAGCAGGGTCTCCGAGCCCGAGAGCTCGGCGAGCTCAACGGTAGCCAGGAGCTCCGCGCAGCGCTCGCTGCGCCGACGCAGGCGCAGGTGGTTCGGGCGGATGCCAGCCTTGCAGCGCACACCGGAGGTGAGGCCGGCCACCGGATGCAAGAGCGGTATCGTCGCGCCGTCGGCCAGGCGGATGGCCCCGCCATCGACCACCGTCGCCTCGACGACGTTCATGGGCGGGTCGTTGAAAGCCGCGGCGACCGCCACCGACGCCGGGTGGCGGTAGACCTCCAGCGTCGGCCCGAACTGGAGGAGCCGCCCCTTGTCCAGCACGGCGGTGTAGCCGCCGAGGAGCAGCGCCTCCTGCGGCTCGGTGGTGGCGTAGACGACGGTGGTCTCCCCTCCCGCGAAGAGGCCGGTGAGCTCCACCCGCAGCTCCTCGCGCAGCTTGTAGTCCAGGTTCACGAGCGGCTCGTCGAGCAGGACGAGCCCGGCTCCCTTCGCGAGGGCGCGCGCGAGCGCTGTGCGCTGCTGCTGACCCCCCGACAACTCCCGCGGAAGTCGATCCAGGAGGTGCTCGATGTGGAGCTTCGCGGCGATCTCCCGTACCCGGGCGCGGATCTCGGGTTCCGGCCACTTCTTGAGCCGGAGCGGCGAGGCGACGTTCTGGAAGACGGTCATCGCCGGGTAGTTGATGAACTGCTGGAAGACCATGGCCAGGTCGCGGCTGCGTGCCGCCAAGCCGGTGACGTCGACCCCGTTCTCGATCACGCGGCCCGACGAAGGGCGATCCAGCCCGGCCAGGAGGCGCAGGAGCGAGGTCTTGCCGGCCTGGGTTGCGCCGAGCAGCACGTTGATGTGGCCCGGCGCCAGCGCGAGGGTCATGGGGTACAGGAGCGGAGCGGCGCCGACGCTCTTGCTCACGTCTCGAAGCTCCAGCGCCAGGCGCCCCGCGCGCCTGGCCGCGCCCGGCGATCGTTCCCGTTCCCGTCCCTGCTCGCATTCAAGTTCGCGACCCGGTTCGCGATCTTGCCTCGGTTCGCGATTCGGTCTGCGACTCGGTTCGCGACTCGGTCCAGTTGACGCGCCGTCGCCCAACGAGCGCCCCAGCCATGCATCGAGCCGGGCTGCGTCCTCCGGCGTACAGCGCAGCCCGAGCTTCGTGCGCCGCCACAGGATGTCCTCGGCGCTCCGCGCCCACTCCAGCTTGACGAGGTAGCGCGCTTCCACCGCGTACAGGTCGGTCGCGAGGCGCTCGCCGAGGTCGGAGAGACCCTGCGCCCCGGCCAGGAAGCGCTCCGCACGCGTCCCGTACGCGCGCGCGTAGCGATGCGCGAGCGGTGCCGGCAGCCACGGCCGGCGCAGACTGAAGCCCGTGAGGAAACGGTCAAAAGGGTCACCCGCATTGCGCTCCCCTTCCGGGCCGAGATCCCCGCCCGGCAGGTGCGCGCGAGCGGTCCAGGGTGGCGCGGAGTGGCCGAGGGGCGGCAACAGCAGCTTCATCGCCTCCTCGGCGAGCTTGCGGTAGGTGGTGATCTTGCCGCCCCACACGTTGAGCAGGGGCGAAGGCGCGGTCTCGAACTCCAGCCGGTAGTCGCGCGTGAGGGTGGACGCGTTCGCCCCGTCGTCGTCTAGGAGCGGGCGCACGCCCGAGTAGCTCCACACGACGTCGGACGGGTCGATCTGGCGCCGGAAGTAGCGGTTCGCCATGGCGCACAGGTACTCGACCTCCTCGCGCTCGATGGCGGCGCGGTCGAGGTCGCCCGAGAACTCGACGTCGGTCGTGCCGATGAGGGTGAAGTCGCCCTGAAACGGGATGGCAAAGATGATCCGCTTGTCGGGGTTCTGGAAGAGGTAGGCGCTCCCGTGCTCGAACAGCCGCGGCACCACGAGGTGGCTGCCCTTGATGAGGCGCAGCGGGACTGCCGCGTCCCGGGCGAGGACTTCGCGGACGACGTGCGCGGCCCAGGGTCCGGCGGCGTTGACCAGCGCACGAGCGATGACCTCGGTTCGTCGGCCCTGCCCCTCCTCGAGGGTCGCTCGCCAGCGTCCTTCGACCGCGCGGGCGCCGACGCAGCGCGTGCGCGTCATGATGCGAGCGCCCCGCTCCGCCGCGTCGACGGCGGTCAGGATCACGAGGCGCGAGTCGTCCACCCATCCGTCGGAGTAGACGAAGGCGCGGCGGAAGCGCTCCTGCAGCGGCGCTCCGATCGCCGTGCCGGCCAGGGGTACCATCGAGGAGCCGGGCAGGACGCGGCGGCGGGCCAGGTGGTCGTAGAGGAACAGGCCGGCGCGGATCATCCAGGCCGGGCGCTGGGCGGCGTCGTGCGGCATGACGAAGCGCAGTGGCCAGATGATGTGGGGCGCGGCCCGCAGGAGTAGCTCGCGCTCCACGAGCGACTTCCGCACCAGGCCGAACTCGTAGTGCTCGAGGTAACGAAGGCCGCCGTGAATGAGCTTCGTGCTCGCCGAGGAGGTGTGCTGCGCCAGATCGTCCTTCTCGCAGAGCACGACCTTCAGCCCTCGACCGGCCGCGTCGCGTGCGATGCCGACGCCGTTGATTCCGCCGCCGATCACGAGCAGATCGCAGCTGAGCGTCGGCGCCGAATCCATGCTCGGGCTCACGGGGGAAGGTCGAGATGATCCGAGATCGGACCGTGTTATACGCGTGGCTTCCGCTCCTCCGTGCGGCCACGGTGGGTGCAGTGCCGCAGCGTGACGGGTGACCGCTGGCCGAGGGAGGAAGGGCGAGGGGTCGCGGCGCCATGCCCGAAGGGGTCTCGGCGAAGCCGAGCCGGATTCGACAGGAGGCTGCCGAGGAGACGCCGCTCACCGGTGAACCCCTGGGCGCCCAGAGATAGACTCACGACCTCGCGGCGCCGCTGCGCGGCTCTATACCGGAGAAGACGGATGAAGACCCTCACCGGGCTCGTGCTCCTCGCTCTCGCTCTCGCGCCGCTCGGCGCGATCGCCGATGAGGGCATGTGGACCTTCGACAACGTCCCGAAGGACAAGGTGGAGCAGAAGTACGGCTTCCGCCCCGATGACCGTTGGCTCGAGCACGTGCGGCTCTCCTCGGCGCGGCTCGCGCAGGGCTGCTCGGCGAGCTTCATCTCGGAGAGCGGGCTCGTGATGACGAACCACCACTGCGCGCACCAGTGCATCGAGCAGCTCTCGACGCCGACGCGCGATCTCGTGAAGGGCGGCTTCTACGCGAAGTCGCAGGGCGACGAGGTGAAATGTCCGGACCTCGAGGTGAACCAGCTCGTGCAGACGAGCGACGTCACTGCGCGCATGCGCAACGCGACGGACGGGTTCGAGGGCGAGAAGTACAACCAGGCGCAGCGCGCCGAGATCGCGCGCATCGAGCGGGAGTGCCAGACCTCCGACCGGTTGCGCTGTGAAGTGGTGACCCTCTACCACGGCGGCATCTACCACCTCTACGAGTACCGGCGCTTCCAGGACGTGCGGCTCGTCTTCGCGCCCGAGGTCGCCATCGCCATGTTCGGTGGCGATCCCGACAACTTCGAGTTCCCCCGGTACGACCTCGACGTCTCGTTCTTGCGCGTCTACGAGGACGGGAAGCCGGCGCGGATGGAACACTGGTTCCGGTGGTCCGCGGCGGGCGCCAAGGAGAACGACCTCACCTTCGTCACCGGCAACCCCGGCGGAACCTCGCGCCAGCTCACGGCCGCGGAGCTGGAGTACGCGCGCGACGTCCAGCTCCCCGACACCATCTTCCATCTCTCGGAGCTTCGGGGCGAGCTCGTCGAGTTCCGGCGTCGCGGCCTCGAGCAGGCGCGTCACTCCAGCACCGAGCTGCTCTACGTCGAGAACGGTCTCAAGGCGCGCAAGGGCCGCTTGCTCGCGCTCCAGGATCCCGAGTTCTTCGCCTCGAAGGTCGCGGCCGAGCGCGACCTAAAGGCGCGGCTGGCGAAGGACCCCGCGAAGTCGCAGCGCACCCTGCCGGCGTACCTCGCCATCGCGAAGGCGCAGAAGGATCTGAAGAAGATCCGCAAGCAGCTGGACTACGAGGAGCGCAAGCTCGGCTTCGGGGGCAAGCTCTTCGCGCACGGGCGCACTCTCGTCCGCGCCGCCGAGGAGCGCCCCAAGCCGAACGAGAAGCGACTCAAGGAGTTCCGCGATTCGGCGCTGCCCGCGCTCACGCAGGGACTCTTTAGCCAGGCGCCCATCCATGACGATCTCGAGCTCCTCCGGCTCACGTTCTCGCTCACGAAGATGCGCGAGGCACTCGGCACCGACGACCCGTTCGTGAAGAAGGTCCTCGGCAAGGCGTCGCCGGCCGAGGTGGCCGAACGGCTCGTGCGGAACACGAAGCTGAAGGACGTCGCCTATCGCCGCCAGCTGTGGGACGGCGGCAAGGCCGCCGTGGAGGCTGCGGTCCGCGAGGACGCCGTCATCGAGCTGGCGGCGCGGCTCGATCCGGACGCGCGCGCGATCCGAAAGCAGTTCGAGGACGGCATCGAGTCGGTGGTGAAGCGCAACTCCGAGCTCATCGCCAAGGCGCGCTTCGAGGTCGAGGGCACGAGCACCTACCCGGATGCCACCTTCACGCCTCGGCTGTCCTACGGCGCGGTCAAGGGTTACCAGCAGGATTGGAAATGGGTGAAGCCGTTCACGACGATCCAGGGGGCGTTCGAGCGCGAAACCGGCCGCGACCCGTTTGCGCTCCCCGGGAGCTGGCACGCCGCGAAGGGTCGCCTCGACCTCGCGACGCCGTTCAACTTCGTCACGACCAACGACATCATCGGCGGGAACTCCGGATCGCCCGTGGTCAACAAGGACGCCGAGATCGTCGGGCTCGCCTTCGACGGAAACATCCACTCGCTCGGTGGTGACTACGGATTCGACGAATCGGTGAACCGCGCGATCGCCGTCCACAGCGCGGCGCTCATCGAGGCGCTCGCCAAGGTCTACGGTGCGGATCGCATCGCACGGGAGATCCGGCCACAGACCCGGCAGGGCTCCGCCGTCGGGCGGTAGCACGCGGTCGCCCGCCTGGAAAGGGCTTTCGGGTGCGCCGTTCTGGGTATCGAAGCCTCGTCGGAACACCCGCGACTCCCGGAATGTTCTCCTCCATGCGTGGGGGCGGCTCGCCGCTTCCAGCCACGAATCAGCGCCCGTGGCGGGAACCTCGCGGCCATGGCCCAGGGGCCTTCCCCGACAGGATCGCGGCCCTGTTTCGTGAACCCCAAAGGAGGCGATGCTCAGATGTTCGAGAACGCGACGAATGACCTGGCCTCTCCCGTGCAGTCCTCGACCACGTGCGTCGTGGTCGGGCGCTCAGTCACCGTGACCAGGATTGCGCAGAGTCGCTGGAGCGTCGAGATCGACCAGCGCGCGCTCGACGGCTCCTTCGCGAGCGCAGGGGAGGCCTGGCTGGCGGGAGTGCGCGAAGTGGACAAGCTCCGCGTCGCCGCCGGGTAGGACCCCGCTTTCCCGTGCAAAGGACGGCTCGCGGAGGCCAAGCATCATGGCCGGACGGGGGCCTGTCGATCCCGTATCCGAACCATGGGATTCGTGGATTACTTGACGATCGGTGCGCTAGCCAGGATCCTGGGCGCAATGGAGCGCGTGGCGCCAGGACGTGGGCGGGGCACCAGCGGGGGAGCGCGGTGCGCGCGGCGCTGATCGGGTGCGCCAGTGCTCGCCTCGAGACGGTGACGGCCGCCGAGATAGCCTCCCGGCTCGAGGCTGCCGTTGCCTCCGACGAAGCGCCCAGCGTGGTTTTCGGTGCCGTCCACGCGGACGGTCCCACGATCGTCCGGGCCGCTGGCAGAGCGTGCCTGGCTCCACCGCGCGACGCTGCGCCGGACAGCGTCTACCCGTGGTTTTCGGTGACGAAGCTGTTCACGGCGACGGCGATCGTGCAGCTCTCCGAACAAGGGCAGGTCGATCTCGACGCCCCTCTCGTCACCTACCTGCCCGAGCGCCGGCTCGAGAAGAACGAGCGGCGAGTCACCGTGCGCCACCTCCTCTCTCACTCCGCAGGGCTCAGGAGTCCCAACCCGATCCCGTGGATGCACCTCGTCGGCGAGGAGGGTCCGTGCCTCGACGCGTTGACGGACCGACTCCTGAGCCAGCACCCGGGCCTTGCATTCGAGCCGGGGACGAAGTGCAGATACTCCCATCTTGGTTACCTCTTGCTCGGGCAGATCGTGGAGCGGGTCTCCGGGGAGCGCTACAGGGACTATGTAGAGCGGCACCTGCTCGCGCCCCTCGGGTGCGAGGCAACGGGGTTCCAATGGCGTGCCGCCGCCGCGAGCGGGTACCAGCGGCGAGCAGGCATCACGGGTCTCGGGGTGCGCTGGATGCTCGATCGTCGCTTCTTCGGGGAATCCGTCGGGAGCTACTGGGCCCTCCGGCCCTTCGCCGTCGACGGCGCGCCCTATGGAGGTCTCTCCGGCCCGATGCCCGACCTCCTGCGGTTCGCCCGCGCGGTGCTGACCGGGGGGCAGGCCGAGCACGGCCGGATCCTGCGCGAGTCGTCCGTACGTTCCATGCTCTCGCCTTCGCGCTCCGTCGACGGCCGCGAGTTTCAGTTCGGCCTCGGGTGGGAGCTGGGGAGTGTGGGAGGCGAGACGCACGCCTTTCACGTTGGCGGCGGTGGTTTTCGCTCGGAGATCCGGCTCTACCCCGGGCTCGGTTACGGCGTCGCTGTCCTGGCCAACGAGACGAGCTTCCCGACCGACGATCTCCTCCGACTGGTGGTTCAACCCTGAGTTCCAGGTCCAGGTCCAGGTCCAGGTCTAGGTCCGAGTCCGAGTCCGAGTCCGGTCAGGGTCGGATGCCATTCCCTCTGGCCCATGCTTGCGCGACACTGCCGCGGTGCGGCACCTCGTCCCACGGTGGCTCCCCCTCTTGGTCGCGCTCGGATGGGCGGTGCCATCCCTGGGCGCCGGGGCATCGCTGGGCGAGCGCGTGGTCGTCGTGGGGGGGGACCGCGACTACCCGCCCTACGAGTTCATCGACAGGGAAGGAGACCCGGCCGGCTACAACGTCGACCTGACCCGGGCCATCGCCGAGGTGATGGGCCTGCGTGTCGAGATCCGCCTCGGCGGATGGTCCGAGATGCGTGCCGCGCTGCGGGACGGCCGGATCGACGCGCTGCAAGGTGTCTCCTACTCGGACGAGCGCGCGCGAGTGCTCGAGCTGTCGCCGCCCCACACGATCGTGAACCACGCCATCTTCGCGCGGAAGGGCGCGCGGTCAGTGTCCTCCCTGGGGGAGCTGCGCGGTCACGAGGTCGCCCTGCATCGGGCCGGGATCATGGACGAGACGCTGACCGGCCTGGGCCACGGAGCCACGCTTCTCCGAACGGACACCCCCGCCGATGCCATGCGGCTCCTGGCCGCGGGCACGGGCGAGTACGCCGTCGTCGCGGTCCTCCCGGGGACGTACATCACCCGCGAGCTCAAGCTGACGAACGTGGTGCCTGTCGCGAAGAACGTAGCTTCGCACCGGTACGGCTACGCTGTGCGGAAGGGGAACACGGTCCTCCTCTCGCGCATCACGGAGGGGCTCGCAATTCTGAAGAAGACGGGTCGCTACGATGCCATCCACGAGAAATGGCTGGGTGTCCTCGAGCCCCAGGGCGTGAGCTGGGGGACGTTCTTCAAGTACGGCGCCGTGGTGTTCGTACCGCTCATGCTCGTGCTGGGCGGTACCGTGCTCTGGTCGCGCTCGCTCAAGCGGGTGGTCGCCCAGCGCACCGCGTCGCTCGCGCGGGAGGTGGCCGAGCGGAAGCGGGCCATGGAAGAGCTGCGGCTCAACCAGGCGAGGCTGGTCCAGGCAGACAAGATGGCCGCGCTCGGCGTCCTGGTGTCGGGCGTCGCTCACGAGATCAACAACCCCAACGGTTACATCCTGCTCAACATGCCCGTTCTCAAGGACGTGTATCTCGACGGGGCCGACATGTTCGAGCAGCGTTACCGCGAGCACGGTGACTTCATGCTCGGAGGGCTTCGGTACTCCGCCATGCGCGAGGAGCTCCCGGGAATGCTCGACGAGATGCTCGAGGGCGCGCGCCGCATCAAGCGCATCGTCGAGGACCTGAAGGACTTCGCCCGGCAGGAGGACGCGCCTCGCCTCGAGCCGCTCGACCTCAACGCCGTGGCCAGAGCGGCGCTCCGCCTCGTCGACAACTCGCTCCGGAAGGCCACTCGGCGGCTGGAGATCGCGTACGCCGAGCGCCTGCCGAAGGTCCGGGGCAATGCACAGCGGATCGAGCAGGTGATGGTGAATTTGATGTTGAATGCGTGCCAGGCGCTGCCGGACCCGGGCCGAAGCATCCGGGTCTTCACGAGTCGTGAGTCGGATCGAGACGGCGTGCTCTTCGTGGTCGAGGACGAAGGCGTCGGCATTCCGTCGGAGGACCTGTCCCGGTTGACCGACCCCTTCTTCACCACGAAACGAGAGCGTGGAGGGACCGGCCTCGGGCTGTCGGTGTCGGCGGGGATCGTGAAGGAGCACGGGGGCTCCCTCGAGTTCCGGTCGGTGCCGGGTGCCGGCACCACCGCGATCCTCTCGTTACCCGCGATCCCCGCGGAGGCAGATCGGTGAACCCCGGAGGCTATCCCTCGTTCGGAATCCTGGCCGTGGACGACGAGCCGGCGTGGCTCCGATCGCTCCGCGTCGCGCTCGGGCGCGCCGGCATCGACAACTTCGTGCAGTGCCAGGACAGCCGCGAGGTCCCGGGGCTCCTCGCGACACAGCCCGTCGGCCTCGTCCTCCTCGACCTCAACATGCCTCACCTCTCCGGCGAGGAGCTCCTCGCGCGGATCGCCGCGGACCACCCCGAGGTCGCGGTCATCGTCATCAGCGGGATGAACCAGGTCGAGACGGCGGTGCGCTGCGTGAAACTGGGCGCGTTCGACTACCTCGTCAAGACGGCCGAGGAGGATCGCCTCGTCTCCGGCGTGACCCGCGCCATCCGGATGCTCGAGCTGCAGCGCGAGAACCGGGAGATGGCGAGCCGTGTGCTCTTCGCGACGGTGGAGCACCCGGAGGCGTTCGCCGCCATCGCGACGCGCGATCGGGCCATGCTCGCCATCTTCTCTTACGTCGAGGCCGTGGCGGGGAGCCCGCAGCCGCTGCTCATCGAGGGGGAGAGCGGGGTGGGAAAGGAGCTCGTGGCGCGCGCCGCGCACGAGCTCGGCGGCCGCCGGGGTCCGCTCGTCGCGGTCAACGTGGCGGGCCTCGACGACAGCGTGTTCGCGGACACCCTCTTCGGTCACGCGCGCGGCGCGTTCACCGGCGCCGATCAGCCGCGGCGCGGCATGGTCGAGGAAGCAGCCGGGGGAACCCTCTTCCTCGACGAGATCGGCGACCTCAGCATCGCCTCGCAGGTGAAGCTGCTACGGCTCCTGCAGGAGGGGGAGTACTTCGCCCTGGGCAGCGACCGGCCCAAGCGGCTCCAGGCGCGGGTGATCGTCGCGACGCACCACGACCTGGCGGCGCGGCAGACCGCCGGGACCTTTCGCCGCGACCTCTACTTTCGCCTGTGCACGCACCAGATCCACGTCCCGCCTCTCCGCGAGCGCAAGGGTGACATCGCGGTCCTCCTCGAGCACTTCCTCGAGCAAGCCGCGCGCTCCCTCGGGAAGAGGAAGCCCACGGCGCCGAAGGAGCTGCCGACCCTGCTCGGCACCTACGCGTTCCCAGGCAACGTCCGAGAGCTCAAGTCCATGGTCTTCGATGCCGTGACCGTTCACAAGGAGCGCATCCTGTCCATGGAGACGTTCGTGAAGGCGATCGAGCGCGCCGGGGGATCCGTCACCCCGTACTCCGCCGCGACGGGCGACAACCCCTTCGTCGGCGTCGAGTACCTGCCGTCGATCCACGACGCCGTCGAGTTGCTCGTGCAGGAGGCCCTCGGCCGCGCCGGCGGAAACCAGACCATCGCGGCGCGCCTTCTCGGCGTCACGCAGTCGGCGCTCAGCAAGCGACTCAAGGCGGCGAGGGGAACCCCGTTCTCGTAGTCCCAAGCGCCTGGGCGCACGGTGCGGGACAACGCCGCGCCGTCGAATGGCCATGAGGCGGCTCATGGCCATGAGCGTTCTCATGCGCATCGCAAGGGTCCGGGATCATGTGCTCAAACAGCTCGGATCTCCCGAACGGCCGGCCATCGACATGAGCGCGCTCATGCCCTTCGCCATTCCGATCCCGCGCCGCGAATTCCCGTCCCCTCGGGGTATTGGGCCCGCTCGCCGAGGCAGCTGCGCCCGGCACTCCCCTTGCTCTCTCGGCAGAGCAGCACCGGGGCGCTTCCCCGGAGCGCGCGGAGGCCGACATGGCGATGTTCTGGATCCAGTTCTTCCTGGTGCTCGGGGCCATCCTCCTCGGCATCCGCCGCGGTGGCGTTGCGCTCGGCATGATCGGCGGGCTCGGTGTCGCGGTGCTGGTGTTCCTGTTCCGCGCCGCTCCCTCCGAACCGCCCATCGCCGTGATGCTCATCATCCTCGCCGTCGTCACGGCGTCAGCGACCCTCCAGGTCGCCGGCGGCCTCGACTACCTGGTGCAGCTCGCCGAGAAGCTCTTGCGGGCTCATCCCCGGTACGTCACCCTGCTCGCGCCGCTCTGCACGTTCGTCCTCACGATGTGCGTGGGGACGGGCCACGCGGTGTACGCGCTCCTCCCGGTGATCGCCGACGTGGCGATCCGCACCAAGACCCGGCCGGAGCGCCCGATGGCGATCTCGAGCGTGGCCTCGCAGATGGCGATCACGGCGAGCCCGGTCGCGGCCGCCGTGACCACCTTCCTCGGCTACTCGGCCAAGATGGGTGCGCCGGTCACCATCTACGACATCCTCAAGATCACGATCCCCGCCGGCATCGTCGGAGTCGTCGCCGCCGCCGCCTGGAGCCTCAACCGCGGAAAGGATCTCTACCAGGACCCGGAGTTCCTGAAGCGGCTCGAGGACCAGAAGTTCCGCGATTCGCTCGATGTCTCGGTGACCACGCTCGACAAGAAGCTCCCCTCGACCGCCAAGCTGTCCGTGGCCCTGTTCTTCGCGGGCGTGCTCTTCATCATCCTCCTCGCCTTGCGGGACACCGCTGCGAACGCGGGCTACCAGCTGCCGCGGGTCCTCCCGCTCGTGGACGGTAAGCCGGTCCCCATGACGACCGCGGTCCAGATCGTGATGCTCGCCTTCGGTGCCTTCATTCTGTTCGCGACGAACGTCAAGGCAGCCGATGTCGCGAAGTCGAGCGTGTTCACCGCCGGCATGATCGCGGTGGTCTCCATCTTCGGCATCGCCTGGATGAGCGACACCTTCGTAAGCGCCAACAAGTCGTTTCTCATCAGCAAGGTCGGCAGCATGGTCCAGTACGCGCCCTGGACCTTCGCCATCGCCATGTTCTGCGTGTCCGCCTTCGTGAAGAGCCAGGCCGCGACGCTGACGGTGATGATCCCGTTCGGCATCGCGCTCAAGCTGCCGGCGACGTTGATGCTGGGGTTGATGCCGGCGAGTTATGCCTACTTCTTCTTCGCCTTCTATCCGAGCGATCTGGCCGCCATCAACATGGACCGGACCGGCACGACGCGGATCGGCAAGTACCTGCTCAACCACAGCTTCATGATCCCGGGCCTGATCGGCGTCAGCGTGTCTACGGTGGTCGCTTACACGCTCTCCCGGATAGCGTTCTGATAGCTAGCCAGTCGAACCGATGCCGTGGTCGATCTAACCGCTAGCCAAAGAGCTGGACAGCGAGCCAATCCTGGCCCAGCTCGAGGAGCGCCTCGTCGGAGGCGAGCGCCCGGGTGACGGTGGCGCTCTCCAGGCCGAACCGCGCGGGAAAGCCGGGCTGGGCCACGGACTGCCGGAAGACGTCCAGGTTGTAGAGCGCCATGATGACGGCGTGCACCTCGGCCGTTGACAAGGAGAGCGGCCGTGGCCGTCGAGGGTTCAGGAAGAGCCTCGCCATGCGATTGTTGGCGGCGCGGAACGCGTCCAGGCCCTGGGTTCGCGTCCAGTCTTCGACCGTGAGGCCCTGTGGCGCGCCGAAGCCCATGCAGCGCGCGTTCTCGTCGGCGATGACGAAGAGCTCGCTGGGTTCACCTTCGTCCTCGAGTCGTACCGCCCTCGCCAGCGGATAGATGCGACAGCAGGTCGGGCGGTGGGAGTAGACTCCGCACCCGGCGTCCCGGACGAACGGACAGCGACCATCCGCTGCGAGCTTCAGGCGGAGTGTGGGCCAGCCGGAGCTTGCCTCGATCTCGAGCTCGACGTGGTTGGCCAGGAACTCGTCCGAACGGCAGCCGAGCCCGCGCGACAGGCGCAGGACATCGTAGGGAAGGAGCGACAGGCGCTTGTTGCGACAGCACGAGTTGAAGCAGGCGAGGCCTGGGTGACAGCGAAAAGGTAGCGCCTCACCGGGGCTCAGGCGGCGCCCCGAGAGCTCAGCCTCCGACTCGATCATGGTTTCTCATTAAACCAGATTGAACGCCCGGAGCCCAGCCACGCGAGGTGCCGCCCGTACCCGGGAGGGTGAGCGCCGGGCGGCTCACGTCGCCCGGCGCACCCGCCACGACCCTACTCGGACTCGGAGATCCCGCGATCGCCCAGCGGCTGCACGGGCCGTGCGTTGTGTGGATAGCGCTTCGCGAAGGTGGCCACCTGCTTCTTCGAGACCTCCACCGGCGTCTTCAGCACGAACCAGGTCACGCCCTCGCTGCAGGGCGGCGTGGTGAGCGAGCCGGTGAAGGTGTAGTAGGCGCGGTCTGTTGGCAGCAGCTTCGACGGGTCGACGGTGATCGCGCCGGGCAAGCTCTCCCCGTGGCCCCTGGGGATGGTCTTCCACACCTCACCTACCAGGGTGCTCGCGGCCCCCGGCTGGAGCAGGACGCCGACCACCGCCAGCTTGCCGTCGGCGGCCTGGTGCACGAGGTGGGCGTCCATCGCAAACGCCTTTCCCTTCACCTTCTCCTCGCTCGGCCTGTGGAAATGGAACTGAACGAGCTCGAACACCTTGTCGCCCACGGTGATGTGGTTCCCCGGCGGGAGCTTCACCTGGATGGTGTGGCCGTTGTCCACGACCGTCGCGGGCGAAGGCTTGTAGGCGAACGCGATCGGAGCGAGCTGCGCCTTCCTGGCCGCGATGATGTCGATCGGAGTCTGGCGCTGTCCGAGCTTGCACGTCTCGAACCCCTTCTCCTCGCCCCAGTGCGCCGGTCCGTGCTCTCCCTCGTAGGTCCAGTGCGCGTGCTCCTCCGCGCCAGAGGGCCCGGCAACCAGCCACAACACGGCGGCCACGAATGCGCACCCGGCGCGCGCGGGTGCCACGGAGCGGCTGAGCTCTCTCTTCATGAACACTCCCTATGGGATGGGGTTCGACCCTTCTAGAGCATCCGGGAGTACGCGAACACCCGCGGAGGGGTGGTCAGCCCGTCCGGGAGGTCGTGGGGATTGCTCACCTCACTGATTCTCGGCGAATCAAGCGCCGCCGATCCTCAGGACGATCTTGCCGAAGTGTCGGTCCTCTTCCATCATCCGGTGCGCATCGGCCACCTGGTCCATCGGGAAGACCTTCTCGATGCGCGGTACGATGGTGCGATCGGCGAATCTGGGAAGCACCCGCTGCGCGAACTGGGCGACGATCTCCCCTTTTTCGGCGACCGGCCGGGAGCGAAGCACGGAACCTATGATCGCCTGTCGCTTCACCATCATCAGCGCCAGGTTGAGCTCGGCCTTGATGCCGCTGGTCACACCGATGACCACCAGCCTCCCCTGGTAGGCCAGGGAATTCATGTTGGGAGCCAGGTACTTGGCCCCGACATGGTCGAGGATCAGGTCAACTCCTCTCTTGTTCGTGAAAGCCTTGACGAGATCGGTGAAATCCGGGGTTTCCTTGAAGTTGATGAGCTGGTCAGCGCCCAGCGCCCTGACCCGATCCATCTTCTCCGGAGAGGTGGTGACGATCAACTTGCAGCCGGGGGTGAGGGCCCGGCACAGCTGGATGCCAGCCGTATTCACGCCACCGCCGCCGCCGTGGAGCAGGGCAGTCTGCCCATCCCGAAACTCGCCGATCAGGAAGATGTTGAGAAAGGCGGTGATGTAGGACTCGCAGACGCACGCCGCTTCCTCGAACGTCATGGAATCGGGAATGGGTATGAGATGGTCGGAATAGGCCACTGCGTATTCGGCGTAGCCCCCGCCACCCACCAGGGAGATGACCCGGTCCCCAGCTTTCCAGCCGGTGACGCCAGCGCCCAGCTCCTCGATGATCCCGGAGACTTCCAGTCCCAGGATCTCCGAGTCTCCTGGCGGTGGGGGATACTTTCCTTCCCGCTGCACCAGGTCCGGCCTGTTTATGGACGTGGCCATGACCCTGATCAATGTTTGGCGTTCCGTGGGCTTCGGTGTCGCCGCCTCGCCGAGCTTCAGGACTTCACGACCGCCAAATCCAGTGGTCAGCACCGCTTTCATCCGAATCCCTCCGTTCGTGTGCACCCAGACGAAATCGTCGCGCGGCTCGACGAGCCTCTGGTCACCATTGGCGTCGCAGCAAGGCTCCAGCCCGAGCGGGTTCCGCTGTCAGGACGTTCCGCGCTTCCGCGGTGTGCCAGGGGCGCTCGCCGACGGAGGTCGCGCCACCTCGGCGAGTCGCCTCTCCGGGGTCGCAGCCTTCTTGGCGATCGTCGCGCAGTCAGCCGGGACCGCCCCCTTGCAGCGGGCGCGGTCGAGCTCGGCCCAAGCACGCTCGATCTCGTCGAGGAGCCTCGGGGCGATGCGCTGGGCAAGGGCGGAGTGGAGCGCGCCCTCCTCGCGGATGATGCGGCGCCACTCGGCCAGCTGGGCCTGGGTGATCGACATGGAAGGAATCCTAGGGGCTGCATCTGACACCACTACAGGAGGGGCCGCAAGGTTTTTGCGGCGGAGACTGGTCAGCCCGCAGGCCTGCAACCCGTAACCCGTGGCCAAAACAGCGAAAGGAGGATCAAAGGTTGAGGCGTAGGGCGAGCCCGAGGTCCACGGTCTGGGCGCCGATGGAGACGCTGGGGCTGCCGGTCTCGCCGAGGTTCGGGAGGTTGATCCCGAGCCGGAACTCGCCGTCGCTCGTGCCCAGGTGGCCCTGCACGTAGACCTCCAGCGTCAGGTAGGTGAGGAACGTCATCGACCAGTCGAAGCGCACGAGCGAGCTCTGGTCCGAGAGGTTCGAGATGGCCGAGAGGGTGAACGTGTGGAGGTTCCAGCCCCCGGGCTTCGTAAGCGAGAGGTACGCGCCCCCGTAGTGCCTGCCGAGGTAGAACGACGTGAACGCATTGGCCAGGATCAGCACGGGATAGAGGGCTCGCTGGTCGTTCACGTAGCCGTTCGAGTTGTAGAAGTACTCGAAGCCAAGCGTGAACGAGTCCTCGTCCGAGTACTTGTGCGACCACTCGGCGGCGAGCACCGCCGCGGGTCGGACGCCGCTCGGTTCGTAGGGCCCAAAGGAGGCCAGCGTCCCTCTGTAGAGCGTCACGTCGGAGGACTTCCGGAGCGACAGCTCCCCCTTGAAATCGATCTCCCACAGGCCCCCCGACACGTCGACGCCCAGCCGTGGCCGCATCCCACGCTGCGCCACTCCGTCGACGCCAAATTCCCAGGAACCGAGCACGAGCTCGGCGCGGCCGCCGCCGCCCACGCCGGCCAGCTGGTTCGAGGGAGTCCCCGCCGGGGTCGTGGTGGTGGATCCCGCCGGTACGGCGACGCTCGTGATGAAGGTGGTGGCGGCCTGCGTGACGAGCGGCTCGAAGACCACGACCCCGGTGATGCTCCACCCGTACCTTTCCCACGGGAGGTTCACGCGGGCCATATAGGTGCCGGTGCGTGCGTCGAAGACGGTGAGCGGGTCGCGGCGCACGGCGTGGAGGTAGTCGGTAGGGTTCCAGAACCGGCCCACACCCCACTTCACGTGCTGGCGCCCCAGTGTCACGAAGGCCGTCCTTCCCAGATCGAAGCTCAGCCAGAGCTGATCGAGGAGGACCTGCGGGTTCGGCGGCGGTGCCTCCTCGGAGGCGAGGCCCGTCGAGCTCGCCGTCTGCGTGGGATCGAAGAACATGCGCCCCAGCACGAACCCGCGCACGCGGTCGAGCGGCCGCGCGTCGAGGAAGATGTCCGTGAGGGCGGGAGCGGTGAGGGTCCACTGCGAAGGTGGCGTGTGCTCGCGCGCGTTGACGTTCGAGCGGAGATAGAGGAGGCCCCCGATCTTGAGGGGGTCGTCGGTCCTGCCCAGCACGCTCGAGAGGCGATTCTCGACCCCGGGCTCGCCCTCGAGCGTGCGCGGCCCGCCGCGTTCGGCCTCGGCCGCCGGCGACGCGGGCGTAGCGGGCTGCGCCCCGGCTGGATTCGGCTGGTCCAGCG